>WNGJ01009418.1_pt1 | contig 10397 bp, 7 predicted proteins | sample 5400611 | NCBI WGS metagenome assembly WNGJ01 (sample SAMN13153375, study PRJNA577476) | soil metagenome | isolation source: 40 cm soil or saprolite under Garry oak tree replicate 1 | place: USA:California | collected 2016-06-15
GTGCAGGCGCCGGCATTCGCGGGCGCATCCATGGAGAGTTCCAGCGAGCCAACCTGCGTTTCGTTGCTGAAATGACGGGCGAGCAACTGATCGATCGAGACATCCGCAATGATCTCGATCTCGGTCTTGCCGCCACGCGGCGTGCCCGTAAGAAACGATCCGGAAGCGCCTGCGTGAATGTACTTCCAACTCGCTCGCAGACCGGACAGCACAAGCATCTGGTTCCTGTACGGCGCCATCGGTTGGAGAATCGGGGAAAGCTCGAAGTTGGCGCCTTCGCCCTTCGGCGTCCAATACTCCATCGCCATTCCGTTCGGGACGTAGAAGGCCATGAACCGGTTGACCGGTTTACCTGCCGCTCTTGCGCTTGGGACCATCGCATCGAGAAAGGGCAGCGCGATCGTTGCTCCGATTCCCCGCAGCACCGTTCGCCGTGACAATGACTTCGCGGTAAGAAAATTCATATTCACCCTCGTGAACGCATCAGGAAACCAGGACTCTTTACGATTCCAATTATCAATGAGGACCAGCGGTAGTTTTGCGCCGCCGCGTCGTGGACGATCTTTCGTACTGCAGGCCGGTCATAGTACTCAACGCGCCTGCCGAGCGCGTAAGCCATCAGTTTCTCGGTCACCGTGCGCGGGAATTGTTCGTGATCGTCGAGCAGCAGCGCACGGAGTCCTCGAAGCCCTTCAATCTTAGCACCCGCTAATGTCTCCCCCGTGGCATCGACGGGCCGGCCCGCTTCATCCACGGTTCGCCAGCCGCCAATCACATCAAAATTCTCCAAAGTGAATCCCAACGGGTCGATTACCGAATGACAACCGTTGCAGGTGGGATTCGTGCGGTGCTGCGCGAGTTTCTCGCGAATCGTTTTTGGCATGGCGCCGGGTTTATCCGTCAGATTCGTATCCACACCGGCCGGCGGCGGAGGAACAGGAAGACCCAGAATATTGTTGAGCAGAAATTTCCCGCGCAGGACCGGCGATGTTCGATCGGGGTACGATGTGGTCGCCAACAGCGCGCCTTGCGCGAGCAACCCGCCGCGCTGATCGTGGTTCGGCAGCGTCACGCGCCGGAAGCGGCTGCCGTAAACTCCAGGTATGCCGTAATGCCGTGCGAGCCGCTCGTTGACGAAAGTGTAGTCCGCATTCAAAAGGTCCGCTACACTCCGGTCCTCACGGATCGTGCTGCCGATAAACAGTTCGGTTTCGCGCTGGAATCCTTGAAGCAGACTTTCGTCATAATTCGGATAACGCCCCGGATCGACGACGGTCTCCTCGACACGCCGCAAATTCAACCATTGCCCCGCAAAGGTCGCTACGAGCGAATCGATTGCGCGCGGATCCACGAGCATCCGCCGCGTTTCTCTTTCGAGAGTTTGCGGATTGCTGAGCTGGCCGCGCTCGGCGAAGTCGAGCAACCGCTCGTCCGGGATGCTGCTCCACAGGAAGAACGACAATCGCGACGCAATCTCGAGATCGCTGAGGCGATATATCGATTCACTCTGCTTCGAGTCCCGATGGACGCGCAGCAGAAAATCCGGATCGACCAGCAGGCGCTCGAGCGCGAACTGAATACCGGCGTCAAACGTTCCGCTTTCGCGGCGTCCCTTGTTGAAGAACTCCAACAGCGTTTGCACATCTTGTTGTGTGACGGGCCGGCGGTACGCCAGGCGTGCTATACGTGAAAGAATCCGGCTGGCGCATGCGCTCTCTTCGGCCGGCTGCTTCGGATAGCAGACGAAGATGGCGCGCCGGCTCGGTGTATCGTTCGCGGTTCCTGTGGATGTGAAAGGCCCGCCGATGAGGACTGCGCCGACATTAGCGTAGTCCATATAAACCTGGTCATCCGTAATAACACGGCCTCGCTGCAGCGGTTGAGGCAGCCCTTCCGGTTCCCACAGTTCTCTTACGAAGTACACGCCGACAAGGTGCGGTCCCGCCTCAATCGGAACACGAACTTCCAATCCGGCGTCCGCTCCGATTTGCATGTATTTTTCCCAGGAGTCATCTCCCGCGAATCCCGGCTCGCCATCGCCGGCATAGCTGGATGCGGCCGGGCGGCCCTTTCCTTCGCCGCCCACGGTGAAGCGTTTCAGCAGCGATCCATCAAGGCGAATATCGAGTTGCTGATGCCATCCCATTCCCTTGATGTAATCCTGATATTGCCGCTGGAGCCGAACCTTGATCAGGTATTCGCCGTCGATCGGGAAGTCATATTTAATGGCGACTCCGCCGCGGGATCCGAATGGCAGGTCTTCGCTTTGCCGCTCGTCTTGTAAGACGTGCAGGGGGATTTCGAACCGGTCCATCGTTGGGTTGGTTGGCGGGAGACCTGTTGCAAGGCGCGTTACCTGGCGAGCAACGGAGAGATACCGCTCCAAATGCGCGGTCGAGATGGAGAGCGAGTCAGCGAAATTATCGAAGCTGCCGTCCGCCGTCTCGTCTCCGGGAAGCTGCGATCTCACGTCGAGAGTGACGCCGAAGAGGTCGCGAATCGCGTTGCTGTATTCGGTTCGATTGAGCCGATGGACCGCACCGATTCTGCCGGGATTGGGATTTGCCGTCCATGCTCGATCGATTTCATTCTCTAACCAGGTTGCAACCGCACGATAGGTTGCCGTGTCCGGCCGCGGTCTTCCCGGCGGAGGCATGGAACCGGCTCGCAGCTTTTCGATGACGTGTTCCCAGATCTCGGCATTCGAGTTGGGGTGCATGACATCCAGCTTGTCCAGAGCAAGACCGGCAGTGCGAAGCTTTTCGTTGTGGCAGGTGATGCAGTACTGATCGAGAACGGCGCGGGGCGACGGAGCGTTTTGCGTGGCGGCCAGAGCGGTGGAGATAACTAGAACGACCGCAACTATTAGCGCGCGCCGCATTCGCGTCCTCCCCGGGAAAAGTGTAGAATCCTGCGTCCGACATTGTAGCGAATTCGGGGACAGACACCTAATTTCCCGGGGGTTCTGAAATTAGGTGTCTGTCCCCCGAAAGAAAGGGCGATATGACGATGCGAAACAAGGCGGTCTTGGCGGCATTCGGAATTTTACTGGTTGCGGCAACCCTATCGGCGCAGGCGGTTCAGCCTCCGCCGGCGCCATGGCGAGGAGCTGGACCGACGCCCTGCGTCGGCTCTGATGGAGGCGTCATCAAGTGCACGCCCCCTGCCCAGGTGGTCGTCGTACGCGCCGGCCGATTGTTCGACAGCAAGAGCGGGCAGATGATGACCAAACAGGTCATCGTTCTTCAAGGCGAACGGATCACGGAAGTCGGGCCCGAAGCGCAAATCAAAATTCCAGCCGGAGCTCAGGTCATTGATCTCAGCGGGGCAACGGTGTTGCCCGGTTTGATCGATGCGCACACGCACATGTTCAACACCCCGAAACCCGGCATGTCGCGCGAGACCTCGACGCTCATCGCCATCCACAACTTGCAAGCGGATCTCCGCGCGGGCTTCACCGCGGCGCGCGACATGAGCTCGCACGGGAACGGATACGCGGATGTGGACATCCGCAAGGCGATTGACGAAGGCCGAATCGATGGTCCGAGATACCAGGTTTCAGGCCGCGGAATCGCCTGGGGAGGCGGGCGGCAATCGGAATCGGAGGATCCCCTCGGCAACATCTTCGTCCGCTCGGTTGAGGAGGCACGAAAGGCGGTTCAGGAGCATATTCAACACGGCGTCGACTGGATCAAGCTCTTTCCGACAGGCGGCTATTCATTCACGTCCACCGGCGACACGAAATTTGTCTTGATGTACCCCAAGCCAGTGCTCGAGGCATTGATCGACGAAACACACAAGCTCGGGCACAGAGCCGGCTGTCACGTCCTGGGTGGAGAAGGAAAGCACAACGCAATCCTGGCGGGGTGCGACACGATCGAGCACGCCTATGACCTCAATCAGGAAGAGGCCAATATAATCGTGGCAAAGGGCCTGTACTACGATCCGACCTTCACCCGATACATCGAACCTTACATGGACGATGTCGATAAGAAGAACACGGGCGGCAAGTATCGCATGATTCCGATCTTTGAAAGAGCAGTAACGATGGCGGGAAAGACGAACGGTTTGAAAATGATGGTGGGCAGCGGTGCCGACGGTTCCACTTTCCCACATGGCACGCAAGCGCTCGAATTCGAGTCATTCGTGAAGCGGGCTGGTATACCCCCGGCTAAGGCAATTCAATCGGGCACCCTTATTAATGCTGAGATTTTGGGATGGGCCGACCGCCTTGGTTCCATAGAGAAAGGCAAATACGCAGACCTCGTGGCTGTTTCCGGTGACCCATTGGCCGACATTACCGAACTTCAACGCGTGAAATTTGTGATGAAGGGCGGAAAGATTATCGTGCCTTATAAATGAAAAAGGAATGGCGACAAAAAGACTTATGCTTGTTGCCGCCGCGGGCCGCCCGCGAGTGGAACGCTTGGCGGGCTATTGTGCCCGCCAGTCCATCCCAAACGGATTGTTTTCTCCTTTATTCCAAGTGCTTTATTGTGGAGCGGAAATTGCCACATGGACTCCATGTTGCTGCAAACTGTTCCGCGATTACGACTATCACCCGTCACTGTGGAGTGGATCACCAGGACGGCGGATATCCGAACGCTTGCCCCTGACTGGAGGCCGCTACAATCAACCGTAAAAAACCGCACTGTCTTCTCGAGCTTCGACCTCCTCGCGGCATGGTATGAGAATTATGCCGGCCACTATGGCGGCGAACCGCTGATTGGTCTTGCACGACGTGGAGGAAGGCTCGTCGGCGTAGCGCCATTTGTCGTGCGTTCTGGATGTCTCGGAAAGATTCCGCTCACGCGCGTGCAGTTCGCTACGCACGATGCATATTCCGGCGAGTTTTTGCTTGAAGACGATCACCCGGAAATCATCAGCGCTTTCCTCGACTCGTTAGCCGGCGAGACGAAGTTCGATCTCATATGCCTGAATGGAATCGAACAAGGAACACCACAATTCCAAGCGATCGGGGAACCGGCGAAGCGGCACCGATTAGCCATCGAGATGACGAACCATCCGAATGCCATGGTCGATCTGAGCCATGGCTACAACAGCTACTGCCAGGCCATGAGCCGCAATTTCCGCCGCACCCTGAAACGTCAGGCCCAACGTGTGAGCGAGGCAGGAGAACCGGCATTAGATGGCGTCCGACTGAATTCTGGAATCGATCGGCTGGAGTCATCGATCGAGCGTCTTCACGCCATCACGGAAGCAAGCTACAAGCTCAAAGGACAGCGCCTCCGCGATGATCATCGCGGATACCTCGGAGACTTGGCACGGAATTTCGCCGCGGTCGGAATGCTGCATCTTTCCACCTTGTCGATCGGCGGACGAGATGCCGCAGTCGTGATGGGACTCGTAGAACGCGGCTGTTATTACGACGTGACGCTCGCCTACGTGGAGGAATTCGCTGCGCTTTCGCCCGGCGCGTATCTGATGCAGCAGGTGCTGCGGGATCTCGCCGAGCGCGGCGTTCATACGCTGGTCTCCCATGGAGCCCATGACTATAAACTGCGCTGGTCGACGTCATTTGTTCCGAGCACCCGCCTCTTTCTGTTTTCCCGCAGCAGTTCCGCCCGTCTGAGCCGGTTCGTCCGCTTTAAATTGGCGTCAATCTGGCAAAAGCTCGGAGCCACCAATCCGTAGCCTGCGTCACGCGGTCGTGACCCCACGTCCAGCGGGCACTCAGGTCGAACTTACGCTGCTTCTTCAAACTCGACATTCACGAACTACCGACGAATGGTCGAGCACGTCAAACTAAATATGGGCCGGCCCGTTCTAATGATATCGAGAACTGAAGTAGAGGCCCTCGTCGAACAAGCGCCGGCACGCGGAAGTTCGGTGCTGAGCGTATATCTCGACGTGGATCAAAGCAAGGCAAGTAATCTCCACCGCAAATTTCAGAATGTTTTCAAAGACATGCTGCGCTCCATCGAAGTGCGCTTGGACGGAGCGCAGTTGGAGAATTTTGCAGCCGATGCCGCACGCGCGAAAGAACATGTTTTCCGCTTCGAACCGTCAGGCAAGGGACTAATTCTTTTTGCGGACGCCTCGGAAAACTTTTTCTGGGCGCGTGAGCTCCACGTTCCGCTTCGCAATATAGCCCGTTGGAGCGATTCGCCTTACGTCAAGCCGCTCTTAGCAGTGAGCGACGACTACGAGCGCTACGGTATAGTCCTCGCGGATAAAGAGCGCGGACGCTTGTTAACCGTTTACATGGGCGAGATTGCCGAACACGAGGACTTCCTGGCACCGCTGCCGGTGCGATCTATCAGGTCTCCCGGAATGGATCATATGTTTTCAGAGCACCGGTTGCAGAACAAAGCGGCGATACACGCGCACTTGCATCTTAAACATGTCGCCGACTCACTCGACAAACTAGTCGACCAATACGGCTTCGACCGGATCCTGATCGGCGGCCCCGTTGAGGCCACAGGCGAACTCCTGCACCTGCTGTCGAAACGCGTGCGCGGCCGCCTCATTGACCGGCTCTCTTTGCCGGTCACGGCAAGTGCCACTGCAGTCCTTGAAGAGGCACTTCGAATAGGAGAGCGGTTAGAACGGCAAATGGAAGAGCAGATCGTGGACGACCTGACGGCCGGCGATCAGAAGCATCACCCTTTCACTCTCGGCCTTGAGCGCACCGTCCGTGCGCTGTGCGAAGAACGAATCTGGCGCATGGTTTATGCCCAGGGCTTCGCGCCCACAGGCGGCCAGTGCCGCTCTTGCGGGATGATCTTTACTACATCCGATGGAGCTTGTGAATACTGCGGTGCGGGAATCACGCCGACTGAAGATTTACTGGAGTGCATGGTCGAACGTGCGCTTGAACAAGATTCGCATCTCGAGGAAGTAGCGGGCACCGCTGCGGCGCGTCTTCTACGGGCTGGCGGTATCGGAGCGATATTGAGATTCTGAGTGATCATTTCGAGCGCGCGGCGGATGTCTGCGCCGCTGGACGCAAGATCAATTTTTGCACGCGCCAGTTCGAGGTCTCCGCGGCGTATATCTCGGTTTCCGAAGGGCATGCCAGTTGGTGGACTCCCGAAAACTGCTTGAGTTGACGGCCGGAACGGCCGATGACGCCGAGTACCTTGCCGTCGAGTGAGACCTTGAACAGCCGTCCGGGATACGTCGATTCGCCCACGAACATCACCTGGCTGGGTCCAGGCGGGATGCAGATGGAGTTGGGCGCTCCAATCATCCCGGCCAGGCGCGCCCCCGTAGGCGTGTCGCCGTTGACTGGAGGGATGCCGGGCGGCGGTGGTACATCAATCGTGAACATTCGGAGAAAGTTGCCCTCGGTGTCGAAAACCTGAATGCGCCGGTTCGACCGGTCGCCCACATAGATGTTGTTGTTGCGATCGATGGCAATCGCGTGTGGAAGATTGAACTGCCCCGGTCCCGTGCCGCGAGTGCCCCAGGATTTCACCCAATCGCCATTCTTGTCGTACTTCGCGACGCGGGAATTGATGTAGCCATCGGTGATGTAGATGTTCCCTTCAGAATCCCACGCCACGTCGGTCGGCTGGCGGAAAAGCCCGTTCACCGCCGGCAAGGGCGGATTGACGTGCTCCCATGGTTTGCTGTCCTCGTCGGCTGATTCCTTCCGGCGTCCGAAAACCATCTTCACACGGCCTGCTTGATTGAACATGATGATCATGTCCGAGCCTTTGTCGATAGCCCAGATGTTGTCGTTCTTGTCTATCCGGACCGTGTGGGCTTCCGACCACCCATAAAGGCCCTTGCCGATTTCGCGAAGGAAATCGCCTTTGGGACTGAACTCGAGCAACTGCGCCGCTGCCGGAGCGTAGGCGGGACCGGTGGCCGTATTCGAGCGCGTAAAGACATAAATATTTCCCTTCGAATCCACGGCCACACCGGGAACCTCGCCGAAATTCATGCCCGACGGAAGCTTGAAAAAGTCAGGGACGGAATCGAAAGAAATCTCAGGCACGCTCTGCTGCGCGAACAGCGGCAGCGCCAACAATATGACGATCGAAACGCATAGACACAATTTCATTGGAGACCTCCCGGGCTGACCGCCCGCAAGCGCGAAACCGGGCGGCTGATGATGGTGGTGGACGTCGATATAGCCGCCCCTTATCGCCGCCCCTTGAAATGGACTTATATTCTACGCCCTGCCCGAGAAGTTCACTAACGGGTGTCATCGGGCACACGCCAGCCGCGGCAAGAGGTTTTAGGAACTCCCTTCGAGGGGCGCCGGTCATGCTTCGTCCTTTTTAACGATCGTATTTTATGCATTACAGCAAAGGAAAGAACGAACGGGTGATTTGGTCGGACCCGCTACCGGTGATTTCCCGCGTTTGACATCCGTTTGGTCGAGTGGAAGAATACCGTCCCAAGAGGAGGATCCACTAATGAATCTCTTCCCGCGAACACTGCTGATTGCGGCGATTTCAGCCGCTGTTCTTCTCATTGTCTCTGAAATGGCGTTAGCACATCACGGCGCCGCTGCCTTCGATACCGACAAAATGGTCACGGTAAAGGGAGCCGTCACCGAACTTGTCTATACGAATCCGCACGTTCAGGTGCATTGGGAGACGAAAAACGAACAAGGCGTTTCGGAAAAATGGCAAGGCGAGCTGACAGCTCCCAACAAACTGACCAGGGCCGGGTGGAACAAAAATACGTTGAAGCCCGGCGATCAAATCACGGTCAGCGGAAATCCCAACAAGAATAATCCGCATACGCTGTGGATTCGCAAGCTTGTTGGTCCGGAGGGAAACTCCTTACCGCTCTTTGAAGACTAGGAGGTCTAATGGCGCGAACGCTGACCCTTGCTACTGCCGTCACATGGCTGGTGTGGGCGACGTCCATATCCGCGCAGGCACCGGCTTCTTCTGCGGCATCCGCTGCGGCCGCGGCGCCAAAGCGTGATCTCACGGGCGTTTGGATGATTCGAAATCCTGCGGGGATGCGCGGCTACGCCGGCGCGACATTCACCAAAGACGAGCCGGAGATGACGCCCTGGGCGATTGCAAAATACAAGGAAGCGAAGAACACCAACGGCGGGCAATACGATCTGGAAACAACGAATGATCCCGTGGTTACGAAATGCTATCCGCCGGGAACACCCCGAGTTTATTTCCATCCTTATCCCTTTGAGTTCATCCACACGCAGAAATACGTGTTGATGCTTTATGAATACGACCACGCGATCCGGCGGATTTATACCGACGGCCGCCCGTTGCCGCCGGATCCGGATCTTAGCTGGATGGGCACGTCTGTCGGCCGGTGGGAGAACGACACCACATTTGTCGTCGACACCGTTGGCTTTAACGAAAAAACCTGGATCGACCGATTGGGACATCCGCACAGCACCGAGATGCACGTCACAGAGCGATTTCGTCGCACGGACCGTGATCACCTGCAGATCGACTTCATCATCACGGATCCCAAGGCCCTGGTGAAGCCGTGGACTTCGACGTTCTACGCCGACCTGCGGCCACAGTGGGAACTGGGTGAAATCTCCTGCTCTGGCGATTACTTGGAATTCAAGGCGTTCGAGAAGTAGAATTTCAGTTCGTGAGTGCCAACGTGTTCTTTTGTTTGGAAAGAACTTAGAAGGAAAGGAGCCCATATATGAGCCAACGCTTACTTGCGTTAGCTGTTGCGTTCGTCGGCGTCATCCTGGTGGCACTGCTTGCGCTTCCAGCTACCGCACAGACTCAATCATCCGCCGCGAAAGCACCGGCAGCCGGAAGAGCCTGGACACCGCCACGCACACCCGATGGCAAGCCGGACCTGCAAGGAATATGGTCTGACAATACGCTCACGCCTCTGCAACGGCCGAAGGGACTCGGCACGAAAGAGTTCTATACGGACCAGGAAATTGCCGAATACTCTAAGAAGGCTCGCACGGGAAATATAGGCGAGGAGGGGGAGCTTGGAGCCGCTCGCCAGCAGGCTGTGCGTTATGACCTCGAAGTGTACGGTTTTGATCCAGGCAAACTCCGGTACACCTCCAAACGTACATCGCTCATCGTTGGGCCGGAAGGCACCATCCCCCCCATGTTGCCGTCGGCGAGGGAGAGAAACGCGGAAATCGCCGCAAAAAACAAGGGGCACGAATTCGACAGCTATCTGAACCGGCCGTTAAGTGAGCGTTGCATCATAGGGAACGGGGGAAGAATTCCGATGCTGCCCGGAGCCAATGAAGGCAACCTGCTGCAGATTGTGCAGGGGCCGGGATACGTGACGTTGCTTCACGAGACGGACCACTCCACCCGCGTCATCCCCACCGACGGCCGTCCCCACGTTCCGCAAAACATCCGGCTGTGGCAAGGGGACTCGGTAGGACATTGGGAAGGTGATACGTTGGTGGTCGACACCACGAATTTCACGAATCGCACCAATTTCCGAGG
>WNGJ01016011.1_pt1 | contig 10397 bp, 13 predicted proteins | sample 5400611 | NCBI WGS metagenome assembly WNGJ01 (sample SAMN13153375, study PRJNA577476) | soil metagenome | isolation source: 40 cm soil or saprolite under Garry oak tree replicate 1 | place: USA:California | collected 2016-06-15
GTCGACGAAGCCGGCCCGGGCGAGCTTGGCGCGATAGTCGGCGTCGTCGAGCGCACCGGCCACGCAGCCGATCCAGAGCTCGACGCTCCGGCGCAGCTCCGTCGGCACCGGCCCACGGACGACGACGTCCGATACGGCGAATCGCCCACCCGGCTTGAGGACGCGGAACGCCTCGGCCAGCACGCGGTCCTTGTCGGTGGAGAGGTTGATCACGCAGTTCGAGATGACGACGTCGACGCTGGCGTCCGGCAACGGGATGTCCTCGATCTCGCCCTTCAAGAACTCGACGTTGGTGACGCCGGCCTTCGCCGCGTTGTCGCGGGCCAGGACGAGCATCTCGTCGGTCATGTCGAGGCCATACGCCTTGCCGGCCGGGCCGACGCGCCGCGCCGAGAGCAGCACGTCGACGCCACCGCCCGACCCGAGATCGAGCACGACCTCGCCGGCCGCCAGCGTCGCCAGGGCGGTGGGATTGCCGCAGCCGAGCGACGCCTTCAGCGCCGCTTCGGGCAAGCCGGCCGTCTCGTGCTCGCCGTAGAGATCGCGGGTGATCGGATCGCACTCGCCGCGGGACGACGCCGGGCCACACCCGGCCGTGCCGCCGGCCGTCACGCGCAGGGCGGCCTGGCTGTACTTGTCTCGCACTCGCTCCCTGACGTCGTCGGTCATGGCCGTGCCCCTCAGCAGCACGCGGTGAGCAACCGCACCAGCTCCGAGACCATCTCGGGCCGGGTCGAGTAATACACGAAGCGCTCCTCCTTGCGACTCTGGACGAGGCCGGCACGGCGCAGGCGATCGAGGTGATGGGACAGGGTCGGGCCGGGAATCTCGAGCTCGGCCTGGATCTCGCCGGCCGGAGCCTCACGCCGGGCCCGGACCAGGAAGAAGAACACCTCGAGCCGCGTGCGGCTGGCCAGCGCCTGGAAGGCGTGGGCGTGGGTGTCGCGCGCCTGGAGCCGGGCCAGCGGGAGCGTCTTCATATTTCCAGCATTATCGAAATATGAAACTGTTGTCAAGCCCCTCAGATCCGCTCGAGCTCGGCGACCGTCCGCTCGTTCTGGACGTTCCCGGTGTTGAGCGTGCCGGCGGGCTCGAGCAGCAGCACGTGGACCTCGTCGCTGAGGGCCCGCGGACAGTGTTCGACGCCGTGGGGCACGATGATCAGCTCGCCCGGGCCGACCTCCCGATCGCCGTCCCGGAGCTGCATGCGCAAGCGCCCGTGCACGACGAAGAACAATTCGTCCTCGCGATCGTGGTGATGCCACACGAACTCACCCCGGAGCTTGACCACCTTGACGTGCATGGCGTTGACCTCACCCACGATCCTGGGCGACCAGGCGTCGCTGAACTTCCCGAACTTTTCGGCCAGGCGCACGACCTCCACGGTGCTCCCTCCTCCGCGCGTGGCCGCCATCGTCTCGAGCCAGGCCTCGAGCCGCGCGGCGATCTCGTCGCGCACGCGCCGAAACACGTTCAACCGATCCCCGGTGGTCCCCCTCGCCTGCGAGGGATCGGGGAAGCTCCAGTGCAGGCGGTGGGTCGGCTTCGGGAAGATCGGGCAGCGCTCGTTGGCGCTGTCGCACACCGTGATGACGTGGTCCCACGGCTGGTCGAGCAGCGTCTCCACGCTCTTCGAGGTGTGACGGCTCAGGTCGATGCCGACGTCGGCCATCGCACGGATGGCGAGCGGATGCACGCGCGTCGCCTCCGTCCCCGCGCTGGCCACGTCGAAGCGATCGCCGGCCAGCGAGCGCAGCAGTCCTTCCGCCATCTGGCTTCGCGCCGAGTTGTGGGTGCACAGGAACAGCACGCGTTGCTTGTTCACGTCCCACCTCCCGTGTAGTCTCGACCGCACGTCCCGGTCACGAGCGCAGTGTAGACCCGCAACGGAGGTCGTGGTGGCCGTAACCACAACGCAACATTTCACGCTGGCCCGGCGCGTGACCGCCGAAAGCGTCGGCACCGCGCTGTTGCTGGCCGCCGTCGTCGGCTCGGGCATGATGGGAGAGCGTCTGGCCGGCGGCAACGTCGCCGTTGCGCTCCTCGCGAACACGCTCGCCACCGGCGCCGCCCTCGTGGCGCTCATCCTGACCTTCGGGCCGATCTCGGGCGCACACTTCAATCCGGCCGTGACGCTCGCCGATGCCTGGCAAGGCGGACGGCCCTGGGGTGAGGTGCCCGCCTACGTTGGAGCGCAGGTCGTCGGCGCCTTCGTCGGGGTGGCGGCCGCCCACGTCATGTTCGAGGCGCCGCTCTTCTTCGCATCGCGCCACGCACGAGCCGGCGGAGCGCAGATGTTCAGCGAGTTCGTGGCCACCTTCGGGCTGCTCGCCGTGATCTGGGGCTGTGCCCGGCTGCGAGCGCCGGTCGTCGCGTTCGCAGTCGCCGCGTACATCACCGCCGCCTACTGGTTCACGGCCTCGACGTCCTTCGCGAATCCGGCCGTCACGCTGGCCCGCGCGGCCAGCGACACCTTCGCCGGCATTCGTCCCGCCGATGCCCCCGGCTTCATCCTGGCTCAGCTCGTCGGCGCCGCCGCCGCGACCACGCTGTTTCGCTGGCTCGTCCCGAGCCTCCCCGATGTCGCGGCGGACGTCGTCCTCAGCGAGCGCCGCCCCGACGAACCGGTCGACTTCCGGAGCGCGTGACGTCAGGCGTGTGTCCGGGGCCGATCACCATTCGGCTGGCCAGCTCGGCGGACGCCGAGACGATCGCGGCGATCTACAACGAGGGCATCGCCGAGCGCATCGCCACCTTCGAGACCGAGCCACGGACCGCGGCGGAGATTGCCACGCTGCTGGCCAGCAAGCAGGATCGGTACCCCACGGTCGTCGTCGAGCGCGATGGTCGAATCGTCGGCTGGGCCGGCGCGAGTGCCTACCGCAGCCGCCCTGCCTATGCCGGGGTCGCCGAGCACTCCGTCTACGTCGCCCGCGCCGCCCGGGGGACCGGCGTCGGGCGGGAGGCGCTCGACGCGTTGTGCCGCGTCTACGCCGAGCGAGGATTCTGGAAGCTGGTGTCCCGAATCTTCACGGAGAACAAAGCGAGCCTGGTCCTGCACGAGCGGTGCGGCTTCCGCGTCGTCGGCGTGTACCGGCGCCACGGACAGCTCGAAGGCCGGTGGCGCGACTGCGTCATCGTCGAGAAACTGCTCTAGCCCTCTTTGTCCTCGTACTTCTTCTTCAGCTCGCTGACGACGGTGGCGTCGGCCAGCGTCGTGGTGTCGCCGAGCGCGCGGCCCTCGGCCACGTCGCGCAGGAGGCGGCGCATGATCTTGCCGCTGCGGGTCTTGGGCAGCTCCGCCGCGTAGATCACATCGTCGGGGCGCGCCAGCGCGCCGATCTTCTTGGCGACGTGCTCCTTGATCTCCTTCTTCAGCTCCTCGGTCTGCGGCCGCCCGGCCTTGATCGTCACGAACGCGGCGATGGCCTGGCCCTTGATCTCGTGCGTGCGCCCGATGACGGCGGCCTCGGCGACGAACGGATGGTCGACCAGCGCCGATTCCACCTCCATCGTGGACACGCGGTGGCCGGAGATGTTCATGACGTCGTCGATCCGGCCGAGCAGCCAGAGATAGCCGTCCTTGTCGCGCTTGGCGCCGTCCCCCGTGAAGTACATGCCCGGGATCTGGCTCCAGTACTGCTTGACGAAGCGCTCGGGGTCTCCGTAGATGCCGCGCAGCATGCCCGGCCACGGCCGCTTGATGACGAGGTAGCCGGCGTCCACCGACTGGCCCTTGTCGTTGACGACGTCGGCCTCGATGCCGGGGAACGGGAACGTGGCCGAACCCGGCTTGCACGTCGTCACACCGGGCAGCGGTGAGATGAGGATGTGGCCCGTCTCCGTCTGCCACCACGTGTCGACGATCGGGCAACGGCCGCCGCCAATGACCTTCCAGTACCAGACCCAGGCCTCGGGGTTGATGGGCTCGCCCACCGTGCCCAGGAGGCGGAGCGAGGAGAGGTCGCAGCGCTTGGGATAGTCATCGCCCCAGCGCACGAACGTGCGGATGGCCGTCGGCGCCGTATAGAGGATGGTCACGCCGTACTTCTCGACGATGCGCCAGAAGCGGTCCTTGTCGGGGAAGTCGGGGGTGCCCTCGTACATGACGCCGGTGGCGCCGTTGGCCAGTGGCCCGTACACGATGTACGAGTGCCCCGTCACCCACCCGATGTCGGCCGTGCACCAGTACACGTCCTCCTCGCGGAGGTCGAAGATCATCCGGTGCGTCGCGCTCACCCCGGTCAGATACCCGCCGGTGGTGTGCACGATGCCCTTGGGCTTGCCGGTGGAGCCCGAGGTGTAGAGCAGGTACAACATGTCCTCGGCGTCCATCGGCTCGGGCTTGATGTACGCGTCGGCGTCCTTGACGAAGTCGTGCCACCACACGTCGCGATCGTGCTGCCAGTTGATCTCCTGGCCGGTGCGCTTGTACACGATGACCGTGCTCACGAACGGGCACTCCTTGAGCGCCTCGTCGGTGTTCTTCTTGAGCGCCACCTGACCGCCGCGGCGCCAGCCCCCGTCCGCGGTGATGACGACCTTCGACTTGCAATCGTTGATGCGGTCGCGCAGCGACTCCGGCGAGAAGCCGCCGAAGACCACGCTGTGCGGCGCCCCGATGCGGGCGCACGCCAGCATGGCGATCGGCAGCTCGGGGATCATCGGCATGTAGATGGTGACGGCGTCGCCCTTCTTGACCCCGTGCTTGCGGAGGGCGGAGGCCAAGCGGTTCACCTCGCGATACAGGTCCCAGTAGGTCAGCACGCGCGTGTCGCCCGGCTCGCCTTCCCAGATGAACGCCGCCTTGTTGCGGCGCGGGCCCTCGACGTGCCGATCGAGGCAGTTGTCGGAGACGTTGAGCTTGCCGCCGACGAACCACTTCGCGTAGGGCAGCTTCCACTCCTGCGTCTTCTTCCAGGGCTTCATCCACCGCAGCTCTTTGGCCTGCTTCTCCCAGAAGCGCAGCGGATTGGCCTTGGGCTCCTTGTAGATCGCCGGGCTCTTGACGCGGGCCGCCCTGGTGAACTCCTTCGGCGGTGGGAACTTCCGTCCTTCCTTCAGGAGGGCCTGGATGGGCTCGTCGCGCTGTCCGGTCTTCGCCATGGCTGATCCTCGCGTTTCCGAAGCGGAGTGGAACTACGAGCTCCCCGGGCGGGCCTCCTGCAGGAACTCTTCCCTCTTGGTCTTGAGCCGGGTCACCAGGTCCTGGTAGGACGCCGAGCGAATGATCCGGTCGAACTGGGCACGATAGTTGGCGATGAGGCTGATGTTCTCCACCGCGATGTCGTAGATGAGCCAGCGATCGCCCCGGCGGATCATCCTGGCGTCCACGGGAATGTCGCCGCGCTGCTTCGTCACCACGCGGGCCCGTACCGTGGCGTAATCGCCGTCGACGGCCTCGTTCGTGTACACCAACTTCTCGCCCCGGTAGATGTCGATCTTGTTGATGTAGGTCCGCTCGAGCAGATCGGCGAAGAGCTGGACGAACTCCTCGCGCTCGGCCGGCGTCCTCGCCTGCCAGTGGCGACCGAGGGCACGCTTGGCCGTCTCCTGAACGTCGAAGATCTCGATGGCCGCCTTGCGCACGGCCGCCCGCCGATCGGGCCCCTGGAGGTTCGGATCTTCGAGAAGCTTCAAGACCTGGTCGGTGTACTGGCGAAGCTGTTCGGTGGGGGGGCCCGCAGCCGCAGGCATCACCCCAACCAGCACAACCAGCACGACCAGCCCTCCCCAACGGAACACGTTCATTCAAACCTCCGTGTGAGTTACCCCCGAATGTACGGATCAGGACGGCCCGGCGCAAGTTTCGAGAGATTGTAAAAGCTGGACTCTCGATGCGTCCGAGCATTGGCTGGCACACGGTAAGCACCGATGAGGCTCACCGTTCCAACCTTCAATCGACAAGGGGAGGAGACATCCATGCAGAAACCCTGGCACCGCATCGCGCTCGCAACCGCGCTGGTGGCCGCGCTCGGAACCGCGCCGGCATTCGCCGGCGGCCCGACGAAGGCGAGCGACACGAAGGCCAACGACACCAAGGCCAGCTCGCCCTCAGCGTCGCCCAGCATGTCGGCCGGCGACTTCGTCGCTCGTCACACGATGACGGGCGAGGTCACTCGCATCGATGCGAAGAAAGGGACCATGACCCTGAAGACGGCCGAGGGAAACCTCGATCTGCACTTCCCGCCCAGCGCGCTCAGCAACGTGAAGAAGGGTGATCGCGTCACCGTCGAGCTCGCGATGAAGCCCGAGGGTGGTCCGGCGGCGTCGGGCCCCAGTGAGAAGACCGGCCCGGCGTCCACCACTGACTCCGGCAAGAAGTACTGATCCGCAACGCGGTAGACTCGACGCGCGATGACGCTCGCGCGTCGAGTCGCCGTTCTCATCGCCGCCGGTCTCGCGCTCTGTGCGGCCGGGCCGACCGTCACCTACCACGGAACCGGTACCGTCCTGGCCCTCTTGCCCCCGCCCTCCGATCTCCACGCGACCCGTCCCGTGATCGTGATCGAGCACGACCCGATCGCCGGGTTGATGGCCGAGCGCATGGCCATGCCGTTCATCGCGGCGTCGACCACGCTCTTCGACGGGCTGCATGCCGGTGATCGGATCTCGTTCTGGCTCCAGGACACGCCGGGCGCGCTGCTCCTCGTGACGATCGAGCGGACGCCGCCGCGCCACTGAGCCGGCGGAGGAGGCCCTATCCGAACCGCACCCCATCGGACTCTCCGGAGGTTCTACGCCGACGATTCCGGCCGGCGGCCGTTCGTCAGCGCGCTGTTCGACGACGCGGCCGAACACTACGACTGGGTCTGCCGGATGATGTCGTTCGGCGCGGGCCAACTCTATCGCCGTCTGGCCCTCACCCGCGTAGGCCTGGCTCCCGGGATGAGGCTGCTCGATGTCGCCACCGGCACCGGTCTCGTGGCTCGATCCGCCCTTCACGTGCTCGGCCAGCCCGGCGGCGTCGTCGGCGTGGACCCCAGCCGCGGGATGCTCGAGAAAGCCGCGGAGGCGCTCACGAGCCCGCTCGTGCAGGCCAGAGCCGAGGCGCTGCCGTTTCGCGCCGGCCACTTCGATCGCGTGAGCATGGGCTACGCCCTTCGCCACGTCGCCGAGCTCGAAGTCACGTTCCTCGAGTTTGCTCGAGTCCTGAAGCCAGGCGGGCGCCTGCTGATCCTGGAAATCTCGCGGCCGCGCTCCCTCATCGCTCGGTCGCTGCTCCAGCTCTACCTGGGGCGAGTGCTCCCCCTGGTCGTGAGGATCGGAACCGGGCACAGGAACGCCGAGCTGCTGGTGAAGTACTACTGGGAGACGATTGCCGAGTGTGTGCCGGTCGAGAAGATCGTCGAGATCGTGCAGGCGAGTGGCTTCGTCGAGGTCGAGCACCGCATGCTCGGAGGCTTCCTCGCCGAGTACGTGGCGACGAAGCCGGGTTAGCTGGCCTCGATCTTGAGCCCGGCCTTGGTCACGGTCACGGCGGCCTGGCCGGCCTGCCGCAGCACTCGAGCGAACTTGTGCTTGTCGAAGAAGGCGCTGATCTGCGACTCCGAAAATTCGACGAGCAGATCCTCGGCGACCGTGGCCGTGTGGATCACGGCACCCGAATTGTCCTGGAGGTGGAACATCTGGACGCAGAGGTCCTGGGCGAAGAAGTCGTAGATGACGCTGGTCGGGAATTCGCGCTGGAGGTACTCGCGGACGACCTTCACCTTCCACTCGTCGACGTCGCCGGGCCGGCGCTCGAGCTCTCGCTGCCATTGCGGCGACAGGGTGCCATTCGCGGGAGCCTTGAAGCCCTCGAGCAGCGACTCCCGTACTCCGGCTGACTGCGGCGTCCTTGCCTCGAACATGTGCGGAACCTCCACGGCGCGCGGCACCTCGATGTGGCGCTGCTCGGCGACGCGCGCCTCGGCAACACGGGGCTGAGCTACTCGCGGTTCGGCCACACGCGGTTCAGCCGTACGCGGTTCGGCGGCGCGTGGCTCGGTCGGGCGCGGCTCGACGCGGCGCCCGTCGGCGACGCGGAGCTTCTCGGTAACGGCGCGAGCGGAGGGGCGGCGCGGCGGGGCCGAACTTGAACTGCACGAAGTCGACGCGGTGAAAGCGGAGGTGCCGGGCCTTGCGGAGGAATGCCTCGGGGAGCTGCTCGGCGACGAAGATCACGCGGGGGGGCTGACCGGACGACAGGCGCGCCATCGGGTACAGCCGCCGCAGCGCTTCGGGATCTTCCTGGCACCACGAATACGCGCCCAGCGCTCGCATCAGCATCTCGTCGTCGGCGACGAAGCCGAGCGCGACGAGGGCGAGCGACGTGGCGCTATCGACGGCGACGAGCTCGATCGTCGCGCCGCCCAGGGAAACGCCGGTGTCCAGGATCTTCAGCCCGGCTTCGATGGACTCGGCGTTCTCGGCGACCGCGGCCTGGAGATCGTTCACGTCCTCGAGCTTCGTCGTTGTCTTCAATGCGCAAACCCCCCGACCCTGCCTTGGCAACGGCTATGCCAGGTGCAGCGCCACGGGAATTTCGAGCACAATCGACGATTTACAGCGGCCGTTGGCATCGATCGTCGTGATCGGGGATGTCACGGTGACATGAGGGCCGTCAGCACGATGTCACCCGCGCGCTACAAGTGCGCGAGGAAAAAGTCCCGAACCTTCGGCTCGAGCTCGGCCGCTTCACCGTGTCGGCCGCGGTCGAGGACGTGGAAATCGACCTCCGAATTGGCGCCGAGCGCCGCGCGCAGGAGCTCGGCGTGATGGAAGCCAATCTGCTCGTCCTGACGGCTGGCGATGAGGAGCACGGGAATCATCACGCGGGCGACCGCATCGACCGGCGCCGGCCGGGTGATATCGGCTCCGAGGAACACGAGCGACGAGAGTCGCATCAGGTAGACGAGCGGCCCGTAGGTCTCCCGGCCGAGGAGACGCAAGTCGGCGAACGGCGCGTAGGCGGCGACGGCCTGGATGCGCGGATCGTCCGCGGCCGCGAGTAGCGCCACCGCTCCGCCGAGCGAGAAGCCGAAGACTCCCACGCGCGCGTGGCCACGGCCGCGGAGCCAGGCGACGGCACGCTGGAGATCGCCGCGCTCGCGGAAGCCGAGCGTGGTCGCGCGGCCGCCGCTCTCGCCGAAGTAGCGCAGGTCCATGAGCAAGACGGCGAAGCGAGGCGCCAGAGCGGCCGCGAGCGGCAGGAGGTCCGCCTTGTTCGCGGGATAGCCGTGAAGGAGCACGACCGCCGGCGCCGCCGGCCGGGGGACGAACCACCCTGCGAGCGTGACGCCATCCTCCGCGCGAATGCGAACGTCCTCGACGCGTAAGGCGACGTCGGCGGGAGTGAGCGGGATCGCGATCCGAGGAGGACGGACGACGAGCCAGAAGCTGGCGACACCGAGAGCCGCCAGACCCGCCGCGACGAGCCCGAGCCAGATCAGTGAACGGCTCAGATCGTGCGGCGGCTCAGGTCAGCGGGACGTAGTCGTACTCGCCGATTCCCTGCAGGACGAGGAAGATCGCCGAGCCCTGTCCGCCGTTGACGACGAGGTGCGGCCGCTTGGGCGGAACCGTGTGCGTCTGTCCCGGCTCCAGGACGACTTCCTCCTTGGGATCGCGCAGGAAGAGGCGCACGCGCCCCTGGAGCACGTAGAACGTGTCCTGCGTGTTCGTGTGGTAGTGCCACGGCACCTGCTGGCGCGGGCCGATCTGCAGCTCCTGGATCCGGAAGCCCGGCCGCTCGGCGTGTCGCGCTCTGCGCTCCACTTCGTAGAGATGACTCGCGTCCTTCACCGCTTCCATGCTCGACTCCTTCAGTTGAGCTTCGCGCGCAGGCCGTGGAGCGCCTTGCGCGCTTCGGCGTCGCCAGGTGCCGCCGTGACGGCGCCCTCGAACTCGCGCAGGGCCTGCCACCACTGTCCCTGCCGAATGTAGATGCGGCCGAGGTTCATGAACGGGAACTGGCGCGGCTCGTAGCGCGGGGCGCGCTTGGCTTTCTCGAGCCACGGCACGGCTTCGTCCAGCTTGCCCTGTTGCATCAGGTACACGCCGATGTCGTTGTAGGGGTTGCCGAAGTCGGGATCGACCTTGATCGCCTTCAGGCATTCCTCCGTCGCATCGTCGAATCGGCCCTGGAACGAATACGTCCAGCCCAGGAACGTGTGGGCCTCGGCCGTCGGGCGCACCGCGAGCGAGCGGCGGTACAGCGTGATGGCCTCGTCGAGGTCGCCCGCCATCTGACGACGGTACGCCTCTCGCCACAGCTCGATCGCACGCTCGAGATCTTCTGCGTCGCTCACGTTGCTCTCTTCCGCGGGGCCCGGGGCGGGGCTATTGTACGCGCCGGGAGGCCGCGCATGCGCATCGCCGACGTCCGAGCGTTCCCGACATCGTTCCCCGTGCCG
>WNGJ01045110.1_pt1 | contig 10397 bp, 9 predicted proteins | sample 5400611 | NCBI WGS metagenome assembly WNGJ01 (sample SAMN13153375, study PRJNA577476) | soil metagenome | isolation source: 40 cm soil or saprolite under Garry oak tree replicate 1 | place: USA:California | collected 2016-06-15
CTGGATATATGGCTCTTCAGGAATGTACAAAAAGTCTCTGAATGGGCAGGCAGTGCCAGAGATTTTTGGGAAAGAAAAGACCCGGTCGGTATCCGCAACCAAACCATCCGTATCCTGGACTATCTCGATGGAGCGATAGATGTCCAGCAAGATGTGCCAGCTGGTACACCTAATCTGGTAAACCCACGTATTGCCCCTCTTGCTCTGCTCGAGTTCGATCAACAGAAACAGAATCCTCCCGCCTTACTGTATCTCGTCGGAATTCAACTGAGTGCCCTGGTCCAGGCTCCTGATATATCCCAGGAAAAACATACACTTGCTGCCCAGACCGAACAGGACAGAAAGGACGTGCAAGCCAGATTACAGCAAGTGCGCCGGGATGCAAAGCAGCTTGTCATGATGACACCCACCCAATTGCTCTCCCAGAGTACTCTGGCTCTACTTGATGATATGGAAACTGCCGCCAGATCCGCCTACACCGGTCAAATCGATCCCACTACGAATACAGCGCAGGGAGGCACCGTACAGATTCACGGCAATATCCAGCGCCTAGCTACCTATGATCTTTCATTGGCTTAGGGAGCTTGCGCAAATAATTCGACAGAGCGGTAAACAGGTGCTATCCGCCTCCTGGCCACTTTTGGTGAAAGGATGAGAAGAGATAGGAGAGAGCCTCTCATGAACCAACAGCTTTGGCCTTGTGGTCATAAGCTACCCGGGCATCCTCGATTTCAGCAAAGTGGGTTTCAGCCCACGTGCAGATATCCTTCAGCAACTCACTCAATGTCTCGCCTAAGGGAGTCAGGGCATACTCCACGCGAGGTGGGACCACATGGTAGACGGTGCGCTTCACCAGCCCATCACGTTCTAAATTTCGGAGTGTTCGCGTCAGCATTTTCTGGGAGATCCCCTTGATCTCACGTTTTATTTCGCCGTGCCGTTTCACACCAAACGCCAAGGCATACAGAACATGTGTCGTCCACTTCTCAGCGAGCAGATCAAGCACCTGCCGCGAACCATACTTCGCGTCGAACACCGTCGGGTGTGAGTAGTCCTTCGTCTCCACCTCATTCACCTCCTTAAATTTCTCTCAGGCACTTTCAGGTACCTACTTACCAGGTGAGAGAATACCATGCTATAGTATCCTTAGCTGAGAGGGACGTCAATACCTGTCCGGTCATGCAGCAGCGTCCCCAGGGAAGTGATAAGACAGACGTCTCTATGCATAGACGTCTGTCGGATGAGTCATACGTACCTCTATGCAAGGGTTGGGACCAGAAAAAGTTGTCGCCGGCATCTCCAGGAGGAAGGATGAGAGCTGGCCCGAGCCGGACGCACGCATCAGGAAGGAAGAGAACATGGCACATAGTCCTTCCAGCCTGGAGAGGACTGGATCTGGTGTTACATCGATCAGGTGATGCTCGAGCCTGCTTGATCGATGCGTGACCTTCCAGAGACACCATGGCTTGTAGTGAGAAGCTACCTCGAAAAGGAAAGAAGACGATGACACAGGGAAAACATCTGGTGGGACCCGTCAGTGAGCGGGACCACAGTCAAGGACCTGCAACAGCCGCGGTCACGCTGGTACAATATGGCGACTACGAATGCCCCTACACCCGCCAATCGACGACCATCGTGCGAGCGATCCAGCAACAACTCGGGGACCAGTTGCGCTTTGTCTTTCGCAACTTCCCGCTCACCGAAATCCATCCCCACGCGCTGCACGCGGCTCTGGCTGCTGAGGCCGCCGCAGCTCAGGGCAAGTTCTGGCAGATGCATGATTCCATCTTCCACCACCAGCATACGCTTGGGGATGCCGATCTGGAGCAATTTGCCGAGGCGGTTGGCCTGGATATGCAGCAGTACGCACGTGACATGGCAGAACGTCCGTACGTTAGCCGTATCGAGGAGGATCTTCAGAGCGGCATACGCAGCGGTGTGCGTGGAACGCCGACGTTCTTTCTCAACGGTGTCCTCTATCCAGGGTCCTGGGAGCAGGAAGCACTGCTGGCTGCACTCGAAGAAGCGGGCGCGTCCTAGCAGTATCAGCCCTTCCTGGCGTGCTCGCAGCCATATATTGATGGGCTTACTCGTTCCCATCGTAAGAGCAATGGATAGCATAAATAACCAGGTGGAGAGGAACATGAACGCGAGACAAAATACAAGCGCAAGAGAAACAGCAGAACTCTGGCCACCGTTGCCATATGAAGAATGGAAGGATACGTATGATACACTTCACATGTGGGCGCAGATTGTTGGCAAAGTCAGAATGGAGCTGACCCCACTTGTGAACCACTGGTGGAATGTTCCCTTCTATCTCACGGCGCGTGGGCTGACGACGTCTCCCATTCCCTATCAAAACAGTACCTTTGAAGTCAATTTTGACTTCATCGATCACAGCCTCTTCATTCAAACCAGCGAGGGCGCTTCAAAGGCCATGCCATTGATATCACGTTCGGTCGCTGATTTTTACCGCGAGTTTATGGAAGCCTTACACTCCCTCAATATCAACGTGACCATCAACACACTGCCAAGTGAAGTGACAAACCCTATCCGCTGTGACGAAGATTTTGTGCATGCCTCTTATGATCCAGAATATGCCAACCGCTTCTGGCGCATCCTGGTGCAGTCGGACAACGTCTTTAAAGCATTCAGGTCCCAATTTATCGGCAAGAGCAGCCCTGTCCATTTTTTCTGGGGAAGCTTCGACCTCGCGGTGACCCGTTTTTCGGGACGGCGCGCACCAGAGCGTCCGGGGGCCGATCGCATGACGCGGGAAGCCTACTCGCATGAAGTGATCAGTGCTGGGTTCTGGCCAGGTAGTGAAAATTTCAGAGTACCGGCTTACTACGCCTATACCTTTCCTGAACCACCTGGACTGAAGGAAGCCTCTATTCGCCCCGGTCAAGCATTTTATAGTCCCGAATTTTCTGAATTCTTCTTACGTTACGACGACGTTCGGAACTCAGGCGAGCCCGAAAAGACGCTCATGGATTTTCTTCAAAGCACCTACGAAGCTGGAGCGAATCTGGCACATTGGGATCGCGAGGCATTGGAAAGGTAGATACTGAGGTAATAACTGGACCCTAACTCTTCTCGAATGCGCCTGCCGCAGAACTTTTTCGCACAGCTTTTATATCTTGAAGAGGCGGCAGGCCAAAAAGCCGCCGGTATTCTCGGCTAAATTGTGATGGACTTTCATAGCCAACTTCCAAAGCGGCAGTCGTTGCATCCATCGAACCACTCAGCATGAGGCGTCTTGCTTCCTGAAGGCGGAGGTGCTTCTGATACTGTAAGGGACCCATGGTCGTTATGGCCTTGAACTTATGATGGAGTCCCGAGACGCTCATGTTGTTTGATGTTGCGAGTTCCTCAACGGTAAATGAACGAGCGTAATGTTCTCTGATCCAGGCGATGGCTTTGCCAATGCCGTCAGCTTGCTGGTCAAAAAGCACCGGTTGGAAAAATAAGTGCCCAGAGTCTCCTGACAGGAGATGAAAAAGCATTTCACGCTTGATGAGGGCGGACAGAAAGCGAGCTTCTTGGGGTTTGTCGAGAAGCTTCAGGAGCCTGGTACAGATGTCTAAAAAGTCGGCATCGGATTTCCCAATGAATGCTGCGGGGTTCAGCTTATTCTCCTGTGGTTTCACGTTGATGTCAGCCTCCATCACCACAGAAGCGACTTCTTGCGTCGTAAAATCAATGCGGAGACCGATATACGGGAACTGCTTTGTCGCCCCGATGATTTGTGCGGGTGCAGGTATATCAAGCACCGATGCCAGGTAATCGCCCGCATGATACTGAAGCATGTCCTGGCCAAGACGCAGTTGCTTTGTCCCTTGCAGAATGAGACACAATGAAGGAGTCAAAACGACTGGAATCAGCGGAGTTTGCTGACTATGGCGGACAAGAGAAAGAAACGGGATGATGGTTTGCGTTCCTCCCTCCGCATTGGTAATCCTCTCGGTCATCGCAAGAAGTCGATCCAATACCTTCTGCTGAATCGAGCCGCTCTCTCTCAATAAAGTTACGGGTGTGAGTTGTTGGTCCAACATGTATTTTTCCCTCACCTTTATATATGCATCCTCTTGACAGAGGAACTTCCACCTATCCGTTCGTTTCCTTCATTCCATCGTCACTTTACATTGTACCCACAATTTGCAGCTTTAGGCAAGTTTTAGGCAGGAATGGTCTATGTAGTTTTACCTTTTCAAGGAATAATACCCTTAAGAACATTTTCAAGGAGGTTTCTTCTGTTGACCCAACAAACTCCCATCGGCTCCGGCTTCGGAGCCTCCACGACAGCCAGCGAGGTCATCCGCGGCCGCGACTTGAGCGGCAAAATCGTCATCGTCACCGGCGGCTATTCCGGCATCGGTCTGGAGACCACGCGAGTGCTGCGTTCCGCGGGTGCCAGGGTTATCGTCCCGGCGCGCGATCACGACAAGGCTGCGACCGCGCTGGATCTTGCCACAGGCTCGCCGCTGCACATCCTGGTGAACAGCGCGGGCATAGGAGGCGCGCCACTCTCGCGCGACGCGCGGGGCTATGAATTACATTTCTCGACGAACCATCTGGGGCATTTCCAGCTCGCCATGCGACTCTGGCCGGCACTACGCCAGGCGAACGGCGCGCGGGTGGTGGCGGTTTCGGCGTGGGCGCACAGCCGTTCGCCCATCGTGTTCGAGGACCCCAATTTTGAGCACCGCGACTATATTCCGTGGATGGCCTATGGCCAGTCGAAGACGGCCAACATTCTCTTCGCGCTGGCGCTGGACGAGCGGGCCAGGGCGCACGGCGTGCGTGCCTTTTCCCTGCATCCGGGCAGCATCGTCAGCACGGGTCTCGCGAAGTATCTCTCGCCGGAGGTCCTTCGCGCGGCGGGCGTTGTTGACGAGAACGGGAAGCCGGTCCTCGACTCGGCGAAAGGCCTGAAGACGGTCGAGCAAGGGGCGGCGACCAGCGTCTGGTGCGCAACGAGTCCGCAGCTTGACGGAATGGGCGGGGTCTATTGCCAGGACTGCGACATCGCCCCGCTCGTGTCCGAGGAGCTCGCAGCAAACCAGTTTGGCTCGATACCTCTTGGCGTGATGCCCCACGCGGTTGACCCGCAAGCGGCGGATCGTCTCTGGAGCTTGAGCGAACAGCTTACGAGCACCTTATATTAGTGCCGTATATAACTTGATTGGAGGACAGCATTCATGACGTTGAGCAAACGTAAACTTAGCAGTCAGGGACTAGAGGTATCCGCGATCGGTCTCGGCTGTATGCCCATGAGCCAATCATATGGTCCTGCCGATGAGCAAGAATCGATCGCTACACTTCACCGTGCCATCGAGATCGGATGCACCTTCTTCGATACGGCCCAGGGCTATGGTCCCCTCACCAACGAGGAACTGCTCGGCCGGGCGTTCAAGACCGGCGCGACCAGGTGGTCATCGGCACCAAATTTGTCTTTCGTTTCAAGGATGGAAAGCAGGTCGGCGCTGAAACAGCGAGTCGGCCTGAGTATATCCGTGAGGCCGTAGGCGGTGATCACTTTCTTGCGCCAGTATGGGTGTCCGCGTCAGAGTCAGATGACCTTTGATCGTGATCCGCGGTGGGTGGGAAGTGTGTCGGGCCGCGATTTTCCCTCTCCGCTGCGTCGGCTCCTATTGTGCCTGGGGATTACGCCCCACGTTTGCCCGCCGCATCGACCCGACAAAAATGCGTAAGCTTTTCCCTCTTCAACCTCAGCCAGTTCGATGAGGCTACTCAGCCGGAAGTGTCGATGACAGAAAGTCATACAGGGTCAGAAAATCAATCGGTTCATAGCTAATGAATGAGGAGCATGGGACAACTTTCCCGAAATTTCAACCCCATGTTGTACTGTGAGGATCTTTCGCCCCAATGTGAGGTACCTCTGCTAGGGGCTGTCCACGGCAGCATTCTCAATGGCCCCCAAGGCACGCAACGTGGCCTTCTGCGCCTCGGTCACGCCCCGGATCCCCGTGATATCGAGCCGCTCGTAGGGGCGGTCGCGTCGCAGCGTGCGCAGATGCTCGCCACGCTCCAGGTCCCAGATGTTGATGGCCCCATCATCGCCACAACTGGCCAGCCTGCTCCCATCGGGACTTACCTTGAGCGCCTGCACGGTCCCCTGATGCGCCTGTTGCACCCGCACGCACTGCTCACTCTCGACCTCCCACCAGCGCAGCCTGCCGTCACTGCCTCCACTGATCAGCCTCTCCCCACTGGGAGCCCAGGTTACCGCAGAGACCACCCCCGGATGCCCCCCCAAGGTGCGCACGCGCGACCCACTATGGGCATCCCACACAAACACCTCCCCGCTGTCTCCCTGCCCCTGGCTGCTGGAGCCCGTGGCCAGGCGCGTGCCATCGGGGCTCCAGGCCGCGCTCATGATGCCCCCATGATGCCCCGGCAGCCGCAAGAACTGCGTGCCACCCCTGGCCTCCCACACATAGACGTTGCCATCTTCGCCCCCACCAACCAGGCGCGTGCTATCAGGACTCCAGGCCACCCGATGGGCCCAGGTTGGGTGCGCACGACCCGCCAAGCGGTGGGAGCGGGTGGTCACCTCCCATACCAGCACGCCTTGCAGCATGGTGCTGCTGGCCAGCCGCTGCCCATCGGGACTCCAGGCCACGCTGAAGAAGAGGGTCTCGGGGTGGTCGAGGTCCCGGATGACCTGGACACAGCTCCCGGTGGCTGGGTCCCACAGCCGAATGGCATTATCCCACCCGGAACTTGCCAGCAGGCTTCCATCAGGACGCCACGCGACGCCGTAGACGGTCATGCGATGGCCGCGCAACAACCTGGGCGGCGTCCCCCCTCCTCTCCCGGCCACCTCCCAGATGCTCACCACGGTATCCCAGCCTGCACTGGCGAGCTGGGTGCCGTCCGGACTCCAGTCGACGTCGTAGAGGGCGGCCTCGTAGCCCTGCAGGACGCGCAGCGACTCGCCACGCTCCACCTCCCACAGCCGCAGGGTGCCATCGTCACTGCCACTGAGCAGGTGGCGGCTGTCAGGCGTGAAGGTCAGGCTGTACACATCAGCGGTATGTCCCTGCAGCGCCGCCCGAACGCTGCCCTGGTGGGCATCCCACAGCCAGATCGTATGGTCGCTGCCGCCACTAGCCAGCGTGCGCCCATCCGGACTCCAGGCCAGTGCTTGCACCCGCTGCGTATGCCTCGTCAGCGTCTGCAGACAGCGCCCGCTTTCGAGTTCCCACAGCTTGACGCTGCCATCCCAGCTCGCGCTGGCCAGTCGGCTGCTGTCGGGGGCAAAGGCCAGTCCCCGCACCAAGTTGCTATGCCTGGAAAGCGTCTGCACGCAGAGAGCGGGTCCGGTCTGCTGCCTCTGCCACAGCCGAATGTGTCCATCAAAGCCGCCACTGGCAAGCAGGCGCCCATCCGGGCTCCAGGCCAGCGAGAAGACCGCGCCGGGATGCGGCAGGTCCGCGAGGGCTGTGCCCAGCTTCGCATCCCAGAGCCGGACGGTCGTCTCATTCCCACCGCTGGCCAGCGTGCGTCCATCGGGGGCAAAAGCCAGGCTAAGCAAGCCGTTGATTGGCCCAACGGTCCAGAGCGGGGCCCCACTCTCTACGTCCCAGAGCTTGACGCTGCCATCCAGGCTCCCGCTGGCCAGCGTGCGTTCGTCCGGGCTGAAGGCGATAGACACCACGATGTCCGCATGCGCCTGCCAGGCCAGGTGCAAGATTTGGCCTGCCTCGCGCCACACCCGTACTTCGCCCCGCTTGCTGCCCGTGGCCCAGTACTGCCCGCTCTTGCTGATGGCCACCGTCCAGATGGCATCGAAGGCCTCGGTCAAGACGCTCTCACGCAGCAGCGCCCCGGACAGGTTCGCGTCTTGCAGCTCGACCCCTTGCAGATAGACGCCGCGCAGGGCGAGCTGCGACAAGTCGAGCCCACGCAGGTGCCCGCGCAGCAGCCGCAGCAACGCCACCAGGTTGGCCGGGCCATACCCCTGGGCCCGTCCGCGCAACCCATCGAGCAGCTCGCGCAGCCGCGCCTCCACTTCAGCTCCCGAATGTTCCACGCTTTGCAGGCGCGCCAGCAGCGGGGCGAGCAGCAACCGCTCCTGCGTCTGCCGCACGTACTCCTTCGCCTGGGCCTGAGAGAGTCCATGCTGCAGGAGCCGTTCCAGCCGCCCCTGCTGGATCTCCTGGATGGCCGTGGTGACGAGCCTGGTGGTCACGTACTCCAGCACCACGGATTGCAAGGTGAAGCTGCCGGCTCGCTGCCCCCACTCGATGAGACAGCGCCGCCGCAGCCCATCCACGGCTTCCAACACCTGCACGCGCGACAGCGGGGATACCAGCACCGCGAGCAGGTCCTCCAGCGTCACCGGCTCGCGCAGGATGGCAAGCCAGCACAGCACCGTCTGCTCCAGAGGTGAGAGCCGCGCCCATTGCTCCTCCAGCAGCTCGGTGATGCTGCCAAAAATCACCGTCCCCCCAGCAAGGAACGGGTCGATCTGGCCCCCAAAGAGGTCGACGATGGTCTCGGCCACAATGTTTAAAGCCAGGGGGTTGCCCGCGTAGACCTTTCCCAGGTGGGCGCGCTCCTCGGTGGAGCCGGTGACCTCATGCTCGGCCAGGAGCTGCGCGCAGGCTCCGGCATCCAGCCCGGAGAGGGGCAGCGAGCGCACCGGACTCCGGCTGCCCTCCAGGGCGCGCAGGGCGGCGGGTTTCTCGCGGCTGGTCAGCAGCAGGCAACTCTGGTGCCCCGTTTGGGTCACCTGCCGCAGCAAGTGTCCATACGCTTCAAAGCCGGGCCGCAGCCGCCCCAGCACATCGCCTTCTTCCAGCAGGACTTCCAGGTTATCGAGCACCAACAGCACCCGTCGGCTGCGCAGCTCCTCTAGCAGCAGGCTCAGGCGCCTCTGCAGGCTCTGGGGCAGCGGCGAGAGACAGTCCTCCAGCAGGGCGGAGCATGCGGGGGCATCACGCAACGAGCGAAAGACCAGGACGTCGAAGTGGTCGGCCAGCCGCTGCATGGCGCGCACCACCAGCGCCGACTTGCCGATACCGCCCATCCCCAGCACGCCCTCGCGCTCGTAGAATCGCACGGTTTCCACCCCGACCCCGGCTCGGCGTGCCACTTGTCCAATCGAGAGAGTCTCCATCTCTGACACTCCTTTCGGCAAAAGTATACACTCTGTACCATACTACAGAGTCAAGAGGAGAGAGGGGAAATTCCGAGTTGCTTTGGCCCAGGAAAGTCAAAAAGTTCCTGGCCAGGCATCCTCAGTTTTGTGCTCATGTCATACATCAGCATAATCCAAGCATGGCCCGCTAAAAAATAGACCCGGCGGTGTGCTCAAACGACAGTCAGGGACTCCTGGGTGCCCTCTCGGCTGGCGAGGTGGGCGTGTGTGCTGGTCCATGGATCACTTCTTCCTGCCACTGCTCTCCAAACGTTTGCAACAGGTGGGCTCGGATTTTCCGCATGCCGCGCTGGAGGGTACGGATTTGCAAGGGCTGATAGCGTCCAGGGGAGCGGTGCTGCAACTCCCGAAAGATGTCTCCGCTGCTGCGTTCGGGATTGGCCATCACCCAGGAGGTGGCTCCCACTCTCCTTCAAACGGATCTCTGTGGGTACGCCGCCAACCTAGCACCCGTTTTCTCCGCTCCTGCTCGCGAAACAGGATGTCGAGTCCGCAGCCGACGCCGAGGTGCTCCTCTCGACAGGAACACTTCCTGTTGTACACCGTTCCACGGAAAAGACGCGGACGGGTGGAGAAGAGGTGCTTGAAACAAAAGGAGCGCTATTGACTGCACAGCGAAAGACGGCCTGCTGTAACTGCTCCAGTTGTTGGAAGAGACGGATGAGATCGAGAGCCTTGGGCACCTCGCTCAATGCTTGTTGTCTCTGCTCGGACACTATTCCTGACTGCAGGAGGCGTTGAAGCGGAGTCTTAGCTGGGTCATAGACGTAACGCACTTTCTTGCCGTCCCGTTGCTTCGACAGGAGTTTCATCGAAGGCTGAAAGCAGTTGACATACAGACGCAGAGCACGATACAGTTGGGTGAGTTGCCGGTAGGCGTGCTCTCCAACCAGGCGATCATAGCCGACCACCTGGCGCACAATCGCTCCATTTTTCTGGTCCACAAAGCATTGATCGTTTTTCAGAGACGGGCGTCCCCGCGTGAAGGTGATCTATTCTTGTTCACAGTATGCGATCACTGCCTCATTGATGAACTCGCCACCGTTATCGGCATCGATCCCCACAATCGGAAAAGGGAACAGCAGGCGTGCTCGTTGGAGAGCTGCCAGCACCGTTTCCTGGCTACGGTACAAGAGGGGAAGGCATTCGGTCCATCCGGTCGCCACATCGGTGAGCGTCAGCGTATACAGGTAGCCTCCCTCGATAG
>WNGJ01009421.1_pt1 | contig 10396 bp, 4 predicted proteins | sample 5400611 | NCBI WGS metagenome assembly WNGJ01 (sample SAMN13153375, study PRJNA577476) | soil metagenome | isolation source: 40 cm soil or saprolite under Garry oak tree replicate 1 | place: USA:California | collected 2016-06-15
ATCTGACATTAAGCTCGCACCCGGGCAGCTACTGTATTCTTTGGCTCCTAGGGGAATCTGTTTGCATCCGCATTCTCGATTCGCGGCGGCATCTCTCAGGCTCATCCTAGGTTAAGGCTTCTGCCGTTCTGCGGCAGAGGCCATTTCTTGGTCCATTCATGGTCCAATAATTGTTACCGAGGGTTCCAAAGCGCGGTTTTGGTAGCCATCCGTGCCGCGTAGTTTCAAGTAGTTACCGTTGGCTTCTCTGTCACGGCAGAGGTCGCGAGTTCGAGTCTCGTCGTCCCCACCATTTCTTTTCAGACACTTACAGAATAGGCTCCATCCCAGCTCAGGCACAAAAAGGGACCAAGAAGGCATAGGCCCCTGGACCTTGCGCCGTTTATTTGCGTCTAGATTTCGCCACGAAGAGTCTAACGACAGCTGTCTGCGCAGATCGCTTTCCCGTTGTGACCGCTTGAGTGTAGGTGTCTAGAGTGACGCGGATTGTTGAATGCCGCATCAGTTCCTGCATCACCTTCAGTTCCGCACCAGTTGCACGGAGAAGTGTCGAGTAGGTTCTGCGAAATGTGTGCCAACCAATCCGCTTTGTGATGCCCAGCCTTTGCGCCGCGGGGCGGATGTGGTGACGAAGAAGTTGTTGTCCCCAATATGGGGTTTTTCCTCGTTTCTTGGGACTGGCGAACACCCAACTCTCCGGCGTTCGAAATGGTGTTCTGCGGTGCCAGCCCCTCAGGGCACTGATCAGATAATCGTGGAGCGGTACGGGTTTTTGTGAAGCCTCGGTTTTGCAGTTGCCAACGACCTGCTGCACGATCGACCGAGTAACCCAAAGTTGTCTATTCTTGAAGTCGACGTCCTTCCACTTAAGAGCGAATAGTTCGCTTTGCCTCAATCCCGTTGCCACGTCCAACAACACCGTCATTCGCTCTCGCGGCTTCAACGCTGTCAGCAGCTGCCGGACTTCGTTACTCGTGAGCACCTCGGGAGTCCTGCGGCGCTTTGCACTTTGGCGCACCCATTGAATCGGGTTGCGGTCGTAGAGATCGTACCGACGGGCGTGGTTGAACAGAACGCTCATCACGTTCTGGATCTTGCAACGAGTCCCCGCTGCCTTTTCCAAATTTCCAAGCCACAATTCCACCTCAACGGCCTTGATGTTCGGAAGGAGGCAGCCTCCCCAACGCGGAACAATCCACTTGTTAAGGTAGCCTTGATAGGCCTTCTTGGTAGAGTACGAGATTCGTCCGTTCGAGCGGCCAAGCTCTCGCTGGTGAAAGTGATCAGTTAACTGTGCCAGCGTCATTGATATTCCTGCTAACCGGATGTCGGTAGTGTTGATTTCCTGCACCAAACCGGCCGTAATCTGCCGAGCGGATGATGCGTCACGCATTTGCTCGGCAGTTCCCAAGACGATTCGTCGGTGCACTCTGTTCCCGTTCGGTCCTGACTCCCACCATCGGAAGCACCACACGTCTGGACCTAGTTTTCGATGTTCTCGAATCACACTTCCCTGCTGCATGTCATCGTCCCCCCTTGGTCTGAGTTATCGAATTCGCGCCGCGCTTGATGGTACGCGCGCCTTTTCGTGGAAAGGGGCTGAAGAATTGAGTTCTGCGAATTCAGGGACACCAGACGATGTCGGCTATTGCCGCGGCAAAGCAGTGACAGCGAATCGTTGGAGATACAAAAAATAACCGGCCACCTTGACTGCATTAGTTAGGGGAGGGGAAAACCTGTCGTAGGTTCTGCTCTGCAGTGCTTGGATTGACGCATTACTTCCGGTTAAGCACTCGGGAGCAACGGCGGGAATGTCGCCAAATCCCCAGATGTTTGCGCAAGATTGTTCCGGGGAAGAGTTGCGCGCGATCTGCGAATGGCTATTCGTATCTCAGAGCAACCATGGGATCGATTTTTATGGCCCGCCGCGAAGGAAGGTACGCTGCAAGCGCCGCCACTAAAATGAGAAACGCAGATGCGCTTGAAAACGCCAAGGGATCCAGCGGGCCAATGCCGAGCAGAAGAAACGATAAGAGGTGGGATAGCACCACGGTGCCGACGAGCCCCAGAATGATGCCCAGCAGCACCGGCCGCATTCCTTGCTTGAGCACGAGCGCCAGGGCATCCGCTTTGCCGGAGCCCAAGGCCATGCGCACACCAATCTCGTGTGTTCTTTGGCTTACAACGTAGGCCATGACGCCGTAGATGCCGACCGCTGCCAATACAAGCGCCAACACGCCAAGTATGGCAGCCATAGCAGTACCGATTAACATGGGCAGTCTCTGGAGCCACAGCAGGTCACTGATAGTATGCGTCGGGGCCAGAAGCAATCCCTTGTCCAGGGCCCCCAGTGCTTCCCGAATAGAGTCGAGGGCGTTTTCTGGATTACCGCGAGTGCGCACCCAAAGGACAACGGATTGGTCACTCGGGGCGATAGGAAAGTAAAGATGGGCGAAATCGACCTGCAAGAGTCTGCTACTTCGAACGTCCCTGACCACACCAATGACTTCTGCATAAGACGACGAGCGATCCTTTGCCATCAGCGGTTTGCCTATCGGATCTGCGCCGGGCCATAACAGCCGCGCAGTAGCCTCGCTGACGATAACCACTGGCGCGCCGGTTTGCGTAGTTTCACCGAAGTCTCGGCCCCGAACACTCTGGATGCCTAGCGTCCGAAAGTAATTCGGCGAGACGGCGGTGTAAGGGACAACGAGCCCTTGCGGAAGACTGCGTCCAGATCCTAGAGTTACGGGAGTCCACCCTGACGAAAATCCTGACGAGACGAAACATAGTGACTTGACTTGAGGCAGGGCAGCTAGCCGCTCAGTTATTTCGCGGCGAAGCGAAAGCGCCATTGAACTGCCGTACCCAAGTGCTGGGAAGTCCATATCCACAGCCAGCAAGTTCTTGGTCTCGAAACCGGGGTCAATCGTTTGAGATCGCTCGAGACTCCTGGCGAGTAATCCCACAGCGATGAGAAGCACAAGGGATAGGCTTACCTGCGCCAGAACCAGTGCGTCCCGCAGATTGAGTTTCAGCAAACCTCGGCTCGACCTAGGAGCACTAATACCAACACCCTGCTTCAAAGCGAACATCAGGTCGGTTTTCGAAGCCTGAAGTGCGGGTGTTAGTCCGAAGACAAATGTGGTCGTCAATGACAACAACAAAGTGTAGCCAAGGATCCGAACGTCAGGGCCCACACGCAGCAACAAGTCAGGCGGGTAGAACTTCTGAAGAGACTGCTGAACAGTGGACCACAAAACATGGCAGGCCCATGCTGACAAAAGGAGGCCCGCCATCCCACCTGAAAGCGCAAGGAGCGCGCTCTCGGTCAGCAACTGACGAACTATCCGGCTGCGGCCTGCGCCCAGCACTAGACGGGCGGCAACTTCCTTCCGTCGAATTATCGCGCGTGCAAGCAATAAATTGGCGACATTAGCGCAGGCGATGAGCAGTACCATGCCGGCAGCAGCGAGCGCGAGCGTCACCGAGACCGCGAAGTCGGCGCCCGTTCCACCAAAGTCAAGGAAGGATGCTCGCTTGGCTGTAAGGTGTGTCGTGCTGGCGGTCAGATCCTTGGCAGTAGATCTGTGGGCAAGCTGCTGAGCAAGGACCGTCAGTGCCGCCTGCGTTTTCGTGAGTGCCACGCCTGGCTTTAAGTGGCCTACGATACGAACGTTGTATGCATTCGCATCGTTCATCCAATTACTTCCTGGCACGACGTACCGCTGCATCGCCAACGGAACCCATACATCGGGGGCCGCCGGTGGGTCTCCAGTGCCGATGAAATCGCGCGGCGCGATGCCCACCACAGTGAATGGCGTGGCATTCAAGTTCAACGACTTCCCCAGGATGTGCGGGTCGGAGTCGAGTCGCTGTCGCCAGAATTGATAACTGAGTACGGCCACGGGATTTGATTTCTCCGACTGGCCCTCGTCCGGCAGAAAGGTACGACCGAGCACCGCATTGACTCCGAGCACTTCGAAGTAGTTTTCCGAAACAAGGCGCGCGCTCAGCAAGGCTGATTTGGGAGTTGTCGCTGCGCTTCTGGCAGGCTGACCACCGTAGACTAGGTTGTAACAACAACTGTCGGCCGCCAAGCCTGAGAACACGTCATCGTGGTCTCTGTAATAGACATACTCGGGAAAGGAAAACAGGGTGCCGCCATAGCCCTGTTGAATCCAGCGGACGACGCGCACGATATGATCCGGATCCCTGACGGGTAAGGGTCGGAACGCCGTCGCATCGAGAGCGGTGAAGATGGTGGTGTTGACCCCAATACCGAGAGCCAAGGCTAGGACAGCAAGGATGCTGAACCCAGGGTTCCGCCGAAGCGCCCGGAGGCCGAAGCGAACATCCTGGGCCAGGTCCCGAATCCAATTCATCTTGCGTGCTTCCCGACACTCTTCTTTGCGTTTTTCGATTCCACCCATTTCGCGGAGTGCCTGACGACGGGCCCCTTTCGCCGCTAAACCCTTGGCGACGTACTCTTCCGTTTTTCGCTCGATGTGATCCCGAAGTTCCTCGTCTAGCTCCTGGTCCGCCTGTGTCCAGCGAAACAACGAGCGCAGCCGCAAGGGAATCGTGAACAGCCAATGCTCCGGTCGCATACTCCGACCCTCCTCTACTCGTGCCTCAGAGCGACCATGGGATCGACGCGCATGGCTCGCCGAGCGGGAATGTAACTGGCCACGGCTGCCACACCCGTTAGAATTAGCGAAACGACAGTGAACGTCAGAACGTCCGTGGGTTTCACTCCATAGAGCAAACGCGACAAAAAGCGCGTCAGACCTATCGCGCCAACGATGCCCACGCCAACACCGATCAATGTGAACCTTAGTCTTTGGGCGATGATCAGGGTCAGAAGTTCTATCCGCATAGCGCCCAGCGCCATGCGAACGCCAATCTCGTTCGTTCTACGTGAAACCGCGTATGACGTCATCCCGTACAGGCCCACGGATGTCAGCGCGAGTGCTAACAATCCGAACAAGCTTGAGAGTCGGGAGAAGAGATGCTCCTGGAAGGACGCTTGCTGAATCTGTTCAGTTTGCGTTTTGATGTCGAAGAGAGGTAGGTTCTCGTCAATTCCTCGGATTGCTTGCCTCACAGCACCGATCCAATTGGTAGGGTTGCCTCCGGTTCGGACCTCAAACGTCATTTCGGCGAGTTGCTGGACGTTCTGCACGTACGGAACATAGATCGTTGGCAATGCTTCATCGCGCAACTGGCCGTAGAGAGCATCGCCGACCACACCCACGATGACGATATCCGAGCTAGCCTTTGCGTCCCCGAATCCGAATCGGCGGCCAATCGGGGTTGAACCTGCCAAGTACTTGCGAGCGAAAGCGCGGTTAACCACGCCAACCTTTGGGCCCGCAGTGGAGTCTTTCTCGTTGATCGTGCGGCCTAGCACCACGGGGATCCCGAAGGTCTCAAAGAATCGCGGTCCTACTGAATTCACGTGAAGGTTGAGAGACTCGTTGCTATTTGATTCGCCGACCTTCGGCGTATAGCCCTCAATTGAGACTCCGGAAATGGTGACGCCACCGTTGATGAAAGTGTGTCGGGAGAGGCTCGCAGAGCGCACGCCTGGAAGAGCTTCGATCTGCCGCCGGAATTCCTCGTAGAAACCGGCGAGTCGCTCACGCTTGTAACCGACCTGCGTGGGATCTACGCTGAAAAGCAAGAGGTTGCGGCGATCAAACCCGATGTTCCTACTTTCCAAGTTTGTCAGGGTGCGCACAAACAAGCCGGCACCAATCAACAAAATCACCGACAGAGCCACCTGAGCAACTACTAGCGCGTTGCCAAGTTCCAGGTGGAAGCCTCTCAACAGACCGCCGCCTGCCGAGATTTTGGCTCCGCCCTCCTTAAGGGCGGGCGTCAAGTCAAGCCGCGTGCTGCGCATAGCCGGGGCCAATCCAAACAAAACTCCAGTGAGCACTGAAACGGCCGCGGTGAAGCCAAGTACGCCGAGATTAGGAGAGACGTGAAGGATTACAGGCGTTCGTCCGCTGGACATGAAGGTGAGCAAAACACCGTCGGCCCAGTATGCGAGAATGCTTCCAAAAGCGCCGCCCAAAACCGCAAGCAGTACGCTTTCTGTTAGCAATTGGCGTATCAGCCTGAGTCGCGCAGCCCCGAGTGTCAACCGCACGGCGATTTCCTTCTGGCGGGATCCGGCTCGGTCCAACAATAGATTCGCGATGTTCACGCAGGCGAGCAGAAGGACAAGCCCTACGACGACCATAAGAACAAAGAGCGGTTGGGAGAACTCGCGACGTAGTGCGTCCAGTCCTTCACCAGCGGGCACCAGCACAACCTTCGGAGGAGCGAGCGACAGGTCCGGGGAGTCCTTCCGCGGCGGCGGTTCGATTCCAGTAGAATTCTGCTGGACGATTACATCCAACGCAGGCCGCGCCTGCTGCTCGGTTACGCTTGGATTCAACCGCCCCATGATTAAAACCCACCAGTCGTCGCGCGCGGTAAACTTTGAGACCTCGCCGGGGTTTGCGTACGCAGTCCAGCCAGGATCAATTTTGGGTTGGGTGTGGAGAGGAATCCAGACATCCGTCGAACTTCCGGGTTGAACTCCGAAGAACTCGGGGACGGTCACGCCCACGAGGGTGAACGGAATTCCGTTGAGAAGGACTGGCTTGCCCATCGCCAACGGATCGCCGCCAAATCGTCTTTTCCAATAACCGTAGCTTACGACGGCTACGGGGCTTGCACCCTCGGAATCGTCTGAGAGTACGAGGGTCCGTCCGATGGATGCAGGGACTCCTAACGTCGAGAAGAAATCCCCGGAAACGAGCTGGCCCTGAGCTAAGTCCGCCTGCCCTCCCACAGCCACATTCAGGCGGCCAATGTCCGCAAAGGCAAGGACGCTAGAGAAAGCTTGAGCGCGCTCACGAATGGAGTTGAAGATAGGATAAGAGAACGACGTACTGGTGAAGTTGCCAGTGCTGTCCCTATCGAAGTTGCCGCTCAACGAGTGGATCATGTAAGGGTGCCCTTGCGCAGTCCAGCTCAGCAGTACGAGTTGCTCGGGCTCCCGCACAGGCAGCATCTTCAGCATGACGGCATCAATCAGGCCGAACATCGCTGTGTTGGCACCGATGCCTAGAGCGAGGGTGACGACGGCGACTGCCGTGAAAACGGGAGATTTGCGCAACATGCGCAGACCAAAGTGCAAATCCTGAATTAGGTCCTGAATCCAGTTCACGCGGCGGGCGTCGCGGCATTTCTCTTTGGTCTGCTCGATACCGCCCAGGTCGAGTCGCGCGCGGCGGCGCGCCTCTTCTTGCGTCATCCCTTGCGCGACGTATTCCTCGGTTTTTCGGTCGAGGTGGTCGAGCAACTCGTCGTCCAATTCCTGATCCGCCTGCGCCCAGCGAAACAACGACCGCAGTCGTAGGGGAATCGTGAACCGCCAATGCTCCGGCCGCATTTCCGGCCCTCCTTCACTCGTACCTGAGAGCGACCATCGGATCGACGCGCATGGCGCGGCGCGCGGGCAAATACCCCGCTACCAATGCCACCACCGACAGCACTCCCACCGCCGCCACCATCGTGTATGTGTCCTGCGCCGCCATCCCAAACAATAAGCTCTGCAACAAACGCACTGACCCCAGCGCCACTCCCACCCCAATCGGCACGCCGGCAACCAGGATCAGTAGCACTTCGCGCAACATGAGTCTCAAGATCGATCCCGGCTGCGCCCCCAGCGCCATCCGCACCCCAAATTCCGTCTGCCGCTGCGTCACCAGATAGCTCACCGCCCCAAACAGCCCCATCATCGCCAGCAACAACCCCAGCACTCCAAAAAATCCAGATACTGCGGCCAACAGCCGCTCTTGCACGAGATCGTCATCCACTTGACCAGCAAGCGTACGAAACTCCAGAGGAATATCCTTACTGACCTCTGCCGCAGCCCTCCGTACGGGTTCAATCAGCATTTCGGGCACAACGCTCGTTCGAAGCACGAACTCTTCAGCCGATGCGCGCGAAGGTATCTGCGCCGCGGGAAAGAACACCGTCGGCGGAACAACTTCTCGCACTCGTTCGTATTTGGAGTCCTTCACCACGCCCACAATTTCTACTTGTTCCGGTTCGTCTCCCCACCGGAAATTTCTTCCCAGTACGTTCCCGCCGGAAAAGAATTTGCGCACTGCCGTCTCGTTCACGATCGCGACATGTGCGGAATTCTTCGAGTCGTGTTCATCGAAGTCGCGCCCCTGCAGGACAGGGTTGCGCAATATCGCGAAATAACCAGGGCTCACGAAGTTGAGGTAAATGGATGCCTCATCGCCTGTGGGCGCATTCGGAGCACCTGTGTGAATGATTTGCAGCCAATTGTCATCACCAATAGGTGTTGTAAACGCACGGGCCGTCGAAAGGACGCCCGGAAGTGCACGCAGCCTCCGCTCGATCTCCTCATAAATAACTGTTCGCTTTTCAGGTCCTGCCTTCGCCGTGTCTACCGCGAACCACGGTGGCGTCGCGCTGACCACCAAAACATTGCTGCGGTCGAAACCGAGGTCAAGCGTCACCAGCCTTACAAAACTGCGCAGCAGCAGGCCGCCTCCGATCAACAGCACGAGCGTAAGCGCTACCTGCCCGACCACAATCCATCGGCCTGCTCCTAATCCCTGTGCACCTCCGGCGCCTGTCCTAGCTTTCATCGCCTCAATCAGCGCGATCCTCGTCGAACGGAATGCGGGCAATAGCCCGACCAGAATCGCCGTGAGAACCGCAGACAGCGCCGTGAATCCCAGCACCCTTGCGTTGATGGAAAGATCGAGAAAGACGTCGTCTCGTGCAGTGGCTAATTGCCGCACCAGTAGCGCGCCGCTCCACTTTGCAAACAGCACCCCAAGTCCGGCCCCCACAAACGAAATCAACACAGATTCTGTGAGCAGTTGACGAATCAACCGGCCCCGCGCCGCTCCCAGGGCTTTACGGACGGCGATCTCCTTTCCTCGGGCTGTGCCCCTCGCCAGCATCATGCTTGCGATATTCGCGCACGCGATGAGCATCACCAGCGCGACGATCACCATCAGCATGCGCAACGCCTGCCCAAACACGCCGCGCAGCTCCGAAGTTCCCACACCTGCCGGAACGCTTACCAGTTTTGCCCCCAGGAATCGCCGTTGACCTTCTGCATCCCAGTCCGGTAGCGCCGCATTCATCACTCCGGGCGAAAGTGCTTCTAGCCGCGCGTTCAGTTGCGCCGGTGTTATTCCCGGCTTGACGCGGCCCATGATGCTCAGCCACCAGCGGGAGCGGCTCTCTGTGTTTCGCTTATCGAAGAGCGCGCTCGCGCAGATCGGCACAGCCACATCAAACTTCTTTCCTACTTCGACGCCGTAGAAGCGCGGCGCGCTGATACCGATCACCTCGAACGGTTGCCCGTACAACGACAGGGTCCTGCCCAGGACGTTCCTCTCGCGACCAAAATATGTGTCCCAGAATCCATAACTCAACACCGCGACGGGAGCGCAGCCCGGTTGGTCATCCGTAGCTGCAATCAACCGGCCTGCTGCTGCATACACGCCGAGCGTGGTGAAGTAGTTCCCACTCACGAACAAGCCCTGCACCGTTCGAACGTTGCCGCTCCACTCCAGCGCGAATGGTTTCGAACGGCTCCAGGCAAACACTCCCGCGAAGACATCCTCCTGATCACGCACACCTTCCCACAGTGCATTCGTGAAACCATCGCGGGCTTTGTCCTCGGGCTCCTCACGCAAAAGCAGCACGAGTTCTTGGGGATTTCGCACCTGCAACATCCGCAGCAGCACCGCGTCCATCATGCTGAAAATCGCGGTGTTCGCGCCGATGCCGAGCGTAAGCGTGACAATGGCGACAGCGGTGAAGCCGGGAGATTTGCGCAATATGCGCAGACCAAAGTGCAAATCCTGAACGAAGTCTTGAATCCAGTTCACTCGGCGGGTTTCACGACACTCCTCCTTTACCTTCTCCACGCCGCCGAGGTCTAGCCGCGCCCGCCGCCGCGCTTCCTCGAGTGCCATCCCTTTTGCGACGTATTCTTCGGTTTTTCGTTCGAGGTGGTCGCGCAGTTCGTCGTCCAATTCCTGGTCCGCCTGCGCCCAGCGAAACAAAGACCGTAGCCGTAGTGGGATCGTGTACAGCCAATGCTCCGGTCGCATATCCAACCTCCGTTTCGCGCCACGCGACAGTCACGCCTCTTTCAGCTTAATAACCCGCGAAATGGCGCTCGAAAGCCTGCCCCAGTTATCTGCTTCTTTTTCGAGTTGCCGACGCCCGAGCCGTGTCATCGAATAGTATTTCGCGCGCCGCCCATACTCGGAAGTTTTCCACTCGGCTGTAATCCAGCCCTCTTGTTCCAGCTTGTGCAGAGCCGGGTACAACGATC
>WNGJ01016164.1_pt1 | contig 10395 bp, 8 predicted proteins | sample 5400611 | NCBI WGS metagenome assembly WNGJ01 (sample SAMN13153375, study PRJNA577476) | soil metagenome | isolation source: 40 cm soil or saprolite under Garry oak tree replicate 1 | place: USA:California | collected 2016-06-15
CACCGTGCCCATGCTGACCGCCTACAAGACGACGCTCATTCCGGACGAGATTTTCTGGGCGGTGGGAATGAGTTGCCTGCTCGTGGGCATCCTATTGCTGAGCCTGCGCTGGACGGCCAACACGGCGGCTTTCCGTCGCATTCCGCGACTCGCTCGGGTTCAGGCCGCGCTGCGCGCGGTGCGGCCGACGAAAGACGGTCTGCTGCTGTTTGCCCTGATCGGCTTAGGCACGAATATGACGGTGATCATCAGCGCGTTTTTGCTGGGTCGCGAACTCAATCCGTTGATGGATCTGTATTCCTGCTTCGCGATCCTGCCGCTGGTCAGTCTGCTGACGTTTATCCCGATCTCAATCGCGGGCTGGGGCGTTCGTGAGGCCCTCATGATGAGTGCCTTTGCATTGATCGATGTTCCGGCTATGGACGCGCTTGCGGTCTCGATCAAGCTCGGGCTGGCAAATCTGGCGCTCGGCTTGATCGGGGGCATTGTTTGGATCGTGCTGCCCGCCAAGGAAATTCCCAGCGAATTGCCGTCAGAGGCGGTGATGCGCCATTCCGATGGCAGCGCCTAGCTCAGACATCGGCGAGTTTCATACAGGAACATGCATTGGTTTCTTCTCGCTGGATTTATCGCCGCGCATGTCTTGGCCTATGTCGCGGTGTTCCGTCATTTGAGGGCGTTCGCAACGGAGCGTGCGATTGTCATCTATCACGGCCTCGCCTTCGCGGCGGTCTTTGCGGTCGTCGTGGTTGCCTTTGCCCGCGGCACTATTGGATTCGCGGCTTCCTGCGGGCTCCTCGCTCTACAATACCTCTACAGCCTCTCCTTTCTCGAACTGTGGTCGCTGGCCGAGGGAAGCTATTCCCTGCAGATTCTGCTGCGGGTCTCGCGGCAAGCGTCAATCTCGCGAGAAGAGATCCTCGCAAGCTGCGAGGCGATCGGTGTCGACAAGAAGCGCAACCGCCTCGACGACCTTCAGTCGCTGAGGCTGATCGCGGAAGCCCCCGACGGCACATTCAAGCTTTCGGCGATGGGCAGAATGCTTGTTGACATGCTGAGCTTGATTATGCGGCTGACCACCATTCGTGAGGCAGGCTGACCAATGTGGCTGGTGCTCTCATTCGCCGGCTTTGCGCTGGCGGTCGTGCTGCACGCCGTTTTCGCGCGGATGGGAGGAAGCCTCACTATCGTTCTGAGCTTTCTCAGCGTGAGCATTCCGCTCGCCATCGTCCTCACCGCCCTGGCCCTGTGGATGTTCGCGATCTCGGATGAGAGCATCGCCGCTGTCCTGGTCTATCTGGCGCTGTGTGAGACCTACATTTTCCTGTTCACGCTCGCCGCCAACGGCGTCTCGGTTTCGCTGATGATGCGCCTGAGGTTCCGCCCCACGACCGCGGACGAGCTGATGAAGTCGTACTCCACGCGCGCCATGGTGGAACGGCGGATCGACCACCTGAAGTCGGGAGGCTTCCTGATCGAGGAGGACGGGCGGATTGCTCTGCTCGAGCGCGGCAAGGCGCTCGTTCGCATTTTTGCTCTCGCCCGTGGCTTCTTCAAGCATCGCCGTTCGCTCGACATCGGTGTCGCGCAACATAGCGAGTCCGGGCAGCGCTCGCACCCCTGACCTCCACGAGCCGCTTCGACGCCCTTGTGCGATCCCGCCGATGCCGCGTACCTTCCGGCAAAATTCGCGGACGATCGTTCGACCCGACAAGAATAGTCAAAGGAGAGAAGCGCTCATGACGCCGAACGTCAACTTTGCCCGTCTTTTTGCCGCCTGCCTGGCCGCTCTCACGCTACCCGCGATCGGCAGCGCGGCCGCGCTCGACTACCCGACCCGGCCCGTGCGTTGGATCGTGACTTATCCGCCGGGCGGAGGCACCGACATCACGGCGCGCATCATCGCGCAATGGCTGTCGGAACGGCTGGGCCAGCAGGTTTTCATCGAGAACAAGGCGGGCGGAGGCAACAACATCGGCACCGAAGCGGCGCTCCATTCGCCGCCTGACGGCTATACGCTGGTGCTCACCAATCCGGCGAATGCGATCAATGCAACGCTCTATCCGAAGCTATCCTTCAACTTCCTCCGCGATATCGCGCCGGTTGCCGGCATCATGCGGGTGCCGAACGTGATGGAGGTCCATCCGTCGGTCCCGGCCAAGACGGTTGCCGAGTTCATCGCTTACGCCAAGGCCAATCCGGGCAAGATCAACTGGGCGACCTCGGGCAACGGAACCTCGGTCCATCTCTCGGGCGAGCTGTTCAAGCTGATGACCGGCGTCGAGCTGACCCATATTCCCTACAAGGGCTCGGCGCCGGCGCTTACCGACATGATCGCCGGTACGGTGCAATTGATGTTCGACAATATGCCGCCCTCACTGCCGCATATCCGGGCGGGCAAGCTGCGTGCGCTGGCTGTGACGACGACGACGCGGTCGGAGGCGCTGCCAGATGTTCCGAGCGTGGCCGAGACCGAACATCAAGGCGCGCTTGGCGGAACTCGGCGGCATGTTGATTCCCGGCACTCCGCAGGATTTCGGCAAACTCGTTGCCGAGGAAACCGAGAAGTGGGCCAAGGTGATCAAGGCCGGCGGCGTGGCGCTGGAATAGGCCAAGCATATCCGCGGTCGTCGCGATGACGCGGAAGCACCCCGAACATCTCCGCAGCCATCGCTGGCTCGGCGTCAACGATCTGCGCGCGTTCGGCCACCGTTCGCGGCTGCGCCAGTTCGGCTACGACGCCGTCGACTGGGCCGGCAAACCGGTCATCGGGATCATCAATACCTGGAGCGAGATCAATGCGTGTCACGCGCACCTGCGTGCGCGGGCGGCCGACGTCAAGCGTGGCGTGCTGCAAGCGGGCGGCTTTCCGATCGAATTGCCGGCGATGTCGCTGGCGGAGCCGTTCGTGAAGCCTTCGACCATGCTCTACCGCAACTTTCTCGCGATGGAAGCGGAAGAGCTGCTGCGCAGCCATCCGATCGACGGCGCGGTGCTGCTCGGTGGTTGTGACAAAACCACGCCGGGTCTGATCATGGGAGCCATCAGCATGGGCATCCCGGCGATCTACGTGCCGGCCGGCCCGATGCTGCGTGGCAATTGGCGCGGCGAGTATCTCGGTTCGGGTTCCGATGTCTGGAAATACTGGACCGAGAAACGAGCGGGCCGCATCACCGAACAGCAATGGAACGAGATGGAAAGCGGGATTGCCCGCTCGTTCGGCACCTGCATGGTCATGGGTACGGCAGCGACCATGATGGCGATCGCCGAAGCGCTGGGCCTGACGCTTCCGGGAGCGTCCTCGATCCCGGCGGCCGATTCCAGCCATCCGCGCATGTGCGCCGCGGCCGGACGCCGCATCGTCGATATGGTATGGGAGGATCTTACGCCCGAGCGAATCCTCACTCCCGCCGCCTTCGACAACGCCATCAAGGTTCACATGGCAATGGGCGGTTCGACCAACGCCATCATCCATGTCATCGCGATGGCGCGCCGTGCCGGCGTTGCGCTCGACATCGGGCGCTTCGATCGGCTCTCGCGCGAGATTCCCGTGCTCGCCAATGTCCGGCCCTCGGGAAAATACTTGATGGAGGATTTCTTCTACGCCGGCGGCTTGCGTGCGCTGATGCTGGAGCTCAAGGATCGGCTCGATCTTTCCTGCCTGACTGTGACGGGAAAGACGCTCGCCGAAAATATCGACGGGGCAGATATCTATTTGCGTGACGTCATCCATTCGCTCGCCGATCCGATCTATGCAGAAGGCGCGACCGCCGTTCTCACCGGCAATCTCGCACCGCGCGGCTGCGTGATGAAGCCGGCGGCGGCGGACCAACGGTTCCTCAAGCATCGGGGTCCCGCGCTCGCTTTCGAGGACTACAATCACATGGCGCGCGAGATCGAACGCGATGACCTTGCCGTCACGCCGGACCACGTCATCGTGCTCAAGAACGCCGGCCCGAAGGGCGGGCCCGGTATGCCGGAATGGGGCATGCTCCCTATTCCGAAGAAGCTGGTGCAAGCAGGCGTGCGCGACATGGTGCGCATCTCGGACGGACGCATGAGCGGCACGAGCTATGGCGCCTGCATCCTGCATGTCTCGCCCGAAAGCTTCATCGGCGGACCCTTGGCGTTCGTCGAGACCGGCGATGCGATCGAGGTGGACGTGCCGGCGCGGCGCGTCCATCTGCACGTCCCCGAGGAAGAGCTCAACCGTCGGCGCGCGGCCTGGAAGCAACCTGCGCCGCGCTACGTCCGCGGCTACGGCGCTATGTTCTCCACCCATATCGGTCAGGCCGACGAAGGCTGTGATTTCGATTTCCTCGCCGGCAGGGGGCAGATTCCCGAGCCGGAAATCCACTGAGTGCCTATGCGCGCGCCGAGGCCTTGATGCAAATCGGACTTTTCGACCACGTCGAGCACGGCAAGCGGCCGCTCGCGACGCTCTTTGACGAGCGGCTCGCCTTCGCCAAGGCCGCGGAGGAGGCCGGCATCTACTGCCTGCATGTGGCGGAGCACCACGCCACGCCGCTCAACATGGTCCCTGTGCCCGGCGTCTATCTCGGCGCGGTGGCGCGTGCGACCAAGCGCATGCGGCTCGGCCCGCTCGTGTACCTCCTCCCGCTCTATTCGCCGCTGCGCTTGATCGAGGAGATTTGCATTCTCGACCATCTCAGCCACGGAAGATTGGAAGTCGGGGTCGGACGCGGCGTGTCGCCGTTCGAACTCAAGTATCACAAGATCGACCACGACGAATCACGCGCTATCTTCATCGACGCTTTCAACTGCATCAGCGCGGGCCTGACTACCGACACGCTCAATTACTCCGGCAAGTACTACCAATACGAAGATGTGCCTATTGCCGTGGGCCCGCTGCAGAAGCCGCATCCCGCCTTCTGGTACGGCTCTTCCAACACAACCGGCGCCACCTGGGCGGGGGAACACGGGATGCACTTCGTGAGCCTGGGCCCGACGCCTTTCGCCAAGACGAATATTGACGCCTTCACGCAGGCGCTCGCAAAGAGGGGCGGGCCGGCCCAGCCCAAGGCGGAGTTTCCCGGCGGCGCGGCCATCGGCGTGCTACGCCACATCTTCGTCGCCGAGACGGAGGAGGAGGAGGCAAAGCGGTTCGGGAAGCCTTCGATGGAGCTTCATCTGGCGCATTTGAATTGGCTGCGTGACAAGCATGGCGTGACCGGCTTGGCGTCCCGCCTCAATGTGCCGCGCGGCGCGACTTTCGAAGACTGCGTCGCCGATGGGTCGGTGATCGCCGGCACGCCGGAGCGCGTGCGCGATGAGATCGAACGACAGGTGGCCGAGCTCGGGGTCAACTATCTGCTCAGCTATCTGTTTCTGGGCGCCATGACGCTCGATGAGGCGCTGCGGTCGCTCGCGCTCTTTCGGAGCGAGGTGATGCCCCGGCTCGCGCAGCTCTGATCGGCATTTCGGTCATCCCGATCGGCGCGGCGCGGGCCTAGCCCTTTGCATCGGACTGTGCGAAATTCCTGGGCCAAGCGACGGCAAGAGGTCACCACCATGACAAATAGGGTTACCGGCGTTCGCAGCGTCGAACTCGGCGTTCGCGATCTCCATCAATCGGCGGAGTTCTACACCAAGGTATGGGCGCTGGAGCAAGTCGGCGCCGAGAGCGAGTGCATGCATTTCCGCGCCACCGGAGGCGAGCATCACGTGCTGACCATTCGGGAGCGTCCGAAGCCGGCGCTGCTGGGCGTGCATTTCGCCGCTAACGACCGCGCGGCGGTCGATGCGCTGTGCGCGAAGGCGAGGGGCTACGGAGTGGAGATCGAGGCCGACCCGGCGCCGCTCGATCGTAGCGCCGGTGGCGGCTATGGCTTTCGGTTCCGGACCCCCGACGGGTTGCCGATGAGCATATCATCCGATCGTGTGCAGCATCCGAACGTCGTTCTCGATCGTTCGCGGCCGACCAAGATCAGTCACGTTGTCCTCAACAGCGCACGCACCGACGATCAGATCCCGTTCTTCATCGACGTGCTGGGCTTCAAACTCTCCGATACGACGCATATGATGGAATTCTTGCGCTGCAGTGCGGATCATCACAGCGTGGCGATCTTCCGCAACAACGGGCCCTCGCTCAATCACGTCGCCTACGAGTTGCCGAATATCGACGGACTGATGCGCGGCACCGGCCGCGTCAAGCAGAACGGGTTCGACATCGAGTGGGGCATCGGGCGGCATGGACCGGGAAGCAATGTGTTCTCCTATTTCATCGAGCCCAATGGCTTCGTCGCGGAATACACGACCGAGCTCGATCAACTCGACGATGCTACCCACGTCCCGCAGGGCCCCGACTACTGGCAGAAAGTGATGCCGATGCCGGATCGCTGGGGAACGGCAGGGGCGCCCTCGAACCGGATGCGGGCCGCCATGTCGGGGGCACTCTATCTCGGCGAGGAGGCCGACCTGCGCTGCGAAGACATCATCGGGCGCAAGCTCGGCTGACGCGAACCGGCCGCTCGACCATTGGCTTGCGATCTTGACCTGCGCGGGCGCCGTCGCCGGCGCTCCATCTGCGCTCGCTTCGGATGAGCGCCGAGATCCCGTTTGACCGGAGCTTTGATCTTCCGCCCGGAACGGTGGAAGAGGTTGTGCCTGGCGTGCGGCGACTGCTCGCCAACAACCCCGGGCCATTCACGTTCAAGGGGACCGTGTCCTATATCGTGGGACGAGGCCAAGTCGCCATCATCGATCCCGGTCCCCTCGATGAGACACACATCGCAGCGCTTCTCGACGCTGTGCGTGGGGAAACGGTTACCCATATCTTCGTTACCCACACCCATCGCGATCATTCCCCCGCCGTCCCGCGGATCAAGGCGGCCACTGGAGCCCTGGTGCTCGCCGAAGGGGCGCACCGCGCTGCCCGTCCCCTTCATGTTGGCGAGGCGCCGCGCATGGATGCGAGCAACGACACCGAGTTCCGGCCTGACCGTGCGCTCGCCGACGGCGAGGTCGTAACCGGCTCGGATTGGACCATCGAAGCGGTGGCAACGCCCGGTCATACGGCCAACCACATGGCCTTTGCCTTCGAGGAGGCCGATCTGTTGTTCTCCGGCGATCACGTCATGGCGTGGTCGACCCCGGTCGTCGCGCCGCCGGATGGGGCGATGAGCGATTACGTGGCCTCACTGCAAAAGCTCGCACGCCGATCGGAGCCGATTTACCTGCCGGGCCACGGCGGCATGGTGCGCGAGGCGCCACGCTTCGTGCAGCACTACATTCAACATCGCCAAAATCGCGAGGCCGCGATCCTGCGCCGGCTGGCCAGAGGCGAAGCCGATATTCCAACCCTCGTGCGCGGGATCTACATCGGGCTCGACCGGCGGCTTGTCAAAGCGGCGGGATTGTCGGTTCTCGCTCACCTGGAGGATTTGGCCGCCCGTGGGCTTGTCGTCACCGAGGGGGAGCCCTCGATCGAGGGTCGCTACCGGATGCGCTGAGCATCACCTTTGGTCCGGTCTTTCTTGACGAGTGGGGTCTTCTTTTTTCCGAAGGCTGGCGGTGTAGGGGGCGGCCGCTCCGGCCTCTGTGTCCGGATTGTATCTTCGATATCGTTCATCAGGCGGCGGACACGCGTGGCGTTGGCGCCGAAATCGAAGGAGCCATAGCGCGAGGAAGAGCGCACGTCGATGCGTGCGCCGTCGCCCTCAGCCCGCACGCGGATCACGATGTCATCGCGAAGACCCATGACTGACGAATAAACAATCGCCTCGATCCGTCCCTCACGGCGTCCCGGCAGCGGCGGGCGCGCATCAATGAGCCGCCAGTAGGGGGCCGCAAACGAATCCTTGCGCTTGTTGACGACCGCGAGCGCGGCATCATAGGCGGCCTGCGGCGACGCGTTGGTCCCGAGCGGGCCAATGTCCGGATAGGCGATGCGTTGCTGGTCGGCGGAATAGAGTCCCGGGTAGGTGGTCGGGTTCGCGTCGCGTCCGCGTAGCCGCGCCAGCGCCTCATAGCGCGGCGGATCGATCGGATCGGTGGTGATGTCGTAGATCCAAGGCAGCTGATATGCCTTGATGCCGAGATACGCGGGATAGGCGAGGAGCGCGAGCGAGATTGCCATCGCCGACAACGCGGCGCCAATACCCCTCAATCCCTCCACCCAGATCACGACGAAGGCGGCGAAGGCGAGCAGGAGCGCAACGACGGCAATGGCGAGCGCCCCTGCAAAGGTCGCAAGCGCAGGTCGGATTTCTTCGAAGGGGCTCCAACGCACGAAGCCGATCGCGAGCAGCGAGGCCAAGAGAGCGAATACGGCCATGCGCCGCGCCCAAATGGCGAGCCGCGAGGTCGGCTCGGAAGGGATGTAGCGGCGCGCCATCGATCTGTCTCACGAAGTCGAGCAGACAATGCCCGCTTGCGCCGTGCACACGGTCGCATCGAAAGTGGTCATGCGCTGGCTTCCTGGAGGACACCGCGGCGATGGAGACCCAACCTTACTGCATCGGGCTGGGAGAATGCGAGGGTTCCGCAATCGATGATGCCGCGAGCACGGGGAAATCGCTTCACTGTGCGGCGACGGCGGTCGGCAGCACGAAATCCTTGAACCGCTCGCGCAGCACAGTCTTCTGGATCTTGCCGGTTGCGGTATGCGGGATCTCGTCGACAAAAACGACCTCGTCGGGGATCCACCAGCTGGCAACCTTCCCGCGCATGAATGTCAAGATCTCATCCCTGGTGGCCGACTGACCTTTCTTGAGGACGATGACGAGCAGAGGCCGCTCGTCCCATTTCGGATGCTTGACGCCGATGACCGCCGCTTCCGCCACTTTGGCATGGCCGATGGCGAGGTTCTCCAGATCGATCGAGGAAATCCACTCGCCACCCGATTTGATCACGTCCTTGGCGCGGTCGGTGACCTGCATGTAGCCGTAGCGGTCGATGGTGCAGACGTCGCCGGTATCGAAGAAGCCTTCCTCGTCGAGGATATTATCCTCTTCCTGGTAGTAGGCGCGTGCCACGCACGGTCCCCGCACTTTGAGTCGCCCAAATGTCTTGCCGTCCCAAGGCAGCCGCCTGCCGGCATCATCGGTGATCTTCATTTCCACCATGAACGGCGTCTGCCCCTGCTTCTGCTGAATGTCGAGCCGCGCCTCGCCTGCGAGGGAGGCGTATTCGGGCTTGAGGGTGCAGGCGGTCCCGAGCGGGCTCATTTCGGTCATACCCCAGGCATGAATCACCTCCACCCCGTAGACGTCCTGGAAGGTTTTCGCCATCGCGCGCGGGCAGGCCGAGCCGCCGATTACGACTTTCTTGAGGTGGGGCAGCTTGTTGCCGGTCGCTTCCAGATATTGCAGCAGCGTGAGCCACACCGTCGGTACCCCGGCGGTGCAGGTCACCTTGTACCGGTCGAGCAATTCGAAGACCGAGGCGCCGTCAAGCTTGGCGCCGGGCATGATCAAGGATGCGCCCGCCATCGGCGCCGCAAACATCATCGCCCAGCAATTTGCGTGGAACATGGGCACGACCGGCATCACCACGTCGCGGGACGAATAGCCCTTCATGTCGGCGGTGTTGGCCATCAGCCCATGCAGGACATTGGACCGATGCGAGTAGACGACACCCTTTGGGCTTCCCGTCGTTCCTGACGTGTAACACATGCCCGCCGCGGTGTTCTCATCGAACGTCTTCCAGGCAAAGTCGCCATCGACTTCGGCTATCCAGGCTTCATAAGGCACCGCATTCTTGAGTGAGGTCTGCGGCATGTGCTCACCGTCGCACAGCACCACGTAGCGTTCGATGCTGGACAGCTTGTCGGCGAGTTTTTCCAACAGCGGAACGAATGTCAGATCGGCCAGCATCAGGCGATCCCCGGCGTGATTTGCGATCCAGGCGATCTGATCGGGAAACAGCCGCGGATTGACCGTGTGATAGACCGCCCCAATTCCCATGATGCCGTACCAGGCCTCGAGATGGCGCCAGGTGTTCCACGCCAGCGTCGCGACGCGATCGCCGAGCCGAATGCCCTCTTTGTCCAGCCGTTGTGCCAGGCGTATGGCGCGCGCGCGAACCTCCGCGTAGGTGGTCGTGTGAAGCGCGCCTTCGATGGAGCGGGAAATGATCGGCCGCTCGGCGTGGTTTGCCGCGGCATGATCGATGATGCGATGGCAAAGAAGCGGCGAGTTCTGCATCAGCCCGAGCATGGTGTTTCCTCGTAGGCCCTCGTCTTTTTTAATCGGCGCGCGTAAGGCGCCACCGCGCCGGCTCGGCTGTATCCGCCAGCAGCGGGTCTCGCTTGGCCGGCGCTCCAAGGTTACCGGCGTGCGGCGGCCGCGCAACCGGAGAATCTGCGCCTCGTCCTCGCGGCTCAGCCAAAGCGCGCGAGGGAAAAGCGTGCGATATTATGGGCTGTGGCACCCG
>WNGJ01009427.1_pt2 | contig 10394 bp, 7 predicted proteins | sample 5400611 | NCBI WGS metagenome assembly WNGJ01 (sample SAMN13153375, study PRJNA577476) | soil metagenome | isolation source: 40 cm soil or saprolite under Garry oak tree replicate 1 | place: USA:California | collected 2016-06-15
CCTTCCTCGGCGCCGGCTCGGCCTGGTTGTTGCTGAAGCAGCGCGCCCGCGACCTGCTCCTCGGCGCTCTCCTGGTGGCGATGTTCGCAGCGGTCCTCTCCGTCGCTCTTGCTCCGGTCGATCACGGAGCGCTCGACGTTGTCTCCGGCGTCCGTCCACCTTCGAATTCAGCTCTGCAAGGCAACGCATTCCTCTGGGCGATCGCGCTCAACTCCTTCGGGACGATCTTCCTCGTCGGCGGCTCCCTGGTCGCAATCCTGCGGCGCCAGCGCATCCGGACGAACGTCTGGATCGGAGCGGGCACTCTTGTGGTCGCTCTCTCGACCGGGATGTCCCGTGCCGGCACCTATTCCTTCGTCTACGCGGGGGAGCTGCTCGGGATCAGCATGATGTTCTTCGGTTTCCGCTTCGCTGCGGCGCCCTCCCCCAAGGCGGCGCCGGCGAGCCCCGCGTCGCCTTACTTGATGCCCGCGGGCTCGGCGACCCAGTCGCGGGTGACGTAGAGCCAGAAAGCTAGCCCGGCGTACTGCTTGTACCGGCTGAAGCGCCGCTGGATCGTCTTGTCGCTTGCCTTGCGGCCAGTGAGCTGCGCGTACTTGGGCCGCGACCACGAGTCGAGGATCAGGTTCGAGTAGCGGCCGAGCAGTGTCAGGATCTGCGCGCTCGCATACGGTCCTACTCCTGGAAGCGCCAGCAGGCGAGCGGTGACTTCGTCGTCCGGGAGCTCGTAATCGAGGAGCTGCTCGAGGTCGAGCCTTCCCTCCGCGACGTCTAGAGCGATTGCGCGGAAGTAGGGGCCTCGGTACCCCGAGCGGACGACGTCCTTGTAGAAGCGCTCATCGGCTTCGGCCATCGCCTCCGGGGTCGGGAAGGCGTGGCGTCCGCCGGGGGCCGCTTCGCCAAGGTTGATCACGAGCGCGGTCACCATGCGACGGGTCGCGGACCACGCGGTGTTCGTAGTGCAGATCGTTTTGATGACGTCCTCGAAGACAGTGGGAGCGCGGATCAGCCGGCCGGCGCCGGCGGCCGCCCAGGCCAAGTCGGGATCCTCGGCCACGAGCTCGTAGAAGTCGGAGAGATCCTCGTCGAGTGCGAGCACGTGCCGGGCACTGGCGACAAGCTCTTCCGCCTTGCGCGCAGAGGGGCCGCGGCCGATGACGCTGAGGCGGGCGTTCCCGCGCCTGCCCGGGCGAATCTCGATCGTGCGCGCCTTGCCGTTCACGGCAAGTGTCGCCTCGAGCGCGGGAACGTCCTCGTCGAGGTGCATCGGCGGCAGCTCGACGAAGCCGTGTGAGAACAACGTACGGCTCAGGTCGACGGGCTCGCCGCCGGCTCCCAGAAGCGGGATCTGGGTGCTCCACTCGCTCACGGTTGTAGTTTCGTCATGTGGCCATCCTCGGCGTCGACGTCGGCGGCACGTTTACAGATGCGGTCCTGCTGACGGACGAGAACGAGCTGCGCACGGCCAAGATTCCGACGGCATCGCGACAGGAGGAATCGGTGCTTGCTGCGGCGGCCGCGGTCGGCGCGGCCCAAGTCGACCGCTTCACCCACGGGACGACGGTCGCGACGAATGCGCTGCTGGAGCGCAAAGGGGCGCGTACGGCCTTCGTCGCCACAGCCGGCTTCGAGCACCTGCTGCACCTTCGACGGCAGGACCGGGCCGAGCTCTACCGGCTCTGCGCCGAGCATCCAGCGCCGGTCGTGCCTCTCGAGCGCTGCTTCGGGGTGCGCGAGCGCGTCGGGCCGGACGGCGTGATCGTGCCGCTCGAGCTCGATTCGCTGCCGGAGTTCGACGCCGAGGCGGTTGCGGTCTGCCTGCTCTTCTCGTTTCGCGATTCCGCTCACGAGCGGGCGGTCGCGGCCGAGCTGCGCCGGCGCTTGCCGGCTGCGCGGGTCGTCGCCTCCCACGAGGTCTCGCCGGAGTTTCGGGAGTACGAGCGCGCGTCCACGACCGCGATCGACGCGTACCTCGGCCCGGGTGTCGCCCGGTATCTCGACGCGCTGGGGGAGCGAGCGGCTGCCGCGGGTTTGCCGGAGCCGCTCGTCATGCGGTCGTCGGGCGGCGTCGCGTCGCTTGCCGAAGCGGCAGCGCATCCGGCTGTCGCGCTCGTCTCGGGCCCGGCCGCCGGCACTGTCGGGGCGGCCCTGCTTGCCCGGCGCGCGGGCTTCGAGAATGCGATCTCGTTCGACATGGGCGGCACGTCCACGGACGTCTCGTTGATCGTCGATGGCCGTGCCGGACTCGCCGCCGAGCGCGAAGTCGGCGGTCTGCCGCTGAGGCTTCCGACCCTCGACCTGCACACGGTCGGGGCGGGAGGTGGCTCGATCGTTTGGCTCGACAGCGGCGGTGCGATTCGGGTCGGGCCCGAGAGCGCCGGTGCCGATCCCGGCCCGGCCTGCTACGGGCGCGGAGGCACGAGGCCGACCGTCACCGACGCGAACCTGCTGCTCGGCCGGCTGCCCACGAAGCTCGCCGGCGACATCGAGCTCGACGCCGAGGCTGCGGCCCGGGCGTTCGACGGGATCGACCCGGCCGCCGCGATCGAGATCGTCAACGCGGAGATGCTGCGGGCTCTACGTGTCGTTTCCGTCGAGCGCGGGCACGACCCGCGCGAGCTCGCGCTGGTCGCCTTCGGTGGCGCCGGTCCTCTACACGCCTGCGCGCTTGCTGACGAGCTCGAGATCGGGACGGTGCTGGTGCCCGCGGCAGCCGGCGTCCTCTCGGCACTCGGGCTGGTCGCGAGCGAGGAGCGGCGCGACCGGGTCGTGCCATATGTACGCCCGCTCGCAGACGTGGCCGACCTCCCCGCGGAAGGCGACGCAGACCTGCGTTACGCGGGGCAGTCCTTCGAGCTGACGGTGCCCATCCAGGGCGACCTCGAGGAGGCATTTCACCGGGCGCACGAGGAGCGCTACGGCTACGCGGATCGTGGCCGAGAGATCGAGCTCGTCGCGGTGCGAACCGCGGAAACGAAGCCAGGGCCGGAATTCGACCTTCCGGCGGCCGAACCTCTCCACGTCGTCGGCCCGCGCGTCGTCGAGCTCGAGGGCGCAACGTGCTTCGTTCCCCCAGGGTGGGTGGGGGATAGGGATGGAAATAGCACGCTGGTGCTGACGAAAGCGTGACGGGAGCGTGAAAAGACGGTGAACATCGAGCTTCAGGTTCTCGGTAGCTCGCTGCGCTCGGTCGCCGAGGAGATGGGGGCGATCCTGATCCGCTCGGCCTTCTCGCCCAACATCAAGGAGCGGCGTGACTGCTCGACTGCGCTCTTCGACGAGCGCGGCCGGATGATCGCCCAGGCCGAGCACATCCCCGTCCACCTGGGCTCGCTTCCCGACGCTGTCGCCGCGGTGCGCGTGCACGATCCGGGCCCGGACGACGTCTTCGTCCTTAACGACCCCTACGCGGGGGGCACGCACCTGCCGGACATCACTCTCGTTTCGCGAACTGAGGTCGGCTTCGCGGCGACTCGGGCACACCACGCCGACGTCGGCGCGGCCGAGCCGGGGAGCTTGCCGGCCGGCTCGCGACGACTGGACGAGGAAGGCGTCGTTATCCCGCCGACGCGGCTCGACGACGTGACTCTCGACTTGCTCACCGACCAAATGAGGAACCCGGACGAGCGGCGCGGCGACCTGCGCGCACAGCTGGCCGCAAACCGGCTCGCAACCCGCCGGATCGAGGAGCTCTGCGCACGCCGCGGTCGCGACCTCGTCGTGGCGGCGATGGCCGAGCTCCACGACTACGCCGAGCGGCGGGTTCGGGCCGCGATCGCGGCGCTTCCTGACGGACGGTATGAGGGCCGCGATTTCCTCGAAGCAGAAGCAGGTGAGCTGGAGCTGCACGCAACCGTGACGATTGATGGAGACGGGATCGAGATCGACTTCGCCGGCACTGCCCCGCAGTACGAGGGCAACCTGAACTGCCCGCTCGCCGTGACGCGGTCGGCGTGCTACTTCGTCGTCCGCTGCCTGACCGATCCGGACGCGCCGGCCTCGGGCGGCGCCTTCGCGCCGGTGACCGTTCGCGCCCCCGAGGGGTCGCTCGTCAACGCGCGGCCTCCGGCTGCTGTTGCCGCCGGAAACGTCGAGACCTCGAGCCGGATCGCCGACGTCGCCTTCCTCGCGTTCGGCCAGGCGATCGAGGTGCCCGCGCAGGGCCAGGGAACGATGAACAACGTCACGCTCGGCAACGACCGTTTTACGTACTACGAGACGATCGGCGGCGGCCAGGGAGCCTGTCCGGACGCCGACGGGCCCTCCGCCGTGCACGTCGCGATGTCGAACACCCTCTCGACACCTACCGAGGCGCTCGAGCTCGCATATCCGCTGCGGGTCGAGCGTCACGCTCTGCGGCTCGGCTCCGGGGGCGCCGGCCGCCACCGGGGCGGCGATGGCGTCGTCCGTGAGCTTCGGGCCCTCGAAGCCTGCCGTCTCTCGATCCTCAGCGAAAGGCGCCGGCTCGCTCCGCAAGGGCGGGACGGCGGTAAGCCTGGCCGGCCGGGCCGAAACCTGCTCAACGGCCAAGAGCTGCCGTCGAAGACGACCCGCGACCTCGGGCCACGCGACGTTGTCCGTATCGAGACGCCCGGGGGCGGTGGTTACGGCACGAAATCTGCCCCCTGAGGGAGCTACACTTGGCGCGGCATGTGGGAGCTGATCTTCATGATGCTGATCCTGAAGATCCCGATCGTGTACCTCTGCCTCGTCATTTACTGGGCTGTGAAGGCCGAGCCGAAGCCGCCGGAGCCGGCACTGCTACCCGTCCTACCCGAGATCGGGCCTGACGAGCCGCCCGCGTGGGTGGCACGGCGCCGACCGCCCCGAAGGCCGGGCCGAGGCGGGCCTCACACACCGCCGCGCGGACGCACCAGGAAGGCGCGCGCTCGCTCTTGAGTGCAGAGGCACGCGCGGGAGACAGACCGGCCGAAACGGTCGCCGGTGTGCTGGCAACGCTCGCGATCTTCGGCAGCCTGCTCGCCCTCGACTACCGGCCGATCCGGATCACGCCGTTCACGATCCTGATCTCGCTGATCGCCGCCGGAATCGGCGGCCGTCATCAGCGGCTAGCTGCTGCAGCGCTTGCGATCTCCGGCGTGTGCTTCATCGTCGGGACCTTCTTCGCGATCATCACGAACCACCCGATCTTCTGAGAGCGGGTTTTCCCGGTGTAGTCGCCGGTCGGGGAGCGTGCTGCCGCCCCTGAAGGAGCTACCACTGCTACAACAAACAATGGTGTCTATGCCCGACGTTGACGCCGTCAATTCCGGTTACGCCCGGGTCCTGCTCGAGGAGTACCTCGAGAATCCCGAGGCGGTCCCGTCCGAGTGGCGTGCGCTCTTCGAGAGCGGCGACGGCGACCTGCTCGAGGCCCTGCCCGGGCTGGCGCGGCTGCTCGAGAACCTGCGCGAGACCAACGGCCACCCGGCGCCCCCGCCGGTCGCTGTCGCCGAGGTGGCGGCCGCTCCGCCCGACGACGTCCTGCTCGGAGGCGTCGCGGCCGCGATGTCGCTCGTCAAGGCGCTACGGATGCACGGCCATCTCGCCGCGCACCTCGATCCGCTCGGAAGCGAACCGGTCGGCGATCCCGCGCTCGAGCCGGAGCGCCTCCAGCCGAAGCTCACGCCGGAGTTGCAGGGCCGCATTCCCGCAAGCGTGCTCCGCGTCCACACGCCGGGCGAGACCCTCGCCGAGGTCCTGCCGAAGCTTCAGGAGACCTACTCCAGCACCAGCGCCTACGAGATCGAACACATCTCCGACCACGAGCAGCGGATCTGGTTGCGCGAGGCGATCGAGTCGGGCCGCTACCGCCGCGAGCTCACTGCGGAAGAGAAGCAACGGTTGCTGGTGCGCTTGTCTGAGGTCGAGGGCCTGGAGCACTACCTCCGCCGCGTCTTCCTCGGCCAGAAGCAGTTCTCCGTCGAGGGCCTCGACACCATGATCCCGATGCTGGACGAGGCGATCGACCTTGCAGCCGAGGGCGGGGCGCACGAGGTCGTGATCGGCATGGCGCACCGCGGTCGCCTGAATGTGCTCGCGCATGTGATCGGCCGCCCGTACGAGACGATCCTCCGGGAGTTCGAAGGCGAGCGGACGATCGAGGCCGTCGCCGCCGATCCCGAAGGCGGCAGCGGCGACGTCAAGTACCACCTCGGCGCCGAGGGAATTCGCTCGACCCCTTCAGGCGATCTGACGGTGACCCTGGCTGCGAATCCGAGCCACCTCGAGGCCGTCGACCCTGTCGTCGAGGGCCGAACCCGTGCCGAGCAGACCGACCGCTCGACTCGCGAGGGCCGGCACGACCCTCGCGTCGCGCTGCCGGTGCTGATCCACGGCGACGCCGCCTTCCCGGCCCAGGGAATCGTCGCCGAGACGCTCAACCTCGCCGAGTTGGACGGCTACTCGACCGGCGGAACGCTGCACCTGATCGCGAACAACCAGATCGGCTTCACCACCGATCCGGTCGATGGGCGTTCGACACGCTATTCGAGCGACCTCGCGAAGGGCTTCGACTTCCCGATCGTCCACGTCAACGCCGACGACGCAGAGGCCTGCATCGCCGCGGTACGGCTGAGCATGGCCTATCGCCGGCGGTTCGAGAACGACGTCGTCATCGACCTCGTCGGGTACCGGCGCCACGGCCACAACGAGCAGGACGAGGCCGCCTACACCCAGCCGCTGATGGCGGCGCGGATCGCCCAGCAGCCGACGGTGCGCGACCAGTACGCGGCGAAGCTGGTCGAGGAGGGTGTGTTCTCGGAGGCGGACGTGGATGCCCTCACGCACGAGATCGACACAAGGCTGAAGGAAGCGCATCAGCGCCTGAAGGAGTCCCTCGGCCACGCCGCGGTCGCGAGCGAGGGGCGAATTCCGTTCTCCAGCGGATCCGAGGTGATCACGGCCGTCGCCTCCGACTGGCTGCGCCAGCTCGACCAGGCACTCGTCACCGTGCCCGAAGGCTTCACGATCCATCCGAAGCTCAAGAAGCAGCTCGACCGCCGCCCGCAGGCGCTCGACCAGGGCGGGATCGACTGGGGCCAGGCCGAGTCGCTGGCATTCGCGAGCCTGCTCGTCGAGGGGATCCCGATCCGCTTGACCGGTCAGGACACCGAGCGCGGAACCTTTTCCCACCGCCATGACGTCCTGCACGACGTCGAGACCGGTGAGACCTACACGCCGATCCAGCACCTCGAGGAAGCGCAGGCCTCCTTCGAGCTCTACAACTCTCCGCTCTCCGAGGCGGCGGCGATGGGGTTCGAGTACGGCTACTCGGTCGCCGCGCCAGAGACGCTCGTCCTCTGGGAGGCGCAGTTCGGTGACTTCGTCAACAACGCGCAGGGGATCATCGACCAGTTCATCGTCGCGGGGCTGTCCAAGTGGGGGCAGACGTCTCGGCTGACGCTGCTCCTGCCCCACGGCTACGAGGGCAACGGCCCGGAGCACTCGAGCGCGCGGCTGGAGCGGTTCCTGCAGCTCGCGGCGCAGGAGAACATCCGGATCGCCAACCCGACGACGGCGGCGCAGTACTTCCACCTCGTCCGCCGGCAGGCGCTCGACCCGTCTGCGCGGCCGCTCGTCGTCATGACGCCCAAGGGCCTCTTGCGGCTGAAGCAGGCGTCGTCGACGCTGGTCGAGCTCGCCCAGGGCTCGTTCCGGCCGGTGCTCGACGACGCGAGCGCCGACAAGGAGCAGGTGCGGCGGCTCGTCATCTGCTCGGGAAAGATCTACTACGACCTGGCCGGGCACGAACTGCGCGAGAGTGCGACGCACGTCGCGATCGCCCGGATCGAGCAGCTCTACCCCTTCCCGGTCGAAGAGAAGGCCGCTCTAGTCGCCTCGTATCCGAATCTCGCGGAGGTCGTGTGGGCGCAGGAGGAGCCCCAGAACATGGGCCCGTGGCGCGCGCTCCGCCACCGTTTGGAGGAGAAGCTTCCGGAGGGCGTCAAGCTCCGTTACGTCGGCCGTCCCTGGCGCGCGAGCCCCAGCGAGGGGTACCCGACCGCACACTTGCGCGAGCAAGACCGGATCGTCCGAGAAGCTCTGGCCTAGCCTAGTTACGCCGCTTGCGGCGGTATTCGACCGCGCGCTTGGCGATCTTGGGGCCGTGCTTGCGCGCCAGCATCAAGAGGAGTACACGCTGCCGGGGCGGAATCCGCCGCCAGATATCCCAGGCGGTCAACACGAGCCCGAGCGCTCCGGCACGTCGAGTCAGCAGGCGCGTCAATCGAAACACGGGCGGCATCGTAGCGGCGAAACGGATTGCTCGAATCGACACGTTTGAATCGACACAGAGTTGCTTCGTCGGTCGGGCGCGCTAGAATCCGCCGCTGTTCGGGGGAACGGCCCCAATCGCCCGGAGGAGGACTATGGCTGTAGACACGACTTCGCTGTTTTCTCAAGTGATCCAGGACCACCTCGATCTGAAGGAGCGGAACTCGGAGCTCGATGGAGAGCTGCCGCTAGACCGCTACAAGAGCGAGGATCCGTTCGACAACCATCCGCTGTTCAAGACCGAGGAGCAGGCCCGCATCGAGGACACGATGGACGGCACGGAGCCGGCCATCCCAGCGGAGCCGACGATCGCCCTCAAGTGGCCCGGTGAAGACGATGTGGAGGAGCCGGCGGCTGTCGAAGCACACGACGGCCTTTGGACTCGCTCTCGCGACTTCGACTGGGGCGACTAGTTCGCAGAAAATCTGCCGATTTTCCGCGAGTCTGGGTTGTAACTTCGCTTAGCTCGGTAGAGGCTTGTTTGGCACAGCTGCCCGCGGGTAGCCCTGCGGGACCCTTCCCCTCACGCAAGGAGACTGACTGATGCCGCGATTTGTCCTCGGAGGAGCCGTCGGAGCTGCGCTTGCCTACTTCTACGATCCCGACAACGGCCGCAAGCGCCGCAGGGAAGCGATCAAGCGAACGGCCAAGGCGTTCCATCAAACGATCCATCTCAGAGAGCAGGAGAAGCCGCAGCCCGACGACGTCACGCTGGCGCGCAAGGTCGAGAGCAAGATCTTCCGCGACGCCGACGTGCCGAAGGGGCAGATCAACGTCAACGTCGAAGACGGCGTCGTCTACTTGCGCGGCGAACTCGAGCAGCCTGACCTGATCGAAGACCTCGGCGCCCAGGCGCGCAAGGTTCACGGTGTGCGAGCGGTCGAGAACCTGCTTCACGTTTCCGGCGAGGAGGAACCCACCAAGGCGGAGTAGACCGGCCTGGCCCTGCCAATCTGGGCCGCAACGGCAAGACCAAACTCCTAGCCACAAGCGGCACATCGTTGTGTCGCGCCGCCGAGCATGCTGATAATCGGCGCTGAGTAGTGACTATCCAGGAACAGGCTGCGGCGGGGGCCGGCGTGGCGGCAGGCTTGGACGCACCGGATGTGCGGCTCGTCGGCGTCCGCAAGACCTACGGCGACGTGGTCGCCGTCGATCGCGTCGACCTCGAGATCGGGACCGGGGAGTTCTTCACCCTGCTCGGGCCCTCGGGCTCGGGCAAGACGACGACGCTGCGCCTGATCGCCGGCTTCGAGCGGCCCGACGAGGGCCGAATCGAGCTCGCGGGGCGCGACGTCACCGCCGAGCCGCCGTACGCCCGAGACGTCAACACGGTGTTCCAGGACTACGCGCTGTTTCCGCACATGACAGTGGGCGAGAACGTCGAGTACGGCTTGCGTGTGAGAGGCGTCCCTCGCCGCGAGCGAAGACTTCGCGTCGAAGAGATCCTCAAGGTAGTCCAGCTCCCCGGACTCGCCGACCGCAAGCCGGTCCAGCTCTCCGGCGGCCAGCGACAGCGGGTCGCGCTCGCGCGGGCGCTCGTGAATGGCCCGGAGGTGCTGCTGCTCGACGAACCGCTCGGGGCCCTCGACCTCAAGCTCCGCCAGGAGATGCAGATCGAGCTCAAACGGATCCAGCGCGCCGTGCGCGAAGTCGGGATCACCTTCGTCTACGTCACTCACGACCAGGAAGAGGCGCTGACGATGAGCGACCGCCTCGCGGTCTTCAACGAAGGCAAGATCGAACAGATCGGCACGCCGGCCGCCGTCTACGAACGTCCCGAGAACGCCTTCGTCGCCGGCTTCGTCGGAGCCTCGAACGTTCTCCAGCGCTCCGGCCGCACGTTCACGGTCCGGCCGGAGAAGATCCGCATGACCGACGACGGCGGCGCGCGTCGTGACGACGAGAACGCCGCCACCGGCCGGATCCGCGACGTCGTCTACGCGGGCATGTTCACCCGGTACGTCGTCGACCTCGACGGCGGCGGCGAGCTCGTCGTCGTCCGCCAGAACCTCGAGACGTCCTCGACAGAGGCGCTGGACGCCCGCGGTCGCCGGGTGCTCCTTGAATGGCGTCCTGAGCACGCGATCGAGACGAAACCCCAACGGGAGGAGCAGCAT
>WNGJ01009428.1_pt1 | contig 10393 bp, 5 predicted proteins | sample 5400611 | NCBI WGS metagenome assembly WNGJ01 (sample SAMN13153375, study PRJNA577476) | soil metagenome | isolation source: 40 cm soil or saprolite under Garry oak tree replicate 1 | place: USA:California | collected 2016-06-15
CACGCTTCAGGGATATGTATTTGTACCCATTGTCTAAGCGTATCTAATGACTCGTTTGGTAACGTCACGTAACATAGGCCAATATGCGTTGCTGCCAGATATAGTTGCCAATTGTTATAGCTTACCGTAGACCAGTAAACTCTCTCTTGAATATTCCGCATAGCAACACATCCTCTTCTTTTCAGCAGACCTCGTTGGTTGTATCAGCATCGCTATCGGTGTACTAACTCTATTAGCATCTTCAGCAACTCTGCCAGACTATGCACTGTAATCACCGCTAGAGCCACACATGCCAATGGTATATGTACATATCGCCATAGCCGAATAATCCAATGCGCCCGCTTCTGCCGGTAAAAAGAAACCAATAGTTTCTCATGCAGCGTCAAATGCTGGTGAGCACGCATGAAATCATCGTGTTCCTGCCGCATCAGCATAGGCGCCGGATCAGCACTTGAACCCTTCCCATTGAGCCGTCGGTTCATATACTCTTTGAAGACCTCCGACTTGCCTGCACTCAACCGCTCAACCGCCAACCTCAATTCAAACAGGCGTTCCTCAACCACTTGCAGGATACCCACATCATTCGTGCTGGCCTCATTGGCAATCACACGCGCCTGCCATACATCCAATAAGCGACCTACAATGCCGCTCAGTACAAGTACAAATAAAGCATACAGAGCCGTTCTTCCGCCTACAGCTTCAATGTAACAGGGTAATTTAACGCAGTAGTCACGTACAACATAATCATAATTGACATGCAGGAAAGCGACCAGTAAGCTAATAATGCCCACCCAGATGTGTAGCCAGAGCCAATTCTGCACTTTGCCTGGCAATTGACGTACAAAACGACGACGTAATGTGTAGGCTGCCACGATCAGCACCAGTGCAAAAGCCACAATACCGAAAAGGCGAAACGGATCGTTCGTCGGTCCGGGATATTTTTGTGTCTTCAGTCCATTGAGAAACCACACATAGACGCCACCATAAATCACCAGTGAAGCTAATAGCCACAGCCAACTGGCCCAGGAGAGAGGAGCTTTCCAGATACGCCGTACAGGTTGCTGTTCAGGTGGTGTTTGCGTTTGCAATGCCATAGCTTTTCTTCCCTTAAAATACTCGACGCTGGAGAATCTCTTCAGTCGAACCAAAGAACTTTGTGGGCTGGACACGCACAGCAGCACCTGTCGGACATGCCTCTACACATGCTTGATCCTTATAGCCTGCGCACAGGTCGCATTTGATCGCTAGCTTCTTACGCATCTCATCATAGCCTCTCATAGGGGTATCAAGTGGTCCAGGAATCGCGCGCTTGCTATCCATACCTCCGCGCTCTTTCCCTATACCCTGTATCTGTATCCCCTTCGTAAGAAATTCGCTGAAACGTTGCCAGGATGTGTGGCTCTCGACCGGTTCTTCCCCGACATTAATAATCGAGATGGCCCCATAGGGGCAACGCTCCGCGCAGATACCACAGCCAATACAACTCTCCGTGATGTACACTTCGCCATTAGGCCGACGGGCAATCCCCGCCCGGCTACACAACATACATACTGGGTCCTGGCACTGCCGACATGCAGTAGCAATGCTAATGTTCCCTACCACCATTCCCTTGCGGTTCATGCGTGAATGTCCATGGCGTTGCTTACAGGCTTCCTCACACTCGTTGCAGTGAATGCACATGTCCAGATCGATCACTAACACTTCCGTACCTTCAACCACCCCGTCGCTGACCAGCGAATGCAGCCCGGCTTTGACAGCGGGAGATGGTGGACTAATGGGAGAGGCATGCTGGCTTAGATATGCCGTAATCTTATCGCTGTGTGTCGCTACCGTACTATCAATATATTCCTGCAAACGCACCGTAAAACGCTGTTGCACTTCAGGATAGCGTTGGAAGAGAGCCAGCAAGCCGTAGCGCGGCACTTCTGCCACCCGTGCGCGTGTAATGGTTGTCACGGTTACTGCCCGACCATCGCCCAACAGATCAAGCCCACCCGCGAAGTAATCGCCTCCTTGGCGGTAAGCAATAATGCGCTCATCCGTTTTATGCTGTCCCGTACCTGCGGTTGTATGGCGTGCCACTTTCACAAAGCCCTCAAGCAAGATATGCAACGTCTCGCGTGTTGGTTGCTGGCCACATTGCGTATCTTCCGCAAACAGCCGCTCATTGCGTTCATACTGCTTCACCTGCGTCTGTGCAATCAAACCACGTATATCTGCGTCAGCCACACCCTGGAAGAGTGACATACGCTTGAGAATTGACTCGATAGAGCGTGTATTGTTGGCCTGCTCGAAGTAACGTCGTACCTGTGGCACCAGTTCCATAAGCCGTTGTAGCACCTGCTCTGGCACCTGTAACACCAGAGCAGATGTCTGGGTCCGTGCCGTTACATGCTGCTGTTGGCCTGTGAGTAGCCCATACTCACCCACATACTCGCCATGACTGAGAATAGCTAACGGCAGTTCTTGCTCTCGTGTTTGACTTGCCGAGATAGCTACTCGTCCTTCCAGGATCAGATACAGATCGCGACCATATTCCCCTTCATGAACGAGCGTTGTACCAGGAGAAAGGAACAGGATTTTAGAGGCGGTCACCATATGCAGCAGATAGTTCTCCGGCACCAACTCTGCATTATTGAGCATCGCTTGCTCTCGCAAGCGACCGATCAGCATAGGCAGCGTCCATCCTGTGGGTAGGCTGCTTGTCAGACGATTGAGATCAAGCAGCCCATCCCAGGATGTACCAATCTGTTGTTTGAGTGACAACATCAGCAGATCACGATGGTTATCCACCGGACACACTGGGACGCAAGAGCCACACATAATGCACTCATGCGTAAAACGCACCACATGAGGTGCAAGCTGATCAGAAATAGTCGCCTGGTTGAGATCGGCAATATTGATCTGCGCAGACATTGGCACCGGGCACGCTTCCATACATCGATCACAGCCAATACACATATCTATCTCAAAGTGTATAGTATCTTTCGTCAATGGACGTATATCACGACGATGTCCCAATCCTACCACTACTGATCGGGACTCCGGAGCACCTTGCGTCCCTCCTATCGTGGAGCGGCCTGTTGGCATATCCTGAGCAAGAGTTCCCTGCTGAGTCGAGGCTTGCGGAAGCACAACATAGATCAGCACGTTGCCAATGACAATGCGATCTTCATGGACAAGCTGACGAGCAGTGTTCACCTTCACCTTGTTGACAAAAATACCGTTGCTGCTGCCCATGTCACGAATAGCGAAACCCTCTGCTGTACTGTATATCTCTGCATGTTTGCGTGAAACGGCTGTATCTTCCAGCACAATATCATTGTCTCTATCGCGTCCAAGCGTGTAGGATTTGCCATATTCCAGGGGAATCGTCTGTACCTCACCGGGGCGTGTCACAAAAATGAGTGCCGGGGTATCTTGCACCCCAGACACCGTCGCAGCAGGCAGTAAGCGAGATAGACTTCCATGTTTGTGCGTATCCTGCACTTGCGTTGCCGGTAGCAAGGCTGTTGCGCGTTGTGCTAGATTCGTTATGCGCGTCGTCTCTTGATGCATCTGCATTGATAACGTACTTTTCTGACTGCCTACGCCGATCACTACTGGTTCGGCTTGCTCTCTCTCCAGGGCAGCTTGACGTAACTCAAAACGAAATTGCACATCGCCAAAGCGCACACGCTCACCTTGTTGCAATGTATGGACACGATGCGTCCCCAGCCGAGCGTTATTGACAAATGTGCCGTTCGTGCTGCCCTTATCACATAGTTGATACTGCCCATCTTTAGCAGTAATTTCAGCATGATAGCGCGAAACCGAAGCGTGATCGATAAGGAGCGTCGCTTCCTGTTGTCGGCCTATAGTGATAGTGCCAGTCGAACTAAGGGAAGTCTCGGTTACCGCAACAGGTACCTGGAGATGTGGAACAGGTACCAGCCAGCCTTCCATTGCCTGCGCAAACTGCGTTTTCGACAAACCGCTCTGGTTGCCGCTTGTACCGCCTCTCTCCTGTTTGCTTACCTGTAAGATAGCTGGTGGCACATGCTGGCTATTCAGCCATGCATCAAGCTCAAATCCCTCGTCAAAAAGTGAATCGAGTACCGGCCCCAGGTGAATGCGATGATCGATAGCACGTTTGAGGGCCAGCGCGTTCTTGCGCTCACCAAGCAGGAGCGCACCCACTGGCACGCCATCCTGCAATAGCACCTTACGATAGTTGCGCGGCTCCGGCTTGGCCACGAACTCTTGCAAACGCGGCACAGATGGCACTTGTTTGGTCAGCCCTATCGATACAAAATCCAACCCATACAGAAACGTCGCGTTATAAAAGGTGCTTGAATGAAAGGGTCTGCTTCTATCCAGCATATCGAGCATGCTATACGCTGCCGCACGCGCCTGCTGGATGGCCGGATACCATTGCCCTAGCACCCGTACTTGTCCGGTCAATGCGTCAGTCGTCTCGATCACATCTCCAGCAGCGTACACATCCACTGCACTGGTATGCATCTCATCGTCCACTTTGACGCCGCGTCCACATACAATCCCACTGCCTGCAATAAAATCAACAAGCGGCTCAATACCAATGGCGATCAACACTAGCTCACAGGGAATGCGCTTCCCACTCGTAGTGATTATACCTGTGACTTGGCCGTTCTTGCCCACAATCTCGCGAATTTCTTCTCCGGTTCGTACATCAATACCTGCACGCCGCTCCTCTTGCAGCACCATATCCGAGGCAGTAGCATCAAGAATTTCCGACCACAGCATCGAGTTGCGCAACAGATGTGCGACCTCATATCCGCGTTGGTGCAGAATCTCAGCACTCTCCAGAGCCAGCGTCCCACTGCCATACACCACAACGCGCTGCACATTGTCTAGATAACGTAAAATTTGCTGGTAGTCGGCTACCGAGCGCAGCGTACTTACCCCCGTCAAATGTAGCCCAGGACAACTCAACTGCCGGGAACGCGCTCCATTTGCTAGCAACAACTTACTATAGCCCACCTGCTGCCCATTGTGGAGCTGTACAAAATGCTCAGCTGCCCGTATACCTACCACGTGCTCCGGTATAAAGCGCACATGCTGCTGTGCATAAAACGTATTGGGACGCGCCCACAACTTCTCTTCGGGCATATGTCCGGCCAGGTAGTCTTTGAGGGCAGGACGGTAGTAGACAGGAAATGGGTCATCAGCAATGACCGTAATCGCACTGGTCGGCTCCTGCGAACGCAGTATCTCAGCAGCTGTTACACCAGTAATACCATTGCCAATAATCATATACGATGGCTGCTTGTTCAATCTATTCCTCTTCTTCATGTGGTTTTGGGAAACCAGCTCTCAGGGTTTCTCTGGTGGAATCAGGTTCTCTTAAATCATTTGTTCTCTCTGTATATAGCAACGTGAATGTCTCTATATCGGTGTTTCTGCTGGTACTCCTGTACCAAAGCTAGTTGCAACTCTTCGGGTATCCACCACTGTAGGCGCTATCTGTTGTGTAGTGGCTGGGCGTTCTGTGGTCGCTGATCTCGACAAAGGCCAGATCACTACTGAGATCCCGCTATCTGTTGTGTAGTGGCTGGGCGTTCTGTGGTCGCCGACCACAGAACGCCCAGCCACTACACAACACTTGCGAGCCGCGTAGCGGCGAGGATCCATACGCAAGTAGACCTGAAGGATTATCATCGGTTAATTCCTCAACTGGCCTGTATCCCCAGAAGTCCTATTGCCCGGCAATACATTGACGATATAGCATCTAACTATATACACTACTTTCTCAAGGAAGATACACAATAGTATGCGTTGCCTCTCACTGATTTACGCCGAATGTGTATCTCAAGCTTCGGAGGAAGATATGTTGTACACATTGCCTGTAGATCAGCTCGTAGGAAAGACTGTTGGTGTTTATTCACTCATGCAGTTATTGGGGCATGGAAAGCTCAGCACTGTCTATGTGGCCCAGCATGCTGTGACCGGCCAGCCTGCCATGGTTACCGTTGTCCTTATTCCAGAAGAGTTTTCTTCGCAAGCACGTGAACGCTTTCTGGCCCGTTTTACCAGGGAAGGGGCCGTACTGGTCAAGCTCCAGCATCCTCACATTTTGCCAGTCTATACCTATGGTGAGGAGTTTGGCTACCCTTATCTGGTTACGCCCTTTGTGCAGGGTAACTCGTTGGCCAAAGCCCTCAAGCAACAGGGCTATTTTACTCCTGAACGCGCATTGGAAATCCTCAAACCTGTTGCTGAAGGGCTTGACTACGCCCACAAGCATAATATGATACATGGGGCCTTGAGTTCCGCCAATATTTTGCTGAGCAGCGAGCATACCGCTCAGGTGGCAGGCTTCGGCCTTGTGCGGATGCTAGAAATACATGGTATCGAAGAGAGCAGCTATCCTTACCCTCATCTATATAGCATCGCAGGCACAGTTCTCGGCATACCTGCCTATACCGCTCCCGAATTTGTGTTGGAGAGAGCTATCGATGGACATGCCGATATCTACGCCCTTGGCATCATCCTTTTTGAACTACTCACTGGCACTCTGCCGTTTACTGGCTCTAACCCGCTCGACTTGACTATACTACGTAGCCAGCAGTTCGTACCTTCACTCCATGCCGTGCGTCCAGAAATTCCCGCCGCTTTCGACCTCATCATTCAAAAAGCACTCGAACGCGATCCATCTCAACGTTTTCAATCGGCGGGAGAACTAACCCACGCCTACAATCGTGTTCTCAAAGTAATGCACGAAGCTACCAATGCCTCTATTTCTCCAGATGTGATGCATGTACGTGATACCCAGGTCACGCTTCCTCCTACCGTCAACTGGTTTGAAGATGAACTGTCCGCTATGGATAATGAGGCTAATCAGCAAACTCCAGCCATTAGCAACGCAGCTTCACTATCATCACAGGTCACTCTGCATGATGCCCCTTCGCAAAATGGTCTTTCTGATGACAATGTAGAAGCCATTGATCCCTTTGAGTGGTGGTCAACCATTTCGTCGTCAGCCGCCGTAAGTGGAAAAGCCACCGGCACACTGCCCTCACGCCCGACTACACGCCTTGCCAACAGCCAACTGCCAGCACTTCGACGTCGTCCTACCCTCAAAGAACGCCGTCAGGTACTGGCCCTGCTGGCTATCGGTGGCGTTGCAGCAGGCGGTGCCTTGAGCTTTGGCGCATTCCAATTCCTGCTCCGTTCGAAACCGGTGCAGACAGCTCTGAGAACCTCTGCTACTCCTACCACGCCCGTTCATAGTGGCACTACACCGACCCCTGCCTCAACGCCGGTGAAGGTACAACAGACTCCTACTCCTAAACCGACACCTCAGCCCACCCATCAAGCCCGACCAACATCTACACCTGCATCTCAGCCAACACCAACGGCACCACCGCCTACCCCTACTCCAACACCGACACCTCAACCCTCCCATACAGGCACCGTTATTGGCTCCACTAGCCAGCCAACCAACTCAGGCTCCAACTTCACCAACCCTGCCGATGGCAACCGTAGTGTCCTCGTCCATCTGCTGAGCGGTAAATTTGTTGCCTACGAGAGAGCCTGCACACACGAAGGCATTAATGTAAATTACGATAACGGCTCGCATCAACTCGTCTGCCCTGCTCACGGTGCGGTCTTTGATCCCGCTAACAACGGAGCTGCCGTTCAGGGGCCCGCCAATGGTCCTCTGCAAGGAGTATCCATACGTGTGAATAGCGATGGTACTATCACGACGGGCTAGCAAGCGGAGCCATATTTGACACAACGTCCAAAGCCCTATACAATCCTTACATCGAAAATATGAGCCAATATCATGTGGTGGGGTTTGTACGTATAATGTCAGATACTCCCGGCTTAAGCTCGGGGGCTTGCAGTGGGGTGACTTCTGCCCGTCTCTGCAAGCCCTGGATCTGACCAGACTCAGCCACCAGGGGCGTGCCTTCTGGGGCTACGTTCGAGAGAAGTGTTTGAGTTCCTACCTGCGGCTGCGCGAGCCAGGCCGCTGCTCTAGAACTGGTGGGTTAAACAGGTGTACGGGGTGAAGCCAGTGCTCACCAGAAAGTACCGCTGTCGAACTTTGTCGAGGCTCACATGACCCGGGAAACCGGTGGGGTTTCAGCCGTTCCCATTCAAAATGGCTCCCCGCAAGGGGCTTGTCCAGGTGGGATATCCCCCCACCCTAGCGCCAAGAAAGGTAGGCCCATTCCTCCCCCGCTTGCAAAGACCGGGGTCTCTTGGGCCGTTTTGATGATGTGAGGTACATATAGAACATGGAACATTTACATGTAGTCATTCTCGCTGGCGGGAGCGGTACACGCCTGTGGCCGCTCAGCACGCCGTCCTTCCCTAAGCAATTTCTGCCACTTCCCAGCGGTAAAAGTATGATACAGGAAACCTTGGCTCGAGTTGCCCCACTTATTTCATCCGACCATGCCTGGGTCGTCACTGGCCGCTCTATGCTGCCGCTGGTACATGAGCATCTCCCATCCATACCCGTTCAGCACCTGCTTGGAGAACCTATAGGTCGCAATACTGCTCCCGCTATCGACTGGATCGCAGCTACCATCGCCTGTCAGGACCCTCAGGCTATCATGGCTGTTTTTCCTGCCGATCATGCCATCACAAACATGGATGCCTTCCAGCAATCACTGATGTTAGCCTACGAATTAGCTGCCCAGGGTCATCTCATAACGTGGGGCATCAAACCCACGTCCCCTGAGACTGGCTATGGCTACATTCATTTTGCTGACCTGCTCACCGAAGGACATCATCATCAAGCTTTCCGCGTGGAGCAGTTTGTCGAAAAACCGAATCTGGCTACCGCCAAAAGCTATCTCCAGGATGGTCACTATGTCTGGAATAGTGGCATGTTCATCTGGAAGGTGGAAACCATCCTGGCCGAAATACATGCCTACCTTCCCGAAGTAGCCAGAAAGATCGATGCCATCGTCAATGCTACGGCAACTCCCCAACAACAAACCATACTCAGTGAAATCTGGCCCTCACTTCCGGCAATTTCTATTGACTACGGCGTCCTGGAAAAGTCAAACAATATTGCTGTTATCCCTGCCGATCTGGGTTGGAACGACGTCGGCAACTGGGAACAATATGGCTCACTTTTCCCCTCGAACGAGCAAGGGGTTGGCACCCTTGGCAAGCATACCGACCTGGGTAGCCAGAACATCTTTGTCTACAACGACACTCCACGCCAGCTCTACACCATCGGCCTCGAAGATGTCATCGTCATCGAAGTAGGTGACAAAACCATCATCTGCCATAGAGACTCGGTTCAGCGTGTGAAGGAACTGGCGGAGCAGTCACAACAAGATTCATAGAGTCAGCCGCCTCTATGCAAGCTTTGGGATATCCCCAATCTGTTTTTCTGACTCGCTTTCTTGCGAAAGCGAGCCAGAAAAACAGATCAGGCTTACGGGTGCCAGAGCTTTCCAATGTGCTATAATATGTAGCAGATAATTGGTGCTGTGTCGTCGTTGCCGTAGGAAAAGAGGTCTCCCATCATGCTCTCCGAACAACCCGTGCTAGGCGCACGAGGCATGGTCGCCAGCGCTCACTACCTCGCTACTCAAGCCGGCGTCTCCATACTTAACCAGGGCGGTAATGCTATTGATGCCGCGATCGCTGCTAATGTTACCATGACGGTTGTCTATCCATCCACCTGCTCAGCTGGTGGGGATATCTTCATGCTCATTTGGGATGCCAAAACACAACAACTCTACGCCCTCAATGGGAGTGGGCGTGCTCCACAAGGTATGACGCCTGAATATTTCCAGTCGCACAACATGCAGGAGATACCTGCCAGAGGACCGCTCTCGATCACCGTTCCAGGTGCCGTAGATGGGTGGTTCACCGCCCTGCAACGTTTTGGCTCATTGCCAGTCGAGACTATCTTTGCACCGGCCATTGGCTTTGCTGAAGATGGCGTTCCCGTAACTCCCAAGCTCAGCACCTGGCTCAACCGTGCCGCCGAAAGCGTACTCGGTGCGTGGGAAAGCAGTGCAGGCGTCTTTATGCCCCACGGTAAACCCTTCCGGACCGGCGAAGTTCTGCGCCAGCTTAATCTCGCACGTACCTATCGCACACTTGCCAGAGAGGGGCCTGACGCCTTCTATCGTGGTCCTATAGCTCGCACCATCACTGACTATGTCCAACAAGGTGGTGGCGTTCTTGCGATGACAGATATGAAACAGCATCAATCGGACTGGGTGGAACCCATCTCGACCAACTATCGGGGCTACGATGTCTACGAGTTTCCACCCAACTCACAGGGCATTGCCGCCCTCGAAATGCTCAACATCCTTGAAGGCTATGATCTCAAATCACTCGGTTATCAAACTGCCGAATACCTGCATCTGTTCCTCGAAGCCAAAAAACTAGCCTT
>WNGJ01010930.1_pt1 | contig 10393 bp, 7 predicted proteins | sample 5400611 | NCBI WGS metagenome assembly WNGJ01 (sample SAMN13153375, study PRJNA577476) | soil metagenome | isolation source: 40 cm soil or saprolite under Garry oak tree replicate 1 | place: USA:California | collected 2016-06-15
CCATCACCGGATGGCTGTCGGCGTATTTCGGGCGGCGCCGCTATTTCGCCGGTTCGATCGCGCTGTTCACGCTCGCGTCGTTCATGTGCGGCAACGCGGGCTCGCTGGAGGCGCTGGTCTTCTGGCGGATCGTGCAGGGGCTGGGCGGCGGCGCGCTGCTCTCCACGTCGCAGGCGATTCTGTACGAGGAGTTCCCGCGCGAGGAGTACGGCACCGCGATGGCGATTTTCGGCGTCGGCGTAATGGTGGGCCCGACGCTCGGCCCTACGGTCGGCGGCTGGATTACGGATACCTACGGCTGGCCGTGGATCTTCTATATCAACATCCCCTTCGGGATGCTCGCGCTGGCGCTGACGATGTCGTTCATCAACGACTCACTGCATCAGCAGCGCGCCGACCGCGTGGACTTCATCGGCCTGGGTTTGCTGGCCGTGGGGATCGGCGCGTTGCAGACCATGCTCGAGCGCGGTGAGCGGCTCGATTGGTGGTCGTCGGGGCAGGTCCGGCTGCTCGCGATCACCAGCGTCCTCTCGTTGATCACGTTCATCTGGCACGAGCTGCGCACAGACCATCCCGTGGTCGATCTGCGAATATTGAAAAGCCGGCAGCTCGCGGTCGGGGTGGTGTTCGGACTCGTCCTGGGCGTCTGCCTGTATGCGACGGTGTTCGTCCTGCCCGTCTATCTCCAGAACATCCGCAACTTCACCGCGAACCAGACCGGCCTCGTGATCCTGCCGGGTGCGCTGGCGAGCGCATTCACCATGGCGGTGATGGGAAGGACCACGGGCAAGTTCGATGCGCGGCTCTCGATCGTGGCAGGCGTCGCGATCTTCGCGCTGGCCATGTGGAAACACGCGCATTTCACGACCGAAAGTGGCATGAGCGATTTCTTCTGGCCGCTGATTTTCCGCGTACCGCTGACGAACCTGGCGCTGGCCGATTTGCCGATGTCGAGAATCCCCAACGGAACCGGTCTGTTCAACTTGATGCGGCAGCTCGGGGGCAGCGTCGGCATCGCCCTCTCGGCGACGCTGCTACAGCGGTTTACCGCGATTCACCGCGCCGATCTCGCGGCCAATATCACGCTCTATTCCGAAGCCACGCGCGAACGCCTGGGGCAGATCACGCAGGCGCTGATCGCCCGCGGGGAAGTGCCGGCGATCGCGCAAACCAAAGCGGTCGGATTCTTGAACGGCATCGTGACCAGGCAGGCGATGATGCTGTCGTTCGACCAGCTGTTCCTGCTCTTCGGAGCGGTCTTCGTCCTGTCGCTGGCACTCTTGCCGCTGATGCACAAGAGCAAAGGCATGCCGGGCGCGGGAGCGGCGGCACATTGACCAAGACGCAAATGCTGAGGCGGCTCGCGATTGTTGGTGGCATCTGGACGTTGCTCAACGTCTACGTGGGTGCGCACGTGCTCGGCCCGGCGCCGCTCGCCGGCGGCGTACGCGTCGTGGCTTGGGCTGCCGTGCTGCTGCTGGCCTGGCTGCCCCTCGTGGCCATGTTCACGGCCCGGCGCGAGAGGATCGAAGCGGCGTCCGGACTCATGACGCGCGTGCTCGACTGGGCGGCCTACATCGCGATGGGGCTGTCCTCGCTGCTGATCGTGTCTTTCTTCGTCGTCGATCTACTGCGTCTGCCGGACACCGTGAGGGTGGTATGGACCGTGGTGGGCGCGGCCGCGCTGGTCACGCTCCTCGGCATCGTGCTCGCGCGCCGGCCGCGTGTGGTTCATGTGACCGTGCCCATCGCGGATCTGCCCAGCGACCTCGCGGGGTTTCGGATACTGCAGCTGAGCGATCTGCACATTGGGCCGACGATCCGCCGCCGATTTGTCGATGCGGTGGTCGACCGCGCCAACGCGTTACGGCCTGATCTCGTGGCGGTGACGGGAGACGTGGCCGACGGGCTCGTCCCGGATCTCCGCGACCACGTCGCGCCCCTGGCCCGTCTGCGGGCGCCGCATGGCGCGTACTTCGTCACGGGCAATCACGAGTACTATTGGGATGTCCGTGGGTGGATGGCGGAGCTCGAGCGGCTGGGCATGGAGGTGCTGTCGAACGAGCATCGGATCGTGCAGCGGGGCGCGGCGCGACTGCTCGTCGCGGGCGTCACCGACCTTTCAGCGGCCTCGGATCCGGCGGCAGCCGTCGCGGGTGCACCGCCGAGCGACGTGCGCGTGTTGCTGGCGCACCAGCCGCGCAGCGCCTTCGCCGCACAAGCCGCCGGGTACGACCTCCAGCTCTCCGGGCACACACACGGCGGGCAGTATTTCCCCTTCAATCTGCTGGTGCGGCTCTTCCAGCCGTTCGTAGCCGGGCTGCACCGCCTCGAGTCGATGTGGCTCTACGTCAGTCGCGGGACGGGCTACTGGGGGCCGCCGCTGCGGCTCGGGGCGCCGGCGGAGATTACGCTGCTCGAGCTCCAGCCATCGCCGCGGTAACGAGCAGGGCGCGCACGATTCCGAGCGCGCCCTTGTCGTTTTCGTACCACTCCGTCGGCAGGTGCGCGTCGCCCGCGCGACCGCCCGCGCCCAGGGCGACCGCCGGGACACCGAGCGCGATCGGGATGTTGGCGTCGGTCGAGGCGCAGGCGAGCTGGTGCTCGTGGCCCATCGCCCGCGTCGCAGCGACGGCGGTCTGCACCAGCGGGTGACTGCGCGGCGTCAGCCCTGACGGCCGGTCGCCTACACGCCGGACATCCATCGCCAGGGGCGCCGTTCCCGGAACACGCTGGCGGTTCTCCTCGTGCAGTGCCGCCGTCACCGTCGCGTGCACCGCTTCGTCGATACGCTGGAGCGCCCGCGGATCCTCGCTGCGGAGATCGATTTCGAACCAGGCCGTCTGCGGGATCGAGTTGAGACTCGTGCCCCCGCCGATGCGCACGACCGCGTGCGTGGTGTGTGGTGCGTTGTGCGTGGGAAGCTGGGCGATCAGCGCGACCGCACGACCCACGGCGTTGGCGGGGTTGGCCACGCCACAGGCGGCCCACGAATGGCCACCGGGACCAGCATACGTGACGCGGTAGCGGCGTGCGCCGAGCGCGCGGTGGACGATGCGCTCGATGCCGGCGCCGTCGAGGGCGATAAAGGCGGACGGTCGGACGGTCGGACGGTCGGACGGGCCTAACAAATGCCGGACCCCACGGAGATCGCCGCTACCCTCCTCGCCGACGGTCGCGGCAAACAGAATCGGCCGCTCGGTGTGCACACGCGCGCGCGTGAGCGCCTCGCCAACCGTGACGAGCGCGGCGAGGCCGCGCGCATTGTCGGCGATGCCGGGTCCCTCGAGCCGCAGTCCGCGGCGCGAGACAGAGACATCGAGTTCTGGACCGAAGACCGTATCGAGGTGGGCGCTGAGCACAACGCAGTCGTTTCCCGTTTCCCGTTTCCCGCACCAGCCACGTACGTTGCCGACAGCGTCAATCGTGACGTCGTCCAGGCCAGCGTCACCGAACATCTCCGCCACACGCCGGCCGCGTGCGGCCTCCGCACCGGTGGGTGCCGGGATCGCCGACAGCGCGGCTTGGCGGGCGAGCGTCACCTCGTCGGTACGCTCGATATGCGCGCGTGCTGCGCGGATCCGGTCGTTCGCGAGAAGTGCGGCAATCACGCTGCCAAACTATGATGACGTATGGCGCGGGTGCAACTTGACCTGGCTTGGAGCGGGGGCGACACTAGACCCATGGAGGAGCGGCAGCTCATCTACGACTGGAACAACGCGGGCGGCCCGGATGGCCACTTCGATTGGACCCGTGCCCGCGTTGACCTGAACGACGAGACGCTGCGCGACGGGTTGCAGTCCCCCTCGGTCACCGATCCCTCCCTCGAGGTCAAAAAGCGCCTCCTGCACCTCATGGCCGACCTCGGCATTGTGGCGGCTGACATTGGCTTGCCGGGTGCCGGTCCACGGGTCGTCGAACAGGTGCGCGCTTTGGCAAGCGAGATTCGTGATCAGAAGCTCCCGATTGCCCCCAACTGCGCCGCCCGCACAGTCCTGGCCGACATCGAGCCGATCGTCCGCATCTCCGACGAGCTGGGCATCAAGATTGAAGCGGCTACGTTCATTGGCTCCTCGCCGATTCGCCAGTACACGGAGGACTGGACACTCGACCGGATCGTTGCCGCGACCGAGGAGGCGGTGACGTTTGCCGTAAAGCATGGCCTACCGGTCATGTACGTCACGGAAGACACAACCCGCGCCCGGCCGGAAACGCTCAAGGAGCTGTACGGTGCGGCGATCGCGTGCGGGGCGCGGCGCATCTGCCTCGCTGATACGGTGGGGCACGCGACGCCGGACGGCGTAAAGGCACTGATAAGATTCGTCAAGCAGGAAATCGTCCAGCACCAACCCGTCAAAGTAGACTGGCATGGTCATCGTGACCGCGGGATGGGTCTGATCAACTGTCTTGCGGCGATCGAGGCCGGCGTGGATCGCGTCCATGCCACCGCGCTCGGCGTGGGGGAGCGCGTCGGGAACGCCGAAATGGATCTCCTCATCGTCAACCTGAAGCTGCTGGGCGCGCACAAAGGGGATATTCGCAAGCTGCCGGAGTACTGCCGCCTCGTCGCCGAAGCGGTGGGCGTGCCGATTCCCGTGAATTATCCGGTGGTCGGTCACGACGCGTTTCGCACCGGGACCGGCGTGCATGCCGCCGCGATCATCAAGGCGAAGAAGAAGGGCCACAACTGGCTCGCCGATCGTGTCTATAGCTCTGTCCCGGCCGAGGAGTTCGGCTTCGAGCAGCACATCGAGATCTCACCGGTGTCGGGCATCTCGAACGTAAAGTACTGGCTCGAGCACCATGGCTACGATCCCAACGACGAGGCCGCGTGCCGCACGCTGTTCGACGCGGCGAAGCGGACCGACCGGGTGCTGTCCGACGAGGAATGCTACCGGTTGTTGAACGCATGAGTTTCTCGGACATCGAGAAGTCGTTTTTCGATCTCTACTGGCACATGGATCCGGTTGCCGCCACGCAGGCCGGGGTGCCGGGACACGATGATCGCTACGGTCGCTTCAGCGCCGGCGCGCTGGCGCCGCACCTCGCCGCCCTCAAATCAATTGCCACGGCGCTGGAGGGAGTGAACGCGGCCGATCTCCAAGAGGAGATCGACCGGACGGCGCTGCTCAACGAAATCCGCGTCATGCTGCGCCGCTATGAGAAGCTCAAACCGCAGGCCAAGAACCCCGAGTTCTGGTTGTCGCACCTGCTCGGCGGACTGCACCACCTGTTGCTCTCCGCCGACCGCACGCCGGCCGAGAAGGCCGTGGCCGCGATCGGGCGGCTGGAAGACATCCCCGGTTTTCTCGAGGATCTCAAGACCGCGCTCGACGAACCGGTCCGCGTGTTCGTCGAGACGGCCGTGCGCATGACCGACGGCGGGCGCATGCTCATCCAGGAGATGGCCGCCGCGCTGGGCGCCCAGGCGCCGATGCACGCGGCCCGGCTCGGTACCGCCGCCGCGCAGGCAAGTGAGGCGCTCCGCAAATTCGATGCGAATCTCGAGCGCTGGCTCGAAATGGGGACGGAGCATTTCGCCATCGGCGAGGACGCTTTCAACTTCTTGCTCCACTATCAGCACGCGCTGCGCGATACGGCGCCGGAATTGTGGCGCTACGGCCTGCGACTCAAAGAAGAGATCGAGGCGGATCTGGTCCGTATCGCCACACGGCTCGACGGGAAACCGTGGCCCGACCTGGTCGACAAGCTCCGCGCCGATCATCCGGCCCCCAACGAGCTGGTGGATGCCTACTCGAAGGAGATGGCGCGCGCACGCGACTTCGTGGCGGAGCGCCAACTCGCGCCCATTCCCAAGGCGCCGCTCGGCGTGATTCCCACACCCGCGTTCATGCGGCCGGTCATTCCGTACGCCGCCTATGACAGCCCCGGCGCCTACAGTCGCGACCGGACGGGCTGGTTCTACGTGACCGTCCCCGATTCCCGGTTGCCCACCGCGCAGCAGGAGCGCATCCTGCGCGACCACTGCCGCTACGAGCTCGCCGCGACCGCGCTGCACGAGGGCTACCCCGGGCACCATCTGCAGCTCGTCATCGCGAAAGAGTCGTCCTCGCACGTGCGGAAGAACCTCTGGACGCCGCTGACGGTCGAAGGCTGGGCGCTCTATTGCGAGGACATGATGGGCGAGGAGGGCTTCTACGCCTCCGACCAGGAGTTGTTCTTCCAGCGCGTGCATCTGCTGTGGCGGGCGATGCGCATTCTGCTCGATGTCGGCCTGCACACCCGCGGCATGACGCGCGAGCAAGCGGTCGACCAGATGGTGAACGAGCTGCACGTCGAGCGCGGGAACGCCGAGGCCGAGGTGCGGCGTTATTGCGCCTGGCCGGCCTATCAGCTCTGCTACGCCGTCGGGCGGCGTGAGCTGCTGCGGCTGCGGGACGATTTTCGGAAAGCCAAGGGCAGCCAGTTTTCGTTGCGCGCCTTCCACGACGCCGTGCTCCCGTACGGCGGACTTCCCGTGACCTTGATCCGCTGGGGACTCGGCTTGGGTGAGTAATCAGCTCCCCAGGCAGGTCAAGCTGTTCGGTGCTGTTTCCCTTCTCAACGATTTCGCAAGTGAGATGGTGTACCCGCTGCTGCCGGCGTTCGTCACCGGGATGTTGGGCGGTGGGGCGGCGGCGCTGGGCGCGTTGGACGGCGCCGCGGACGCGGCTGCGGCGTTCGTCAAGCTGATCGCCGGGCGACTCGCGGACCGTCCATCGCGCCGCGGGCCGTTGATCGTGAGCGGTTACTTCGTCGCGGCGGCGGTCCGGCCGATCATCGCGGTCACGGCGGCGGCGTGGCAGGTCATCGGCCTGCGGGTCGTCGACCGGCTCGGCAAGGGCCTGCGGACCCCGCCGCGGGACGCGCTGATCGGGGACGTGACGCCGCCACCCCTCGTGGGGCGGGCGTTTGGATTGCAGCGGGGGTTGGATCACGTCGGCGCCGTCATTGGGCCGCTGGTTGCGTGGGTGCTGTTGGAACGGCATGCCGATCTGCGGACCGTCATCCTGGCGAGCTTCGTGCCGGGTGTGATTGTGGTGGTGCTGGCGTATTGGGCGGTGAGGGGCGGCGAGGGGCGGCGAGATGAGGCGGCGGCAGAGTCGCCTTTGCCGCCCTCCGCCGCCCTTCGCCGCCCCTCGCCGCCCGTCATCGCCATCTCGATCTTTTATCTCCTCCGCATGCCCGAGACCCTGATGATTCTTAGGGCGCAGCAGTTAGGCATCGCCGTCGCCCTCATCCCGCTCCTTTGGGCGGCGTTGCACGTCGTCCGGTCCTCGACCTCGTTCCTCGGCGGCGCGCTGTCGGATCGGATCGGCCCGGCGCGGACGATGTGGATCGGCTGGCTCAGCTACGTCGCCCTCGCGGCTGGCATGTGGCTGGCGGCGAGTCCGCTGGCGGCCTGGCTCCTGTTTCTGGCGCTCGGCGTGGTCGCCGGGCTCACGGAAAGTCCGGAGCGTGCGCTCGTCTCGACGGCGACGGGGGGGGGGCATCGGGGGAGTGGCTTTGGGGTCTACCATGCGCTGACGGGGGTGGCGGCGCTGGTGGGCGGAATCGCGCTGGGCCTCATCTTCCAGCGCGGGAGCGGCGCGACGGCATTTCTCGTAAGTGCAGTTGGCGCTTCTGGTTTGGTGATCCTCTGGCCTTTCTGGAGCGGCTTGCGTAGGGTTCCCCCGCAATGAGCGCCCCAGCAGCACCTGAAAACCCCCACATGACTACCGCGCACACCCGCCCCAGGGGTCGCTATCTCGCCCGTCTCGCGCTGCTGGCGCTCGGGGTGGTGTACGGCGACATCGGGACCAGCCCGCTGTACGCGTTGCGCGAGGCTTTTCACGGGCCGCATGCCATTCCATTGACCGCAAGCAGCGTGATGGGCGTGCTATCGCTCATCGTCTGGTCGCTGCTTCTGATCGTCACGGTGAAGTATCACGTGGTGATCATCCGCGCCGACAACAAGGGCGAAGGTGGCGTGCTCGCGCTCATGGCGCTCGTGAACGGCAGCCGATTGATGCGGGGCCTCCCGCCTCGCCGGCTAATGATCGTGCTCGGCATTTTCGGAGCGGCGCTGCTGTATGCCGACGGCGCCCTCACTCCCGCAGTTTCGGTGTTATCGGCGGTCGAGGGTCTTGAGATTGCCGCGCCGACCTTGCAGCACTGGGTGATCCTGCTGACGTCGCTCGTCATTCTAGTGGGGCTGTTTCTCTTTCAAAAGCGCGGGACGGCGGGCGTAGGGGCGGTCTTCGGCCCCGTGATGCTGGTCTGGTTTCTGACGATCGCCGTTCTGGGACTCAATGGGATTCTGCGTTATCCCGGCATCGTCGGCGCGGTACTGCCGACGCATGCGATCCGGTTTTTTGGCGAGGATCCGGGACGGGGATTGCTGGTGCTTGGCGCCGTCTTCCTGGCGGTCACCGGCGGCGAGGCGCTGTACGCCGACCTAGGGCATTTCGGCCATTCGGCGATTCAACTCGCCTGGTTTACGGTTCCGTTGCCCGCGCTGTTGCTCAACTATTTCGGGCAGGGCGCCTTGCTGCTGACGCATCCGGAGACCGCTCCCAATCCCTTCTACTTCCTGGCACCCGCCAAGGCGCTGTTTTTCCTGATCCCTCTGGCGACGGCGGCGGCGGTCATCGCCTCCCAGGCCGTGATTTCGGGAGCATTCTCACTCACGCGCCAGGCCGTGCAGCTCGGGTACATCCCCCGCATGGAGATCGAGCATACCAGCTCACGGGAGATTGGGCAGATCTATGTGCCCAATATCAACTGGATGCTGATGGTTTTGACGATTGCGCTCGTCTTTGGCTTCGAGTCGTCGAGCAACTTGGCGGGAGCGTACGGCGTGGCGCTGTCCACGCTCATGGCGCTGACGACGGTGATGTTCTACGTGATGAGCCGTGAAGTGTGGGGATGGAGCCTTCTCAAGGCGGCCAGCGTCTCCGGCTTGTTCCTCGCCGTCGATCTGACGTTCCTTGTGGCCAACGCGCTCAAGATCTGGCACGGCGGATGGGTACCGCTGGCCATTGCGATCGTGCTGTACTTCGCGATGAGCACCTGGAAGCGCGGCCGCGAGATTCTGTCCAAGCGGATGATGGAGAAGACCGTTCCGCTCAAACTGTTGCTGGCCGATCTCGCTGCCGAGCCGCCGGTGCGCGTCCCCGGAACCGCGGTCTTCATGTACGGGAGCTCCGACGGGACGCCGCCGGCCCTGGTGCTCAACCTCACGCACAACAAGGTGCTGCACGAGAAGATCGTGTTCCTCACGATCACCACCGAAGACGTGCCGCATGTGGGGAACGATCAACGGGTCATCGTCAAACGGAGCGGAAAGGGCTTTCACAGCGTCACTGCACGCTATGGATTCATGCAGGATCCCGACATCGGTGAGGTGCTGGCGGCGTGCAAGCAGAGCCATCTCGACATCCCGCTCGAGGGGACGACGTTCTTTCTAGGGCGCGAAACGTTGATTGCGTCGGATCGGCCAGGCATGGCGATGTGGCGGGAGCGGCTGTTTGGGTTTATGTCGCGCAATGCACTTAGGGCTACAGCTTTCTTCAAGATTCCGCCAAATCAAGTGTTTGAGGTGGGGGCATACGTGGAGCTGTAGCACACGGTTTTCAGCGGTCCGGCTAAAGCTTTAGCAGCGCGACGAGAGTGCCGAGAGTCCCGACCCAAAAGAGGAACATCCAGCGGATCACCTTGGTCTCGAGGCGCGCAAGGTCGGCTCGTACTTCAGCAACGGCCTGGGCCAACCTCGACTCAAACCGCGCCCAGTTGAGGTCATTCGTCTCACGCAGCTCGGACCGATACGTCGCGTCCACCTGGTTGAACCACTCCACGAGCTCGTTCGTCAGATCATCCCCAAACTTCTCGTAGAACTTTCGGGATAGCTTCGCTGTCACCGGCATGGCGAGCTCGGGAAGGGTCCGGCGACATGGTAAGCGTACGCTCGGCGCTTCCAAGAATCAATCGACCGCACCGCACATCATTCGATCGTTCATCCACCGATCGTGCGGCGGGGTAGGGGGTATACTTCCAGGCCAGGCCTGATAGCTGAAGTACGTCCACGACAACGCGCCCATGTCGGAGCCGTCGCGATACGCATTCCCGAACCCGCAGTCCAGATCGGCGGCCCCCTCCGTCGCCGATCCCACGCAGCACACCTGGGAGTCGGCGTTCCAGACGCATTACGTCGACCTGTGCGAGTACGTCCTCCGCTTCGTCGGATCTGCAGCGGCCGCCGAGGACCTCGTGCAGGATCTCTTCCTACGCCTGTGGGATTCGCGCGCCCGGCGCGGCGGGATGGAGCTGACGCGGGCGTACCTGTATGTAGCGGCCAAGAACCGCGCCTTGAAGTATCTGCGCCACCGCCGCGTGGCGACCGCCTGGATCGCGC
>WNGJ01013612.1_pt1 | contig 10393 bp, 6 predicted proteins | sample 5400611 | NCBI WGS metagenome assembly WNGJ01 (sample SAMN13153375, study PRJNA577476) | soil metagenome | isolation source: 40 cm soil or saprolite under Garry oak tree replicate 1 | place: USA:California | collected 2016-06-15
ATTATATACCTAACGTCCGCCGGCTCTATAGGCAAGTATTCCGAACATTGCGGTACGGCGGATACTATTGGGTGGAGCACTGGAGTCCGTTCCAGATGCAATTAGCAGCATGCAATGCCTGGGACGGCGAGGCATATCGCGTGACCCAGCCACAGAAAACCGACCGGCCAGTACCATGGGTTGTGGGCGAAGCGAGCGCACCCGAGACGTTGGCAACATGTTGGCACTATATCCATCCCTTAGGCCATCTCATCGGGGGCCTGTGTGACGCAGGTTTTGTCATCTTGCGCTTCGGTGAGCGAGAGAATGGCAACCTGGTTGCTGAACCCGGCAGCGAAGCGCACAAAGCAGCCTATCTACCGCCTTTTATGACTTTGTTGGCTCAGCGCTTCTGATCTAGAGCGAAGGTACCGGGTATTTGCGTGCTCGGGCCACCTGGGCTCAAGACCAGTGCACTTACCGTGACCAGCTTATCAATTTACTATGGTCACAAGTAAATGGGAAGACTCAGATGCGTCCTCATACCTCGTATCTCATTTGTGGAACTCCTCGCACAGGCAGCTACCTGCTCTGTGAAGCTCTGAGAAGCACACAACTCGCAGGACGGCCCACAGAATACTTTTCACAATACAACGAACCCATCTGGACACAGCGCTGGGGTGTTTCATCATACGCCGATTATGTCGTACGCGTGATTCTGGCGGGTACTACGCCCAATGGAGTGTTCGGCTGTAAGATCGTTTGGCATCAATTCGAAAAATTTATCCCCAAGCTCCGACAGCTTCCTGGCCTGGCGCAGATACCAACTTCGACACTACTGAAGAGCATCTTCCCCAACTTGCACTATATATGGCTGACACGTAGGGACAAGGTGAGACAAGCTATATCCTATGCGAAGGCTCTGCAGACCGAGGTCTGGTTTCTTAAGGATAGACCTCCCACGCCCAGGAAAGCCCCAGAGTTTGATATGGAGACAATTGAGCGCTTACTCCAAAAGACAGATGCGGAGGAAGCAGCATGGAAGGAGTACTTCAAGGAATGTGGAGTGCAACCCTTTGAGGTGGTGTACGAGGATCTGGTATGCTCTCATGAACAATACGAGCAGATCATCCGCCGGGTCCTGCACTACTTGGAGATACCCATTCCTGATGGGCTGAGAATACCTGAACCCCGCTACAAGAAGCAAGCGGATGACGACTCAGAAGAGTGGGTCAAGCAGTACCTTCACCTCAAGCAAGCCCAGCAAACTCATTCACAGCCAGAGACTCCACCACGTATAGTGAAAAGGGCACAAGCTTCCTCAGACGGCTATCGCCGCGAGTTAAAGAGTGCGCTGCTGAATACTGGCCTAAAACTAGGTTCTGGTGTGCAGCGCAGCGGCAAGGCGGTCTCTTGGGTGCTGGATTGCAGGGAGGTGCTTCTGACTGGGCAATATCTCCAATACGCTGGTCGACTGCTCTGGGAGCGTGTGCGCCACTATGCACCAGATGCGGTGGGCGGAATGACCATGTCAGCGGATCCACTTACGATAGCATTGCTGTACGAGGCACAATCTGAGCATTACCCATTGCAAGCATTTGTCATCCGCAAAGAGCCCAAGCCCTACGGTCTTCGCAAGCTCGTTGAAGGACCTCCAATTCGCCGCGGTGCGCGAGTCGTGCTCCTGGACGACCTGGTAAGCTCTGGGACGACCATCCGGCGTGCCCTACGGTCGCTTCAGCCGTTTGAAGTGGACGTGGTCGCAATAGGGGTGATAGTGGATTTCCAACGAAGAGGCAATGCATGGTTGCGAGAGCAGAAAATCCCGGTCGAGTCCATCTTCACCTTGCCTGAGTTGGGACTGGTTCAAAAATTGCCGACCGGCCACCCACCTGCACCTTTGCTCTGGACCCGGTCACCAACCAACACTGGCGGCCGGAACCACCTCATGTCCAGCCCAAGCATCGAAGATGATACGATCTTCATGGGCAGCGACACTGGCTCCCTGTTGGCGCTCACTTTGGAGGGAAAGGAGCGTTGGCGCCATTCAATCTCTCCCGGAGAAGGCCGGGTCCATTCATCGCCATTGGTTCACCGAGGTAGAGTCTATTTTGGCACGCATAATGGATACGTTACCTGCCTTGACGCTGAAGCAGGAGAGGTGATCTGGAGGGTGAAGTGTGGCAGGCAAATAGGACCGGGACTGGCAGTTGCCCCTAGTGATGGGCTGGTTTTCGCGGGCACCGCAATTGGTCCAGGCCAGGGGACTCTTGTAGCACTGACTACGGAGAATGGACAGTTTGTTTGGGAAATGGCGCTGCCGGGCCAGGTGCAAAGTGTCCCGTGCTGCGATCCTCAACAGCGACAAGTTCTGGTGGGTACAAATGACTGTGTTATATATGCAGTCGGCATTACAACAGGCGTCCCCCGCTGGAAGTTCCGGACCGGAGGATCCATCAAAGGCAAAATAGCCATTGATGCAGATGGAGTTTGCTTTGCGGGCTCCTTTGATGGCTATATCTACGCGCTAAAGACTAGTTCTGGCCAACTGCTGTGGAAGCGCAAACTTGGCCCACATCTCCAAGCAAGCCCGATGGTCTATCACAACCTGGTCGTGATGGGTAGCTACACCGGACATATTGTTGCCCTCGAGCGGCAGTCTGGACATATATGTTGGATCGCCACTACGGGCGGGCGAATTGTCGGTGGAGCGACATTGTTAGGAGAACACAACGTGGCTATCGGTTCAGCGGACGGTTGCATATATTTGCTCGACGCAGCCACGGGAGCTGTACAGTGGCGTTACTCGACGGAAGGAGCCATTCGAACCACGCCGGTGGCCAGCACCGGCCTGTTTGCAGTGACGTCTGACGATGGTAAACTTTATACGTTTTCGTGTTGATGCTGCTACTGCCCATGCAGTGGGATGCTATAGATGATACTGCCGGAGAAAATGTATGGAAACAAGGGCAAAGAGTATAAGCGTGGTAGTTGTGAGTCACAACGAAGGGTACTACTTACCTCGCACGATCCATAGCCTGCTGCCAGGGTTGCCCGCCGACGGGGAAATCATCGTTGTGGATGACCATTCAACAGATGGCAGCGCTGATAACCAGTGGCGCGGTTATCGCCGCGTCACTGTGGTACGACCAAAAGAGCGCCTGGGTACGGTTAAAGCCAGGAACTTTGGTGCAAGAAATGCGCGCGGTGATGTCATCGTCTTCAGTGATGCTCACGTAGAGGTCCCCAACGACTGGGTACAGCCATTTCTAGATGCCCTGGCGCTGCCCAAGGTAGGGGCCGTAGGCCCGGTTATCAGCAAGATGAGACAGCGCAGTGCTAAGGGGTACGGGTTGCGCTTTGTGGATGCGGCTCTCAATTGCGACTGGGGTCAGTGGCAGGGTCCGAACCCATATCCTGTACCTCTGCTCGGGGCGGGGTTCATGGCTATGCGGCGCGATGTCTTCACTACCATGGGCGGCTTCGACGCTGGTATGATTATGTATGGGATGGAAGACCCTGATCTTGACATGCGTCTGTGGACGTTTGGCTACCAATGCCTGCTCGTTCCACAGGTTGAAGTGGCACACGTCTTTCGAAACGATCATCCATTTCAAGATTGGGAGACTTTCCTCCATAACATGCTGAGGTTCGCCATCGTCCATTTTGGAGTCGAGCGCATGCGCCGCCTGTTCGAATGCTATGCTAGAGACGAGAACTTTCCAGCGGCTGTGGCACGGGTGGTTTCTAGCGATGCCTGGATACGTCGTCGCGAGATCCAAACTGCTCGCTGCTACAACGACGATTGGTATTTCCATAAGTTTGGAATGGAATGATAGCAGAAAGCCATTGATTGGAGGCAGCACTTGCAGCCAAGTATCTCATACATGATCTGTTCTATTGAACGGACAGGAAGTTATGTTCTCTCAGATGCCTTGGGGCGCATAGGTATCGCGGGGCGACCACAGGAGTTTTTTCATCCCGTCTACCTGGCAAAACTGTCCAAAGAAGCCAATAATGAGGAGGCATACAGCACGTACTTCAAGCAAATCATGGTCGCAGGCGCAACCTCAAATGCTGTTTTTGGAGCGAAGGCTCATTGGAGCCATATGTGTGATCTCCTCCATCGACTCCAGAACTTGCCGGATTACCGCGATATACCGACGCCAGATCTGCTACAAAGTATCTTCCCCAACCTTCGCTACATTCAAATCACACGAAGAGATAAACTCAGGCAGGCAATATCTTTCTTGAAGGCCAGGCAAACTGATATCTGGTGGGAGATGGATGCCTGGGTGCGACAGAACAGAAGGGCACCTGCACAACCACCAACCTTCGATACAATAGCGTTGGATCGTATAATTCACCAGATTGAGGCGCACGAAGCAGCATGGAAGGAGTACTTCAAGGAATGTGGAGTGCAGCCCTTTGAGGTGGTGTACGAGGATCTGGTATGCTCTCACGAACAATACGAGCAGATCATCCGCCGGGTCCTGCACTACTTGGAGATACCCATTCCTGATGGGCTGACGATACCTGAACCTCGCTACAAGAAGCAAGCGGATGAGACCTCAGAAGAGTGGGTTAAGCAGTATCTTCAACTCAGGCAAGCCCAGCAAGTTCAGTCGCAACCGAAGGCTTGGCCAGACGTAATAGGCCAATCTCAGCCTGGGGTTCAATCAATCTTGCGCCCACAGCACGACTTTTTGGATCAACGCGTCGGAGGTCTTTCGTCAAGCTCTGTCGCACCTCCTAAAGTTGCTCATGCTAACGCCACTCAGAAAGTCACTGAGCAACAGTCGTCACGTGCTGTTTCCATACCGCCTGTGGCTAGACCCCTAAGGCCCTTGAACATCGTTACCTACGCTACTCGTCCGCTCGGCGGTGCACCTATGCGCCTGGCCCGCTGCATAGATACCTGCACTCCCCATACTGCCCGCTGTGTTTGGCCTCATCATGCTTCGAATTATTCCACTGATTATCGTGATACTCCTGCCATGGCTGAGGCGCAACTCGCCGCCGCTGAAGTAGTCATCGTCTTTGATGGTCAGGTCGCTCCTCAGCATCGCGATCTCCTCTCGTATAAAGAGCTGATCACTTTTGCTTATAGTGACTTCAGTGGTAATGATACACAGAGCGAGAAGAGAGGGGAATACGAATCTGCCAGCCCAACCGGGCTTGATCTAAGTTGGGTGAGCCAGGGCTTGCCTGGTGCGGTTCTGGATCAGATTGCGACGCATCCACACTTCCAGTCAACAATGCAAGATAGAGAACATGAAGTCACAAACCGAGCTGATGCAGTAGATCGGACAAAAACAACAGTATGGACGGTAGTACCAGATCCACTCCCCTTGTGGGAAGAGGCTTACAGTCCCGCTCCAAAAGCCGATGTGCTTACTGTGTGCTATATTTCTCCCTCTCTCTTTTCCGTGCTCGATGGCCCTGGTACCAGGCGTACAGGCATTTCTGCCTCGGCTTCTACACACTTATTTGAGCAAAGCCATGACAGGATAATCCTACAGGCTCTCGAACGCTTGAGTAGGCAATACCCCTTGCGTGTCGTGGTGTTCGGTCTTGCGGCCTCAGGAATGAGGCACGGTAACTCGGCAATTGCACCAACGCCTATGAGCCTGGCTCCCGCTTCACCGTCTGAGCGGCGGGCGCTCAGAAGGCAGGCACACATCATCATTGAGGACTGTGCCAGTGGCAACTACAACCACGCCAGCCTGGCAGGTCTGTCTACAGGGAGTGTGGTAGTCAATGGCGTCGGCCAGCAGCCGCAAGTGGTAGAACAGTTCCGTACCTGCGCATATGGCTGCCCTACGGGTGATTGTAGTCAAGATGAGGGCCTTATGGGAGATGAGAAGGGTTTAGTTGACATGGTCAACCCGTTCGTCTATGCAGATGTGGCGTCGCTTGAAAGTGTGTTGGCTAACCTGATACGCCGAGGTGCGAGCAGTCTGGAGGAGGAGGGTAGGGAGAACCGATATTGGATGGAGAAGCACTGGGACTTTGCAAGCCAGTGGGAGCGGTTTTGGGAGCCGCTTATCAAGCGTGTGGTGCCTCCACCTGTGCCGGGTGGCAAAATAGTGCTCTCGAATAGTGCCCCTTCAAACTTAACGACGAGCTCGCAGGTACTAAAGGCGCCATCGAAATCGACGACAACGATCAGCGTTGTTGTAATCAGCCACAACGAGGGTGAGTACCTTCACCGTACAATAAAAAGCCTGCAATCCGGGTTGTCAAACGATGGTGAAATCATTGTTGTTGATGATTGTTCCACTGACAGCAGTATAGAAGGGTTGGACCATATTAAAGGGCGTATAACCGTGTTGCACCCAAGTAATCGCCTGGGAGTGGCGGCTGCTCGTAACTTCGGTGCCAGGCATGCGAGAGGTGATATTATCGTCTTTAGTGATGCCCACGTTTCAGTGCCAGGCAACTGGGTGGCTCCATTGGCAGATGCGTTGACTAGACAGGAGGTAGGCGCAGTTGCGCCCGCTATTAGTGTAATGGGGCGCTCGGGCGTCAAAGGCTACGGAGGTTTCGTGCGCGCTGAAGAACTTACCTGGCACTGGCTGGGTTGGCAGGGAAGAAATCCCCATCCCGTGCCGTTGCTGTGCGGCTGTTTCCTGGCTATACGCCGTGATGTGTTGGAAGCGACAGGAGGCTTTGACTCCGGTATGATTATATATGGCGTGGAGGATTCCGAGTTTAGCCTACGGCTTTGGCTGCTTGGTTACGAGTGTCTGATGGTACCGACCGTAGAGGTGGCGCACCGCTTCCGCCCCATTGATACAAGCTTACCGGATTATCAACGTGACTGGCTGCCACTGATTCATAACGAGCTACGTTTGGCTGCCATTCATTATGGGGATGACCGCATCCGGCGCTTGGTTGAGCGGAAAGTCAAGAATAATGCTTTCCCAATGGCGTTTGCTCGTGTGGCTGCCAGCGATGCGTGGCAGCGACGGAGCGAGATGCAGGCCATCCGCCGCTATGATGATGATTGGTTCTTCCGCAAGTTTGACACTGCTGGTAAACCCCGCTAACACGCATATTGACGAGGAGGTAAACGATGTGGAAGCACAAAGCAACATGACAGTAAAATTCTCATGTGTCGTGGATCAGAGAGCGAAATTTGCCCGCCAGGCATTTGTATGGGCATCCAGTCTGCTAAAATACGCTGAGCAAGAGCCTGATTCAATTCTGATACATTTTGTCTACCGATTAAATCCAAAGTATAAACGGATTTTCGACTCCTGGGGTATCAAAACTCAGATTGTCAAGCCTTTTGATTCCAGGCATCCGCATTCAAACAAGTTGACTCAGCTTGAGAGTGAGTCGCTTCACTCCGTCGACTATGTTGTGCTTTGTGACTGTGACATTGCGTTCTGTGAAAGTATCTCCGACTGGATAACAGGAGATTCTGTTCGAGCGAGCATAGTCCATTATGCCTCGCTACCACTTGAGCAATGGCAACGAATCTTTAGGATGGCCAAGTTAGATATTCCATCAGCAAGAGTGAGGGCAATGATAGATGATGCAGAAACCCTTCCTACCTATTGCAATAGTGGAATCATTATCGTACCTCAGCCTATATTCCAAAACCTTCGGAAGATATGGCCCAAGTGGGATCGCTGGCTTCTTAATCGGCCTGAATTGGTCAAGCCTTTTGTTTTCTTCACCGATCAAATCTCTTTCACGCTGAGCTGCGAAGAACTGGGCCTGAATATTAATTATCTTCCCATTGAGCTAAATTTTGCTCCCAATGCACATTTTCTCGATCGGATACAAATTGCTTCCAGAAAGAAAGAAATTCATCCTATCGTGTTACACTATCATGGACAGGGGGATTTTCTACGGCCGCTTAACATAGATTCTGTGGATCGGCAATTACAGAAGATCAATGACCTGATTCGCTTGCGGCGGAGATTGGTCGAAGCTCACTAAGCCTTGTAGGAGCTAATGGGACATATACTCGCAGAAACGGCAGTCTGCATCAACATGATATCCTTATGCGTACCTTTCACCACGTCACACATGAGTATTTATACTTTGAACCAGATTTTTTAAATCTTGGAAAATTTTCGCATCTTCAACCGAGAGGCAGGAGAGATCACCGCTCGTTTTCCCTTGATAAGTAATAGTGGTAATAGATCCGAAAGAGATCGATTTTATGCAGTTATGTTTGGGAATAGTTTCAACGTCCTCGATTTGTGTGAGAATCTTTTCTAATTGGCTGCTGTCAAAGGTACCAGGTGGAAAAGTCTTATTCACATATCGCCTGAATCGTTCCTCCCCTGCTCCTTTCTGGAAAGTCAGCGTCCCGCTCCCATCTTTATTGATCGTAAGAGTTGATCCTGGTGCGTTCGTAGAGCCTGAATTCGTTATCACCGCCAATACCCCATTTGTATCTTGCGGGTGCCGGGAAATGCTTCTTGCCATGACAAGGATGCGTTTAGCAATGGCGGATAAGAGAAAGATAATAACGACCACAACACCCATCCTAAGCAGACGATATTGGAGCGGATTTACTTGCAAAGCTGATTCATCGTGATACTTTGACATAAGGGCCTCCTTTCATCAGTATTATATACCACTGTACTTGCGAGAGCAACTCGGCTCCAAATGGCAGGAACACTCGACATCAGCGGAGTCGATGTGATATGCTGTAAGAGCAAATATCACAACGATACATGGTGAGCATAGTGCAGGGGTACGTGAGGTGGTTCTCGCCAGGATTAACTCTGGGTGAGGGGCTGATCCACTCCTGACCTGGATTCCCGACGATACCAACGAGTTCATCCAGAGAGGGGCTTTCTACCTGTGGGTAGAAACAGATACACCAGCAAGCAAGTCGCGTAGCGGCGCTGGCGCCGTTCACCCAAGACACCTGGCACATACAGCTCTGGCTACGTTTCTCACGGAGAAACTAGGCCTGCAGGAGCCAGTGTCTGGTGCGTTGGCGCGTACTTTGTGCATAAAATACTTTCTACTCCCAACGGTTGCGGGCAAGCCCTCTCCCTCCTTCGAATTGCTGCGTTATGTGGATGAAGAGGAGCCTCTGGAATTTGACCTGGCGCCCTGGCAAGTCAGTTGCTACCAGGTACCAGATATTATCACAGCGCTGAACGACATCCATTTTATGGCCCTCAATGCGGCTGAAGATTTCCAACTGGGAGCAGATCTCCTGTTCTGGTATGAGTACTCCCAGGCGATCAAAGGTATTATCGCCAAAGACCAGTACATCCCCGCCCTGAAGTACCAGGAGATCTCGTCCACTCCGACAAAAGGCAAGCGTGCAAAGAATACCTCCAGTTTCGAGATCCATCCCGCGTGGGAACTGCTGTCCGACACCTATGAGAAGAGCATCCAACGCTATGTTGTCGCTATGCCAGGAGCGTGTACCGCAGGGTTGAACAGTCCGGATGGCAGAGCTGAGTTGTATGACAAAGAGTCCTTGCTCCGCCACTTCTCAGAGAGCCTCCTGCATAACATTGTCACCGGGACAGCTTTTACGGGGAAATTCGACCAGCAGATCGCAGGCACGCTCCTGTATGGGTGTGTCTATCCGTACCGACCGGCTCTGTTGCAAGCCTCTGCTGACAAACTAGAGGACTACAAGCACTGGATAACCTGGCGCACGAACCTCACCAAAGCGCACACGGAGGCCGGTTTTACCCTCTGTTTCCGGCTGGAGGAGGCGTCCTCCACCGATATCGACAACTGGCAACTGCACTTTCTTGTCGCGGCCAAGCACGATCCCTCGCTCAAGCTGAGCCTGGACGAGTATTGGCGTCTTAATGCGCGGGACCGAGCTGAGGCTGCCCGACCTTTCGGCCAGGACTTCGAGAAAAATCTGTTGCTGGCACTGGGGTATGCCGCACGGATCTATCCCACGGTCTGGTCTGGGATGGCTACAGACCACCCGACCGGGAGCCGTCTCACCCTGGACGAGGCGTTCGCGTTCTTGAAGGAGAGCGCCTGGGTGCTTGGAGATGCCGGCTACACCGTGATCGTCCCGGCGTGGTGGACACCTGAGGGACGCCGGCGTACGAAGGTCCGCCTCAAGACATCTCTGCGTTCGCCCAAGGGGTCAGCTACAGCCGGTCCAGGTTACCTCAGCCTTCATACAATCATCTCCTACGAGTACCAGTTGTCGGTTGGAGGCCAGGTAGTCACGGAAGAGGAATGGCAGCAGCTTGTCAACGCTAAAACACCCCTGGTCCAGTTCCGGGGGCAATGGATGGAGCTGGATCGCGACAAGATGCAGCAACTCCTCCAGTTCTGGCAGACGCACCAGGACGAAGTACCTGAAATCACGCTCCTGGACATGCTGAAGATAGGCACGGAGGCCGAAGACGACCTGGAATGGGACCATGACCAGATCTTGCGGGACATGCTGTCCAGG
>WNGJ01009430.1_pt1 | contig 10392 bp, 8 predicted proteins | sample 5400611 | NCBI WGS metagenome assembly WNGJ01 (sample SAMN13153375, study PRJNA577476) | soil metagenome | isolation source: 40 cm soil or saprolite under Garry oak tree replicate 1 | place: USA:California | collected 2016-06-15
TTTTGTAATGTTTTTTGTGATTGGATATACAATCCTCAACTATATCGATGATGTCTACATTCTTACCACCAAGCGCGTCATCGATATTGAGCGCAAGTTACTTTTCTTTAATGAGGAGAATCTCTCTGTAGAGTATGACAAAATCAAGGACATCAAGGTGAACGTGGGCAATCCAATTTATATGGCTCTTGATGTCGGTAAGGTCATTGTTGAGACGCCTGGCAACAACCCTGATATTGAAATGAAGCTTGTTGATCATCCCTTCTCCATTCAAGATATGATTTATGCTGTCAAAGGGCATAAGGAGAAAGTGGACAAGATCAAAAATGCAAACGAGCGCAAGGATCAACTCAACCAATGGTTTGGCACCGTGCTTGCGACCATGGAGCGTAATGTCTTAGGCAAGGGTGTGCCGAACTTACAGAAGCTGGATTTATTCACAGCAGCCGAACGAGCAAGAGAATTTGGTATGAAAGTCATACCCGTTGGTGAGGACGCATCATATCCCAATATAGAGCCTGGATTGATTGTTTCTCAAAATCCTATGCCTGGTACCCTGGTTCAGGTTGGATCGAATGACTCCGAAATGAGACCACAGATTCGCGTCGTTCTGAGCAGGCGATGATAACGATTTTTGCAGACAGATAATGGCCAGGCACCCGCGGGTGCCTGGCCATTATCTGTCTTTGTGTTACCTATCTCATTCCTGTTCGTACCAGCAGTGCAATACACTCGATATGGTATGTCTGTGGAAACATATCAATCGGTAGTGCAGCAACCAGGCGATAGCGTCCATTTGCGCAGAGCGAAGCGATATCACGCGCTAGCGTGCTTGGATCACATGAGACATAGCAGATTGCTCGAGGCGCAAGAGATTGTAAAGCCTGTAAAGCCTTCGGATGACAACCAGCTCGTGGCGGATCAACCAGAGCCATGTCAACGCGCTCGCGTCGATAATAGAGCTGGCCCAATAGTCTTTCTAAGGTGCCTTCCAGCGTCGTGACATTGTTCTGGTTGTTCAGGGTTGCATTGGCACGGGCATCCATCACTGCGCTTGGCTGGGATTCTATCGCAATCACGCGCGCAGAGCGAGGTGACAGAAATGTCGAAAATAGCCCTACGCCACTATATCCATCCAACACAACATCTTGACGTTGTGGCTCCAGCATTGCTACCCCCCGCTCAGCCAGAACAGGAGTTTGTACCATGTTGACCTGGAAGAACGAATCGGCGGAAATACGAAAGCGACGACCAAGTACAACATCTGTCAAAAACTCTTGTCCTGCTACTACGCGCCCATAGCGTCCGCCAACCCGCTCTATTATCACTCCGACGATGCCAGGCGCAGTTGTCATCAACTCCTGCGCGAGTTCTTGTGGAGCTTCAAGCACTGAACCGGGACGTGCGTGTATGCTGAGCAGGGTTGGGACAGCCTTCACCGGTTCTGATATACTGGTAGTGCTGACTGCGCCAATAGCTCCCCGAATCGTGAATCCTTGAATCATTTCCGCCAGTGTATCGCCAAATTTGTTCTTGAGTTTAGCTCGCACCTGCTGGTAAACCATATCCAGGGCGGGATGTAACAATTCACAGGTTTCAAGATCCTGTACATCGTGGCTCTCAGTGAGTTTGAAGCCCACTTCGCCATCCGGACCAACTGAAAATAGCGCGATGTTGCGATAGTGCCACGGCGAGACGCCAACAGGCATACCAATTGTGGGATGGACATTTACGTCAGTCTGTTTACCTATACGGACGAGAAGTTGCCGTACAATGTGTGCTTTCCAGGTTAGTTGCGCTGGATATGCTATGTGCTGCCACTGGCAACCGCTGTCTGTGAGTAAGGGATATTGAGGTTCGATACGCTCTGGCGCAGGCCGCATAATCTCAAGCAATTCGGCGCGTGCATGGCCTCGACGTTCTTCAACAATTTCCACAAGTACGCGTTCACCTGGAATGCCTCCAGGCACAAATAAGACTCGTCCCTCATATCGACCTACGGCATCTCCTCCGTAAGCTAAATCTGTCAATTCAACTTCGATGCTCATATTCACCTCGGCGGCCACTTGACGAAACCCCCATTTAGCCTCGTTTGTGCCCGTCCCATCTATCCAACATAATAGGGAGTGCAGAGGGCGAGAGCCACCTGCTGGGTTCGGGGCCGCGCATTTGGGGGATGCAATGGCGGCGCGAGAGAAAAAACCCCGAATAGTTCTATTATAATGTAAGTGGCTGTTTAGGCTGACTATAAAGCCGCGTTCCGAAACGGCTTAGGAAGACTGCTCCAAGCCCTAACAACCCGATTCCAAAACTGATGAGCCAGCCAATATAGGGGATAGACCCTACCAATACCAGCACTGTGAGTCCTACCACCACACCTAGGAGGCGCGTATTATATTGCGGAGCTACCGCACGTAGAATACGTTCTCCCATGATCCAACTAACAGCTACAGTACCCAAAACCCATGCTGCCGCAAGACCAAGCGCCAGAATAAGTGCTAAAGGAATAGGCAGAATGAGCGCTACCAACACAACAAGAACCGCTGGAGCCAACACAATACTTAACAGCCCTATCATTATACTACGCCGCGTCTTGGTCGTCACTGTTGTTCGAACAAACATGACATGTTCAGGCAGCAATTTTATAAGCCCTATGCCCAATATAGCCCATACTATCAGAGACCAGAATGGGAAATTGAACTCGCCCATTTTGCCGGGAAACGATCGATTGTACATATGATCGGTGATAGCACCAGCAAGTTGCTTGCCTTCGACATTCAACTCTCTGGTTCCATACAGATCAATATGACCATGCACTTGCGAACTATTGTTGATTACAATAGTGCCACCAAACAATGTTAGATTGCCGGTAACCTCTCCAGCAATGGATGTATTGCTGTTAAAGGCCGTTACATTCCCGCGTAATTCGCCCTTGACCGCAACCGATCCACCAAACGAAGTGACATCGCCACATACAATCTCGTTTGATCCTATAACGATGCTTCCCCCAAATGATGGTCCTTGACTATTTCTTGTACATGCGCCGCCACTGCTGTTTACGCTCTTATCTGTGGCCTGTGCTGAAGGCAATGTCCACGCGAGATTCTCCCCGATTCCACTTGTCTTAAACCCAAAGAATAGCAATGGTCCAGCCAGCACGAGTAAGAGCCATTTCAATCGTCCGGCCTTTTGCATACTGGAACTCTCCATCATGGTCGCAGGTGCGGCCATGACCTTCGCTTTTATGCTTCCTGTGGATGACGCATTAAGCGAAGCCACATTCCCATCATAATTACCAGGACGAGTGCCATTGCTGACAGTAGCCAGTTCTCATGGAGAACAAGTGCTAATCCTGATTGAAGATACTGCGCAAGAGCAACCAAAGTATCTATAACACCGCTCAACGATGCGAGTACATTTACCACAAGGTCTATATTGAAAATGAGTACAGCAAGCAGAGAAAGTGAGATTAACCCTATAGTTAAGTAAGTAAATGCTGCAAATTTAGGAGTAAAGATACGCAAACGAGCAATGCGCGTCCTTTGCTGCGTGCGGAGATCTTCGAGCTGTTGTGTGATTTGTTTTTGACGCTCTACTGCTCGCATGATACTCTCTGTGGATATGCTGGTAAACATGCGATAAGGATGTGAGCTAAGCACGAGATCCAGCCGCTGATGCCGTTGCTCATGTGTGAGACAAGCAGTACAAGTTCTCAAATGCTCCTGGAGTGCTGTAATCTCCGATTGTGCGAGATCATTATCACGCTGAACGGTAAGCCAAACTTTAGCGTCGCGGCAGCGCATTGATCTGATCCTCCTCGTTCTGTTTGTTGTCTTTGATGTAGCGTGCAAGTAGTTCGCGTGCGCGGTGCAAGCGTGCTTTTACTAATGCTGGTGTCAAATGCAACGCAGTCGAGATTTCTTCGTATGATAGATCATACCAGTAGCGCAAAACAATCACGGCGCGGTACTTGCTCGGCAATCGCTGCAGGTACGTCTGTATTTCGTCCTGCTGCTCTCCTTGCAGCGCTGACTGCTCTGGACCTGTCCCCAGGTCAGAAATCCACTCCAGGAAAGGCACATCTTCCAGCGGTAACGCCAGAAAGCGCCGACGCCGAAGCTGGTCAATTGCCAGGTGTGAGGCAATCGACAGCAACCATGTGCTAAATTTATGTGCAGGTTTATATGTTGCAAGCTGTGTGTACGCCCGCACAAAAACTTCCTGTGTCACATCTTCCGCTTCTGTCGCGTTGCCCAACATTCGGTAAGCAAGATTCTGCACAGCATCTTTATATCGCTCGACGAGCACTTCGAAGGCATCTTGTTCACCTGCAAGCACCAGCTCGACAAGCTCGACATCGCTCAACGCCTCCACAATAGCCCCTCGCGCATATTCACTTGATGGACTTTGCACCCCCACCGCACCCTGGCTACCAATAGACCGATTTCTGCTCGAAATACCTTCAGACGTCAACGCCCCGCTAGATTGCTTGCGTCGCGTTCTGCTTGCCGGCTTCGCCAGAGCTCCCATAACTCCCAGCGTACCCGATGCCTGTAGTGCCGATTCCATAATATTCACCGCTTGCTATCTATTTTCAATATTCATAAATTTGACAAAACAAACACTTACTAAAACGATTTACGAGCGGTGTCTTAAAAAGTTGTAATCTCGGGTTGTACTCTCTTAAGAGAGTGTAACATGAGTAAACCTGACAGGCAAGAGTTCAGTACTTCAAGCAACTGCTTCACCACTCTGTTTATTATAACAAATAAAAATGAAAGAAAATTCATTTTTGTAGTATTGCCCTCCCATGGATCGTTGGCTTGATCGCAGACCGCTTCGGTATACTCATCGGCCTGGGCTTCTTGGGATTAGGGCCGTTGCTTATTCTGATCTTGAAACCACACCGAACTCCAGGCTCCAACATTTCCAGCTTTTTGTTCCACTTTTAGAATATTAGAATTAGAGAGTGTCATGAGTGGTATACTGTTTCTGCTTGCAAGAAGTAAGATATGGTTTACAGGAGAGGATACACCATGAGAACAGGCATTTCCAAAGACAGTACTCCCATCGCATTCGATAAATCGGGACATGGGCCTGCGATTATCCTGGTGGCCGGTGCGACCGCCACCCGCTTAGCCGAGGCATCACTGGCTGCAATCCTGGCAGCACAATTTACTGTTTTCGCCTATGATCGGCGAGGTCGCGGTGAGAGTGGGGATACAGCTCCCTATGCGGTCGAGCGCGAGGTCGAAGACATCGACGCCCTGATCACGGAGGCGGGTGGATCAGCGTTCGTTTTCGGTCATTCCTCAGGCGCAGTTCTTGCGCTGGAAGCAGCGCGCCTGCTCGGAGGCCGGATCGAGAAACTGGCGATCTACGAGCCACCATTCATTATCGACGACAGTCGCCCCCCGGTGCCGCAGGATTACGTTCCGCATCTCAATAGGCTAATAGCGGAAGGTCGCCGAAGTGAAGCAGTCGAGTACTTCATGACCGACGCGATGCTCGTTCCTGCCGAAATGGTTGCCCAAATGCGAAACACGACAATGTGGCCGCAGATAGAGGCGGTGGCGCATACGATCCCTTACGACGGCACCATCATGGGAGATACTATGAGCGGCAATCCATCGACACTCAGGAAGTGGGCTTCTGTCACCGTGCCCACACTCGTCATGGTCGGAGGAGCGAGCCCGACGTTTTTTCACCACGGGGCTCAAGCACTCGTAGATATCCTCCCCAATGCGAAATCACGTGTCCTGGCAGGTCAAGATCACGGTCCGGCTGATGAAGTCCTCACTCCCGTACTCGTCGAGTACTTCAAAGGCTGAGACACCATGTTCCCGAGAGAAGCCGATCATGCACGTGCTTCATTACCTACATAAAGTTCAGCATCCTGCTCCGGAGCAGGATGCTGAACTTTATGTAGGTAATGAACAACTGTTGCTACTATTTCTACGCTTACTTAGCGTCTACTTCCACGTCACCTTCTCCACCAGGTACCCCGGCAACTCATCGATAGTCAGGCGAATTTGCGTCATCCCATCGCGTTCTCGCACCGTCACAGTCTGGTCTTCCAGCGTCTGGAAATCAATCGTCACACAGTACGGAGTCCCAATCTCATCTTGTCTGCGATAGCGACGCCCAATGTTTGCTACATCATCATATTGCGCAACCATCAAGCGCTTCAAACGGTTATGGATATCTTTGGCTGTTGTAACCAACTCTTCTTTGTTCTTCTGCAAAGGTAGAACCGCTACCTTGATAGGCGCTAGCCAGGGATGCAGATGTAGCACTGTTCGCCCCTCTTTATCCTTACCCGATGGTGGTGCTTCCTCATACGAGTCGAGCAGCAAGTTCAGGAAAGTGCGATCAACACCACCTGAAGTCTCGACAATCCAGGGAATATAGCGCTCCTTCGTTTCCGGGTCCGTGTAGCTCAAATCCTGGCCGCTATATTGGCTGTGGCGCGAAAGGTCCCAATCCTGCCGCCAGTGGATACCCTCCCATTCCTGCCAACCAATGATACTCTGGTACTCAATGTCAAAAGCCTGCTTCGCGTAGTGTGCCAGCTCATCAGGCCCATGCGCGCGGAAGCGCAGTCGATCCGTGTGATTGATAATGCCCTTGTACCACTCGAAGCGAAACTCTTTCCAGTAGTCAAACCACTTCTGCATTTCACTCGGGTGTACAAAGAATTGCAAATCCCACTGCTCGAACTCACGCTGGCGAAACAGGAAGTTCCCAGGAGTGACCTCGTTGCGGAAAGCCTTCCCAATCTGGCAGATACCAAATGGAATCTGTATGCGTGAGGACTTCAGTACATTGTCATAATCGAGGTAAATGTTCTGGCAGGCTTCACCGCGCAAGTAGGTCTTCATACGCTCGCCTTCAACCACACCGATGTATGTCTCCATCATCAGGTTGAAAACACGAGGCTCTGTGAGTTCCCCGCCACATGCCGGACATTTATTCTGCTCTAAATTCTCTGCGGGCAGGTGATCGACTCTCCAACGCCGTTTGCAGTTCTTACAATCCACCAGTCGATCTACAAAGTTCTCAACGTGCCCGCTGGCCTCCCACACTCGCGGATGAGTGATAATATTGCCTTCGATCCCCAGTACGTTGTCATTGAGCTGAACCATCGACCACCACCAGAAGCGGCGGATATTATTGCGCAGTTCCACACCAAGCGGCCCAAAGTCATAGATGCCTGAGACACCACCATAGATCTCAGAGTTAGGATAGACGAAGCCTCGCCTCTTAGACAAAGCAACGACTTTCTCAATTGGGACAAGCGGAGTGTCCTCTGTTGACAGCAAAGTTCTGTCCTCTGTTTGTGTCATGAGTGGATTCCTTTCCTCATAAAAAATTCCCCAGGCGTTTAATCAACTACGCCCAGGGACGAATACATGCCTGTGTAGGCCTGGGGCAACTACAGAAAGCGGCATGATGCGCGGTTCCACCCTGCTTCTTCACCAATGTGTGTGAAGCCACTCATTCGATCCAGCTCCGAAGCGCCCTTCACCTGCTGTGGATTGCCGATCTCGCACTATCTACCGGCTCGCTGTTATCCCTGACAAGCTACTCCTCTTCATCATCGCTGGAGGATATCTTTTCGTTTGTACCACGCTAGTATAGCCGAGATGTCAATCATATGCAAGAAGCAAGCGGAGTAAACCTCGATATGCTTGACTTTGACATTGCTTTCACCATCTACTAAAATATATATTATCAGGGAGGTGAAGACTCCCTGGTTCTAAGGCGAAGGTCCTTTGATAGGGAAACCGAAAGGAGGAACCTATGAGAATGTCTGTTCGCTTAGAAGGAATGGTGTTTCAGATCGATTAGGCGGGCCCGCGAAAGCGGGCTGACTGAACACCTGGGCTTCTAGCCGCTCCGTGTTGTGGTTGAAGCTCAAATAAGAGCTAGCAAAACCGAAGGAGTGGCAGAGAGCTCGAAAAAATGAAAGACGAGGGCTGGATGACAGTAGTTGTCCAGCCCTCGTCCTATACTACTATTACAATTTGTCAATCGTAATATGCCCCGCGTCGTCGTCTCATCCATCTCGTGAATGCTCTTAATAAAAAGAGTGAAGCCAAAAAACTGAAAAGCCGTCTCATTTGTATCTACCCTTTCTTTGTTTAGAAATATTTCCAGTTGTATATACGTTAGTCACACAAAATGGTTTGTTGCAAGCTTACGATTTACCCCACCAATTCAACGCACCATTTGATCTGCTCTACATGCCCGCTCAAATGTCCCGTCACAAATTCCTCAATAAACCAATCCAATGACTTCTCCCCATACTTAGGATGCTTCCCTTTCAACGCAAGGTCACTATCTTTCAAGCTCTCTAACACCTCATTCAATCTCGCGTAGCTCACAGGCAAGGCCGCCTTAATGCTTGACAGATTGTCTTTCTCGTGCTCACTAATACCACGTAAGCGTCCCTCATCTTGCGCAGTACGTCCAAAATTCCTATCTGGCTCGGCCACAAGCTTCTCAATCTCTCCTGCCCAAAATGTCATAAACTCCACGGTATGTGCCAGGTTCTGCATGATTGTCCACTCGTTTTCAGCGGGTGACTGATAGAGCTTGCTCGTGTCTAAATTTGCTAAAGGACCGACAATAAGCTGATTTAATGCAGTATAAGAAATCCGCACATTCTCGCGAATAGCATCAACTTCTGGATTGGCTGGTACAATAGACATATCTTTGCCCCTTCACAATCTGGCTATTTTCTTACATTATGCAATAATGGAGAAGAAACAACAATACATTTTGATCCCCGTTTTAAGGAGCACAACATGCACACGCCAACATTCCAGGACATACTACATGCCCGACGCCAGATTCGACCGTACCTGCGGCGCACTCCCCTCTACAGCTATCCGGCTATCAATGCCTTACTTGGCACCGAAGTGTTTATCAAACATGAAAATTACCAGCCTGTAGGGGCCTTCAAAGTGCGTGGGGGCATCAACCTGGTTTCTCAGCTCAGCGCGCAAGAACGCGAAAGAGGCGTGATTTCCGCTTCTACCGGCAATCATGGGCAATCCATCGCATACGCTGCGCGACTCTTCGCTGTCAAGGCCATTATCGTCGTCCCTGAAAATGCCAATCCCGGTAAGGTAGCCGCAATGCAAGGCATGGGTGCCGAAGTTATCTTTCATGGAGCAACGTATGACGAATCCAAGCTGTACAGCGAAACATTGGCTCATGCGCATGGTTACCGCTATATTCATTCAGGTAATGAACCATTGCTTATCGCTGGTGTAGCCACAGAGGCGCTGGAAATGTTGGAAGACGAGCCAGGTCTCGAAGTCATCATCGTCCCTATCGGCGGTGGCAGTGGAGCGGCTGGAGTCTCTATCGTGGCTCGTGCCATCAATCCCCATATTCAAGTCATTGGAGTACAGTCCCAAGCGTCACCTGCTGCCTACGAAGCCTGGCGTCAGAGACGCCTGGTCGAAGCTCCCAATCGCACCTTTGCTGAGGGTCTTGCAACCGGTGTAGCTTTTGAGTTACCCCAAAAGATCATGCGCGACTTGTTGCATGACTTTATGCTGTTAAGCGAGGAAGAGATTATGTGTGCCATGGTCTGGATGATTGAACGCGCACACACACTCGTAGAAGGAGCAGGAGCAGCTTCATTGGCTGCAGCCTATCGCATGCGCGACACGTTAAAAGACAAAAAGGTTGGCTTAGTCTGCTCTGGTGGCAACACCTCTCTGGAGCATTTAAAACTTGTCTTAGCTCTTTAATCTGCTTGTCCACACTCCATATACATGCTACAATGTCATCGACGAAATTTGTGATTATTACAAAAAGAGAAAAAATACATGGACGAGCAGGTGGTGGCCGGGTCAGAAACACAGGCGGATATCGCCGCATTTGTAGCACGTTACCCATTTCCTATCGACGACTTTCAACTGGAAGCAATAGCACATCTTGCAGCAGACCGCTCGGTCATGGTAGCAGCTCCAACCGGAACAGGCAAAACGCTGGTCGCCGAATACGCCATCTGGCGCGCGCAACAGCGCGGACAGCGTGTCATATACACAACGCCTCTTAAGGCGCTCTCCAACCAGAAATACCGGGACTTACGCACCATCTATGGCTTTGATGCTGTAGGGCTGGTAACGGGCGATATCGTAGAACATAGCACTGCTTCGATCGTGATTATGACCACCGAAGTCTACCGCAATATACTGCTGGAAGAGGGTGGCGACCGCTTTGGACGTGGCGAAAACATCATCCCCTCATCGATGGCCGATGTCGGCTCTATCATTTTTGACGAACTACATTACTTAAGTGATATTGGCCGTGGCCCTGTGTGGGAAGAAGCGATCATCTGCTCACCACTGAATGTTCAGCTGGTTGGTCTTT
>WNGJ01009432.1_pt1 | contig 10391 bp, 5 predicted proteins | sample 5400611 | NCBI WGS metagenome assembly WNGJ01 (sample SAMN13153375, study PRJNA577476) | soil metagenome | isolation source: 40 cm soil or saprolite under Garry oak tree replicate 1 | place: USA:California | collected 2016-06-15
CTCAAAGGCCCAGAACGAATACAACCGCGGCCTCGAACTGCTGGCCAAAAAAGATTTTGCCGCGAGCCTCGAGCACTTCACCAAGGCCGCGGCAATCTGTCCCGGCTATTATGAAGCGATTTACCACGTCGGCCTGGTGCAGTTGCGTTTGCAACATGAGGACCAGGCCATCGAAGCCTTCCAAAAGGCTATCGATCTGAGTGGCGGCCATTATGCCCGCGCGCGGTTTGCCTACGCCCTGATCCTCTGCGACCGGCGGAAACCGGAGGAGGCCGAGCGCTTGATTCGCCGCGGCCTGGAAACCGACCCAGACTCGGCGCAAGGACATCTTTTTCTGGGGATTGCGTTGCTCGACCAGAACCGCCTCGATGAGGCAGAAAAGAGTCTGCGGGAGGCGCTCCTTCGAACGCCCCCATACCCCGAGGTCTATCTCGTGCTCGCAGACGTTCACGCGAAAAGAAAGGATTATCAGTCCCAGGTTCAGGACTTGGACGCCTACCTGAAGCTCGTGCCGTCGTCCGCCGCAACCGCCGACGTTCGCAAGGTGCGCGACACCGCCAAGCGCCTCGGCTCGCAATCCGCGCCGGTAAGTTCTCCAAACTGACTACGAGCCATGACTGTTTTGCCGGTTGGCGCGAACCCGATGCCGCAAAAGGCCGCGCCTCACGCTTCTCGCAAAGCTGCGAGCGGATCGACTCGACTCGCGCTCCGCGCCGGCAGGTAGCAGGCGACAAAGGCAACCGCGAGCAGCGCGAACGATGCGCCTCCCAGACTGATAGGATCGCTCCCGCTTACACCGTAGAGGAAGCGCGAGAGCAGGCGTCCGAGCAGCAGCGACAGCGCCATGCCCACGCCCACGCCGCTAGCCACAACCGTCATTCCTTGACGCAGCACCAGGAGCGACACGCTTCGCTGGCCCGCTCCTAGGGCCATACGCACTCCGATTTCGCGCCGCCGCTGATTCACGGAATACGCCATAATTCCGTACAGCCCCACCGAAGCGAGGCCCAGCCCCAACAGCCCGAAAACGCCCAGCAGGCCCACGCCAATCTTTGACCACCAAAGCGCCTGATCGATCACCTTGGTCCCAGTGCGAATGTCTTCCACCGCCAGCCCGGGATCGAGGCTGTGAATTTGCGCCGCAACGGCCGCCAGAACCGTCGATGGATCGCGTTCACTTCTTGCATAAAGAATCATGCTGTCTGTGTACTGCTGCCGCCGCGGAACGTAAACGCACGCCTGCGGCGGCTCACCCAGCGTTTGATAATTCGTGGTTTTGACGACGCCGACAATCTGCAGGAAGTGCTTGCCTTGAGGCAACTGGAAGCGTTTGCCGAGTGCGCCTTGATTGGGCCAATATTTGGCGGCCATGGTCTCGTTGATGATGGCCACGGGCGTCGAAACGTCGCGATCATTTTGGGTAAAGTCCCGGCCTTCCAAAAGCGGGATGCCCATCGTGGCAAAATAGTTGAGGTCCACCGTATCCACGACGGCCGAGAGGGCTTCGGATTTTCTGCGCGCCTCCTGCCCCTCGATCGCGATGCCCGTCTCTTTGCGCCCCCACAGCGGCAGGTTCGACGCCCAGGACACCGACGAGATGCCGGGAATCCTGCCAATGCGGTCAAGCACCTGTTTGTAAAACTGCTCGGTACGCACGCGATCGTACCCGGCTTGGCCGGGATAGAGCATGAACAGCGCCAAATGCTCGGTTTGGAAGCCCGGATCGATGACATACTCCCGCTCGATGCTTCTCAGGAACAGACCGGCGACTACCAGCAAAACGAGGGAAACCGCCACCTGCCCAGCCAGCAGCGTGTTTGCCAGGCCGACCCGACCGCGGCTCCTTCCTGCGCTGCGCGTTTCCTCTTTCAATACTTCCGAAACAGAAACCCGCGAAGTTCGCAGTGCGGGCACAATGCCGAATATCAGCCCGGTCAGTATGGCCACGGCAAACGCAAAAACGAACACGCTCGCGTTGAGTCTTAAATCCGCCAGGTTCTCGGCATATTCCGCGGGGCGCAACGATTCCAGAATCCGGCATCCTCCATAACCGAATAAGAAGCCGAGGATTCCGCTAAACAGGCCGAGCAGAACGCTCTCGGTCAGCAACTGGCGAATCAAACGCGTGCGCCCGGCACCAAGCGAGATGCGGACCGCAATCTCCTGCCGGCGAACGCTCGCGCGGGCGAGAAGCAGATTGGCCACGTTCGAACAAGCGATGAGCAGCACGAATCCCACGATGGCCATCAGCAAGATTCCCCCAAACACCACCGGCTGCCGCTCCGGTCCATAAGCGGCCTCCATCAAAGGCGTCACGGTAAGGATCTTCCCCTCATTCGCGCCGGGATCCTCTTTTCCGAGTGCCGCCCCCACAATGCTCATCTCCGCTTGCGCCTGCGCAAGCGTAACTCCCGGCTGGAGTCGGCCGATTCCGGTAAACAAAGGCAGTCCGCGATCATTGAGGGCCTGGCGCTGCCCAGCCGGCAAGACTTGCTCGGCCATCATGGATGGAATCCAAAGATCAGGTCCAAAAACGGCGTACACGCCCTTGAAACCTTTGGGCCCCACGCCAATAATCGTGAACGGCGTTTCATCGAGCGTGATCGTTTGCCCGAGAATATCGGAAACTCCGCCGAAGCGGCTTTGCCACGCCGTATAGCCGAGCACGGCCACGGGAGCAGCGCCTGGCGCTCGATCCTCGCCGGGAAGAAAGAAGCGTCCCAGGGAAGGATGAATGCCAAGGGTATCGAAGTAATTCGCGGTCACGATTTCCGCGAAAATCCGGTGCGGCTCGTCCATTTCGGTCATGGTGACCGCCATCGGATAGGAATGCCCGGCAAGGCTCCGGAACGCCCGCGTTCGCTCCCGGATATCCTTGAGATTCAGGTAGGAAATGGCCTGCAAGTCGCCGGATCGTGCCGTCTTCTCGACTTCGGTCGTGTTAACGGCCGCAAGCGTGGCGATTTTTTCAACGGGAAGTGGATTCAAGACGAGCGAGTCCACCACCGTAAAGACCGCGGTGTTCGCTCCGATGCCCAGAGCCAGCGTCAGCACCGCGACGGCGGTGAAGCCCGGGCTTTTGCGCAGCAGGCGCAGTGCAAAGTGCAGGTCTTTCGCAAAATCCGAAAAGAGGTGTCCGCTCGGGGTTGCCCCCTCAGCCACGGAACCGCGCTCCGGGGTCCTCTCAGAGGCTTCGAGTTCTGGGACGAAGTTTCCCCAGTCGATTTCCTCGAGCACTTCTCGGAAGGCCTCTTTTGGCCCCGCTCCCTGCGCACCGAGCTCTTCGTACCTTTGTTGAAGATGATCGGAAAGCTCTTCGATGATTTCCGCCTCCCGTTCCGGCCCAGGATTCCCTCCTGCCAAATGTTTCCTGATTTCACGCTTCCATTCAGGCATGTTGCACTCCCGCGACTCGGCCCACGGCTCCGGCAAACTCTTGCCACTTCCTGCGTTGCAGCCCGAGCACGCGCCCTCCTTCCGCAGTCAGCCGGTAATACCTCCGTCGTCTTTGATTCGCTTTCTCGACCCACCGCCCTTGGATCCAGCCTCGTTTTTCCAGCCGGTATAGCAGCGGGTAGAGCGAGGCCACATGAAAATGGAGCGTGCCTCCCGAGCGCACTTCGATGAGCTTGGCGATTTCGTACCCATGCCGAGGCTGGTCCTCGAGCAGGGACAAAATCAGGAGCTCCGCGCTCCCTTTTTTCCAGGCCTCCTCGACTTTTGTCCCCATATATGTGGCTCCCACATATCCTACGCAGGGCCATCCCGGAAATTTCACCGAAACTCGATTATTTTTCAGGCAGCGATCTGACTGGCCGCGTAGTCCACCTAGGGGCGCGCTTTAAGCACGTCTGGAGTTTGCGGCTCCTGCATCTGGGAGGAACGAATGATTTCCTTTCGTCTGACTTTCCTTGGTGGAGCTGCTATTCTTCGCGGAGCGTCCGGGCCGGATCGATCCTCGCAATGCTCAGCGTGGGCACCAGGGTTGCCAGGAGCGTCACAACAAAAAGCGTCAGCACAACAGCCAGGATGGTTGTTCGATCGTACACGCCTACGCCATAAATCACGCTGCGCATGACGCGCAGCGCTCCCGCGGAAAGAAGCAGCCCGAGAACCACTCCCAGCAGGGAAGCGGTTACCCCGGAGCGCCCGATCTCGGCGATCACCTGGCCGATGCTTGAGCCAAGGGCCATGCGGATGCCGATCTCGCGCGTCCGCTGCGCCACCATATTGGCCACCAGCGCAAAGATGCCAACCGCGCTTAGCAGTAGAGCCAGGGCCGCCATGGCGCCGAGCAGCGCTACTTCCATTCGCTCGGTCGTCAGCGCCCGGGCCAACACGTCCCCCATGGTGTAAAAGCCGGAAGCGGGCAAATTTGGATCAGCCTTTTCGAGAGCGCGCTGCATCTCGCCCGTCAGTCCCTCGACAGGACCTGCCGCGCGCACGATCCAGTTCGGCTGAACCCAGACATGCAGCAGGGCGAGAAGCGGCCCCCCTACTTGTGCGGCGGGAACGTACATCGTTTCCTCGCTCTGGAGCGGCGCAACGGGCTCCAAACCCGAGGAGAGTGGGACATCGGCTACTTCGCCCACAATCAGCGTGTCTTTGTCGATGTATCGCCCTACGGGACTCGTTCCGCCATAGAACTTCCGCGCGAAAGATTGGTTCACTACGACTACCTTCTGGGCAGTGGGGCCGTCCGCAGCGGTAAAAACGCGGCCCGCCACCAACGGCATCTCGAGAGTATCGAAATATCCGGGTGTGACGTAGACCCAATCCACCCCGCCCTGGTGGCCAGCCTCCCTACCATCGCTGAGCGTAATCCAGTCGTTTCCGGTGAACTCGTAAGGGAGATTCAGTCCGACGGCAGCGTTGTCGACTCCGGGAATCTCCCGCAGGGCGGCCGTGCTTTCGTCCAACAGCTTTCGGAATGTTGCGGGGTCGTGGTAACGAACATCGTCGAGCGAGGCTTTCGCAACCATCACGCCCTGGGGATTGAATCCCGGTGGCAACGTCTGCAGATGAATCAGGCTGCGGATGAGCAGCCCGGAACCGGCTAGCAGCATGACGGTGAGAGCAACTTCGCCGGCAATCAGCGCCTGACGCAGGCGCAAGCTCCCCACTCCGGCTACCGCACGGTTCGCCATCGAGGAACGCAGATCCACTCGCCGCGTAGCCAAAGCGGGGAGCATGCCGAAGAGCGCGCTGGTCAACACCGAGACGACGAGCGTGAAGATCATTACACGGCCGTCGAGCGGCACACTCGCAACAGGGAGAAAGTGTTCGGGTAGCAATAAGAAGAGTTCGCGCAGGGCCAGAAAGCCTACGCCAACGCTAAACCCTCCGCCTAAAAGGGCCAGTAGCAGATTTTCGATCCAAAACTGCCGCTGAATTTGCCAGCCCGAAGCGCCGAGCGCCAGCCGCGTGGCCACTTCCGGCGTGCGGCGCATCATACGCACGAGCGTCAGCCCGGCAAGGTTCGCGCAGGCGATCAGCAGGATGAAACTTGCGGCCGCCATCAGTGCCAACACCGGCGGGCGCAGCGAATCGGTCTGGCCTTTCTGGAGCGGCACGGAGTGATAGCTCACTTTTGCGCCGGGGTTGTCCTCTAATTCGTAGCGCCCGGCGCGGCTTAACCAAGCGCGGTTGATCTCGGCATCGGCCTCCTGCCAAGTGGCGGCTTCGCGCAGCCGGATGATGCAACTGAAGTTCGTCCCACGGCCTTCGCCCTCGCGGTCGGGTTCGAGAGGCGTGTACACATCCGCATTCAGCGGAGTTGTCACGCTCCGCGGCAGCACTCCTGCGACCGTGTGTGGTTCGCCTTTGAGCAGGATCGTTTGCCCGAGAATGCCGGGGTCCGCACCGAAAGCATGTCGCCACAGGTTGTAACTGAGGATGACGGCCTTGGGCCCGTGAGGCCGGTCCTCGTCCTCGGAAAAGTTTCGCCCCAGGATCGGCCGAAGGGCCAGCACGTCGAAATAGTGTGCGGAGACCCGCCCGTTATGCACGTATTCCACCTGCGAGCCAGCCTTGAGGTTCACGCCCGAAGTGCCGAAAGAGGACACCGCGGAGATCAATGCCGGAACGTTGTCTCGCAACAGTTCCCATTGTTCGCCGTTTACGTTGTGCCGTTGATCGGAAGCTGCGGACGAGCCGGTAAGCTGTGTGTAAATTGTCCCCATGCGCTCGGGATGCGGGTACGGCAGGCTCTCGAGAAGGAGCGCGTTCACCAAAGAGAAAATCGCGGTGTTCGCGCCAACCGAAAGTGCCAGAGTAAGAACAACGGTCAGAGTAAAGCCAGGGTCCTTACGGAGCTGGCGCGCACCAAAGCGGCAATCGGCCATCACCGCATGGAGGCCATGGCCCAGCCGTTTTTCTCGAACCTGTTCTTTCACCTGCTCCGCGCCACCCAGGTCCATCCGCGCAGCACGCTCAGCTTCCCTTCGCCCCATACCCGCCCGAAGGTTTTCGTCGATCAGCATCTGGAGGTGCGAGCGAAGCTCCTGGTGCAGATCTTTCTCTACCCTCCTGACAAAAAAGAGATTTCGCAGAAAACTTCTGGCCTTTGCAGACAGCGGCATGCGGCACCTCTACCACGTTAAGACGCTTCCAAAGCTTGCGCGATCGCCCAGGAAATGCGTCCCCACCGCTTGGATTCCACTTCCAGTTGCTTCCGCCCCGCCTTGGTCAGACGATAGTATTTTGCGCGGCGATGGTTTTCCGAGTCTCCCCAAAAGGAAGATGTCCAACCTTCTTCTTCCATCCGGTGCAATGCGGGGAAGAGCGACCCTGGCTTAACGACAAAAGTGCCCCCGTGATCTGCTGGATTCTCCGGGAAATGCCCAAGCCATGCATCTCGCCGGTGGCCAGCGATTTCAAGATCAGCAGGTCCAATGTTCCTTGCAGCAGAGTTGTCGGTTCGGAGTTCAGTCGCGACCTCCTAACGAAAGTCGATAGGAATCGTAGCCCGCCTACCTATAGAGTGTCAATAGGAAGTAGCAAAAAGGATCCCCGAGTGTCCAACGCTCTCATTTCGCGCAGTTTTTCTTGCAACGTCCAACTTCTGACCTCTGGTGTTATATTGCCCTGCGGACTTCCAGGAGGCTTTGAAAATGGAATTGTGGTCTCGCCGTAAATTCTTCCTCACTTCGCTTGCCGGGAGCGCCCTCGCTGGCTCAAATAAACTCTTTGGCCGCACGCCGTCAAACGGGAACACCGAGCTTGCTCTCGCGACCCTCGCCGCTCCCGCCCAGGGCAAACGCCCGCTCATCATCTCCAGCGCCAACGGCCTCCACGCCCTTGATAAGGGCATGGACATCCTCAAGAAAGGCGGAGACACGCTCGACGCCGTCGTCGCCGCCGTCACCGTCGTCGAGGACGATCCCAACGATGATTCCGTCGGCTACGGCGGCTTGCCCAACGAAGAAGGCGAAGTCGAACTGGACTCCAGCGTCATGCACGGCCCCACGCACCGCGCCGGCGCCGTCGCTGCCGTGCGCCGCATCAAAAACGTCTCGCGGCTCGCCAAAACCGTCATGGAAAACACGAATCACACCATGATCGTGGGCGATGGCGCGCGCCGTTTCGCTGTAGCCGAGGGCTTCGAGGAGATGAATCTGCTCACTGAACATTCGCGGAAAATCTGGCTCGCCTGGAAAGCCAAGACTTCCTTCAACTGGCGGCCCGGAATCGATTCGCCCGGGTGGAAAGAATATATGTCCGCTTTGTTTGACGGCGACCTGGAAAAAATCGCTTACGCTGAGCGCGTCATCGCCCATCCGCCCACGGGCACGATTCCTTGCATGGCCGTCGACGCCAAAGGCGACATCTCGGCAACGACCACGACCTCGGGACTCTCCTGGAAAATTCCGGGCCGCGTCGGTGACTCTCCCATCATCGGCGCGGGCTGCTACGTTGACAACGAAGTGGGCGCGGCCGGTTCCACCGGCAAGGGTGAGGAAAACATCAAAGTTTGCGGCGGCCACACCATCGTCGAAATGATGCGCCAGGGAAAATCACCCACCGACGCCTGCATGGAAGCCATGGCCCGCGTCGCGCACAACTACAAAAACGACAAGAGGAAACTCAACACCTTTCATCTCTATTTTTACGGCATCAACAAAGACGGCGCGCATGGCGCAGTTTCGCTCTGGCGCAACGGCTATGAGGCAAGCAAGCAGGCCTCCTACGCGGTACATGACGGCACCGAAGCCCGCCTGGTCCCTTGCAAACCCTTCTTTGAGGAAGCCGGCGGGGACCAATAGCTGGAAATCGGAAAAGGGAAAAGTGAGAATGGATGGCGATGATAGAGCGTTACAGAAGGGCTAGGTTCGATTTTTCATTTTCGATTTTCGAATCTCCGCTCACATGGATCAGGCAAACATCCTAATCATCGGTGGCGGCGTGATCGGCTGCGCCATCGCTCGGGCCGTCTCCGAGCGCTGGCAAGACGTTTTCCTCGTCGAGCAGTTTCCCAAGCTCGGCATGGCCACCAGCACGCGCAACAGCGGCGTCAACCATTCAGGAATTTACTATCCGCAGGGCTCGTTGAAGGCTCGGCTGTGCGTGGAGGGCAATCGCCTCACCTACGAATTCTGCGAGAAACACAAAGTTCCATTCCGTCATTGCGGAAAGCTGGTGGTCGCCGCCGATTCTCACGAACAGCCCGCACTCCTCGCGCTCAAGAAGCGCGGTGAAGACAACGGCGTCGAGGGCCTCGAGCTCGTCGACGCGGCGGAAATCCGCAAGCGTGAGCCGCACATTCGAGGCGTGGCCGCCCTCCACGTGCCTTCGAGCGGCATCGTCTCCGCCGAAGAGCTTGTCCATGCCTACGCGCGCGTAGCGACAAACCAAGGCGCGAATACGGTCACGCACGCTAAAGTGGTTTCGCTCGCACCTTCCGGCAGCGCCGTTCGCGTTGGCTTGAAAATCGGCGATGAAGAAGATGCCCAAGAAGAAAAAATCGACGCGCGGTGTGTCATCAATGCGGCTGGTCTCTATGCCGACGAGGTCGCCGCCATGCTGGGAAATCATTCCTGGAAAATCTATCCCGTGCGCGGCGAATATTGCGAGGTGCGCGGCCCGCGCTCCACGCTCGTCAACAATCTCGTCTATCCGCTCCCGCACGGCGACGGGCTGAGCCTGGGCGTGCACTTCACGAAAACTCTGTGGGGAACATTTCTGCTTGGCCCTACGGCCAGCTACGTGGAAGGCAAAGAGAACTACGAGAAGAACCGCCTGCCCGTCTCCGCCTTCGCCCAAAGCGCGAAAACTCTTTTGCCGGAAGTACAAGAGAGCGATTTGCAGCTTGGCTACACCGGTCTCCGTCCGAAACTCGTTCCTCCAAGCCACAAAGGCGGGATCGTCGATTTTGTAATCACCCGCGACCCCAACGTCCCGCAAGCCATCCATCTGGTCGGCATGGAGTCCCCCGGGCTCACCGCCGCGCCCGCCGTCGCCAACTACGTTGCACAGATGGTGCAAGAAGTGATGGCCTAGTGGCCCGTGATCCGTGTGCGGTTATGCGTGTCCCGTGTTGCTGGCCGCGCAAGTGAAAAGGTCCAGAGTCGTGAACATGGGTTCTTGTAGGCAGCATGCCGCGCCCATTTGGGGAACGCTCTAAAGGTTTAGAAAAACTACTCGACGATGATGCGGACGAATTTCTTTTTCCCCGCGCGAAGGAGAAACTCACATGCCTTGGTAAGGTCCACCTCTTTTCTTGGATCGTCCACCGCCAAGCCATCAATCTCAACAGCCTTTTGCTTGATCAATCGTTCCGCCTCTGCTTTCGAGGGTGCCAGTTTCAATTCGACAAGCAGCGCGGTTAGCTTCTTCGCTGATCCCTTTGGCAATTTCACCGTCGGCGCTTCTTCCGGAGCTTGACGGTCGCGAAACACGCGCTGGAAATGTTCCCCGGCCTTGCGCGCAGCTTCTTTGCCGTGGAAATCGGAAATGACTTCTTCCGCGAGCCTCATTTTTGCATCCATCGGATGCAGCCTGCCGCCAGAAACTTCCTTTTGCATGGAGACAATTTCCTTTGGCGTCCGATCGGTCAGCAGTTCGTAGTAAGACCACATGAGGTCGTCGGGAATGGACATCATCTTGCCGAACATCTCCGACGGCGGCTCGGTAATGCCGACGTAATTGCCGAGGCTCTTGGACATTTTGCGCTGGCCGTCGAGGCCCACAAGAATAGGCATGGTGAGGGCCACTTGCCCGGCCAGGCCGTATTCCCGCTGAATGTCGCGGTGTATCAGCAGGTTGAACTTTTGTTCGGAGGCGCCAAGTTCAACATCGGAGTTGAGTTCCACCGCGTCGCGCGCGGTCAGCAAGGGATAGAGAAGTTCGTGCACGGAAATCGGCTGGTTGTTTTGCAGGCGCGAGCGAAAATC
>WNGJ01009435.1_pt1 | contig 10389 bp, 13 predicted proteins | sample 5400611 | NCBI WGS metagenome assembly WNGJ01 (sample SAMN13153375, study PRJNA577476) | soil metagenome | isolation source: 40 cm soil or saprolite under Garry oak tree replicate 1 | place: USA:California | collected 2016-06-15
CGAGAGGCGCTCCAGGACGCCTGCCGCACGTCTGGCCCCATCCCGCAAGGACTGCCTGATGAACTCACGTGCCCCCACTCCCCGCACATGCCAGGACGACCCAGCCCCGGCTGCGCCGTCACCTGTGCCTATTCAAGCGCAGCCGGGCCGCGCTCACTCTGTCTATGATCCGGTTCCCAGGGAAGGGAATTGTTTCGCTAACGAAAAAGCGCTGCTGCAGTACCCGTGTGTCATCGCTCGCTGCGTTTTAGGCCTGGCCGCGTGAAGAGTCTTAGCGTTTCCGGCCGACTCCTCCGAACATGGCCACCTCGTCGGGCTCGCCCCAGCGACTGGGCTCGGGGCGCCACCGCGAGCACGACACTACCCCCGGTTCCAGCAGTTCCAGCCCGTCGAAGAAACGGGCGACCTGCTGGGGAGTGCGCTGGGTTAGCTTCGGTGTCCCGTGCTCGTTCCAGAACGCGACGGCGGCATCCACGTCCGGCATCGCCGGGCTGGTGATGGTGTGGGACAGCACCAGGTAGCTGCCGGAGGGGACGGCATCGATGAGGCGGCGCACGATACTGTGCGCCTGCTCGCCGTCGTTGATGAAGATCACCACTCCGAGCAGCGTCAGGGCGACCGGCCGGGTGAAGTCCAGTGTCTTGGCGGCTTGGTCGAGGATCGCGCCGGGGTCGTGCAGGTCGGCGTCGAGGTAGGCGGTGGCGCCCTCGCGCGTGCTGGTGAGCAGGGCACGCGCGTGGACCAGGACGAGCGGGTCGTTATCGACATAGACGATGCGTGATTCGGGCGCGACCGACTGGGCGACCTGATGGGTGTTGTTGACGGTCGGCAGGCCGGTGCCGATGTCCAGGAACTGGCGGATCCCTGCTTCGCCGGCCAGGTACCGGACCGCGCGGACCAGGAACGCCCGGTCAGCGCGGGCGTAGTCGCCGATGCCGGGGTGGAGCTGGCGGATCTGGTCACCGACCTCGCGGTCGACGGGGTAGTTGTCCTTGCCGCCCAGCCAGTAATTCCAGATTCGGGCCGTGTGCGCTATCGTCGTGTCGATCCTGGGCTTCGGGCTTGACACGGACGGACTGTCGGTCACCTGGTCGCTCCTCCGGACTAAGTTGCTGTCGGTTGACATCTGCGGACGTGTGGCGGGCGCCGCCTGGCCCCGCGGACCGGCCGGGTGCAGCTCACAGGGCTTCCGGACCAGGCCGGGCTCAGGTCTGCCTGATTAGCGCTCTGATCATATTCCTGCTGGCGGTGTCGGTTTCGGCCTGGACGCACAACTGGTCCATGATCGTCAGGTAGTTGACGACGTCGCCGGGCTGGTCAAGGTAGACCGCGCTGTTGAGCTGTTCGAGATAGACCACATCGGGCAGGTCCGGTTCGGGGAACCGCAGGATACTGAACGGGCCGCCGGCCGCGGCGTGCGGCCCGGCGTCGAACCGGGCGATCTGCAACGTGACGTTGGGCAGGTCGGTAACCTGCAGCAGGTGTTCCAGCTGGGCGCGCATCACCTTCGGGCCGCCCGGGGACCGGCGCAGCGCCGCTTCGTCCAGCACAGCCCAGAATTCCGGCGCGCCGGGCTGGGTCAGCAGCTCCTGGCGCCCCATCCGCAGGCTCACCCGGCGGTCGATCTCTCCTGCGGGCGCGTGGGCGTTGCTGATCAGGATCACGGCGCGAGCGTAATCCTCGGTCTGCAGCAGGCCCTGGACGAACTGCACCTCATAGTTGCGGATGATCGACGCGGCCTTTTCCAGCCCGACGTACGACTCGAACCACCGGGGCAGGACGTCATCGTACTGCTGCCACCAGCCAGGGGAACTGGCCTGCCGGACGAGCTCCAGCAGTCCCTCGCGCTCGGCCTGGTCGGTTACCCCGTACAGGGTGAGCAGGTCGGCCACATCGCGTTGCTTGGCAGTGGTGCGGCCTCGCTCCAGCCGGCTGATCTTTGATGGCGTGGCCCGGATCGCCTCGGCGGCCTCCGCCGAGGTGACCTGGCACTCTTCCCGCAGCCGGCGCAGGTGCGTGCCCAGCGCGATCCGCAGCGCGGCCGGTCCCCGGCGCGGGCTGACGGACGGCCCGCCGGCGGGGGCGCGAGCGGGCACGGTGCTATGGGCCTGATCCGAGTGCATGGCTGCTCCATAGGTCATAGCCGGCGCAGGCGAACCCGCCAAGTATCCCACCACCCGGCCGCTGTTGCCTAGCGCGCCTATCAGTCAGCACCGGCCGCATGCAGTTACCGGCTGGCGGCCTTCCGGGAGCCCTGAGCCGTCTCCTTGCACCACGGCGGCCCGGGCCCAAAGTTCAAATACGCTGTGCCGGCATTCGCACGGACCCTGCTACGGCGTATCAGGGGCATCAGCGGACCAGGTAGTCAAACTGGCCGTCCTTGACTCCCCGGATGAACGCGGTGATCTCGGCCGGAGTGTAGATCAGCGCCGGGCCGCAGGGATGGCGCGAATTACGCATGGCGATCGCCCCGCCCGGGAGTGCGGCTACCTCCACGCAGTTCCCGTTCGGGTTGCTGTAGTTACTCTTGCGCCACACGGCCCCCCGAACCGCGGAAGCGGGCATGCCATTACTGGCCTGAAGCATCAGTTCCTCACCTTCACCGCGCTCCAGTCCGGCTCGGCGCGCGGTACCTCCCCGGCCCGCCTTCGGCAGGCCGGCCTCATCCCGTGGCAGCGTCACGCAGTGCGCCGGCCGGGTCGCCGCCGCGCCGGCACGCGCCGGCCCGGTCCGATGACCAGCACGATACCGCAATGAATTTGCATCTGTCATTGCAGCAGAATGTTCTTGCAGATGTATTCGCGATGGCACTTGCGTCAGCATGATCAGGCGCGGAGGATGGGGCCATGGCCGGGGTCATCGCGTTCCGTGCGACTGGTGATGAAGGTTCACGCGGCCCGGGCGGTTTTGATGCCAAGGTGGCGGCGCCGGCCCGGGTGTATGACTACTGGCTGGGCGGCAAGGACAACTTCGCGGCCGACCGGATCGCCGGCGAGGCGGCGATCGACGCCTATCCCGCGATCCGCATCTCTGCGCGGGCTAACCGGGGGTTCCTGATGCGGACCGTAAGCTACCTGGCCGGCGAGCGCGGCATCCGCCAGTTCCTGGACATCGGCGCCGGGCTGCCGGCGTGGCCCAACACCCACGAGATCGCCCAGTCCATCGCGCCGCACAGCCGGATCGTCTACGTCGACAACGACCCGATGGTGCTGTCCCACGCCCGCGCACTGCTGAGCGGCACGCCCCACGGGATCACCGCGTACGTCGAGGCCGACCTGCGCGACACCGCCGCGGTCCTCACCCGGGCCGCCCAGGCCCTCGACTTCACCCGGCCGGTCGCCATCTTGCTGCTGGCCGTCCTGGATCACGTCCCCGGCCTGGACCAGGCGCGGCGTATCGTGGCCCGGCTGCTGGCCGCCGTACCGCCGGGAAGCTTCCTGGTGATCTCCCACGCGGCCAGCGATATTGACCCCGACGAAACGGCCGAGATGATCGGCCGCCTGAACGAGCACCTGGCCGAGGGCAACTTCACCGGGAGGCCGCGCGACGTGGTCGCGCGGTTCTTCGACGGCCTGGACCCGGTGGCACCCGGCGTGGTCAAGGTCACCCAGTGGCATCCGCGGTCAGAGCTGGAGGCCCGGGGACCGGCTTCCCTGTGGGGTGGCGTCGCCCGCAAGCCGCAGACCTGCCGACGGGCTGAGCCGACGCGGAAGCCCGGCCAACACTCCCGGCCCGGCCCCGGGCCGCGCGGTGACGACGATCCCGCACCCGGCAACCAGCAGGGCCCGGACTTCATGTCTGTGACATCGCCTCGCCAGCCGCCGCCCGCGCCGGCCACAGCCGCACTACCTCACCATCGGGTTCGGACCTGGATGAGATCGAACGGTGAGTCGGCGAAGACGTGGTAGCGCCAGACCGGGGAACATCTCGTCCGGCCCGGCGGCGCCTTTGCCGTTCAGGTCGCGGACTCGCCGGATGATCAGCCCGGCGGAGACCGTCGGGTCCTTCTTGCGGGCGAAGGCGGTGACGGCGCCGAGCACCGCGACCGGCTCGCGGGCGGTCGCCGCGTTCAGGAACCGGCCCTGCGCCAGGCCGGTGCTGGCCACCGCGGGCAGGCCGAGCGTCGTGGCATCCACGCTAAGGGCGTTGGTGGAGCCGGGTGTGCAGGTTCGCTTCCCGGTCCAGCCCGGCCAGGACCCGGCTGACCATCTCCGGGCCGTTCCACGCCCACCGCCTGGCCACCGCGCCGATGCCGGGCATGAACTGCCTGCCCGCGAGCAACGACCGGTCAGCGGCCAGGATCCAGCTGAACAGCTCCTCATGCTCGGGGCGGGTGTCATCTAGCGCGATGCGGGCCAGCGCGGCGCCGATCGCCGCGCTGTGCGCGTCGCGCCCGACCTCGGCATCGGCCCGGCCGGGCAGCGTCGTGCCGGCCTCCTCCAGCACGGCGTGCACGATTAGCGGCGCCTGCCCGGGGATGGCGTGCAGGCCGCGCAGGGCACGCCAGGCCACCGCGTAGACCTGGCGAAGCGCGGTCAGCGCGCCGGGCGGTCGCCGGGCAGGCTGCTCATCAGCCCGGCCAGGTGCCGGCAGGCGGCCGGCTGTGGGGTGCCAGAAGTCTGCCTGGACTGTGAGCTGCATCGATGGGCCAGGGCCAGCCGTAGGGCATGATGATCCTCAATGTCCCTCCGCCTGCTCTATCTCATCTTCGCGCGGCTGTGCAGTTGGCTGGTCCTGCTCGGCCGGTCGTCGGCCTCCAAGGACGCGGAGCTGCTCGTGCTGCGGCACGAGGTCGCCGTGCTGCGCCGGGCCTATCCACGGCCCCGGCTGGACTGGGCCGACCGCGCGATCCTCGCCGCGCTGATCCGGCTGCTGCCGGCAAGGCTGCGGATGCACCGGCTGGTCACGCCCGGCACCGTCCTGCGGTGGCACCGCCGCCTGGTCACCCGGAAGTGGACCTACCCGCACCGGATGGGACGGCCGCCGGTCAGCGCCGAGATCGTCACGCTCATCGAACGGCTCGCCACCGAGAACAACGCCTGGGGATACCAGCGGATCCAAGGCGAGCTGATGAAACTCGGCCACCGGGTCAGCGCATCCACCATCCGCCGGGTCCTCAAAGCCCTGAAGATCCCCCCGGCACCCAAACGGCACACCGACACCACGTGGCGCCAGTTCCTGCACGCGCAAGCCGCGACCATGCTCGCCACCGATTTCTTCCACGTCGACTGCGCGGTGACCCTGCAGCGCCTGTACTGCCTGTTCGTGATCGAGGTCGGCTCCCGCTACGTGCACTTCCTCGGCGTCACCGCGAACCCGGACGGTCCCTGGACCGTGCAGCAGATCCGCAACCTCCTGATGGATCTGGGTGATCGCGCCGCCGGCTTCCGGTTCCTGGTCCGCGACCGGGCCGGGCAGTTCACTGAGGCGTTCGACGCAGTCCTGGCCGACGCCGGGACCGAGGCCGTGAAGATCCCGCCGCGCAGCCCCCGGGCGAACGCCTATGCGGAAAGGTTCGTGCTCACCGCCCGGACCGAGATTACCGACCGGATGCTGATCTTCGGCCAGCGGCATCTGCGGACGATCCTGGCCCAGTACGAGGCCCACTACAACGGACGACGCCCCCACCGCAGCCGCCAGCTCCGCCCGCCCCGGCCCGGCCCGATCACCCTCCCGCCGACCTTTACCAGGAGCGGATCAAGCGCCGGCCCGTCCTCGGCGGCCTCATCAACGAATACGAGCGGGCCGCATAAAAGCCGAGGTCAAGACCGGTGGCCAAGTTCTGGAACCCCACAGGATTCGCCTGGAGACGGTAAGAGCGCCGGATCGCGGTGGTCTTGCCGGGCGGCAGCTTGGCTGCGAACTTCTGCTCGGTCGTCTCGTGCTGGTAGGCACTGGTCGTCGTCGTGGCGTAGCCGCGGAGCGGATCACCAGACTGAAGTAGCGAGCAAGACCGCGATCACGACCACGGCGACGGCCACCCCGATGGCGACCGCGGTCGCCGTTCCCTTGCGCGATCGGTGCCCGCCCGTGGCGGTCGGCGCAGCGGAAGCGATCGGCACCGGGGCATAGGCGCCAGCGGGCACATAAGTAACGACACCAGCAGTGATGCCCTCCGTCCGTTCCGTCCCGGGCAGGGCAACGGCTTCAGGCGGCTGGGGAGCTTCCGGACGCGCGCTGACCCGGGGGATGGGCGAGCTGACGGGGTTGACAGCGACCGGTTTCCCGGACATGGCAAGCCTGAAGGATTTCGCGGCCTGCCGGGCGTAGTCGCGGCCCTGCACCCAGAACTCCAGGTACGCCGGGACCACAAGGGAGTGCGCCAGGTCAAGGTCCTCCTGGGTGATCCCGTCCTGCCGCACCGCCATCGCCGGACGACAGATGACAAGGCCCTCGGTGAGCACGATCGGCCTGCCCTGCTCGTCGGTCAGGACTCGCTCGCCGGGCAGGCCCCAATAGTCCCCGTGCGCCATGTTCACCCGGTAGATGACGGTGACGCGGTCCTTGGGAGATGTCTGGATCTCCCGGATCTGAACGGATTCCGGCGACCCGGGCGCGCCACTGTCGGCCGAAATGCGCAGCACGCTCACCAGTGCCCCGGCGGCCATGAAATCCGGGACGACGACTATGCGGTGATCCTGGGTCCGGGTACGACCGATGAGGAACGGCCACGCCTGATCATCCATGAGGCTGGCTCACCACCCGCCCCGCATGCTCAGCCGGGAGTCGGGCCACCGGCGCTCAAACTCGTCGACCCATCCGTAGCACTCGTTCACCACGTACCCGATCGCTGTTCCCTCATCCAGGGATGCCGGTACGCTGCACCGCGCGTACCTGTCCCCGACATACTGCCTGATGCGCTGGACAGCCTCGATGATCGGACAGTTCACAGTAAAGCCTGGTACACCCACCTTGACTGTCAGCCCGGAGACGGCGAGCACGGCCAGCGTGATCCTGGCGATGCTACGAGCGAGACTCGCCTGACTTGGCGTACCGGCCGCTGCCGCCATCTTGTCGACGTCATACCTGATGATGTCGGGGACGGCGCAGAAGAAGGGAACCTCAACATTCCACGGGCACCATTCGACCCCTGATTTCCGCATCATGCCACCGCCCGCGCCTGCGGATACGGCGAAACCGTTCATGCCGAGGGCAGCCACCGGTATCATCCGAAGCTTTCCCAGCCTAGGGTTCCGCTGGAAGTTGCCGAACGCGGGCGACATCGCAGCGAGCGTTCTCCTGACGTCCGCCATGGTGTAATGGCCCCCATCACCGCGCACCAGCAAGTCCCATTTAGATACCACCAGGTGAATGTTTCGCTGGCGGGCGCGGATAAGGACATTCAGGAGACGGTCGATGCGGTCCACGACCTCGGCCTCGTAGCTGCCGGACATTAGCTTCATGAGCTGCTCGCCATCGATAACGCCCATGAGGACATCGGCATTGTCCACTGCCCGCCGGAACTCCTCATCTGGCGGGTCATCCGTCCTGGCGCCCGCCAGCTCTTCGACGAGCCGGCCTGCATAGTCGAGATATTCCAGGGTGAACGCATCCGCGTCCTGATCCGCGGACTCCACCTTGACCGTGAAGGACCAGGCCCGCGTCTCGGTGACGCTAGTGCCCGGCGGGAAGTACCCTCCAGGCGTGGTCCGGATCTGCGCCACGAGGCTCAGCAGCCTGCCGTTAGACTCCTGATCGGTCGAAAGCCGGATTCCAGTCGGCCCGCCTTGCGCGAAGTAGTAGTACAGGCCGGCCAGCATGAGTGTCTTCCCGCACCCGGGGAAGCCGAGGACCAAGATCCTGACCCTGCGATCCGCCGGCAGATCCGCCCTGCCATCGCGTCCTGGGGGACTGCCGTCGGGATGACCCTGGTTCGCCGGTGGCGGCGCGCGATACGCAGGCGGCGGCTGGACCGTGGCTCCCGGCAATCGCCTTCGCCGGGCACCGTCCTGCAGGCGCTCCCAGATCCACCGCGATATGAGCTTCACCAAGTCCAAGATCCACCGCGATATGAGCTTCACCAAGTCCAAGCAGACAGCGGCAAGCACCACGTAGAAGATCACCGTGGACAAGGACAGCAGGATGGTGATCACCAAGCCCAGCCAGAAGGACCAGGAAGGATACCTATTCCGCCACCACAGCAAGCGGCGCAACAGGCCCATCGTGAAGCTCACCGTGAGCCACCCAGGACCGTCGGCACTCTCGTCGGCAGGTCGCCGTTCACGGCGTCGGGGCAGTAGGCGAAGCCGGTCCGGCAACCGGGCTGCATGGATGGCAGGGGAATATGCGCCCGCTTATAGATGCCGCTGACGAAGTCGCCGCACCACGCCTCCGCGGGGCGGCTCAGATCGGCGCTGAACGGGTTCAGGCCGTTGTAGCCCTGGCCGTTGCAGGTGCCGTTGAAGCCGAGGGCGGTGCTGGCGATCTGGTCTCGGGTAGTCATTGTCTCAGGGTTCCTCTCGCTTCCGGTGGTGTATACCTGTGCGTTTGTGCTGCCCAACGCTCATCCGCTCGCCCGGGTGGGGCAGCGCTTAGGTTTTGCAGGAACCTGGGGTCTTGTCGGCAGTGACGCATATATACGGAGGCCGAAAGCCAGGGATCAAATACATGCCCAGGGACGGGCGTGCTGGTAGCGTCCTAGACCTCTTTCGTCCCGGACCTCTTTATGGAGAACGCCTGCCCCGGGGACGTTGTCATGGACGCCACCCGCAACGACCGCGACCGGATCCCGGCCAGGACGGGATCTGTCTCGCCGGCGGTGTGTCCGGCGGCTGGGTGGCAGGTCTCCGGGACGTCGGCGCCGCATGCCAGCGTTCGATAAGCCCGCGGGCAGCTGGCGAGGATGCGCATCCCGTTTTTCCTTGCGGCCCAGGGCTTAACGTCCCACGATGTGGCGTATGACGCTGACGCTCCGCAGCCCTGCGTCCGAGCCGGGACCCCGATCCCGGCCCGCTTCGACCATGAGCGGGGTGACCTGTCCCCGGCCCTGGCCTGGGACGGCGTGCCCGAGAGTACCGCCGGGCTGGTCCTGCTCGTTGATGATCCGGACGCCCCCGGTCCAGGGAAGCTTCGCGCACTGGGCGCTGTATAACCTTGACCCGGCCCTCCAGGGGTGGCCGAGGGTGAGGTGCCAGCCGAGGCGATGGCGGGCGCCAACGGCTTCGGCCGACCCGGTTACCTCGGGCCAGCCCCGCCGCCCGGCGATGACCCGCACCACTACGTATTCCGGCTGCTCGCGGTCGATGAGCCGGTCCGGCTGACGGGACTGCCCAGCTATCAGGACGTCGAAGCCGCCGTCACCGGACAGGCCCTGGGGGAGGCGCGGCTCATCGGGGCCTATCAGCAGTAACGCAACTGCAGGCCCGTCCAGCCGCGCCGGATGCCTTCGCCGGCCCGATGCACCGCCGAGCGCCGCGCAGACTACCCCGCCGCAGGCATCGGGCGCCGTTCGCCGAGCGGCGGAATGCCCTGTATGGGTGCATTCACAGGCATATACGGCAGGAAACGGCCCCACGGCATCAGGCGGGTCGGCGCGTGGTTACCAAAAGCGGCCTTCGCGCTGGCGGCCGCCCAGCGGGCCCACCGGTCAGCTCAATACGCAGCCGCCCGGCCTGCATATTTATACATCGTGGCCGTGCGCGACAATGCACGCTCATGCCGCATTCCGCGCGTCCGTGTGGGTCAGTCGGGCTGACGGTCGGTCATGCTGATTGCGGGCGGGCCTGCCCGCGCAAGGGTATCGGCGCGGCGCAGGGCGTCGGGCAGCCGGTAGCGCCCGGCCATGCGCCGGACCAGATCCGCCGCGTCGGCGCTGGGTATCCCGGCCGCAGTGACGAACAACGGGCGTACCGAGGATCCGCGCACGACCGGCACCGCGTGGGTAGCCGTGCGGAACCTGGACTTGGCCACCCCGATCACCGGGATGCCGAACTCGGCGTGCGCATGCGCACCCAGGCCGGGTCGGCCGCCGGGGTCCAGATCGGCATAGCCATCGACCACCAGCAGGCCCAGCCTGCTCAGGCCGTCCAGGACCGCGCGCAGCGGCGGGAGTTCGCGCAGGTAGAACTGGCCCGGCCGGTAGGGCCGTACCCGGGGTATCACCGCGGTTCGCTCGGCCAGTACGTGCGCGAAAGCGGCATCGGCGGCCAGCACGGCAGCCGCCCGGGCGCCGCCGGTCCTCAGGTAGTGCACGTCCACGGCGGCGCACACGCCGAACTCCGGGCGCCTGCCGGTTTCCATGTCTAGAGGATGCCCGAGTCTTGAGGATGCCGGACCTGCGCCAGGCATCGGGACCGTGTTCTGGCAGCCGCCCGCACGGGTCGCAGCAAGCGGTCCAGCAGTAACGAAACGTAATTGATCTGCGTCGAGCACGCGCACGCGTACCCGCCG
>WNGJ01027661.1_pt2 | contig 10389 bp, 11 predicted proteins | sample 5400611 | NCBI WGS metagenome assembly WNGJ01 (sample SAMN13153375, study PRJNA577476) | soil metagenome | isolation source: 40 cm soil or saprolite under Garry oak tree replicate 1 | place: USA:California | collected 2016-06-15
TCGACCGTGGCGGTCCGATGGCGATGTATGTGCGGGCCCAGCTCTTCATCCGCGAACATCTGCGTGATCCTGATCTCAGCATCGACCAGATTTCCGCAGCACTGGGCTGCACCAAGCGCTATCTCCACATGTTGTTCAGCGAGCGGGGCATGACCGTCAGCGACTATATCTGGCAGACGCGGCTGCAGCACTGCCGACAGGAGCTGGAAGCCCAGTGCGGAAAGACAATCACCGACGTGGCGTTCTCGTGGGGCTTTTCCAGCTCGTCACATTTCAGCCGGGTCTTCCGCAAGTATTTCGGCGTTGTCCCCTCGTCGATCCACAAGGGACTGCACGATGGCCTGTCCCCGGATATTTCCTGACAACAGAGCGCGCGGCTCAGCTGCGCAAGCCGGGCGCCTCGTGGCCGGTGCGCGCCACATATTCGCTGTAGCCGCCGCCGTACTGACGAATGCCCTCGGGCGTCAGCTCCAGCACCCGGTTGGACAACGCCGCCAGGAAGTGCCGGTCGTGTGAGACGAACAGCATGGTGCCTTCATACTCCGACAGCGCGGCGATCAGCATCTCCTTGGTCGCCATGTCGAGGTGGTTGGTGGGCTCATCCAGCACCAGGAAGTTCGGCGGATCATAGAGCATCTTGGCCATCACCAGCCGCGCCTTCTCGCCGCCCGACAGCACCCGGCATTTCTTCTCGACATCGTCGCCGGAAAACCCGAAGCAGCCGGCGAGCGCGCGCAACGAGCCCTGCCCGGCTTGCGGGAACGAGTCATCCAGCGACTGGAACACCGTGCGCTCGCCGTCCAGCAGATCCATCGCGTGCTGCGCGAAGTAACCCATCTTCACGCTGCCGCCGAGCGCCACCATGCCGTCGTCCGGTTCGGTGGAGCCCGCCACCAGCTTCAGGAGCGTGGACTTGCCGGCGCCGTTGATGCCCATGACACACCAGCGCTCGCGACGGCGCACCATGAAGTCGAACCCCTGATAGATGCTCCTGACGCCATAGCCCTTGTGCACATTCTTCAGGCTCACCACGTCCTCTCCGGAACGCGGCGCCGGCAGGAAATCGAAAGCCACCGCCTGGCGTCGCCTTGGCGGGTCGACCCGGTCGATCTTCTCCAGCTTCTTCACCCGGCTCTGCACCGTAATTGCCCGAATAGGTCGTCAGCGCGCCGCCATCGATCTCGACGATCTTGGTGGCGATGCGGTTCATGAATTCGCGATCATGCGAAGTCATCAGCAGCGCGCCTTCATAGCCTGTGAGGAACTGCTCCAGCCAGATCAGGCTCTCCAGGTCCAGATGGTTGCTCGGCTCGTCCAGCAGCATGGCGTCGGGACGCATCAGGAGGATACGGGCCAGCGCCACCCGCATCTTCCAGCCGCCCGACAGCGCGCCGACGTCACCGTCCATCATCTCCCGGCTGAAGCTCAAGCCCGCGAGCACTTCGCGTGCCCGGCCCTCCAGCGCGTAGCCGTCCAGTTCCTCGAAGCGCGCCTGCACCTCGCCGTAGCGCGTGATGATGTCATCCATCTCATCCACCCGGTCCGGGTCGCCCATGGCGGCTTCCAGCTGTTTCAGTTCACCGGCCACCGTGCTGACGGGACCGGCGCCGTCCATCACTTCGGACACGGCGCTGCGGCCCGACATTTCACCGACGTCCTGGCTGAAGTAACCGATGGTGACGCCGCGATCGACCGCCACCTGACCTTCGTCGGGCTGCTCCTCACCCGTGATCATCCGGAACAGCGTGGTCTTGCCGGCGCCGTTGGGGCCGACGAGACCGACCTTCTCGCCCTTCTGGAGCGCCGCGGAGGCCTCGATGAAGAGGATCTGGTGGCCGATCTGTTTGCTGATGTTGTCGAGACGAATCATGTGCACGCGAGCCTTAAAGAGTTTCGGCCGCTGTTTATGTCATGAGGTGCGTATGCGGAAGAGTGTTTCGAACACCCCCGCAAGCTGCGTCCCGCCTCCGAAGCAACGCTCAGCGCTAGTCGCGCTTGAACCTGTAGTTGAAGCGATCGCCGTCCGACGTCACCAGACCCGCCGTCGGCGTCGGGAAATGGATCGGCAGAATCAACGTATCGGTCTCGGCGACCGAGGATAAAAACTTCCGGCGCGACACCGCGGCCTGCTTCGGATCCCAGTCGACCCTCGGCGACCAGTCGGGCTCCCGGCACTGGATCACATGGTGCATCATGTCGCCGGTGACCACCGCGCGCTGGCCGCGGGAGAAAATGTTGACGCAGCAATGGCAGGGCGAGTGCCCCGGCGTCGGCGTCAAGGTGATGGTATCGTCCAGCGCGTAATCGTCATCCACCAGCAGCGCCTGGCCGGCTTCCACGATCGGCAGGCAATTGTCCCGGAATACCGTGCCGGGCGGATTGGCGCCGCGCGCGTGCTCGGCTTCCCAGACCGCGTATTCTCGTTTGTGAAAGATATATTTGGCGTTCGAAAAGGTCGGCACCCAGCGGCCATCGCGCAGCGTGGTGTTCCAGCCGGTGTGGTCGATATGAAGATGGGTGCAGAACACATAATCCACCTTGTCGTACGCGATGCCGAGCGCGAACAGCTCGTTGCGCCAGCGTTCCTTGCCGGGAAAATCGAACGGCGGCGGATGGCCCTTGTCCTCGCCGGTGCAGGTGTCCACCAGGATGGTATGGCGCGGCGTGCGGACCACGAAGGTCTGATAGGTGATGACCATCATGCCAAGCGCGGCATCGAATACCTCCGGCTCCATCGAGGGCAAATGATGCTTGAAGACAGCCTCGTCATAGGCCGGGAAGAAGTCGCCCGGCCGCCGCCACGGGCCCTCGCGTTCGATCACTGCGTCGATGGTGATGTCGCCGATCCCGACCTGCCGCATATTTCTCTCCCCGGAAATTGTTTGGGCCAAGCGTAACGGGCGCCAACATGCGGTTCAAGTTGAAGGCGGCGCATGCCTGCCACCACGATGGTTCGTGGCAAAAATAAGCTCGCGACAGTCAATCCCGTGCTTTAAAAGCATTTCGATGTCGCGAGAGGCGCGCGTCGCAATCCGGGTCGTTGACTAGATGCCGCAAGATTCGAGCCTGGAGGTCGCCGGACGTATTGATGACTGGTGGTCGATCGCGCAGCGCGACGTCCTCGGCGACCCGTTCGGAAAGATGGCACGCGCGGGCCTGTTCCAGATCGGCCTCCCCGGCGCCGGCGCTGCGCTCGACACCTACCGCGCGATCGCCTTCGCCGAGCAGGCGATTGCCGCGAGAACCGGGTTATTGGGACTAGCGAGCGCCTTCGCCGCGCGACAAATGACGGCACGATTTTTTATCGCAGGGTTCGCCGAGAAAGACCAGCGCAGCGCCTGGCTTCCGCGCATCGCGGCAGGTGAGGTTTGCATGGCGATTGCGATCTCCGAGCCCGCCGCCGGCGCCCATCCGAAACATCTGCAGACCTCAGCCGAACCGCGCGATGGTGGAATCGTCATTCGCGGCCGCAAGGCCTGGATCACCAATGGCCCGGTCGCGGATCTGTTCCTGGTGCTGGCCGTGATCGCGGTCGAGGATGGACGCAAGCGGTACGGGCTGTTTCTGATTCCGAAGGCAACGCCCGGCCTGGCGATAAAACCGATGAAGTCGCTGGACGCGCTGGCGCCGGCGTCGCATTGCGAACTCGAACTCGACGGATGCCAAATCCCCAGGGCCGCGCAGGTGGGACAGATGGCGGACGCGTATCCGGCCATGGCGCTGCCGTTCCGCGACGTCGAGGATACCGTCGGCACCGCCAATATTTCGGGAATGCTGAGCTGGCTGCTGCAAAAGTCGGCCGCGCACATCGAGCGCTCGGAAGGGAATGCCTTGCGGCTCGGCCGCATCGCCGGCACGCCGCGAGCCGGCTCGCGGTGGCGGCGCTCGACGGCGAAGGCGAGGACATTCCGGCGCGGACCATCGGCGTGCGGCTGATGGCGCGCGATATCGTCGGCGAAATCCGCGACCTGCTGGCGCAGGATCAAACGGCTGACGAAGCGATCGGACGGGCACTCGCCGCTTTCGACCTGATGGCCTCGGTCGCACGCGAGCCCCGCAAGGTGCGGCAGGCCCGGCTTGGCAATTCCCTCTGGAGCATGAAACAGGATGAATAACAATCTACCGGCGGCGTCGATCGAGGCCGTCACCAGCGGGCTGGCCTCGGCGGGCTATATCGCCAGCCGCCAGATCGCGACCGCGGTCTATCTCGCCGAGCGGATCGAGAAGCCGATATTGGTGGAAGGACCGGCCGGCGTCGGCAAGACCGAGCTTGCCAAGGCGCTTGCCGCATGGCGCGGGCTGAAGATGATCCGCATGCAATGCTATGAAGGGCTCGACGAAGCCAAGGCGCTGTACGAATGGAAATACGCCAAGCAGCTGCTCTACACCCAGATCCTCAAGGACAAGCTCGGCGAAGTGCTCGGCGGCGCCGAAACCCTGTCCGCGGCGCTTGACCGGCTGCACGATTTCGGCGACGTATTCTTCTCCAAGGAATTCGTCGAGCCGCGTCCGCTGCTGCAGGCGCTGGAGCAAGCGACGGGATGCGTGCTGCTGGTCGACGAGATCGACAAGTCGGACGCCGAATTCGAATCGCTGCTGCTGGAGATCCTGTCGGACTACCAGGTCAGCATTCCCGAACTCGGCACCGTTACGGCGCTGGTAAAGCCGACAGTGATATTGACCTCGAACGGCGAGCGCGATCTGTCCGACGCGCTCAAGCGCCGATGCCTGCATCTGCATATCGGCTTTCCCGAGCAGAAGCTCGAGGAACGCATCGTCGAGAGCCGCGTCCCCGGCATCGGGCAAATTTTGCGCCAGCAGATCGTCGGCTTCATCAATCAGGTCCGCGCGCTCGATCTGAAGAAACTGCCCTCGGTCAGCGAGACCATCGATTGGGCGCGCGTGCTGGTGCTGCTGCAGTCGTCGGAACTGGATCATGAAACCGTCAAGGACACGCTCAATGTGCTGTTGAAATACGAGGCCGACATCGAGACCACGATGCCACAGGTGACGACCTTCGTCGCCAAGGCCGGCCGGCAAGGCGTGTTCGGCTGATGCGCGAGGAACTGCACCGCTTCTTCCGGGCGGCGCGCGGCGCCGGCGTGCATGTATCGCCCGCCGAAAGCATCGATGCCATGAACGCGGTGGCTGATATCGGATTTGCCGACAGAAGTATCCTGCGCGACGCGTTGCTGCTGACGATGGCCAAAAGCCAGGACGAAAAGCAGGCGCTCGGCGAATGTTTTGACCTCTTCTTCAGCCGGCCGGAGGTGAGAGGCGAGACCGCGGCTGACGACGCCGCCAAAAGCTCTCAGTCGGATTCGACGCCAGCCGAGGCCGCGCCGGGCGACGCCAGCGCGCAAACGCCGGAGCTGGGCGAGCTGGCGCGGATGCTGCTGGCGCGCGACAGCAACGCGGTCGCGGCGGCGCTGGCGAATGCGGCGAACGCTGCCGCGCTGTCCGACATCCGCTACTTCACCCAGCGCGGCATCTTCTCGACCCGGATTCTCGATACCCTCGGCATCGAACGCCTCCGGGACGATCTCGAGATGCTGACGGCCGCGAGCCCGGCGGCGGCCGAACGGCTCGCGGCAGCGCTGGAGGCGTTGCGCGAAAACGTGCGCGACGTCGTCTCGCAGGCGCTGCTGCTTTACGGGCGCGAGGAAAAGGAAAACCTGCGCCACGAAATCCTCCGCAACGCCCCGCTCGCCCGTCTCGAACGCCGGCAGGTCGAGGAGATGAAAGCCCTGATCCGCGCCATCGCGCGGCGGCTGCGCGAGCGTTACAGCAAGCCGCGCAAGCACCAGCGCCGCGGACATCTCGACATCAGGCGGACGCTTCGGCGCAACGCCGCCTGGGGCGGCATCCCGTTCCTCACCTCCTGGAAGCGCCGCCACCGCGACCGGCCGAAGATCGTGGCGCTCTGCGATGTCAGCGGATCGGTGGCGCAGGTGTCGGACTTCTTCCTGTTGTTGATCCACAGCCTGCACGAGGTGGTCGACGACGTGCGCTCGTTCGCCTTCTCCGGCCATCTCATCGAGGTCAGCGACATCCTCGACAGCCAATCGCCCGAGGAAGCGATGAGCGAGATCATGTCGAAGGTCGGATTTGGCTCGTCCGACTACGGCCGCTCATTGCTGGATTTCGAAAAATCCTGGATCCGCACGGTGACGCCGAAGACGACGGTGATCGTGCTGGGCGATGCCCGCAGCAACAACCTCGATCCCCGCGCCGACATCCTTCGCCGCATCTCGGAGCGATCGAAACGGCTGGTCTGGCTCAACCCCGAGGGCCGCATGGCCTGGGGCTGGGGCGATTCCGAAATGCCGCGCTATGCCGGCTTCTGCAGCGTCGTGCGCCAATGCGCGACCGCCAAGCAGCTCGAACGCGCGGTGTCCGATATCGTGGCTGCGTACCAGTAGTTTCGCGGGTGTTTTGCGCAATTTTAGCGGCATCGTCCTCGGCAGGTTCCGCCACGCGTTGCAGAGAAGCAACTCTCGCTACCCGAATGAAATTGGAACTCACATTCGTTTGGACGAGACGTTAGCAAATCATTTAAACATTGCGCTCAGAATCCAACGACTCAGGGTTGATCGCGTTATTCAACGGCCGCGTGCATGGCGGCCGGAGCTCATGCGTGTCAGACGAGGGAACTCTTATGCCGAAATTTTCTATTGGCGATGCCGTTGAAAAGGTCGCGGGCGAAGACGGTGTCGTGGTTGCGATCTTCACCACCGACAAGGGCGAACCGAGATACGCCGTGGAATCCGAGGGCTCGCTCCAATTCGTTTTGGAGACGAAGCTGCTTCCACATACCCAGCACTGAACGCACAGCCCCGCCTTTTGGGGCTGTAAGAGCGGATAGCGGCGGAGGCTGTGCAGGCCACGGGTTTCAACCTGGCCTGAAGCAGTAACGTCAACCTGGCTATCCCCCAGCGTTACGCGCCGAAATTGAATAATTTGGCCGCCGTGCCGCCGAGGATATCGGCCTTTTGGTCGTCGCTCAGCGATGTGGAGGCGAAGATGTGGTCCACCGGCTGCAGCTGCCAGGGATAGGGATAGTCGCTGCCGAGCACGATCTGGCCGGCGCCGACCTGGGCCACCAGATATAGGACGGCAGGAAGCCACCGCCATGGGCGGCGATCACCTTCAGCCCGGGGTAGCGATCGAACGTGCCCTCGAAGATCAGGTGCGAGAGCGCAATCGTCGTCTCCAGGGGATTGCCGATGGTGTTGCCGAGCCAGCCATTGCCGGAAAGCCGCTTGCCGAGTTCCGGCACGCCCTGCGGATGGATAAACAGCGGCACGCCGAGTTCTTCCGCCTTGGCCCATACCGGATTGAACTTCGGATCGGAGAATTCGACGCCGCTGACCACGCCGCCGATCGCGGCGCCCTTCAGGCCCTGTTTCTTCACTGCGACCTCGAGTTCCTGCACGGCGAGATCGGGCGCCTGCAGCGTCAGCGAGGCAAAGGCTGCGAAGCGGTCGGGCTTTGAGGCGCAGAGTTCGGCCAGCTTTTCGTTCTGGATTTTCACGATCTGCCCGGCAAGATCGCGCTCGCGGCCATACCAGAACGGATTGATCGACAGAACCTCCACGTCGACGGCCTGCGCGTCCATGGCGGCGAGCCGCTTGTCGATCTCGATGAACGCCGCAGCCGCGTTGTTGACCGGCGGAAGCTGGACCGCGGCATCGGCGCCAAGCAGCGCGCCGGCTTCGTGGAAGTGGCAATGGGCGTGCACATCGATGGTCTTGACGCGTTTTCCGCCGACCATGACGGGCAGTTTCTGGCGTGCCGGCTGCTGGGCGTGCGCGCTCTGCAGCAGACCGCAGCCGCAGAAGACAATGCCGGTGGCGACAGCGGCGGCGCCGCCCTTCAGAAGATCACGACGTGTAGTCATGACAATTTCCTCCCATGGTTGTTTTTTGCCGGCGTGGCCAGCCACCACCACGCCAGATTGCAGGCGAGCGTAAGGCATGCTGCAGGAAACACAACCGGCCGGTGCAGCCATCATTAATCATGATCGCGCTTGCAACGGCTTCGTCGTTCTCCCGCGATGCGAGGCTTCGTCCGGAGACACGGTGTTGCCATGGCTCCTTCCGCGTCATGAGGCCAATAGAATTGGACTTTCGTCATGCCCGGCCATAGCAGTCTGCCTTGCGCAGACTGCGTAAACTTGTCTGCGATGCCGGGCATCCACGTCTTCGCAGCACTTAAGCAAGAACGACGTGGATGGCCGGGACCAAGCCCGGCCATGACGAAAAGAGAGTCACATTCAAGTAGTTAGAAAGAGTTCGAAAATGTCGAACGCATTTTCGGTCAGGCTCTGAGGAGCAGCCACTTGGCCGCGTCTCGAAGGATGGGACGCATCGGGGCCTCGTGGTTCTCCGGCGATGCCAACGGGTCGCAACGGGGCGCGCGAATGCGCGCCCGATGACAGGCTTCCCGAGGCAATTGAGTGGCTGCGGTCACCGCAATTTGCCGAGCAGCGCGACCAATGTCTCGCGTTCCCTGGGATCGAGCGGCGCCAGCGTCTCCCTTGATATCGCAAGTGCGTTAGGCGCGGCCTTTTCCGCCATCTGCTGACCGGCACGGGTGAGGCTGACCAGCAGGCGGCGGCCATCTTCGGGGTCGGCGCTGGTCTCGGTCAGGCCGCGCGCGGTGAGCCGGTCGATCACGCCCTTGATGGTGGCGACATCCATCGCCGTCAGCCGGCCCAGATGATTTTGCGAGCATGGTCCGACCTCGGCGAGTTTGTTTCGGCGAAACGCTCCTGGTCATGTCCCCTGCCCTCTTTTCCTTGCCTGACCTCACAGCGCCAGATGCGCGTCGCGGATGTCCGGGCGGGCGTCAAGCTCGCCCATGGTGCCGGCAAAGCAGATGCGGCCGCGCTCGATGATATAGGCGCGGTCCGAGATCAACCTGGCGAAATGCAGGTTCTGCTCCGACACCACGATGCTAACGCCGGCCTTCTTCATGGTCAGGATGGCGCCGACCATCTGCTCCACGATCTTCGGCGACAACCCTTCCGACGGCTCATCAAGCAGCACCAGCGACGGATTTCCCATCAGGGTCCGCGCGATCGTCAGCATCTGCTGTTCGCCGCCGCTCATGCGCCCACCATGACGGCCGCGCATCTCCCCAAGATTGGGAAACAGCGCAAATAATTTCTCACGCGTCCAGTGCGGCGCGTTCGGCCGCTGCGGCTGGCGGCCGACTTCCAGATTTTCCTCGACCGTCAGGTCCGTGAAGATGCGCCGCTCTTCCGGCACATAGCCGAGCCCGCGGCTCACAATCGCATGCGTCGGCAAGCCAGAGACATCCCTGCCTTTGAAGACAATGCGGCCGCTGCGCTGCTCGACCAGGCCGACGATGGAACGAAATGTGGTGGACTTGCCGGCGCCGTTGCGGCCGAGCAGCGCGACCACCTCGCCGTCGCCGACTTCAAGCCCGATGTCGAACAGGATGTGAGCCGGCCCATAATGGCTGTTGAGCCCTTCGACCGAGAGCTTCATGCGCCCGCTCCCTCGCGGTGGCTGATATCGTACATCAGCCCCTCGCCGAGATAGATGGCGCGGACCTCGCGGTTGCGCCGGACGTCTTGCGGCGAGCCCTCGGCGATCAAGGTGCCGCGATTGAGCACCAGGATGCGGTCGGCGTGTTCGAACACCACGTCCATGTCGTGCTCGGTGAAGAGAACGCCGATCGATTGCTGCCGCGCGATTTGCGCGGTGAGCCGCATCAACTCGATGCGTTCGCGCGGCGCCATGCCGGCGGTCGGCTCGTCCATCAACAGAAGTCTTGGCTGATTGGCGAGCGCGATCGCGAGCTCCAGCCGCTTGAGATCGCCATAGGCGAGTTCACCGCAGGGGCGTTCGGCATAACCGCTCATGCCGACGAGCTCGAGCAGACCGCCGGCCTCTTCCCGGGCGAACCGCGGCGTCGAGGCGAAGAGATTGAACAGCTGCCGGCGATACGACACCAGCGCGACCTGAACGTTCTCGCGCACCGTCATGGTCGGGAATGTCGCCGTGATCTGGAAAGTGCGGCCGACGCCGAGCCGCCAGATCGCGCGCGGCTTCCTGGCCGTGATATCCTCGCCCAGCAGATTGATCCGGCCCGCATCAGGTACGTTCTGGCCGTTGAGCATGTCGAAGCAGGTGCTTTTTCCGGCACCATTGGGGCCGATCAGCGCCAGGATTTCGCCGGCCGTAAGCGCGAACGACACGTCGCGCACGGCATGGACGCCGCCATAGGATTTGCTCAAGCCTTCGACCGACAGCAATATTGGCGCGGTGCTCATTCGGCGGTCTCGATCCGGGATGGCAACATTGTTTTGCGCAATTCAAGCCGGCGGCGATTTCGGATCGTCTCCAGCATCCCGACGAT
>WNGJ01041852.1_pt1 | contig 10388 bp, 9 predicted proteins | sample 5400611 | NCBI WGS metagenome assembly WNGJ01 (sample SAMN13153375, study PRJNA577476) | soil metagenome | isolation source: 40 cm soil or saprolite under Garry oak tree replicate 1 | place: USA:California | collected 2016-06-15
CCGGCGAACACGACGATCGAGGTCCAGACGTTCAGGCGGACGCCGAAGATGGTGTTGGCGGTGTCGATGCGCAGCATCTCGATCCACACCCGACCGGCCGTGTAACCCATGACGTACAGCGCGAAGACCCGACCGCGACCGAGCTTGAACCGCCGGTCGACCAGCACCAGCGCGCCGGCGAGGCCGAGGTCCCAGAGGGACTCGTAGAGGAAGGTCGGGTGGTACGTCGAGACGCCGGGGACCGTGTTGGGCCGGTCCGGGTCGATCTTCAACCCCCACGGCAGGCTCGTCGGCTTGCCGAACAGCTCCTGGTTGAACCAGTTTCCCCAGCGTCCGATCGCCTGCGCGACCGCGATCCCGGGGGCCACCGCGTCCGCGTACGGCGGGAGCTTGATCCCGCGGCGCCGGCAGCCGATCCACGCGCCCACGCCGCCGAGCGAGATGGCGCCCCAGATCCCCAGGCCGCCCTCCCACACCCGCAGCGCGTGCCACGGGTTCCGGCCCGCGCCGAAGTAGAGCTGCCAGTCGCTGATCACGTGGTAGAGCCGGCCGCCGACCAGCCCGAACACGACCGCCCAGACGGCGATGTCGGAGACGGTCCCAGGCTTGCCGCCGCGCGCCACCCAGCGTTTCTCGCCGATCCAGATCGCGGCGATGATCCCGGCGATGATGCACAGCGCGTACGCCCGGATCGGGATCGGCCCGAGGTGCCAGACGTTGTCGTGGGGGCTCGGCAGGGAGGCGAGGATCGCGGCAGGCACGCGGCCGAGTCTAAGCATGCGGCCTCGGCCGCCGGCTGCGGCACCCGCCTCACCGTGGCGTCCGGCGCGAGACCCGCCCACTGCCAGCACGGTGCGCTCGCCGCCCACCCGCCGCACCGGCAGACCCGCGGCACCGGTCCACCGCGGCACCTGCCCGCTCGGCACCGGCGGACCCTGTCGCCGCCCGCCGGTGGCGTTTACTGTTCCGGCATGAAAGACGTGCGGCGGGCCACGGCAGCGATCATCTCCGACCCCGAGGGCCGCATCCTGCTGGTCCAGCACGCGAGCGGCCAGCGCCGCTGGGGACTGCCCGGCGCCCGGCTCGGGCCCGCCGAGCTCCCGGTCGAGGCGATCGTGCGCGAGGTCCGCCGCGAGACCGGCCTGGAGACCAGGGTGGTCGACCTGCTCGGCCTCTACCACCTCTCCGGCGGCCTGGACGGCGACGAGGAGGAGCTGCCGGACGTCCTGACGTACGCGTTCCGCTGCGAGATGATCACCGACGAGGCCGTGCTGAACGGGCGGGGGCGGATCTGCGACCTCGGCTGGTACACGCCCGTCGACGTGCCCAACCCGGTGACCGTCACCGCCCACGCCGCGCTGGACGACTGCGGAGCGGGACGCGCCGGGGTCGTGCGCGACCTGGCTCGCTGAGCGCGCGGCACCGATGCGCGCGGTGGTGCTGCGGCGGCACGGCGGTCCCGAGGTGCTCGAGGTCGTGGACCGACCCGACCCTGAGCCGGGACCCGGCGAGCTGCTGGTCGACGTCGGCGCGGCCGGCGTCAACTTCATCGACGTCTACCACCGCACCGGCGCGTACCCGGTTGAGCTGCCGTTCGTGCTCGGCAGCGAGGCCGCCGGCACGGTCGCCGCGGTCGGTGAGGGTGTCCTCGGGATCGAACCCGGCGACCGGGTGGCCTGGGCGATGCGGCCGGGGGCGTACGCGCAGCGGGCCGTCGTGCCCGCTGCCGTCGCCGTGCCGGTGCCGGCCGGCGTGCCGGACGAGGACGCCGCCGCGCTGCTGCTGCAGGGCATGACCGCGCACTACCTGACCCACTCGACGTACCCGGTGCAGCCCGGCGACACGGTGCTCGTACACGCCGGGGCGGGCGGCACCGGCCAGCTGATCACCCAGTTCGTCCGGCTGCGTGGCGGCGACGTGATCGCGACCGTGTCGACCGAGGAGAAGGAGCGGCTGGCCCGGGAGGCCGGTGCCGCCGAGGTGATCCGCTACGACCGGAAGGACGTGGTCGAGGAGGTCCGCCGCATCACCCGAGGAGCGGGCGTCGCCGCCGTCTACGACGGAGTCGGTGCGGCGACGTTCGACGCCAGCCTTGCCAGCCTGCGCCCGCGCGGGATGCTCGCGCTCTTCGGTGCCTCCAGCGGGCCGGTGCCGCCGGTCGACCCGCAGCGGCTCAACTTTGGTGGCTCGCTGTTCCTGACCCGCCCGACCCTCGCGCACTACATGGCGTCCCGGGAGGAGCTGCTGGAACGCTCGTCCGCGGTGCTGGAAGGGCTTGCGTCCGGGGACCTCCGGGTGCGCGTCGGCGGGCGCTACGGCCTGGACGAGGTCGGCAGGGCGCACGAGGACCTGGAGAGCCGGCGCACGACCGGGAAGCTGATCGTCCTGCCCGACTGACGACGCGGGGCCGGATGGTCACCCCCCTCCAGCCCACCTCGCCGGCGTTCAGTGCGCCGGGCGGCGCACGCCCCCGGCCAGCTCGGCCGCGAGCGCGCGGACGCCGGCCACGGCGGCGTCCGGGCTGGCGGCGGCGAGGATCTCCCGGACGAACGCCGACCCCACGATCACGCCGTCGGCGTACCCGGCCACCTCCGCGGCCTGGTCGCCGCTGGACACCCCGAGCCCGACCGCGACCGGCTTGTCGGTGACCTCGCGGACCCGGGCCACCAGCCGCGGCGCCCGGTCGCTGGTCCGCTCCCTCGCCCCGGTCACGCCCATCACCGAGGTCGCGTAGACGAACCCGCGGCACAGCGAGGAGATCCGGCGTACCCGCTCGTCCGTGGACGACGGCGCGACCAGGAACACCGGGTCGAGGCCGTGCGCATCCGCCGCCGCGAGCCAGGGGCCGGCCTCCTCCGGGGTCAGGTCGGGGGTGATCACGCCCGCTCCCCCGGCCGCGGCGAGGTCGACCGCGAAACGGTCGACGCCGTACTGCTCGACCGGGTTCCAGTACGTCATCACCAGGGCGGGCGCACCGGTCCTGGCCACCGCCTCGACGGTCCGCAGCACGTCCGAGGTCGTCGTTCCGGCGGCCAGGGCCCGCTCGACCGCGGTCTGGATCACCGGGCCGTCCAGGACCGGGTCCGAGTACGGCAGGCCGACCTCGACGACGTCCACGCCGGCCTCGACCATCGCAGCGAGCGCGGCGACGGCGCCGGCCACCGAGGGCAGTCCCGCCGGCAGGTAGCCGATCAGGACCCCGCGCGCCTCGGCCCGGGCGTTGGCGAACGTCTCCTCGAGCCGGGTGCCGCTCACCGTCCGCCCCGCGCGGTCGGCAGCGTCCGGACCTTGCTCTGAGGGCCCGCGTGGGCCCTCACAGCAAGCCGAACCAGCGCGCGGCGGTGTCCATGTCCTTGTCGCCGCGGCCGGACAGGCACATCAGCACCAGCCGGTCCCGGCCGAGCTCGCGGGCCACCTCCACGGCGCCGTGCACGGCGTGCGCGGTCTCGATCGCGCAGAGGATCCCCTCGGTGTGCGCGAGCAGCTTCAGCGCCTCCATCGCCTGCGCGTCGCTGACCGGCCGGTACGCGGCCCGGCCGGTGTCGTGCAGCCAGGCGTGCTCCGGCCCGACGCCCGGGTAGTCCAGCCCGGCCGAGATCGAGTGGGTGGGCAGGGTCTGCCCGTTCGGGTCCTGCAGCAGGTAGGTCCGCATGCCGTGCAGCACCCCGGGGCGGCCGCCGGACAGCGTCGCCGCGTGCAGCGCCCCCTCGACCCCCTCACCGCCTGCCTCGTAGCCGACCAGCGCCACCTCGGGGTCGGGCACGAAAGCGGTGAAGATGCCCATCGCGTTGGAGCCGCCGCCGACGCAGGCGGTGACCGTGTCCGGCAGCCGGCCGGTCAGCTCCAGCACCTGCCGCCGCGCCTCGTCGCCGATCACCCGCTGGAAGTCGCGGACCAGCATCGGGAACGGGTGCGGCCCCATCACCGAGCCGATCACGTAGTGCGTCGTCTCGACGTTGGTCACCCAGTCCCGCATCGCCTCGGTGATCGCGTCCTTCAGCGTGCGCGACCCGGTGCCGACCACGACCACGTCGGCGCCGAGCATCCGCATCCGGGCGACGTTGAGCGCCTGCCTGCGGGTGTCCTCCTCGCCCATGAACACCACGCAGTCCAGCCCCAGGTACGCGCAGGCCGTGGCGGTGGCCACGCCGTGCTGGCCGGCACCGGTCTCCGCGATCACCCGGGTCTTGCCCATCCGCCGGGCCAGCAGCGCCTGGCCGAGCGCATTGTTCAGCTTGTGCGAGCCGGTGTGGGCAAGGTCCTCGCGCTTGAGCAGGATCCGCGCGCCGCCCGCGTGCGCGCTCAGCCGCACCGCGTCGGTCAGCGGGGTCGGACGGCCGACGTACGTGTGCAGCAACCGGTCGAGCTCGGCGGTGAACGCCGGGTCCCGGCTGGCCGCCTGGTACGCCACCGCCAGCTCGTCCAGCGCCGCGACCAGCGCCTCCGGCACGAAGCGGCCGCCGTACGGGCCGAAGTGCCCGGCACGGTCCGGCAGGGCGCTCATCATGTCGCTCACCCCGCCGAGTGTGCAGGCCCGGCGCCGCGACCGCTCCCGCGGCCGGCCGCCCAGGCTCGGTCCGGCCCGATCGTGTTCCCGGCGGCCCGCTCAGCGGTCATGGGCGGGACGCGGGGTCGCCGGGTGCGATCCCGCCGTCACCAGCTCGGCGACGGCCTGGCGCGGGCTGGACTTGGTCACGATGCCCTCGCCGACCAGGACCGCGTCCGCGCCGGCACCGGCGTAGGCGATCAGGTCGTGCGGGTCGCGCACGCCGGACTCGGCGATCTTGAGCACCCAGCTGGGCAGGCCGGGAGCGATCCGCTCGAAGACGCTGCGGTCGACCTGGAGGGTGCGCAGGTCGCGGGCGTTGACGCCCCAGCGGCGTCATGCCGAGCGACTCGACCCGCTCCACGAGCCCGACCAGCGCGTTCTGCTCCAGCGCCGCGACCAGCAGGAGCACCATGTCGGCGCCGTGGGCGCGGGCCTCGTGCACCTGGTAGGACGAGATCACGAAGTCCTTGCGCAGCACGGGGACGTCGACCGCGGCGCGGACCGAGTCGAGGTCAGCGAGCGAGCCGCCGAACCGGCGCTGCTCGGTCAGCACGCTGATCACCCGCGCGCCGCCCGACTCGTACTCCCGCGCCAGCCAGGCCGGATCCGGGATCGCGCTGAGCTGGCCGGCCGACGGGCTGGCGCGCTTCACCTCCGCGATGACCCCCACCCCGGGGGCGCGCAGCGCCGCCATCGCGTCCCGGGCCGGTTTGCGTCGAGCGGCCGCGACCTTGACCTCGGCGAAGGGGACGGCTGCCTCGCGAGCGGCGACGTCGGCGCGGACGCCGACGAGGATCTCGTCGAGAGCGCTCACCCGGTGGCCCCTTCGTCGGTCGGCGGTCCTGCCCGCCCGGCGACTCTACCGACCGGGCCGGACCTGTCCGGACCCGCCCCCGAAGACCGGCCCCCCGTACGCGCTGGGGATCTTGCGCCCCGCGGGCCCGTTCCCCGGGAACGGTCCGCCCGCGGACTCGCGTCCGGAGCCGGGTCCGGTCGGGGATGGGGCACCGGGCCCGGCTTCGGCGGGTCCGGCCGGGGTGGGAGCCTCGGGAAGGGGTCCTCGCCGGACCGGGACCCCCGGGAGGGGCTCTGGCCGAGCAGGGACCCCGGGGAGGGGTCCTGGCCGGGCGGTGCCGCCCGGCCCGCCGCCGCGGTGCCGCCGAGCCGGGTGGTCAGGCCGTGTACGAGGGCGAGCCCGACACCGGTGCCGACCTGCCGCACGCCGCGGTAGCGCTCGTAGAGCACGGACCGCTCGAAGGCGACCGCGCAGTCCTCCGTGGTCAGCCCGGGGCCGCCGTCGCGGACCTGCAGGACGGCTGCGCCCGGCGCCGCGTACAGCGCGAGCACCACCGGCGCACCGGCCGGGGTGACCCGCAGCGCGTTCTCGGCCAGCCCGTCGAGGACCTGGCGGACGCGGGTCGGATCGGTGACGGTGACCAGTGGCCGCGGCGGGAGTTCGGCGTGGAAGGCGACCCCGACCGCGTCGCAGCGGGCCCGCCACACGTCCGCGGCGGAGGCGACCAGCGCGGTCAGGTCGACCGGCTGGCGGTCGATGCGGAAGTCCTGCGCGCCCAGGCGCGCGAGGTCGAGCAGGTCACTGACCAGCCGGTCCAGCCGGCGGGCCTCGCCGAGCACGGTCTGCCCGACGGGGCGGACGTCCTCGCCGGTGGTCACCCCGTCGGCGAGCGACTCGGCGAAGCCGGTGATCGCGGTCAGCGGGGTGCGCAGCTCGTGCGAGACCGACAGGAGAAACTCCCGCTGCCTGCCCTCGCTGGTCGTCAGCGCTGTGGACAGCGTGTTCAGCGAGTCGGCCACCTCGGCGACCTCCGCCGGCCCCTCCGGCGGCACCCGGACGTCGCGGGCACCGCCGGCGAGCGCGTGCGCGGCCTCGGCGGCCCGCCGCAGCGGGCGGGCGAGCAGCCGGGCCAGCACGATCCCGGCGGCCGCGGCGACGGACAGCCCGATCAGCAGCGCGAGCCCGATCCTGAGCACCGCCAGGTGCAATGGGGCCGCCTCCGACAGCGGCTGGGCGAGCACCAGGCCGCCGCGGCCGGCCGGCCTCGCCTCGACCAGCGCCCGGGTGCCGCCGATGTCCCGGGTCAGCGAGAGGCTCTGCCCGCCGACGACCGCGGCGGCCTCGGCGGGGGTGAGTGCCCGGGCGGCAAGCCCGTCGGGGGGACCGCCGAGCGCCGCACCCTGCCGGGTGACGAAGGCGAAGTCGACCTTGAGCGCCGTCAGCTGCGCCCGGGTGCGGCTGGGCGCGAGCCGGCCGGGCCGGTCGGAGGCATCCGCGGCCGCGTCGGCGAGGGCGCCGAGGGTGCGCCGGGCGTCGCTGTCCGCGGCCGAGCGGACCAGGCCGAGCAGCACGACGCCGGCGACGAGCACGGCGACCGCCGCGACCGCGATCGTGACCTGGGCGGTCCGGTACTGCAGCGTCGGCCGCCGTCGCGTCCCGCGACCACCGGGCGTGCCCGGCTGGGCCCGGCCCGGACCCGCAGGTCCAGGTGCCGACGCCGCCCAGGAACGGTCGGGCGGCCGGCTCATGTGCCCTCCGCGGAGTAGCCGACGCCGCGCACGGTGCGGATCGGACTGGCGTCGCCGAGCTTGGCCCGCAACTGGGCGACGTGCACGTCGACGGTCCGGGTGCCCGCCGCCGCCGCGTAGCCCCAGACCTCGGAGAGCAGGTGCTCCCGCTCGTACACCCGGCCCGGGCGGCGCAGCAGGAAGGCGAGCAGGTCGAACTCGGTGGTGGTGAGCACCACCTCGGCGTCGTCGGCGTACGCGCGGCGCCGCTCGGCGTCGAGCCGGACCCGACCGATTGACAGCAGCGGGGGACTCTGGTCGGCGCCGCGGGTCCGCCGCAGCACGGTCCTGACCCGGGCGACCAGCTCGCGCGGCGAGAACGGCTTGGTCACGTAGTCGTCGCCGCCGAGCTCGAGGCCGAGCACCCGGTCGACCTCGTCGTCGCGGGCGGTGACGAACAGGACGGGGGTCCAGTCGCCGTCGGCCCGCAGCCGGCGGCACACCTCGGTGCCGTCCATCGACGGCAGGCCGACGTCGAGCACGATCGCGACCGGGTGCAGCCGGCGGGCGGCGGCCAGGCCGGCGTCGCCGTCCGGCTCGACGTGCACGCCGAAGCCGTCGCGGGCCAGGTAGAGCCGGATCAGGTCGGCGATGGCCCGCTCGTCCTCGACGACGAGCACCAGTCCCCTGCTCTCCCCCACGCGCCGCCCTCCTCCAGGTCACGGTACGTGCCTGAGCCTGCGCGGCCCCGGGTCAGGGCCGTGTTCGAGCCAGGTACGGGCTGGGTCAGGCCGGTCCACCTCGGCTCCGCCGGCACACTCGCGCGTCAGCGCGGGCGCGGTCGGGTCCTGGCCGCTTCCGCCGGCCCCGTCCCGCGTCAGCGCGGGTGCGACCGGGGGTCCGGCTCGATCGGGTCCGGCTCGGTCGGGTCCTGGCCGCTGTCGAGCGCGTCCCACAGCGGCGCGGAGCGGCCGTCGGCTCGGCGCTCGGCCGGGCGGTCGTACCGGGCGGACATCGTCGGCCAGCGGCGGCTGCGCAACACCGCGCCGAGCCCGCCGGCGGCCAGCAGCAGGCCGCCGAGCGCGGCGACCAGCGGCCAGGCGGGCACCGCCGTGGCGGCGATCGTCGCGCCGCGGGCAACCCCGCCGGCGCGACCGGAGTCGGCGAGCAGCTCGCGGACCTCGCCGGCCCCCGGCGACGCGAGGTGGACCAGCGCGCGCACCAGCACGCCGGCGCCGGCCGCCGCCAGCACGACGCCGATGGCGAGCCGGCCCCACCGGCGGGTCGCGAGCAGCCCGACCACGCCGGCCAGCCCGACCACTCCGAGCGTGGGCACCAGCGGTTCGAGGTCTCGGCCGGCGAGCGCGAGCGTGACGTCGGGCAGCGGGGGCCGTCGGGGCGCGGCCAGCCGCAGCCACGGGCGGTTCGCGGCGAGCAGCGCCAGGCCTCCGCCGGCGGCGACCAGCAGCGCCACCACGGCCAACTCCCGCCGCGCCGCCCTCACCGCACCTCGGGCGGCGCGAGCGTCTGCGCGGTGGCCAGCGCCTGCAGCACGGCACGGGCCTTGTTCCGGGTCTCCTGCTCCTCGGCGGCCGGGTCGCTGTCGGCCACGATGCCGGCCGACGCCTGCACGTACGCGGTCCCGTCCCGCAGCACCGCGGTCCGGATCGCGATCGCCATGTCAAGGTCGCCGGCGGCGTCCAGGTAGCCGACCGCTCCGCCGTACACCCCGCGCCGCACCGGCTCGAGCTCGTCGATGAGCTGCATCGCCCGCACCTTCGGTGCCCCGGTCAGGGTGCCGGCCGGAAAGCACGCGGACAGCACGTCCAGCGCGTCCCGCCCCGCGGCCACCTCTCCGGTGACCGTCGAGACGATGTGCCAGACGTGCGAGTACCGCTCGAGCCCCCCGAACTCGACCACCCGCACGGTGCCGGGGGCGCAGACCCGGCCCAGGTCGTTGCGGGCGAGGTCGACGAGCATCACGTGCTCGGCGCGCTCCTTGACGTCCGCGACCAGCTCGGCGGCCAGCTGGGCGTCCCGCTCCGGGGTGTCGCCGCGTGGCCGGGTGCCGGCGATCGGGTGCAGCACCGCCCGACCGCCAGTCACCGTCACCAGCGCCTCCGGGCTGCAGCCGACGATGTCGAAACCGTCCAACCGCAGCAGGTACATGTACGGCGAGGGGTTCAGCGTCCGCAGCACCCGGTAGACGTCGAGCGCGTCCGCGGTCGTCGGAGCCTCGAACCGCTGCCCGACCTGCACCTGGAAGACCTCGCCGGCGCGCACCGCGTCCAGCGCCGCCTTGACCGAGGGCTGGTACTGCCCCGGCGGGGTGCGGGAGACGTGGGTGACCGGCGGCACCGGCCGGGTCGTCGCCACGCTCGGCTCGGAGGCGGTGGCCAGCTCGCGGGTCATGGCGTCCAACCGGGACACCGCGTCGTCGTACGCCGCGTCAACGGTGGAACCCGCGGCGCCGGCGGGGACGATCGCGTTGGCCACCAGCAGGACGCTCGCCTCGTGGTGGTCGACGACGGCGACGTCCGTGGCCACGAGCATGGTCAGCTCGGGCAGCCCCAGGTCGTCGGCGGCGTAGTCCGGGAGCCGCTCGAGCCGGCGTACGACGTCGTAGCCGAGGTAGCCGACGAGGCCGCCGGTCAGCGGCGGCAGGTCGCCGAGCTCGCCGCTCGGCGGCGGACCGAGCAGGGCCCGCCACGTCGCCGCGAGCACCTCCAGCGGGTCGCCTCCCTTCGGCGCGCCCGGCGGCGGCGTGCCGGTCCACACCGCGCGGCCGTCGCGCTCGGACAGGGTGGCGACCGACCGCACGCCCACGAAGGACCAGCGCGACCAGGACCGGCCGTGCTCGGCGGACTCCAGCAGGAAGGTGCCGGGCCGCCCGCCCGCCAGCTTGCGGTAGACACCGACCGGCGTCTCGCCGTCGGCGAGCAGCCGGCGGGTGACCGGGACCACCCGGTGGGTGCGGGCGAGTCGCGCGAAGTCGGCTCGGTCCGGGACGGGCTCGCCGGTGGTCATGGCGCCCCCACCCGGTCCGGGGCACCGGCAGTGGTGCGGGCCGGCGGTTCGACCTCGCCGGCCACCGCCGGGCCGGCGGTCGAAGCCGAGCCTGGCGCGGCGGCCGAGGCCGGGTAGGACGCACCGCCCGAAGCCGGCTGGGGCGCGGCGGTCGAAGCCGCGCCGGCCAAGGCGGCGAGGCCCGCCGGCGCCGCCGGGGCGGCCGAGGCGACCGGCGTCGCCGGGGCGGCCGAGGCGACCGGCGTCGCCGGGGCGGCCGAGGCGACCGGCGTCGCCGGGGCGGCCGAGG
>WNGJ01009439.1_pt1 | contig 10386 bp, 4 predicted proteins | sample 5400611 | NCBI WGS metagenome assembly WNGJ01 (sample SAMN13153375, study PRJNA577476) | soil metagenome | isolation source: 40 cm soil or saprolite under Garry oak tree replicate 1 | place: USA:California | collected 2016-06-15
CCTTCCGCTCCATCACCGGGAACGGACTCTTCATCAATGAAGGGGAAGCGCATCGCAGGCAGCGCAAGCTGATGTCGCCTTACTTCCAGCCCCGCCATATCGCCAGCTATGCCCAGACCATGGTGCGCGAAGCCGAAGAGGCCCAGCAGCACTGGCATAATGGCGAGGCCCTTGACATGGACCGCGAGATGATGCGACTTTCGATGAGCCTTATCGGCAAAGTTCTCTTCGACGCGGATATCTTCACCGAAGCCGACGAACTTGGAGCCGCCGTCTGGACGCTGGCCCAGCACATCCTCTATCTATTCACCCATCCTTTTGCCCCGCCTCTCAACTGGCCCACCGCTCGCAACAGGAAAGTCAAACACGCGCAACGCGTCCTTGATAACAAAATGCGACAGATGATCGCTGAGCGCGAGGCACACCCTGATCAGGGCAATGATATCCTCTCGGTCCTGCTCCAGGCAAGAGACGAAGATGGCCACAGGATGAGCAGCCAGCAGCTGCGGGCTGAATGTCTGACGCTCTTCAATGCCGGTCACGATACCGCCGCTACCGCGCTCACCTGGAGCTGGTACCTGCTGGCATCCCATCCTGAGGCGTATCACACGATGCAGCAGGAGATAGACACAGTCCTGCAGGGCCGCTCACCAACCCACGCCGATCTGGCGCGCCTGCCCTTCACCTTACAGGTCTTCAAAGAAACCATGAGGCTCTACCCGCCTGCCTATCTTCTATCACGCACCGCGCTGCATAATACAGAGCTATGTGGCTACCCCATACGCAGAGGCGACATCGTCTTCGCAGGCATCTACGCCATGCACCACCGGCCAGACTACTTCCCCGCCCCGGAAGTCTTCCGCCCCGAGCGCTTCGCCCCGGAGCAGGAGAAGAACCTTCCCCGCTCTGCCTACATCCCCTTCGGCGTGGGACCGCGCATCTGCATCGGCAATCATTTCGCCTTGATGGAAGCCCAGCTCTTGCTCGCAACGCTCGCACAACGGGTCACCTTTGAACTGGCCCCTGGCCAATCTCTAGAGCTTGACCCAAACAAATCGCTCACGATGCGCACCAAAAACACCATCAAAATGATCGTGCACCGCAGATCCATCTCATAACGGGGATGCAGGAGGGCTGCACAGCGGAACAAGCAGTGAGAAACAATCCATCCTGCCACGTTTATTACGGTGGTCGCTCGGGTTATTAAGAGGTTCCGGAATTGCCTCTACCTTGACTACTATTTAGTCTGATTCTACCCGTTCTCATAGCCTATTCTCTTGTCAAATGCCGAATAACCTGCTAGTCTATCTAACCAGATACAGATATAAATCAATAGGTTCGTCTAAGGGACTGAGAAGAGCTGGAGTTGGAGAGGCCGGAAATGAATGACAAGAAGGAACTGCGCGAGTATACTACTACCAACTTGCCAAATATGGTTGCTATTGTGTACAACCGCCTCGAAGAGCTAAGTCAACGGCAAAGTCCAGATCCTTTGGACCCACTCAAGCAACTATTCTGGACCGATTTGAGTTATAAACGTGTTAACAGGCCGCTCCCCACGCGCAACTGGTCTCAAACTATTCAAGTTACCTTACAAGAGCCACCACTGCGCCTTGCTACAGGGGGTGAGGACGACGACTTTGACATTGTCTACATTCATTTGAAAAACGATAGACTCCTACTCACCGAAGAACGTGCTGTTGTGCTCAAATTACTTGATGAGCGACTTGATGGCTTTTTTATTTTCTCCAATATCGCACAAAGCCAGTGGCATTTTGTGAATGTTAAACAGGATAGCACACAGACCAGGCGGCGACTCTTCCGTCGTATTACGGTTGGACCAGAGGAACGCCTGCGCACAGCTTCCGAACGCCTGGCATTGCTTGATTTGGCAAAGAGAGAGGAAGCTTCACGACTAGAGATCCGTGATTTACACGAACATGCATTTGATGTTGAAGCTGTCACTGACAAATTCTTTCAGGCGTATAGAAACCTGTTCCGCATTCTTCAGAAAGACCTGGAAAAGCAAACTGGCGATTCTACCTGGGCGCATGACTACGCGCTTCAGTTTCTCAATCGTTGCATGTTTCTGTATTTTCTCCAACGTAAAGGCTGGCTAGGCAACGATAGAGAATTTTTGCGCTCGTTTTGGGAGAGCTATACAACACCAGATGCTGAGCATAAAGACGGCGTTGAGTATCAAAAAGATGCGTTTTTTGAATACTGGCTTCAAGTGCTGTTCTTCGAGGCCTTCAACAAGCAGTTCTTGCATAGTAGAACCTATTTCCCTAAGCAAATTTATGACATTCTGGCCCAGGCCCCTTACCTGAATGGCGGCTTGTTCACCAAAAATGATCTCGATAAAAAAGGTGGCTTTATCATCACAGATGGCCGTTTTCAGCAAGTATTCAACTTCTTACAGGGCTATAACTTTACCATTGCAGAAGACAGCCCACTCGACCAGGAAGTAGCTGTTGACCCCGAAATGATCGGCAAGGTCTATGAGAGCCTGGTCAACGTGTCAACCGAAATAGACGAACGCGGAGAGGCAGGTATCTTCTATACGCCACGTGTTGAAATAGACCTGATGTGCCGCCTATCCCTGGTTGACAATCTTTCCAATCAGCTTGGACAGCAATACAGGAGTCTGTTATATGATGTAGTTTTTGCACTAGAGCCACATGAAAAGTCGGAAGCCGATGATAGAGTCGATGCTAATGGGCTTTGGCCGCAACTCCATGCTAGCCTGCGTTCCATCAGAGTGGTTGATCCGGCCTGCGGTTCTGGTTCGTTTCTGGTAGGCATGCTCTATGTGCTGGATGATCTGCAGAAACGGGCCAATGAACGGCGCTACGAAGATGAGAATGCATACGGGCGTAAAAAACGCATCATCGAAGAGAACCTTTATGGTGTCGATGTGATGGAATGGGCTGTCCATGTAGCAGAATTACGTCTCTGGCTGACACTGATTGTCGAAGATGTTGCTGACGACCCCAGTATCTCAACTGTCGAAGGTCGTTTCACGCGCATAGACCCGCTCTTACCACACCTTTCATTCAAGATACGCCCTGGAGACAGCCTGGTACAAGAGGTTGGGGGTATCAGTATGGGATTGGATACAACAAAGAACCTGCCCCGTGAGCTTTTGACCCTTCTCAACACGTTAAAGCGGGACAAGCGAGACTTTTTCCATAATCATCCCTTACGACATCCGAAAACGAAAGATCAACTTGTTCAGGATGAATTTGTACTGTTTTGCGCTATCTTCGATGAACAAATTCATGCGCGTGAGGAAACCGTTAAGAAGTATCGACGAACGATTGAAGTCCTGGAAGGGGAGCGATCACTCCTAGATGGCAAGCCGATGAACACACCGAAGGCAAAGAATGAGATTGAAAGGCTCAAGCTACTGATATCTATAGAAGAACACGAACTTGAGCGTTTGAGAAAAGCGCGCATAGCGCTCAAAACGCCCAAAGATGAACCTTTCGTATGGGATATTGCTTTTCCAGAAGTATTTGGAGATGAGCAAGAAAACAGAGGCTTCGATATTGTGATCGGCAATCCCCCATATGTACGACAGGAGCATATAGCCAATCCACACTTGCTACGAGAAGAGGCTGCAACTGCAGAGAATAAGCAGATCTATAAAGCGCAACTTGCTCGCGCTGCCTATCAGGCATACCCGACCTTCTTCGATTATAAAGCTGGTATCGCAGCCCGGAAAATCGATGCGAAAAGCGACCTGTACATCTATTTCTACCTGCTCGGACTCAGGGTATTGCAACCAAGGGGATCATTTTGCTTTATTACCTCTAACTCCTGGCTTGACGTAGGCTACGGGAAAGATTTGCAGGAGTTTCTGCTAAAGTATTGCCGCATCAACATGATCCTGGATAATCAGGTGAAACGTTCTTTCTCCTCAGCAGATATCAATACGATTATTGCGCTGTTCTCGGCTCCCGCTGAGAAAACAGATGAGGATATACGTAACCACGTAGCGCGCTTTATCCTCTTCAAGGTGCCGTTTGAAGATACACTGTCGGCAGATATTTTCAAGGAGATAGAGCGAGTTGAGGAACGTGCAAGTACAGCAGCCTATCGTGTCCACACGGTTTCTCAGCAAACCCTGCTGGAAGAAGGATATGAAGGAAATGAGGAAGAGACTGATAAAGATACCTCTCTCCGCAAAACGGAGAAAGCTGTTTCAATGCTGTTTGAGCAACAAGGCCACTACACTGCCAATAAGTGGGGTGGCAAGTACCTGCGGGCTCCCGATATCTACTGGACTATCCTGGAAAAGGGTAAGAGCAAGCTAGTACGGCTAGGTGATATTGCTGAAGTGAATTTTGGTATCAAAACAGGAGCCAATGAATTTTTCTACCTGGACGATACAAAAGCAAGACAATGGCATTTAGAGCCAGAATTCTTACAACCAGCTATTAAAAGTCCCCGTGAGTGCAGAAGTATCTCGATTGATCCAGAGACATTGCAGTTAAAATTATTCCTATGTCATAAAACAAAAGCAGAGCTTAAAGGCACCTCCGCCTTGAGGTATATCGAGTGGGGCGAATCACAAAAATTCCATCAAAGACCAAGTTGTAGAGGACGTGCAAAATGGTGGGATTTAGGAGAAAGGCGTTCCCCACATTTAGGATTTAACTACCTCATTGACTCGACAGCGAAAACGCTCTATGCTCCTCACGGCTGCTATTTTAGTGATAATTTCCACGAAGTCATTATTTCTAACCTTTTAGTTTTACCGTTATGCGCATCCTTAAACTCTACTCTTTTCCAACTCATGGTCAATGTGGCGGGCCGATCTAATTTTGGTGGGGGATTACTCAAAATTCAAAGGTACGAGGTAAATGATTTGCCCTGCGTGAACCCTTCAGCAATAGCGTTTAACAACAGCAAACTACTTGCTTCTACTTTCTGGGACGTTTTACATCCCTCATCAGACCGCCGCACTCTAGATACCATTATCTTCGATGAACTTAACCTCACACTAGGCGAAAGAGATGCAGTGTATGAAGCAGTGATAGAGTTGGTAAGTAATCGACTGAAAAAGGCTGAGAGTCTGAAAACAAGCAGAGATATAAGCAGGCGTCTGGAAGCTGTTGAAAACACCTTGGGAATCTGGATGGGTATACCTGACGAAGTAGAGGAAGAGGTTGATAGTACCTATGCCTGATCTTTCGTTGTTACCGGATGGCGCGAGTGTGTTTGTCGATACGAATATATTTGACTTACATTTTCAGGGCAAATCACTCGCCTGTACGAATTTCTTTTCGCGCGTTGTAAACGAGGAAATCGATGCTTACGTCAATGTCCAGGTACTGGCCGATCTGCTGCATAAATTGATGACTGCTGAGGCATTCGCCAATCACTGTATAAGCACTCGCAGCGCGAGCAAATTGAAGGAGTATTTGAAAAGACAAAGAGGGAATACTATCCCGCTTGGAATATACCAGGTCCAATTTGAGAATGCACTAAAGATGGGATTAAAAGTGTTGCCCATCAATGAGAAATTGCTGGTAGAGACAAAAACCGAACGAACCACTTACTATTTGATGACAGGGGATTCACTCCATCTCGGGTGCATGAATCGTAGAACAGTGAAGAGACGAAAGGCTCCTCTGCATGATATTGCGACCAATGATGGTGATTTTGCCTCTATTCCAAGCTTAACCGTCTGGCAACCCGACGACGTAATACGCTCATAAAAGGTATCCTATGCCAACACATGACATCATCGATAACCGCCATGAAAAACTGGTAGACCACATCAATCGTATGCTTGACTCAACTGAGTATGCTCGTTTCGCTGTTGGCTACTTCTTTCTATCGGGCTTGGAAAGCGTTGCAAAAAGACTCGACTCCGTAAAAGAACTGCGCCTGCTCATTGGGAATACAACCAATCGTGAAACACTGGAACAACTAGCCGAGGGGTACCGGCGCCTGGAACTCGTACAGGACGCCATCGAAGCCCAGCAGTATCCCAGGCGTACCGACGCTGTGCGTATGGCAGCCACAACAGTCGGTAATATTCGCTCTACAGTAGAAGAGATGGATCAAACAGACCAGGGCGAAGAGTTAGTCAAAACACTCGTGCGTATGATCCAGGAAAAGCGCCTTAAAGTGAGAATATACACGAAAGGGCGTTTGCATGCCAAAGCCTACATCTTTGATTACTATGGCACGCTTTTCGACAGGCTTGGCAATCCAGTAGAACGCCATGAGAAAGGAATTGCCATTGTTGGCTCTTCTAACCTGACCCTTTCAGGTGTCAGCCATAATACCGAACTCAATGTGGTTGTGCAGGGAAACGATAATCATGCAACCCTGGCCGCCTGGTTTGATGAACTCTGGAACGAGTCCCAGGATTTTGACGAGACGCTTATGCATGAAATGCAACAATCCTGGGCCATTGCTCCCGTCAGACCATATGATATCTATATGAAAACACTCTATATGCTTGTGAAAGATCGACTGGAAGGTGAAGATGCGCGAGATATCCTGTGGGACGACGAGATAACCCAGCGATTGGCTGACTTCCAGAAAGTTGCGGTGCGACAGGCGGTGCAGATTATTCGTGACTTTGGAGGCGTATTCGTTTCCGATGTAGTCGGCCTCGGCAAGAGCTATATCGGCGCGGCAATCGTCAAACATTTCGAACGGACAGAACATGCGCGCCCCTTGATCATTTGCCCGGCGCCTCTTGTCGAAATGTGGGAACGTGCCAATGAAGTCTATCAACTGAATGCACGTGTGCTATCCACGGGTTATCTGCGTGAAGATGATGATGGGAATTTCAACTTCTTGCTCAAAGAGACGAAATTCCGGGATCGCGATTTTGTGCTCATCGACGAGAGTCATAACTTTCGTCATCCAGATACGCAACGCTATAAAGTAGTTCAGGCATTCTTGGTCACTGGCAAACACTGTTGCTTTTTGACCGCGACGCCTCGCAACCAGAGCGCCTGGGACGTGTACTACCAGATCAAGCTCTTCCATCAGGATGATAAGACTGACTTACCTGTTGATCCACCTGTATTGAGAGACTATTTTCGGCTCATTGAAAAAGGAGAACGTAGGCTTCCAGACCTGTTATCCAATATCCTCATCAGGCGTACTCGCAATCATATTTTGCGCTGGTATGGGTATGATGCAAGTACTCATCAATCACTTGATCCATCTCAATTTAGGGAATATCTGGATGGGCAGCGACGAGCTTATGTCATGGTCGGGGGAAGACATCAGTTCTTTCCTCAACGAACACTGGAAACTATTGAATACAGTATTGAAGACACCTATCAAGGACTCTACCAGTTACTACGTGGATTTGTAGGAAAACCTCGAAAGGGACAAACTGCCAATATTTCAGAAGACGAGTTGACCTTTGCCAGATATGGCTTATGGCAATACGTCATCAAGAGCAAGCAAAAACAAGAACCGTATGTTACCATACAACGTGCGGGTCATAACCTTCGAGGGTTAATTCGCGTACTCCTCTTCAAACGCTTCGAATCAAGTGTTTACGCTTTTCAACAGACGGTGCGCCGCCTGTTACGAGTGCATAAATCGTTCCTGGTAGCTCTTTCCCAAGGCATTGTTCCCGCTGGAGAAGATGCCCAGAATATCCTTTACGAATCTGATTATGCAGAAGAAACCGATTTAATGGATGCTTTAAGGAATGTCACCGGGCGTTACAATGTTTTAGACTTTGACCTGTACCGCCTAAAAGCGGATATCGAGCATGATATTCGCCTCCTTGAGAAAATTCTAACGCTAGTCGAACCCATTACACCTGAGCAGGATGCGAAACTTCAAACGCTCAAGAAACGACTGGCAGATGCGCCATTAAAAGATGGGAAATGCTTGATCTTCACTCAATACGCTGATACAGCTCGTTATCTGTATGAAAATCTAAATCCTCAAGGCAAACGGGATGATATCGAAGTGATCTATAGTGGTGATAAAAGTAAATCTCGTGTAGTTGGCAGATTCGCCCCTAAGTCTAATCCTGAATACCAGATGTCTCCCAACGAAACAGAATTGCAAATGCTGATCACGACAGATGTGCTTGCAGAAGGCTTAAATATGCAAGACTGTGACAAGATTATCAATTATGATCTGCATTGGAATCCAGTACGACTCATCCAGCGTTTTGGACGTATTGATCGTATTGGCAGCGAATATGCCATCATCTATGGATTCAACTTTCTTCCTGAGACGGGTATAGAAAAGAACCTGGGGTTGCGCCAGAAGCTCCACAACCGCATTCAGGAAATTCACGATACCATCGGTGAAGACTCTGCTATTCTTGACAGAACCGAGCGTCTGAACGAAGAGGCCATGTATGCTATTTATGAGAAAAAAGGAAACCAGTTAAGCCTTTTCGAAGAGGAGGACGAGGACTTCTTAGATCTCAATGAGGCCGAAGAAATCATGAGACAGTTGCGGAAGGAAGATCCAGGTGAGTATGAGCGTATTGCAAACCTTCGAGATGGTATTCGCACGGCGAAAGCTTCAAGCCTTAAGGGGCTCTATGTATTCTGTCAGGCGGGACGCTACCAACAACTGTTTCTACTGAATGACAAAGGTGAAGTAGCATCTCGTGATATTCCTCGCATTTTAGGAACGATCAAAGCCACCCCAGAACAAGCAGGAGATGCCTTACCTTCTGATTACAATCAGGCAGTCATGCGCGTAAAACGCCGCTTTGCAGAAGAGGTGAAACACCGTCAAGCAGAACGTGAACACACACTTTCTCTTACTCAGGGGCAGCGCTATATCCTACGGGAACTACGTGAGCTTTTCAGACTTGTGGCAGACGAAGACGAGAAAGCTCAAATCAACCTGCTGGAAAAGGCTTTTCGCGGGCCGATTACGACGGCCATTAATCGAGAACTAAATTTCTTACGTAAAAACAGTGTGAAGAATCGAGACTTATTGAAGAGCTTAGGACAGATATACTTTCAACATAATATGCAAGACTGGGTAGACAATCAACAGAAACGATTAGGAGACGACGAGCTTCCCAGGCTGGTATGTAGTGAAGGACTCATCTAAGAGAGGCTAGCATGCAAAAAAAAGCGGTTGTGCTTTTATCAGGTGGACTGGACTCCACAACCACACTAGGAATTGCTTACCACGAAGGCTTTGAGCTTTACACACTTTCCTTTGATTACGGTCAGCGCCATCAGCGAGAAGTCGAGGCTGCTGCTGCAATTGCCCACCATTACCAGGTTCAGCAGCAGCGGATAGTTACCATCGATCTTTGTGCCTTCGGAGGGAGTGCATTAACTGCTGACATTGCAGTTCCTCATGGCCAAAGTTTCGATCAGATGTCACAGAATATCCCCATTACATATGTTCCGGCCAGAAATACCATTTTTCTATCGTATGCTCTCGCCTATGCCGAAGTAACAGGAGCCAATGACATCTTCCTTGGCATCAATGCGATTGATTATAGTGGTTATCCTGATTGCAGACCCGCATATTTAGAAGCATATGAACGTATGGCAAATCTTGCAACGAAGGCGGCAATACAGGATGGGCGAGTATTCCGCTTCCATGCACCACTGTTGTACATGAATAAAGCTGATATCATCCGCAAGGGAATACAACTCGATGTTCCCTATGAACTCACTTGGAGTTGCTATGAAGGGAAAGAATTGGCTTGTGGCATTTGTGATAGCTGTATTCTACGCCTCAGTGGTTTTGCAGAGGCAGGACTGCAAGACCCGATTGGGTACATGGTAGCAGTGAATTGAGTGTGAGGATCACTAAAACTGCCGGGAAGCCCAAATGCCCCTACCCTGCCTCTCACTGCACTTCCTATAGCCATTTCATAGCCGCTCTACAATAATACTATGAACATATACCTCTATCATCCTATAGAACCAAAATACAGCTCGCTTGCTTCCCCTCACCCCCTGACATTATAGAAGAGCTTATTCTTTCCACTACATTATGCAATCTATCTGCAAGGTGATCTCGTAACAGCCATCCTGCCACAGCTAAAAATAATCATTAAAACACCTGAAGCGCACCCGGCTAAATTTTCCAAAGTATCAACCCTGTACCCCGTGCCAACGTGATCTCTATAGGCGAACAATCAATTGTGATATCATAGATAAGTAGGCCACAAAAGGAGACGAAAATGGCGACAACGCTGGCAATACAGGCATTAGTGAATCAGAAACTGGAAGCCTTTGAACAGCTGCAGGGCGAGTTCGAGGCAAGTTTCCATTTTGTGCAGGATGTCCATGGGCAGCGGCGCTTCCCTGCATTCTCTATCAGTAGTATCGTCAATTATTTGCACGCCCTCTGGATATGCGAATGCAAAGACCGCTTGCTGGGCGTCCCCAAAACCATCGA
>WNGJ01052305.1_pt1 | contig 10386 bp, 8 predicted proteins | sample 5400611 | NCBI WGS metagenome assembly WNGJ01 (sample SAMN13153375, study PRJNA577476) | soil metagenome | isolation source: 40 cm soil or saprolite under Garry oak tree replicate 1 | place: USA:California | collected 2016-06-15
TGGTAACCAGCCCCCAGATGCTGAACGTAAGCCTGCAGCGCCGCGCCATGCGCAGCATAAAGATCACGGACGAAATCATCAGCCCACGAGCCATCTTGCGGCAACCGGGGTAACCGCCCAGCGTCGGACCCCCGGCGCTTGCGCAGCATCAATCATCTACCCCCCCCGTCAAGAGGGCAACGGATGGGGCACGGGTCCCGGGCGAGCAATCGGCCGGCCGAGTTTCGCAGCCACGAGCCTGGAGCCGCACCAGCCATTACTGACGAAAAATGTGCGGTCAATAGTTTCCGCGTGCATCAACGCCTTTCTCCCGCATTCAACCTTAACAACCTCGTACAGATCCCCTGCGGGGCAGCTGTTTCGTGATCAGCGATCACGCTGCCCGGGCGTGGGCGCTCGCGCCAGGCCAGGAGCGCCCACGACCGTCGTGGTGCACGATCACATCGTTGGTTCTGTATAACGGCCGTTTCGCCGTCCAGGTTCAAAAGACGGAGAGAGTTTCTTCCGGGAGCGCTGCAGCCCAAGATCTTTTAAGTCTCGGGGCGGCTCGCGGCCCATGGCCCGGCACTGACCCGGCACGAGGGCCGCGCCGGGCGTGGGCGCCGGGGAGGGTCATCTGGACGGGCTGGGCGAGGCTTGGGTCTTCGGCATCACCAGGCCGACCAGCACGTTCCCGCCCGGCAGCAAAACCCGGAACCCGGCCAGGTCAGCCACCTTGACATCAACCGACCCGAACAGCTTGAAAACGGTGCCCGCGGGATAGGACGGAACCAGCCACCGCCCCGCCAGCACCGGCCCGCCATCCACCCGGTCGGCCACCACACTCAGCATCGCTCCCGCGGGCACACCGGTCAGCCGCAGATCGAAGGTGGCGGCCGTGGGCCCGGGCCGCAGCCGCATCAAGGCGCTGACGTGGGTACTCACATCAAAGCCGGTGACCATCACCACGGTCGCCGGCGGCTGCCGCCCGCCCGGCGCGCCGGTCAGGGAGACCACGACCGGGACCAAGACGGCGGCCACCACGGTCGCGACCGCGATCGCGGCCGCCGGCAACCACCGGCCCCGCAGCCCCCCGGCACGCTGCGGCGGGGCTGCGGGGCCGGTGGCCGCACGTTGCGGCGGGGCCTCAGCGGCACGGTGCCGCGGGGCCACGACCCCCCGGTGCCGGCCCGCGCCGCCGGCCAGCGCGGGGTCTTCGAGCACCAGCCCCGCGGGCACCAGGCTGAGCTTCCTGCGCACCTCGGCCAGAGCGGCCACCTGCCGCCGGCACGCATCGCAACCCCGCAGGTGCCGCTCGCGCGCGGCCGTCTCGGCCCGCCCGAGCCCGCCGAGCAAGTACGCGGCGACGGTACCTTCGTCGAGGTGGCCCGCAGCGCCGGTGCTCACGAGTCCGCCACCTCGTCGTCGCCGAACTGGCCGGACTCGAACATCGCCCGCAGATGACGCAGGCCGTAGAACAACCGCGACCTGACCGTCCCGGACGGAACCCCGAGCGACTCGGCGACGCTCTCAACCGAACGGCCACGGTAGTAGACCTCAACTACCGCCATGCGATGCTCCGCACTGAGGCCGGCGAGGGCATTGAGAACGTTGATCCGCTCAACAACCGTCTCCTGATGATCGCTAACCGCCGACTCGGCATCTGGTGGCTCCACACCGATCGGCGTCGGGGTCCGCACCCGGAGCCGATCAATCAGAATATGACGGGCGACCGTGTTCAGCCAGCCGCGGATCGATCCTGCCGCGGGGTCCAGCAGCCGGGCGTTACGCCACGCCCGGACCATCGTCTCCTGCACGACCTCCTCCGCGTCATGGTAACCAGCCCCCAGATGCTGAACGTAAGCCTGCAGCGCCGCGCCATGCGCAGCATAAAGATCACGGACGAAATCATCAGCCCACGAGCCATCTTGCGGCAACCGGGGTAACCGCCCAGCGTCGGACCCCCGGCGCTGGGCTGCGCTGCCTACGCATGGTCCTCGATGCCTGCGGATCGGGGCCGGCCAAGCTGAGCATCATCGCGCCCGGCGCGCGGCGGCGGCAGCCCGGCCAGCCAGCGGCGGGGCATCCCCAGCTGCCGCTCATCACCCGGGCGCACCCGCCGCCACCTCAGGCTGGCCGCCTGGGCCGAAGACATTCCTGACACGTGCGGGCCCTCTTCTGGGGCTCCGCTGGTGGCAGGCATTCGTCCTCCCAAAACGGCTGAAGTCCGTAGTGGGCGTCGCGGGTCAGCCCGGTCGCCTGGCCATTTTGTGCGGCGGGGATGGAATGTGAATCGGTCAAATGACTGCACCGCGGGATCGCCGTAGGCTATGGGGGGCACCAAAAGGACCCGCGGCTGGGGGTGTGAGCACGCAAATCATCGGACGCGAACGTGAGCTTGCGGCGCTGCGGGCCACGATCGACGCAGCACCCGGGGCGCCGCGGAGTCTGGTGCTGCACGGGGATCCCGGGGTCGGCAAGACCGTCCTGCTGCGGGCTGGCATCGGCTACGCCAGGGCACGCGGCATCCGGGTCGTGGGCGGGACCGGGTACGAGACCGAAGCACGCCTGGCCTTCGCCGCGCTGCACCAGCTGTTCGCCCCGATCATGGCCTACTTCGGCAAGGTGGAGCCGTTCCACCGCGATGTGTTGCGGCGTGTGCTCGGCTTCGAGGAAGGACCGGCGCCCGACCGGCTGGCGGTGTCCGTCGCTGCCCTGGCGGTGCTTGCGGCGGTGGCCGACGACGGGCCGCTGCTCATCGCCGTCGAGGATGCTCACTGGGTCGATCACCCGACCCGCGAGGTGATGATGTTCGTGATCTTGCGGCTGGCGGCATTCGACATCCGGGCGATCTTCGCCCGCCGCGCCCTGTCGGCCACCGAACGGGTCACGCCGGGCGTGACCATGCTCGAGGTCGGGCCGCTCACGAACGCGGCGTCCGCCCAGCTGCTGCACCTGCTCCACCCGGACCTGCCGCCCGCCGCGCAGCGGCAGGTCCTCCAGGACGCCGCCGGGAATCCGCTGGCGATCGCGGAGCTGCCGGCGGCGCTCGGCACCAAGGCGGCGATCGGCCTGGAGATGCTGCCGGCGAGCGCTTCGGTGCGCACAAGGCTGGAGGCCACCTACGCAAGCCGGATCTCCCCGCTGCCGGCCGCGACGCGGGCAGCGCTGCTGCTGACGGCGCTGGATGGCAACCGGCTGGAGCGCCAGGCCACCGCCGGTCAACCCAGCGCGCTGAGCCCGCAAGACATCGCCGAGGTTGAGCGGCTGGGGCTGGTGACACGCGACTCGACCTGGTCGCGGCTGACGTTCCGGCACCCGCTGGTCCGCTCGGCGATCGTCAACAGCGCGTCCCCGGAGCAGGTGCGCGCGGCGCATGCCGAGCTCGCCGCAGGCTACCGCCTGCAGCCCGAACGTCGTGTCTGGCATCTCGCGGCCGCGACGATCGAGCCGGACGAGGGCATCGCCGCGGAGATCGAGCAGAGCGCCGAGCAGGTCAGCGCGCGCGGCGGCAGCGGACTGTCGGTCGCGGCGCTGCGCCGGGCGGCTGCCCTCACGCCGACGATGCGGGACGCCGCCCGCCGATTGCAACGGGCCGCCGAGCTGGCCGCGGAGTCCGGCCAGCTGGACGCCGCGCAAGAACTGCTCGAGCAAGCCCGGCGCCACGAAATCGATCCCGTGCAGGCCTGCCGCGGCCAGCTGACCGCCGCGCTCCTGCTGCTGCGCCGCGACGGTGACCTGACCGGGGCCTGGCGGCTGCTCATGCACGCATTCGGGCGGCGGCCCGGCGGTGTGCCCGCCGCGGTTATGGACGACGTCGTCCAGACGCTGATCCATATCGCCCTGTGCTGCGCCGACCCCGGCAAGTGGGCCGCGCTGGACGACATAGTGGCGGGCTGCGGCGGCACGCTGGCGGAGGAGGTGCGGCTGTCCTATGCCGTGTTCGGCGACCTGGCCGGGGCGGGAACCGCTGCCGCCGTCCGGCTGCGCGCGGCCTTCGAGCAGCTCGCCGACGACGCGCCGGCCAGACGGGTCGCCGAGCTGTGCCGGATCGCGATGCGCCTGGACGTCCTGTCCGACTACCGGCCCTACGTGCGCCGGCTGATCGAGCGCGAGGCCGGCTCGGGAGCGGTGTTCCATGCCGTCAGCGGCTATGAGTTCGCCGCGTTCGACTGCTACCTGTCCGGCGACTGGGATGGCTGCGAGCAGACCTGCAACGAGGGGCTCGACCTGAGCATCCGGCACGGCCTGCCGATCTCGATCCAGGGTTTCCGCACCGTCCTGGGCCTGCTCGCCGCCAGCCGCGGCGATGTCCACTCGGCCCGTGAGTTCAGCCGGCTCATCGAAGGCTGGGCCGAACCCAGGGAAAGCGGCTCGCACCTGGCCGGATCGGCCCGCAACCAGGGCCTTGCCGCCCTGTCCGAGGGCGACTACGAGACGGCGCTGCACCACCTCACCAGGATCAGTGCGCCCGGCGAGATCCCGCGGCACGCCGTGTACGCCCCCTATGTGGTCTTCGACCTCGTCGAGGCCGCCGTCCACACCGGCCGGGTGGAAGAAGCGCGTGCGCACGTCGCCGCGGCCGACCGGGCCGGCGTGGGAACGCTGACGTCCCGGTCGCGGTTCCTGCACGCGGGGGCACGCGCGCTGGCTGCGCCGTACAGCGGCGCCGGCGAGCTGTTCCGGCACGCGCTCGCCTCGCCGCACGCCGAGCAGTGGCCGTTCGATCACGCGAGGGTGCGGCTGGCGTTCGGCGAACTGCACCGCCGTAACCACCGCTCCCGTGACGCCCGCCCCGAACTGCGGCGCGCGGCGGACATCTTCGCGAGGATCGGCGCGACCGCGTGGCAGCACCGCGCGGAACAAGAGCTTCGCGCCACCGGCATCGCGGTCTCCCCGGTCCCGGCGGCGCCGCAGCCGGATCCGGGGACCGCCGGGCTGACCGCGCAGCAACTGCAGGTCGCGAAGCTGGCCGCGTCCGGCCTCAGTAACAAGGAGATCGCCGAGCGCCTGTTCCTGTCCCCGCGGACCGTCAGCGCTCACTTGTACCGGACCTTCCCCAAGCTGGGTATCAGCTCACGCTCGGCGCTTCGTGACGCGCTCGACGCCCTCAACGGCCGGCTGCACCCGCCCTGAGGCCATCCGCCTCGATCACCGCACCCTGGGCCCGGTACGGTGATCGGCTTCCAGTTGCTCCAGCCGTTTACCGACCTGGCCGCCCGCATTGACTTGATCGTGGCCGCCGCAGCGGCCAGCTTGTCTTCGGCAGTCAAGTCGTCGGGCCTGCGCCCCGGCAGGAACGGTGCCGCCCTTGCGGGCAGCCAGGTCACCACGGGAGGTCCGCCAGGCACGCCAGCCCGGATAGCAGACCCCGACCTTCCCCAAGGAGCCGCCGTCACCCACACCGACCACCCCCGCGCGTGAGGCCACGGGGCGGCCCGCCAGTCAGCGCGCCAGACGGCCGGGCCGGACGCCGTCACCTCAGCACCGGCTCGTGCCGGGCACCGCGCGCGCGTTCTGGCTCCCGCCGCGGGGGCGCTTCCGGCCCGCAGACGTGACGGCCGCTGATCCCGAACGGCTCGCGCGGGTGCCGCGCGCCCATGGCCAAACGGCGCACCCGCAGCCTGGCCCAACGGGCCCGCCGGCGCGCTGCCCAGAGCCAGGGTCAGCACGGCGCGACACCCAGCCGCGGGCCACGCGACCTGGCCCAGTGGACCCGGGCCGGCCCCGGGGCTTCGGGCGCCCTCACCTGGTCCCCCGGCCCGCGCCGCCCCGGCCTCCATCCGCCCCGGTCCCGGCCCCGGCGACCGCAGCATGCGGTCAAGCAACAAAGCCAGCTTCCCCGCGGACGGAGCGGTCAGCAGTCGGCCACCCCCCGGCCGGGCATCGCCCACCACGGCAAGGTGGAACGCCCGAACCAGGTCGGCACACCCGCGAACCGCTCAGCCAGAGCGTCTTCGTCACGGCGAACCGCAGCCTCATAACCCGCCGGGAACCAGCCCGGCTCCACCGCCCCCTCTCCATCCCAGGCGACCTCCGCCCACATCAGCCGCCCGCGCTCATCCCCGCACACCCCCGTGCACACCGACAGGGCGCGGCACCATCAGCGGCAGACGCGCGCGGATGCCATGCATGCCGCGCGGCCCACGTGACGCCGAGATGACGGCGATCACGCCCACAGATGCCCCGATTTGGGACGTGGACCTTCCCGCTTACCACATGTTCTGGCCACCATCGACCACTACCTTTTGCCCCGTTATAAACCGCGCCTGATCCGCCAGCATCAACATCACGGCGTCTGCGATGTCCTCGGGCTGGCCAAGCCTTCGCAACGGCACGGTGTCCTCTCGCGTACGCCGAACGGCTACGTCATCTAGCCGAAAACGCTGCTCCGTCTCTTCCGTCACAATAAGTCCGGGGATGATTGTGTTAACCCGAATTTTGGGCGCAAGCTCAAGCGCCAAACATTGCGTCATCATCATCAGACCTGCCTTAGACGCGCAGGTATTGATACCGTTGCGCCGTCCTCTAAGGCCCGTCGATGCGCCGATGTTAAGGATCACGCTGTTATCGTCTTGCTTCATCATTTGACGAGCCGCATGCTGCGAGCAAAGGAACGCGCCCTTCAAAGTGACATTCACTACTCGGTCCCACTCGTCCTCGGTCATCTCAAGTGCAGGCTGATCAATTACGCGAGCGGCATTGTTGACGAGAACATCTATACGGCCGAACGCCTCTAGCGTTCGTTCCATAAGAACAGAAACATCATGCGGATTACTGACGTCCGCTTTCACCAGCACCACATCCGGGCTGACTTCCCGGCACTCGGCCAGAGCCAATGCCGCTCGTTCATCGTCTGCCGAGTAGTTCAGCACCACGCTATAGCCTGAACGCAGAAGGCGAAGCGCGATAGCTCGCCCGATTCCGCTTGAACTGCCCGTGACGACTGCTACGCGCCTCGTTCTAAGCATTTAGCCGGACTCCTTCGCGTTGTCGCCCGCTGTGATCTGTAGCCTTTCACCAAGGGATCTGACGCGCCGTTCGCGTGGCCATGCCTCGCTGGCCCGTTGAAGCGCTACCATCATCTCTCGCCGACGCTGCTTACTTCCGAGCAGGGCCACACCGTCAAGCCCACGGCTGATATATGTTTCGAACGCGTCCAGATCACCGAGTAGAACCGCGCATCGGAAAAGATCACCCGGGTGTTGCGGGCCGTCGGCTCAGAATGTGACCCGGCTATATGAGCAGGCGGCTCACATTTAGATGTAGGAGAATACAGGGGGAGGAAGTCGGCGAGCAGCCGTGTCGTTTGGCGGAAATGAGACCCATTGCGAGACCGCGCAACGGATCGAACGTGATAACCCAGATTGGATTGTCATATGGGGAATCTATACGCGCGAGTATGTGGCATTCCCAAAGTTCCGCGCGCCACCGGGAACAATGCTCTGCTCGCGTAACCCAAACACGCTGGCCGCGGGAATGCGCCAGATCGAATTCACTTTCAACCCGCGAGCGGAACCGGAAGGAAGTACGGATGCCGGCGCACGTCGGTCGATGCTGCGCCCACACGATTACACGTGAATGCCCGGTCGATTGCGTCTTGCAAAAGTGACATCAGTCATACATGATGCATCCTCTGTCACCTCGGTCAGAAGACGCAGTCGATGAGCATGGGGCGTGAGGCCAGTCACGGTCAGCAGATCGCGCGCCTACCTCTGGTGGCTGCGCGCGGGATCGCCCGGCCACCACCGGTACGGGATCACGGTCGGCGCCGAAGGCATGCGGATGTGGCTGGACAATCCCGCGAACGTCGTCGGCGAACCGTTGCCGCTGAGCACCCACGCTGCCCAGCAGGGGGCGTGAGTTGCGTCAGCTTTGGGTGGTGAGGATTTCGTGCAGCTTGGCGAGCAGGATGGTTTCTGAGAACGGTTTTTCTATGAGGTGGACGCCGGGTGCGAGGACGCCCTGGGCGCCGAGGAGGCCCTGGGTGTAGCCGGACATGAACACCACCCGCGCGGCGGGCTGCAGGATGCGGACCTTGTCGGCCAGTTCTCTTCCCTGCATGTGCGGCATGACGACGTCGGTGAGCAGCACGTCGATGTGGTCCAGGTGGCGGGAAAGGGCGCTGAGCGCTTCGCGGCCGCTGGGGGTCGCCACGACGTGGTAGCCGTTGCGGGCCAGGATCCGGCGGGTGACCTCGCGCATGGCGGCTTCGTCCTCGACGACAAGAACCGTCTCGCCGTGGCCACGCCGGGGCTGCGCGGGCGGTGGAGCTTTGGCGTCGGGTGCCTTGCCGGTGACGGGCAGCAGCGCCGTGAGGATGGTGCCCATGCCGGGTTCGGAGTAGATCCGCACGTGCCCGCCGGCCTGGGTGATGATCCCGTACACGGTGGCCAGCCCGAGGCCCGACCCTTCGCCCTTGGGCTTGGTGGTGAAGAACGGGTCGAAGACCCGGTCCACGACGTCCTTGGGTATCCCGGTGCCGGTGTCGCTCACCTTCAGGGCCACGTACCGGCCGACAGTAAGCTCGGCCTGGGCGGCCGCGGCCTCGTCGATGTCGGTGTTGGCGGTCTGGATGGTCAGCTTCCCGCCGCCGGGCATCGCGTCGCGGGCGTTGACCGCCAGGTTGACCAGAACCTGTTCGATCTGGCCGGGGTCGGCCAGCACCGGGAGCAGGTCGCCGGCCAGGTCGGTGATCAGCTCGACATGCTCGCCGAGGGTGCGGACCAGAAGCTGTTCGACGCTTTCGACCACATCGTTGATGTTCAGCACGCGCGGCTGGATCACTTCCTGGCGGGCGAACGCCAGCAGCTGATGGGTCAGGCCGGCCGCCCGCTCGGCGGCCTGCTGAATCTGCTTGATGTCGTCGCGGACGGCTTGCCAGCGCCCGTCCGGTGCTTCCTTGGCGACCTCGTCGCCGACGAACGAGGCGTAGTTGGAGATGACGCCCAGCAGGTTGTTGAAGTCGTGGGCCACCCCGCCGGCGAGCTGGCCCAGGCTTTCCAGCCGCCGCGACTGGTGCAGCTGCCTCTCCAGCCGGTCCCGCTCGGCCTGGGTGCGCAGCCGCTCCCGCTCGGCCAGGATCTCCATCCGCTCGGTCACATCACGGACCACGGCGGTGACAAGAATCCCGTCGTCGGTGTCAATCGCGGACAGGGAGACTTCGGCCGGGAACGTGGTGCCGTCCCGCCGACGCCCCGTGAGCTGGATATCGGCGCCCATGGGGCGGGGCCGGGGATCGGCCACGTACCCGGCCCGGTGGCCGGGATGGGCGTCCCGCACCCCGTCCGGGACCAGGATTTCCACCTGCTGGCCGACGAGGCCGTCTCTGTGGTACCCGAACAACCGCTCCGCCTGCGCGTTGACCAGCGCGATCTTGCCGCAGGAGTCGACGCACACCATCGCGTCCGGCGCCGCCTCCAGCAGCCCACGGAACCGGGCCTCGGCCCGCTGGCGCTCGGTCACGTCCCGGGCCACGGTCGCCACCCCGACGATCGTCCCGGCTCTGTCGGCGATGGGCGACAGCGTGAGCGAGACGTCCACGGTCGTCCCATCCTTGCGCAACCGACGGGTCTGGTACTGCTCCACCCGCTCGCCCCGGGCGACGGCGGTCAGCACCTCGGCTTCCCGCTCGCGGTCGGGCACCGGGATGAGCACCTCGATGTGACGGCCGAGCATCTCCGCGGCCGGGTATCCGTACAGCCGCTCCGCGCCCGGGTTCCAGCTAGTGATCACCTGATCGAGGGTCTTGCCGATCACCGCGTCGTGCGACGACTGGATGATCGACGCGAGCTGCGCGGCCGTCTCGGCCGCCAGCCGCCGGGCGGTCACGTCACGGACCGCGGCCGAGACCAGGATCCCCTGGTCGGTGTCGATGGCCGACAGGGAGATCTCCGCGGGAAAGGTGGTGCCATCGCGGCGGCGCCCCGCCAGCTCCGTCCCGGCGCCCATCGGGCGGGGCCGGGGATCGGCCACATACTCGGCCCGGTGGCCCGGATGGACATCCCGCACCCCGTCCGGCACCAGCATCTCCACCGGCTGGCTGGCCGACGAGCTCGCCCCTGCCGTACCCGAACAGGCGCTCGGTCTGCGCGTTCACCAGCGCGATCTTGCCGTCGCGGTCCACGCACACCATCGCGTCCGGCGCCGCCTCAAGCAACCCGGCGAACCTGGCCTCGGCCCGCTGCCGCTCGGTCACGTCGCGGACCGCGGCCGTGACCAGGATCCTCTGGTCGGTGTCGATGGCCGACAGGGAGATCTCCGCGGGGAAGGTGGTGCCATCGCGGCGGCGCCCCGCCAGCTCCGTCCCGGCGCCCATCGGGCGGGGCCGGGGATCGGCCACATACTCGGCCCGGTGGCCCGGATGGACATCCCGCACCCCGTCCGGCACCAGCATCTCCACCGGCT
>WNGJ01009443.1_pt1 | contig 10384 bp, 7 predicted proteins | sample 5400611 | NCBI WGS metagenome assembly WNGJ01 (sample SAMN13153375, study PRJNA577476) | soil metagenome | isolation source: 40 cm soil or saprolite under Garry oak tree replicate 1 | place: USA:California | collected 2016-06-15
GCGGCCTGTGCCGAAGCGGCCCTCATCAGCGACCCGCATCGGGCGATCGACTGGCTATCGACGCTGCCGCAGGTCGTCCTCGTCGCGCTCGGAGAGGAGCCGTGAGGTTCCAGGACGCCGCACCCGATGCGCGCGCGATCGTCTACGCGGGGATCCAGGCCGATCCGCTAGTCGCCCGCGCTGCCGCCCTTCTCGCCGATGCCGGCCACGCAGAGCGGGTCCTTGCTCGCGCGGTCATGAACGGCGAATCGACCGACCCGGCCGGCTGGCGGACGATGTTTCCGGGGCTGTTCGGGCCCGATGTGGTCGCCAGCGACGCCCCCGCCGTCCAGCGGGCTGAGGCGGTTCTCGCCGCATCGCTCGCCGTCGCCGACCGGGGCGAGGCGGCCCGAAGCCAGTACCGGGGAGCGATCGTCGAAGCGCTGACCGAGGCGCTCGTGCGGCGGCGCCATCCCGATGCCCCCGCCAATGCAGTTCGTCGCGAGCGGCGCATCATGTTCGACGGAGTCCGTGCCGAGATCCATCCGTACGATGTCACGGTTGAGTTGCCCGGCGAATCCGCCGCGATCGACTGCAAGTGGGGCGCGCGGGGCATTTCCGCCGACGTGCTCCACCAACTCGACGACGCGCGGACGCACGCGACGGCCGATGATGAGCGGCTGGCGGCGATCCTCGTCGTCTTCGACGCCGAGCTGTCGTGCGCGGTGCGCCTCGAGCGCCAGACGGCACCCCACGCGGGGACCGAGATCGTGGGCCTCGAGACGCTCGATCGACTGGCGGCGGCTCGATGACCCGCCGGGGCAGGACGCCGACCCACGCCGCCACGACCGGCCACGCCGCCACTACCGCCGACGACGCCACGACCGGCGACGCCCTGGCGTACGAGGCGCCCTATCGCGTCCGCTTCGATGAGGCGGGTCCTGACGGGTTCGCCAGGACCTCCGCGATCCTGCGCTACGCTCAGGACGTCGCCTGGCTTCACTCGACGGCACGCGGCTTCGATCGGGACTGGTACGGCCAGCGCTCGCTGACATGGCTCGTCCGCGCGGCGGAACTCGAGATCCTTGCCCGGGTGCCGCTCGGGACGACGATCGTGTCGCGAACCGCGGTGATCGGGCAGCGTCGCGTCTGGGCGCGTCGACGCGGTGAATTCAGCCTGCCCGACGGGACGCTGGCGGGCTGGGTCCACACCGACTGGGTGATGATCGACGGTCGCGGCGGCCTGACCCGCATCCCGGAGATCTTTGCCGAGGAATTCCGGATCCCGGAGTCGACGGGCCAGATCGGCCGCGTCCCATTGCCACCGACCCCGCCGGACGCGTCGCGCCGCCCGTTGGCCGCTCGTCCGCACGAGCTGGATCCGATGGGCCATGTCAACAACGCCGTGTACCTCGATTGGCTCGAGGAAGCGATCCTGCTCGCGGCCCCCGGCGCTGCGAGCGCAACTCTCGCTGCGACGCCGCGTCGCTATCGTCTCGAGTACGCCGCTGCGGCCGACCCCGGCACGCCGCTCGAGGATGCTGTCTGGCGGGATCCCGAGATCGGCTGGTCGTATCGCCTGAGCGGCCCTGACGGCAGGGACCGCTTCCGGGCTCGTGTCGATCTGCCGGGCCGACGACCTTCGAGTGGAGGCGAACCGTGAGCAGGATGGTCTTTCGGGGCGGTCGGGTCTTCGACGGCACAGGCACCGACCCCGCGCCGGCCGACGTCGTCGTCGAAGACGGTCGGATCGTCGACGTCGGGAGTGGGCTCGACGGGGACGAGAGCGTGGACCTCGCCGGTCAGACGATCCTGCCCGGCCTGTTCGACTGCCACACCCACGTGACGATCAGCCACGTCGATCTCTGGCGAGCGGCACAGCAGCCCTTTTCGTACGCGTTCTACGAAGCGACGCGCAACCTCGCCGCCACGCTCCGGATCGGGATCACCTCGATCCGCGATGCAGGCGGGGCGGACCTCGGCATTCGCCAGGCCGTCGACGACGGCCTCATCGCGGGGCCGCGGATGCAGATCTCCCTGATCATGCTGACCCAGACAGGCGGCCATGGCGACGATTGGTACCCCTCGGGCGCCGAAATCCCGTTCATGATCCCGCATCCGGGGCGACCGTCCGGGCTTGTCGACGGCCAGGACGAGATCCGCCGCAAGGTCCGCGAGCTCGTCCGGATGGGCGCCGACGTCATCAAGGTCGCCACGAGCGGCGGCGTCCTGTCGCCACGCGACGACCCGCGCCATGCTCATTTCCGGCCGGCCGAGCTCCAGACCCTCGTCGAGGAGGCGACCGCGGCGGGCATCTTCGTCATGGCCCACGCCCAGGGCGGGGACGGCATCAAGAACGCCGTTCGAGCCGGCATTCGATCGATCGACCACGGCATCTACCTCGACGACGAAGCCATCGAGCTGATGAAGGCCCGCGGGACGTGGTTCGTGCCGACCCTCGTCGCTCCCCAGGGCGTCATCGACGCCGCGGAGGCCGGGGTCCCATTGACGCCGGCCGTCGTCGACAAGGCCCGCGCCGTCGTCGAGATCCATCGCTCGGCGTTCCGCCGCGCGGTCGAGGCGGGCGTCCGGATCGCGATGGGCACCGATTCCGGGGTCACGCCGCACGGCCGCAACCTCCGCGAGCTGGCGCTGATGACCGCGGGCGGGATGCGCCCGGCCGACGTCCTCGAGGCCACGACGCGAAGTGCGGCCCAGCTCCTGGGGGTAGACGCCGAGCGCGGCACGATCGAGCCCGGCAAGGACGCCGACCTCGTCGTGGTCAGGGGCGATCCGTACGACTTCAGCGACCTCGGCGAGCGGGTCGAGAGCGTCTGGAAGGCAGGGCGGCAGGTCGTCTGAGACCGCCTTTCTGGCCCTGTTCGCGCCTTGTCAAGCGAATTGCGGGCGAAATCCGGCCACCCGCTTGTACGGGTAGGCGAGGGGTCACCTTGCCCAGATCAGATGCCGCAGGGCGCGACAGTCCTCCAGTTGTCGACGGTGTCCGTGACGGCCTGGGTCCCCGACGCGCCGTAGCTGAGCGTCAGCAGGCGATTACCGATCTCGCCGCAGACGCTGTCCTTCTCGACATGATCCCAGTCCCCGAGCGTGTACTTGTATTCGATCTGGGTTCCCTCCTTGCCGGTGAACGCGATCGTCCAGTGGGTCGTGTCGACGCGGGTGAGGGCAACGGCGCCAGGGTCCCACTGGGGGTAGCCGCCATCCAGCCGGTCGAGGAAGCCGGCGATGTGGACGCTACGTCCCGTCCCGTCGGTCGACGCCGGAACCGTCACGTTGAAGGTCAGGTGGACGGTCCGCAGCTCGGCGGTGGCCGCAACCTCGGCCGAGCCGGACGAGCGATTGAACGACGTGTCGACCGATCGGACGACGTAGACGTAGGTCTGGCCCTCGACCACCTCTGTGTCCGTGAACGACGCCGAGCCGGCCGATCCGACGAGCGAGTAGGGGCCGCCCGGGGTATCGCCGCGGAGGACCTCATAGCCGAAGAGGGTCGGGTCGCCGGAGACCGGATCCCAGGCGAGCTCGACCCCGGCCGGTGAGGCCGAAACGACGTGAAGGCCGGTGGGGACAGCCGGGGCCGCCGTGTCCGATGAAGGCTGGACCGTCAAGGCGCCGGCCTGGCTCGTGGAGTAGCCGTTGCCGACCCCGTCGAGATCGGCGTAGACCCAGTCGCGCCCGGCGGTGACGGTATATCGATAGGCATAGTCGTACTGGCCGGGAGCCTCCGGCTGGAGCGAGGCGACGAACTCGTCGTTGTTGCCGGCATCCGTGTTGAACGCGGCATCGACCCATTGCCAGGCGGCGTTGCCGTCGGGGTTGGAGCCGTCCGGCCCGAACCCGAGCTGGGCGACGAGGCTCGGCGTCGCGCCGGGCTGGTTCGTCTGCCCGTCGATCCAGACCTGGCCGTAGGCGTTGTCCGTCCGGTCGACTGCCGAGACGACGTGGGTCATCGCGGGCGGCCACTGGAGGTTGGCCCAACCGATCACCAGGTGCGGCAGGCCGTGGACCTCGTTCGACGGGCCGCTTGCATTCCCGGCGGCGTCGAGGGCCCGGACGACGATGTAATACGTCCGGGCGTTGTCGAGGCCATCGATCGCAAACGACGTGGTCGTGACAGGCGCGGTGTTGGCTCGGACGTAGCCGCCGCCGGACAACGGGCTGACCCAGACGTCGTAGCCTGCAGCCCCGCCGACCGAATTCCAGGCGACGGTCAGCTGGTTCGCGGCTTCGCCCGTGACATGGAGATTGGGCGGCGCGGCCGGTGCCGTCAGGTCCACCGTGCCCGAGGCGAGCAGCATTCCCGACAAAGCGGGCAGGGTCAGCACGACCGCGCCGGCGGTCACCGTGACCGAGCCGCTAGCGGCGACGCCGACGCCGTAACGGCGGGCGAGGGTGACGCCGTCCGGCAGGTAGCCGGCGACGGGGATCGACAGGGTTCGCGCCGACGACGAGCGGTTCATCGCCACGATCGCGGCCTGGCTCGGGGTCTTCCGCCCGTACGCGACGGTCTCGTCCGTGTCGTTGGCGAGCAGGACCCGGAAATCGCCGTTGCGCAGCGCGGGGATGCCCGCGCGCAGCGACGCGAGGCTGGTGTAGTGGGCGAGGAGGGACAGGTCGGGCTGGCCACCTAGGTCGGCCCACGGATAGGTTCGCCGATCGTCGGGATCGTCGGCACCGGTCAGCCCGACCTCATCGCCGTAGTAGACGGTCGGTGCGCCGGGCAGGCTGAACTGGATGAGCGACGCGAGTCGCACGCGGAGCTTGCCGGCGGCGACATTTGCGCCATTGGCCTCCTTGGCCGCGGTCGTCTCGGCGCCCGGTGTCAGTGTCCACAGGAGACGCGCCGTGTCGTGGCTGTCGAGGAGGTTCATGAGCGAGTAGTAGGCGGCATCCGGGTAGTCCTCGCGGATCGAGGCCAGCCGGTCGGCGAAGTCCGAGACGCTGATCTGGTGGCCGCTGTCGGCGAAGCCCTTCGGGTCGAAGCCCTGTGGGACGAGCAGGGCCAGAACCGCGTCGCGCAGCCGGTAGTTCATTGTCGTGTCGAGGCGGTCGCCGCGGATCATCCGGAGCAGGGTCGAGTCCTTCTGCCAGGTCTCACTGACCGTCAGGGCGTCGGGGTTGGCGGCCTTGACGACCGATCGGAACGTCGACCAGTAGCTGTCGGGGAATGACGCGTCGCCGGCGACGTCGAGCCGCCAGCCTCCCGCGCCTGCCGTGATCCAGTGCTTGGCGACGCTGTCCGGGGCCGTCAGAAAGTAGCTCTGGACGGCGGCCTGTGACTTGCGCAGGACCGGGATCGAGTCGAACCCGAACCAGCCCTCGTAGGTCGCCGACTTCGGGCCGGCGGAGCCCGCGCACGTCCCCGTACCGGCCGCGACATCGGTGAAGACGAACCACGAGCGATACGTCGAGGTCGTCGATTCGCACGCGCCCACAGTCGAGTAGTGGCCATAGCGATCGAACAGCGGGCTGTCCGACGACATGTGGTTGAACACACCGTCGAGGATGATCCGGATCCCGAGCGCCTTCGCGTGCTTGACGAGGTTGTCGAAGTCCTTCTGGGTCCCGAAATACGGATCGATCTGCTTGTAGTCCTGGGTGTCGTAGGAGTGGTTGGATCCCGCGTCGAAGATCGGGTTGAAGTAGATCGCGGTGACCCCCATCGTCCTCAGGTAGTCGAGCTGCTGGTCGACGCCCTTGAGGTCGCCACCCATGTAGTCGCGCCCACGGGGACTCTCTTTCGTCGGGCTGTCGGCCGGCGGGGTGGTGTCGAACCGCCAGGGGCAATTCGTGTCGCCGTCCGCGTAATTCCGGCAGTAGCCCTCCGGTTTCGTGGCCCACGGCAGCTTGAGGACGGGGTCGTCGTAGCGGATGTCGCCGGTCACGGGATCGTTGCTGGCGCGACCATTGCGGAAGCGGTCCGGGAAGATCTGGTAGATGACCGCGCCTTTCGCCCAGGCCGGCGCGCTGAAGCCCGGCACGTACTGCATCAGGGCCCAGCTCTGATCGATCGGGTCGTCGCTCGGCGCGCCGAGGCCGCCGTCGAGGGCGGGGGTGTCGTCGGCGTAGTAGTCCGCGTCCGCGCCGTCGCTCACGATGAAGCGGTACCAGAGGTTGTCCGGCTGGTTGGCGATCGAGGCGGGCAGGGTGAGGCTCCAGAAGTCGCACGTCTCGGTCTCGAGACCGGCTTGATAGCACGGCGCGCCGGCCGCGGCGATCGACATCGGCCGGATCTGCTGGCCCGCGAGGCGAAGGCTGTAGAGGCGAACCCTGACGCCGGTCACGTCGCCGTGGAACGTCCGGAAACGGAGCGTCACCGGCGTCCCGGCCGGAACCGCGCCACCGGGCGTTCGGTAGAGGCTGTCGCGGGAGTCGTGACGAAGGCCGTCCCATTCGACGTTGCCGTCATGGCCGTGACCGGCCGAGATCGTGAGGACATGCGTCGATGCGACGTAGGTGAAGGTGACCTTTGCATTGTTGGCCGGAACGGTGAAGGCGATGTTGGCCCCGTCGCGCACGCCGCCCTGGCCGTAGTTCTCGTTCCAGCTCTCGTTGATCGCGACCTTGCTCTCGTAGCCGCCCTGCGGCAGAGCCGTCGTCTCGAAGGTGTAGACGCCGTCGCCGTCGGGATCCTCGAGCCACGAACGGAGGCAGTCGGGCTGCCAGTCGCCTGGGCAGCCAAGCTCGCTCTGGAAGCTGCCCGGCGCGACGGCGATGACGGAGCCGACGTTGTCGGTGACCCAATGGCTCTTGTGGTCGTAGTAGAACTTGACGTCCCGGCCGCTGCCAGCATCGACCGGGATGTTCGCGCCACCCGGCTGGGCATGAAGGCCGTAGTTCTCGTCCCAGGCGTCGTTGAGCGCCGCCTTGTACTCGAAGCTGCCGCCGGGAAGGCTGAGCGTTCGCTGCCAGACGTCGTCGGCCGAGTCGTACGTGAGATGTGTGGCCGCGCAGTCGGGGACCCAGTCGCCGCTGCAGCCGAGCTCGCTCTGGAGGCTGCCGGCGATCGTCACGCTCGAGGGGGCGGGCGTGTGCGAGGCGAACACGGCGGGCGCGCTCGCCGCCGGGATGAACGACGCGACCAGGACCGCAGACCCGACAGCCGCGCGGAGGCGTCCTGTGAGGCCGAACGGACGGAGTTGAGGGGACGAAGAGCGCATCGGCCGATCCTCCGAGAAGCGCGTAATGGCTGGGGCGATCCATCGCGCTGACTGGCAGGCCGCTGGCTGGGAACGCGCCTAAACCGGTTCAGCAATCCGCTCGCTCAGGATGCGACCGGGGCGGGACCTGTGTCAACGGTCCGTGGCGGTTTAGTTCGTGTTTAGTAGCAGCGAGGTCCGCCACAAGGAACAGCGCCGGCAGGATTGTCTGCCGGCGCCGGTTTGTTGCCCCGAGCGGGGAGGAGCTCCCGCTCGAAGCCACGAGGTACGTGTCCAACGATCGGCCTCCTTGATCACCGCGATGTGAGTGGCACGTTAGCTTCCGCGCCACCAACGACATGGAATCGCAAGGTCGAGGCGCTGCCGTGCGGCGCGCCCGCGACGCCGACCTTCCGATCCTTGAGCTTTGGCCTTCCGGCGTGCCCAGGTCAGAACGGTGCGTCTCGGGGAGGGCTCGAGCGGAGGTGCCCGATGACGACCGACTTTGACAAGGAAATGATCCAGACCGGTTGGAGCGTCTGGACGGCCGACGGCCAGGAGCTGGGGACGATCATCGCCACCGATGCGACATCGCTCCGGGTCAAGAAACGGGGCCTGCTCGGCGGGGAGGTCCGGATACCGCGTGACAGCGTCGACGACGTCGAGACGGGCCGGGTCGAACTGAGCGTGACCAAGAGCGAGGCCGACGCGATCCACGGCTAGGTGGGCGGTGCGCCGGTTGCCCTTCCGGTCACTGGCCTTGGGCGACGGCCGATAAGTCCGCCCGGGGGCGGACTCGATTGACGATGATTCGCGCCTCTTGGGCGAGGCGCCGCACCGTCTCCATGTTGCCGTCCTCGAGCAGCCGCCGATTGACCAGCCAGCTGCCACCGCAGGCAAGGACATTCGGCAGCTCGAGGTAGCCGGGCAGCGTCGCCGCGTCGATCCCGCCGGTCGGGACGAAACGAATCTGCGGGTAGGGTCCGCCGACGGCGGCGAGCCAACGCCGGCCACCGGCGGCCTCGGCGGGAAAGAACTTGAACGTGCCCAGGCCGCGCGCCAGGCCGATCTCGACTTCGGTCGGCGTGGAGACGCCGGGCATGATGTCGACGCCGTGTTCGAGCGCGTGGTCGACGACCCGCTCGGAGAACCCGGGCGAGACGATAAGGCCCGCTCCGGCGCCGACCGCCGCGTCGAGCTGGTCGGTCGAGAGGACCGTTCCGGCCACGACGAGGACGTCCGGTCGGGCGGATCGGATCGCCCTGATCGCATCAATCGCGCCGGCCGTCCGGAGCGTGATCTCGATCGCGTCGATGCGGGCGCCGAGAAGCGCGTCGACGAGCGCGATCGGATCGGTTCCATCGGGTATCTCGACCACCGGCAGGACGCCGCAGGCTCGGATCCGATCCAGGGTTTGCAAGAGGCCTCCTGTCATCTGGGGCAGGATAGCGGCGCGCGTCGGCTTGCTTCGAGGTATCGGTGCAGAATCCGTTCCGGCCGTTCCGGCCGGCTCGCCCAACGAGCCGGACACGTTCTCAGCTGAGGTACCCGACGTGACCGATCTCGATATCTTCCACAAGATCAATTCACTGTCGGCGGAGGAGGAGGAGCTCTATGCGTCCGCCGGCGACGGCAGCGGGCTGACGGCCGAGGCGACCGAACGGCTCGAGGCGATCAAGATCGAGCTCGACCGGACCTACGACCTCCTCCATCAGCGCCAGGCTCGCCTCGCCGCCGGTCTCGATCCGGACGAGGCATCCGAGCGTCCCGCCGATGTCGTCGAGCGCTACCAGCAGTGAGCGCGCTCTACCCGCGGTGATCGCGCGACCCGACCAACCGTCTCACCGCCCCGAGACGGTCATCGACCAATCGGGTCGCAGCAGGAACGGCGGCAGGTAGGCCGGCAGGTTGGAGAACGGCAGCACGTCCGGGTGCAAGTCGATCCCGAGCGCGTTCTTCATGAAATCCCGGCGCGCCTCGATCCGCCGCCACGCCGCCGGGTAGCCGGCCGCGAACGCATCGCGCAGAGTCTCGTCCGCAAGCGCGATACCGTCCTCGATGTTCGTCGTGAAATAGTCCGTCCCGGTCGCCGGGATGATGTCGACCTGGAAGGCCATCCCGGAGCGCAGCTCGATCGTCGATCCGGCCGAGATCGGCGAGTTGACCCACTCGTCGAGATGGATCTGGTGGCCGGGATTGAGGAAAATCCCGAAGAACGGGTCGCCGAGGCGGCGATCGACGATCTCGTGGAGCGTGCCGGCCGCCTGGCCGATGCGGAGCGCCCCGTACCACTCGGCGACCGCCTCGAAATACGGACCGACCAGCCGCTCCACGTAGTCGCGGATCCCCGTCGGCAGCTCGGACGCCTCTTCGACGACGAAACCGGCCCGGCAGTTGAGTGCGCCCCAGATCCCGAAGGCGACGGTGAATCGGTCGCCTCGTTCGATCGGCCGGTCGCCCGGGCTGAGCAGACCGAGCGACGCTCGCGGTCCGGCGGTCAGCATGAGATGGCACGACAGGGGTGTGCCGTCCCACTCGAGCAGGCGGACCGCTTCTCGTTCGGTCATCCCCGGTCGGAGGCCGGTCAGCAACCGCCGGACGCCGTTCGAGGTCTGGCACGCGGCGTGCTCCAATACGGCGAGCTGCTCGACCTCGTTGATGACTCGCAAACCGTCGGCTGGGTCGATCAGGAGATCGGTGGCATTCTCGACGGCGCCGTCCAGACCGGTGAGGCGTCGCAGCTCGTCGACGACATAGGCAGGCGCGTCGGACATCCCGGGCGAGGCGTACGTCTTCCAGCCGACGATACCGACCCGGCCCCCCGATCCGATGCCCTCGCCGGCGAGGATCTCCCCGAGCTGCCGGGACCGGTCCCGCGGCTGGCCGGGCAGGCTGAGGTCCTGGAAGAGATGGCGCCGCATGGCCAGGGGCGCCGCGCCGGCCATCCCTAAGCACTCGTTGCCGACGAGGATCGCGGGCTCCTCCCCGCCGCCGATCACGAGCAATGCCTCCTCGAACCGCGGGTCGAATCCAGTCACGTAGGCGAGGTTGGCGCTGTGTTCGCGGTCGGCATAGACGACGAGGCGGTCGTAGCCGCGTGACTCCGCGCGTCGGCGGAGCATGGCCAGCCGAGACGGGTAGAGCGGGGCCGGCAGCTCGGGTCTCGGGCCCCGCGGCCCGAAGTCCGGGAGGTCGATGCGGGCAAGCCGCGCGGTGGTCATCGGTGGTCCCTTCGCGCTCAGTAC
>WNGJ01034207.1_pt1 | contig 10383 bp, 13 predicted proteins | sample 5400611 | NCBI WGS metagenome assembly WNGJ01 (sample SAMN13153375, study PRJNA577476) | soil metagenome | isolation source: 40 cm soil or saprolite under Garry oak tree replicate 1 | place: USA:California | collected 2016-06-15
CGAAATTCACGATTCGCTCGAGTTTCCCCATGGCGAACGAGAACGATGCGCGTGGTAGACACAGGGTTTTTCTCTTTTCTATGCATTCGTGCCGTCGTAGGTGCGAGATATTGCATCTCATGTGGATTTAATCGGTGACCCAGTCAGAGATACCGATTAGTGGATACCTTATTCTATCTTGTACCTTTTGGATTTGCAATACAGCGGCAGGCGAAAAATGTGGTCTTTGCATTATGGTCTTGCCCCGATTTTGTAGAGGGAAGGCAGATTACGGTCTCTACAAAAACGGGGCAACATCACTTATTACATGCGCTCTGAACATGCGCAGCACTTCACCTGCCAGATGCACAAGCATTTCATCCTGTATGTTGGGATGACGTGCTTGTAGCGATCTTATTGCTGGCGTTTGACTGCTTGGCGAAGATGTCCTGGCCTGTTTGTTTCGTGGGAGTGACAGTCAACTCGGCGATGTCTACGTTGCCTGGCTGCTCAAGGACCTGGATGACGACAAGCGCGATCTCCTTTGCCTGTAACGGTTCTAGCTGCTTGATTGCTTCGACCGTCCCGGGTGGAAAGCCCGCCGCTTCGGCGAATTCGGTCTCGACTGCCCCCGGCTCGATCGTGGTGACGCGCACGCCTTGCTGGCCTACCTCCTGACGAAGCGCTTCAGCGATGGCGGTGACGGCGAACTTACTGCCACTATAGACGGCTCCCCCCGCCGTGACAGAGCGACCGGCGATAGAGGAGGTCACCACGACGTGTCCGCTGCCATGCTTGAGCAGGTTCTCCACCCCGTACTTCAAGGTCAACAGCAGGCCGTACACGTTGGTGTCGAGCAGATTCTTCCAGCGTTGGGGATCGCCATCGACGACGGGTGCGCGGTAGCCAAAGCCAGCATTGGCAATGACAATATCGAGCTTTCCCCAGCGTTGCACGGTCTGATTCACCAGGTTCTGCACATCCTCTGGCTTACTCACATCGCCAGGCACGATCAAGGGCTCCTCGCTCCCCTGGCCTGCCAGCCGCTGCGCAAGTGCTTGCAAGCGGTTCTGGCGCCGCGCGAAAAGCGCGACATGCGCACCACGTTGCACCAACTCCTCGGCGATGGCTTCTCCAATCCCACTACTTGCACCCGTTACCATTGCGACTTTTCCTCGCAGATCGGTCGCTTGTAGTTGCTCATTCTGCATATTTCCTCCCTAATGGGAACTCTTCAGATACCCGTGCATGGCCGCTGGCGCATTGCCGGAGGCACCGAGGCTCCTGAAGAGTTCCCCAAAGTGTTCTTCACTATTCCTGATGGGGACATTGCCTCACGCAAAAGCCCGGCCGACAGGGTTTGCAGCCACGAGCCAGTTGAGGCGCCTGACCCTCTCTCACTTATATGAGTATAAGGACGAAGTGTCATGAAAGCGTTATGAGTCTCGTCATGGTGTATGGAGGACGCACATCGTCAGTGGGCAATGGTCACACCATTGTCGAGAGGTTCAACCGCACCGCTGCTTTCGCCGCTCCTTAGCCTACAATGCGCTAGCCTGAACCGTCTGACGATGTGCGTCCTCCATACATACACATGATGTTCATGACGCTGCTCCTGGCGCTTTCATGCTCTCGCATACGCAGCCCAACCCGCCAATCCGCTCTCAACGAGCGGGTGACCAGGGAGAAGTCCCTATTCAAGAACCTGTCACGCCTGTCAATTGCTCAGAGAGCTGCCGCAGTTGGTGGCGAGCCTGCCGATCATAGGCCTGGCTCTCGGCGCGCGCCTCGCGCAGGCCATGAAAGTAGCGTCCGGTGACGTGCTCCAGCTCAGGGGCCGCGATCAGATGCGTGGTGGCCTGCACTCCTTCCTCAATGGAACTCACGCCGCTGCCCCTGGCCGCCAGCACCATTTTCGTGGGCATATAGGTGGCCGGATGCAGGCAATTGGCCGTGATGTCTGTCCCCGCGAGTTCTTCAGCCAGGTCAAACGTGACCATCACGAGCGCCAGTTTGCTCTGACAATACGCCTGGACTCCATCATAGCTGCGCTCGAGCATGACGTCACGAAAGTCAATGGGAGCCTGCCCAGCCGAGGCAACGTTGACAATGCGGGCAGGAGCCGACTGGCGCAGAGATGGCACGAGCTTGCGTGTCAACAGAAAAGGCGCCAGGTAATTGACGGCGAAGCGCAGTTCATAGCCATCCTCGCTCTCCTGTCGTGTGCCACCTCCCGGCAGGGTGGTCCCAATGCCGGCATTGTTGACCAGCACATCCAGGCGTTCCTGCTCGCGAGCCAGTCGTTCGGCCAGCGCACGCACCTGCGCCAGCGCTGAAAAGTCCGCGCGATACCACTGCAGGCGGGTGTTCCCCGTCTGTGCTCGGATCTCCTCCAGCGTGTGCTGCCCTCTGGCCTCATCCCTCCCATGAAGCAAGAGCATGGCCCCGGCACGCGCAAGATGTATCGCGACTGCTTTTCCCAGTCCATCGGTCGCTCCCGTAATCAAGATGACTTGTTCTGTCAGTGGTCTCATTTGGTCCTCCTCTCCCTGTCTGTGAATCATTGCTCAGTTGGAGACGAAGCTGAAGCAACGATCTTTTATTGCTTGCCCTGATTTTCGTACATTTCGATCAGCTCCTGGACGGTCGTCGCGTCCTCCGGCTTCTTGTCTGCCTCCCGGAAGGAGACCAGCCGCGGAAAGCGCAGCGCGTAGCCCGGCTCTGCTCCGACTTTTCCTGCAGTATGGGTCGGCGAGCGCGTGATCTCGTCGGCGAGCACTTCTAGGACGAGCTGCGGTTCGACCCACACACTCGGCTCGATGAGCGAGGAGACGCGAGCGGGCCGGTGATCGACTTCCAGCCCTCTGGTGCGCTCGCGGATACTGCGCCATTGTTCATCGCTTAACCCCGTGCCGATTTTCGTCACGGTGACGAACCGGTCCCGCTCGGGATCATAGACTCCCACCAGAAGGGAACCCGCTCCAAGGGCCGCGCGCTTGCCGCGTCCAAAGAGGTAGCCTAGCAGGACGCAGTCTAGGGTGTCGTTCAGGGCTCCGGCCGAGTGGCGCTTGAGCTTCACCCAATTGAAATTTCTCGCGCCGGCTTCGTAGCGGCTCTCCTGCTTCTTCACCACCAGGCCTTCCAATCCTTTGCTGATCGCTTCATCAAAGAGCAGCGTGAGCGTGTGGGCATCCTGTACAGTATGGCTCGCGGTGCGCATGAGGATATCGTCGGGTTGAAGAGTCTCTTCAAGGATCTTCAGGCGTTCCGCCAGCGGCGTATCCAGCAGCGATGCCCCGTCTTTATAGAGAATGTCAAAGACGAAGGCTTTCAGTGGAAGCAGCTCGGCCAGGGCCTCGATCCCGTGTTTGCGCCGCCTGCGGGTCGTTTCCTGGAAGGGCAGGAATTCTTCCGAGGTGGCGTTGTAGGCCAGGGCCTCCGCGTCCAGGATGACACGCTCCGCCCGGACTTGCCCCAGCGTTCCCTCGATGAGTTCTGGGAACATGTGCGATTGGTCTTCCAGGTTGCGTGAGAAGATGGTGACCTGCTGTCCATCCTTGTGGATCTGCGCGCGCAAGCCGTCGTATTTGTACTGCGCCACGACTACTCCCATTTTGGCGATGATGGCCTCGGGGGTAGGGAGCCGCTCGGCGAGTTGCGAGCGGATGGGCTTGCCGAGCTGGACGTCCAGGGCAGCCACGGCGCGCTGCGCCTCTACCTCCTCGGGATGTTGCCACAGCGTCCTGGCGATGAGGCCGAGATCCGAGGTCTTATTGTAGGCTCCTTCTAACAGCTTACGCTTCTTCGCGTCGTTCCACCTGGCCTTCGCCAAGGCATCGAGCACGGTCGCGTCACCGATGCCCAGCCGCAGATTTCCCAGCAGGATGCGCACCATATATTTGGCAGACACGCTGTCTACGCGCGTGAGCAAGTCGGCTAGCCTCGCAATGCGCTTTTCGACCGCTCCCTTCCCCGCGGTCTGCGCGATGGTTTTCAACCCCTCAAACACGTCGTCGATGCTGAGAGTGTCAGACGCCGTTCCTGCTTCTTTCCGTACCTGTTCTGCCACCAATCCCATGTCACCAAGGATGTTATAGCGTGTTAATACGTGCTCTGGAGTAGTGTGATAGGCCATGGCAATGGATCGGGCCACGGTTTTCTCCGCCATCCCCATCTCCAGCGCGACAAAAAACGGCGCGACTCTCCCCTGGACCAGGTAGCAGACCTGTTCGATTTCATCTGGCCGTTCGATCGAGCGAAAGAGCTGCGTTAAGAGTTCGATCAACATCAGCCGGGAGCTGGTCCGTTCCAGTTCCTCAAAAGTGCGCGCAAGACTGGCAAATTCCATAGGACATTCCTCCTTCTTCCCAATGGTACAATAGCATAAGTGAAGGACGCAATCTTCGAGTGCTGTGCTAGACCATTTGAGAACAGTGCAACCCATCATAGCAGGAACAAAAGGGAGAAGGTCACCCGCATGGACGCCTCATTTGAAACGTGGCAGCTCGGAGGCCAGGCGGTCCAGGTATCGCACCTGGAGAACGTCTACTGGCCGCAGACGGGGTTCACCAAGGGCGATCTGTTGCACTATTACCAGCAGATCGCGCCGGTTGCACTCCCCTCTTTCAAAGACCGCCCGGTGACACTGCGCGTGTTCCCTCAAGGAGTCGAGGGAGTCTCCTACTACCTGCGCGATTGTCCAGAGAATGCACCCGATTGGCTCCGGCGGGTGCCATACCGGCCCAAGACGGTCAGCCACCCGGTTCCACTGCCACTGATCGATACAGCGGCGGGCCTGCTGTGGTTCGCCAACCAGGGGGCCATCGAATTTCCCCTCTGGGGTTCCCATACTCCAGATCTCACGCAGCCCGACCTGGCCATATTTGATCTGGATCCCGGCGAGACGGCGTCTTTCGATGCCGTGCGGGAGGCGGCACTGCGGCTCCATGACAGGCTCGAGCAAGCAGGAGTCAGGGGATATCCCAAGACCAGCGGGGGAGACGGTCTGCACGTCTTTGTCCCGTTAGGACCTGGCCACACCTTCGAGCGCGTCCGCACCTGGGTCAAAGCGGTAGGACAGCAGCTCGCGTCGAGCTACCCCGACCTGATTGCCCTCGCGCACGGTGGGACGCACCGGGGAGGTCGTGTGACGATCGACTACGCGCAGAAAAGCGTCGGGCGCAACACGGCGGCACCTTACACGCTGCGTGCTCACCCTGTTCACCCAACGGTCTCCACGCCGCTCACCTGGGCAGAACTGGAGGCCGGCACCATTCACCCAGCTGCTCTGACGCCACAGGTGGCGCTGGAGCGTGTTGTGCGTCTGGGCGATCTTTTCACTCCAGTCCTGCAAGTAGATCAGCACATCACCTAGCTGTTCGGCCCACGGGATGCGCAACGAGTTTTACCTCATCAGTTAAGTGGCTCTGGGCCGCTCTTCACTTGTTGCGCGATCCGTGGGCGAGTACTCTCAGGCCACCTGTCTACTTATGTAGCTCCCACTTGAGCCTATTGCCTTCCGGTGCGAGGCGACGCATCCCGACTTTTTCGAGTACTCTGATGGAGCCGATATTGTCATCCAGGCATTCAGCAGTGATCACCTGAATATCGGGCGTATGAAAAGCCCAGTCGATGACCCTACGCGCCATCTCGGTTGCATATCCTTGCCCTTCATACGCAGGAATGATATTGTAGCCAATCTCCACCATTCCTGCCTCGTCCGGTCCGCCGTGGAATCCGATGCCGCCGATAGCTATCTGCTCAGCTTTATGGATAATAATGCTATCCCAGATAAGACCCACCGGGTCTTTCTCCAGGGCTTGGATAAAAAGGGGAGCGCTTCCAGCAGATCGGCTCCTGGCCAGGCGTCAGGAATCTCTACCTCTAGCATCTCAGTCAGCCTAGCTCTCGCAGCCAGCGTTGCCTTCTTGAGTTCCAGAGTGAAAGGGAGCAGCTTGAGCCGTTGCGTTTCCAGTATTTGCACAATATGTGTCCTCACTTCAATTGTTACTTGTAGCTATTCAAAAATCGTATGTCTCTCAATAAAGACCAACATTCACGATCCTTTTGGCGAGAAGGAGTCTTGCTTGGAAAGGAAGATCGCGCAAGTATAGCTTAAGAATAACAAAAAAGAGGTCCCATCACAAGAATTTTTTCAAGGCCAACAGCTTGCTCATCTCGTTGCGCAATCCATGGGCTCTTCGGGATACCAAGCGCCTTTGCTGCTTCTCTCGGACTCCAAATCGCCTGAGTTTGGTTCACCAGGCTGGGTGAAACAGGAAGCCTTCGTTCTCTTCTCTTACCAGATTTTCGCTCTGTATGCCGCTCTATGGCTATGTATCCCTCTCTGATCAACGAGAGCACAGCTTCTTCAAGTCACATGACAGGCCATCTTCTCTGCTCTCCTCATCTCGTTGCGGGGTGTGACTTTTACCATCAAACGCTCAATTCAGAAGTATAACTTGTGTATTTCCTATGAAGTGTTGAGTTTTTGTGGCAGACCACTCTCATGGCAGCTTGTTCACTGTGCGAAGCAAAAAGCGGCTGCGGCTGTACGTTCATTCCTCTTGTGAAGAGCCAAGAGAGACTGACAGAGGTCTCCCGCGAGAGGCCAGAAAATGGAGCGGAATTGCATATGAGGGGTTGACAAATGCTCGGCGCCATGTTATTACTCAGTTAGTCAATGATTAGCTATGCAAGGATTAACGATGCAAGAGAGAGAGTCATCCCCATTTCAGATCGTTCGTTCCCGCGATGCTCTGGCTTCTTCAGAGAGCCAGGTCGCACCTGCTCGTGTGTTTATCATCGAGGAAAGTCTGGGCTATCTCGTGAATTATCTGGCCAAGCTGTTCTCTCAGATCCAAAGCGCCTGCCTTACACCTCACGGGATCTATCTTGGGCAGTGGGCTGTGCTGATGTTCTTGTGGGTCCAGGATGGCCAGACGCAGAGGGAACTCAGTCGCCAGGTGGCTATCGATGAGGCTTCAATGGTGCGCTCTATCGACCGCATGGAGCGCGACGGCTTGGTCCGGCGAGTACGCAACGACCATGACCGTCGCCAGATTAACATCTTCCTGACCGAGAAGGGCCACGCATTGCGCGACCAGCTTATCCCCTGCGCCCTCGCAGGAAACGCGGTAGCGACCCAAGGCTTCACTGAGTCTGAGCAACACCAGATGTCTGCCCTTTTACACCGGATGGTCGCGTCGCTTGAAGAAGCCTTATCGGGTCAGCAAGAAAGGACTTAGCCATGTCTCCCCGGAACGTTTCAAACAAGCAGATACGTGACATCCAACGCGTCACCCATCTGGTGGCAGCTCTGGTTCTGGTGCTCTACGTCTACATCCCGCTGGGAAGTGCGCCTCTCTTGACCACGGTTTTGCAGTTCGCAGTGCTCCCGCTGCTCGCTGTGACTGGCATGCTAATGTGGCAGTGGACGCGCCTGCGCAAACTGTTCACCCCCTTTTTGAGGAGCGCACTGATGCCGTGACGAAAACGGGTCGCGGGATTGCAGGAAAAGAGATGATCTCCAGGTGAATTTCGCCTGTGAGGAAAGACATTCATGGCAGTACTGAAGCCAGTGCTACCAAGGAAAGGATACATATCATGTCTACTATAGTTCTGATTAATCCGTTTGAGGTCCCCCAAGGCCAGGAGGAAGCGTTCCTAAAGGGATGGCACGCAGCAGCTGAGCACCTCCGGCAATCACCGGGCTTCCTCTCGACTCGACTTCATGAGAGCCTGGACCCACAGGCCAGGTTTCGCTTCGTCAATTTTGCTGAGTGGGTGTCGCCTCAGCATTTCCAAGCAGCCATGAGGACAGAGGCATTTGAGCAGATCAGCCGGAAGGTGCCCTTCACCGCTTCTCCGGCTCTGTACCGAGTTATCGCCGAAGAACAGAAGCCACCATCTCTCTAACGTCGGTGGCCCATCTACGGTCGCCTCAGGGACAGGGGATAGGAGCACCCTATTCGCACCAACTTAAGCAAAAAGAAGACAAAGCAAGGGTCGATCTGACATGATAGAAACATATCTTGCAAGGACTATCATGTCAGAAAGGACCCCAACCATGACCAGTGTATCACAGGTAGGAAAGCAGATGGAGTGGGTGTTGGAAGAGCGGGTATGTGAACTCGTGCGAGAAACGGGCTGTGTCAAACGCCTGCGCAAGTTCAGTGGAGCCGATTTGGTGCAGATGTTGGTCTTTGGCTTCCAGCAGCACCCGCATGCCAGTCTGGAGGACCTGGCCTCAATGGCTGAATTGCGAGACGTGTCGGTGACCGACAGCGCCGTCGACAAGCGTTTTACGCCGGCATGTGCACGCTTGTTGCATGCGATGTTAGAGGAACTCACCAGCATGGTAGACGAAGCGGCCCAGGAGGTGCCGATCAGGCTGCTGCGGCGCAGAGAGCGCGGTGATCCTGGAAGAGAGTAGCAGCATAGCGCTGCCGGACGAACTGGCGGAGCGGTGGGGGCAATCAGAGTCACACAGCGGCGGCTGTCAAATTGCATACGCGTTGTGAGCTCAAGCGCGGGCGGCTGGACGGACCCAAGCTGACCGACGGGCGCACCTCTGATCATGCCAGCCCATTCAACGAGCAGGAGGTGGTGCCAGGCAGCTTGCAGGTGGAGGATCTTGGGTACTTTTCGCTCTCTGCGACTGGCAGAGCGGCGTCGGGCCAAGGCCTATTCGCTGACGCGCTATCGCGCAGGGACAGCGCTCTACAGCACCGAGGGCCAGCGCCTGCAGGTGCAAGGGGTGGCGCCACGACGCGTGGGTCAGATGAAAGAACTGCGCGTGCTGGTGGGGGCGGCAGTCCGTCTGCCGATGCGTCTGCTGCTGCTGCGCGTGCCCAAGAAGATTGCCGACAAGCGGCGTGAGGACTTGCTGGCCGATGCGCAACGTCGGCAACAGCCTGTCAGTGAAGAGACGTTGCGCTTGGCCGACTGGACGCTCGTGCTCACCGATGCGCCGGCCAAACGCCTACGTTTTGAGGAGGCCTTAGTGCAGCTGCGCGAACGCTGGCAGATGGAGCTGTTGTACAAACTGTGGAAACAGCACGGTCAGGTGGATGAGTGGCACACGGCCGATCCGTGGCGGATGCTGTGTGAATTGTATGCCAAGCTGATCGGGGTGGTGCTGCAACACTGGCTCATCGTGCTCTTCGCCTGGCACGATCCGCAACGCAGCCTGGTCAAACTGGCCAAGGTGGTACGTGATACGGGATGGACGCTCATGGAAGCGCTGGCCGGCCACCGCAGTCTGCGCTCCGCCTTGCGCCTGATCGCACGACGCATGCGTTCGGGCTGTCAGATGCACAAGCGCAAGAAACATCCTAATTCAGCCCAATTGCTGGAACAGGAGGCGGTCGAATGGGCCTTAAGTTGGTGCGAATAGGACAGGGGATAGGAGCACCCCTGTCCCTGAGGCGGCCAAGATGTGTCTCCAAAGAGAGGGAAAGATGTCTCTGTTTGCCTCTCAGAAGGATACAGAAAGAGTATGACGCATTCTGCGGTAACAATCCAGATCACTCCAGAATCCGCGCCCTCAACCCCTTCCTGGATGGGAGAAGTGGTTGCTGTGGCTCAAGTACTCAGCCATGTTAGTATTCTGAAAGCCATCCAGGAGCAAGTCCGGTTTGCTCGCGCCCGCTTTGGTCACTACGATCTCATCGATTTTGTCGTGGTGCTCATCGGCTACGTATTGAGCGGTGAGCCCACCCTCAAAGCCTTTTACGAGCGACTCTTGCCCTTCGCGGACATCTTTATGGCCTGCTTTGGCCGCAGTCGCTTGCCCGACCGTTCGACGCTCTCCCGGTTTCTTGCGGTACTGGATCAAGGAACGGTCGAAGCGCTCCGAACGCTTTTTGATCTTCCTGGCTAGGATATACCATCGTCAGCACAGATCAAGCAAAAGGAGTGTTTTGTGCCAACATTGACAATTATCACCCTCTTTCTTGTTGTAAGTCACAACATTCTGAGGGCGGAATCTGCATCATTGGTTGGTTGAGAAGATAGATCGAGGAAGGCTGTTTGCTCACCAGGATAATTATCCAGATTCCGCCCTCAGAATGTTGTGATTTACACCCTAGCTGGAAGGAAGGAAGGAAGGAATCATTCCGTGTCCCACAGGGTAAGCGCAATGAACTGCCCTTTTCGCTGCATCTCATCCCTGGACAACAGGTTGGATACCGAGACGCTCAGCAGGCGCAAAGGCCTGTTCCTGCTATCCAGGTGTGTTAGCAGTGTGCGGAGAACGGGCATTATCGCCTGTGCGTCCTGGAACCCTTGCGAGCGGTCTTCTACTTGATCTGGATACCAACACATTCCAGAAGACTTTGGCTCAGTTCTGCCCGGTATTTGATGGGTTTCTTCTCTGGGCCATGAGAGTCTGAACCTGAACTG
>WNGJ01009447.1_pt1 | contig 10382 bp, 7 predicted proteins | sample 5400611 | NCBI WGS metagenome assembly WNGJ01 (sample SAMN13153375, study PRJNA577476) | soil metagenome | isolation source: 40 cm soil or saprolite under Garry oak tree replicate 1 | place: USA:California | collected 2016-06-15
ACTTATGTTCACAATATGGAAATCTATGAACATTCAGCTTTTCTTCCCTCAACGTTCCCACAGCTGGCGGAATAGTTCGAGAGTCGCTGACCCGCCGTACTTTCACCGGATTTCGTATAGATATTCTCTGGCAGCGTGGCCGGCGCGCTCGCGTGCAAAGCTGAGTTAACAACGGAGCAGCTTGGTATGCAACGTATCTATTAATCAGATTGCTGCACTGAGCCTACAAAATCATGGATTCTACTATTGTAGATATTAACCAAGAAGATATAAAAAGAGAGTGGACTTGGTGCTAGAATTCGGGCTCTGGAATCAAACTGAGCTGTCAAAAGTGAAGTTGCAATCACCGATCGCGGTGATCTGTAGGAGTAATCCCACGGCCGCATTGAGGTGGAGAGCACTGTCAAGCGCAAAAACAACTCTTTGTGGGCATCCAAAACAGGAAATTCGGGGCGAATAGAATCAGTCACTTGCGACCCGGGTAGAAGTGGGGTTTCTTGGCAACCTCGATCGAGTAGTGAACTCTGCGCTACGCTTGCTCAACTTCCTCGAACGGGACGTCTGGTCCGTAATCGTTTTCGAGCACGCTGGGACTCGGGAAGAATCGTGTCAGGAAACACCAGATGAACCTAGAAGTTAATGCATTCCGACCATCCGGGTAGCCAACCATAGATAAATTGCGCTTTGCGCTACAACTTTGGTACAGTAGCGCGTCGGCTACCCACTCAGCTCTAGCTAGAGCCTCGGAGGCAGGCATGAGCACCCTCGACTTGCGGCCGCTATCCATTGGTGAGCTTCTTGACCGAACGTTCAGCCTATACCGGCGAAATTTCCTCCTATTCATCGGTATCGCGGCAATTCCTCAACTATTAGTTCTGGCGCTACAGCTTGTGCAGATCATTTTGACTCCAACGAAGGTGGCGATTGCGCGGCCGGCGGCCTCGGAGCTCCAGGGTGCCTCCTCCGTACTTGCCGCGGGCGGAGCAGTCGGCATATTCATGTTGGCCATTGCGGCCATCGTCGTCTACTTGATTGCGTATCTGTTCTCGCAAGGTGGCACGGTCTACGCCGTCTCCGAGCTCTATCTCGGCAGGACGACCACTATCGGCCAGTCGCTGTCCCGTATGCGTGGCGAGTTAGGGTCGCTCTTCGGAGTGGTTTTTCTGAACGGGCTGGTTACCGGTCTCTCGTTTCTTCTACTGATCATCCCAGGGATTTACATGGCTTGCCGCTTGTGCGTTTGCGTTCCCGCCGCATTACTTGAGAATCTCGGGCCACGTGAATCGCTGGAGCGTAGTTTTGGGCTCACGAGGGACAATGCCGGACGCGCATTCCTCATCCTCCTTCTTTATGTGGTGATTCTGTATGCCGCGCTATTCTTATTCGATATTCCGCTTGCATTCGGCATGCAATCCGCGGCACACGATCCTGCCATGCTCCGCGTGTGGACTGCCCTGATGCAAGCTGGAAATTTCATTGCTACTGTCTTGGTTACGCCTGTTTTCACCATCGCCACTTCCATCTTTTACTTTGATTTGCGCGTCCGGAAGGAAGCATTCGATCTACAGCTGATGATGAATCCGCTAGGCAGAGGGGTGCCAGCGCCGCGAAGCGCAACCAGCCTGTTGTCGTAAATGTTGCCGACAAGCGCCTCCGATCATGTGTTCCCGGCCGAGCATGCCAATAAGGCCTAATCGTTTATTGCCGCTACTCCTTGTTTTGTTTCTTGCATTGATTGTGAACTGCCTTGGGGGAACAACGCAGAAAGATGCTTCCCTGGCCGCGGCAGCCAGCGGGAATGTCTACCCTGATGCAGCGTCCTTCGCGGCCGAACTTCAACGCATTGGAAACGCGATCAAAGAGGAAAAAGAAACCGCCGCGGGCATGGCTTCCGTGCGCGAGAGCCTGCCTGCTGATTGGGAAATTACCACGGGTGAACGCCGCTACTCCGTCTCCGCGGAACCCCTGCGCTCTCTTCTCCGTGATGCCGAAAAAGAAAAAAAATCAGAGAAGATCGCTGCAAAAGGCACTGAAGCCGCGGACTGGGCCTTCGATCTCGGGAACCAAGTCAAAGCTTACGCCGGAGCGCAAAGCCATGACGCACCGAGCGCTCGCCCTGCGCTCGATCGGATTCTAAGCCAGCGGGAATTCGGCACCGTGCATGGTCCAACCAGTTGGGATCTGTTTCGGCAGCGAGTCAATCGGTGGATTGAGAATCTACTCCTGCGCTTCTTTCGGCAGATCGGTCGTTATCCGTTGGGTGCCAAGATACTGTTCTGGTCGATCGTCATCGCAGTCGTCGTGTGGCTAGCCATGGTCCTCTTCCGCCACTGGACGAGGCGTGCGGCCTTCGAAGAATTGCGGGCGCCCGATTCCGTCGCCTTCGTTCGCACATGGCAGGAGTGGATTCACGCTGCCCGAGAGGCCGCCGCGCGCGGAGACTTCCGGGAATCCGTTCATTCGACGTACTGGGCGGGAATCTCTTACCTCGAAGACAGGGCGGTGGTCCGGAAAGATCGCACGCGCACGCCGCGCGAGTACATGCGCTTGGTTTCGAACTCCACGCAACTCGCGGCCTCGGGCCGCAGCACTCGCGAGGCGCTTTCGGCTCTGACGATGGTACTTGAGCAGGTTTGGTATGGACGACGGCCAGCCAGCAAACAGGATTTTGCAAGCGCAATGCATAGCATAGAGGCGCTCGGATGCCGGCTTCAATAGACCCTGGTGATCGCAGGCTGTTGCTGATCGGCGGGGCGATCCTACTTTTGCTCACCGCAGGGCTTGCTTTTGTGGGAATAGATCCCCAGGAGCAAGGGATGTCGATTCCCTCGACGTACTCCTCCGGCTCCGGAGGTGCTCGCGCCGCCTATTTGCTTCTTCAGGATCTACACTACAAAGTTTCGCGCTGGGAACGCTCCCCTACTGAGTTTCCCAGCGATCCGGATGGGGTTGTTTTGATCCTCGCTGATCCGATGGAAACACCGACCAGGGAGGAGCGAGAGGCTCTTCAGAACTTTGTCGAGGAAGGCGGCCAGGTGCTTTTTACCGGGGCGCGCATCAAGTCCTTCTTTCTCGAAGCAAAAGTTAACGCAGAGATTCCCACCATCGAATGGAAGACGTTCTCGGCGGATTTTCCCAGCAATTATACCTTCGGTGCTCCAAGGATTGTTCTTCAGACAGGCACGATCTGGCAGGGCCCGGTTGGCAACCAACTCCCGCTGTACGGCGAGACGCATTCTCCCGTGGTCGTAAGCTGGCGAATCGGACAAGGACGCATTCTCTGGTGGGCGGCGGCGACGCCCCTGACGAATTCCGGTATCTCGCGCGAGAGCAACCTAAATCTCTTCCTCAATGCGATGAAGTCGCCCGTGTCGGTCGATCGCTCGGCGGTGCAAATCTATTGGGATGAATATTTTCATGGACAGCGAACCTCGCTGTGGAGCTACGTGCGGAAGACTCCGGTAGCCTGGGGCTTGGTGCAGGTTGCGATCCTGGGCCTGATTGTTTTCTTTACGTTTGGCCGCCGGAGCGGCCCGGTCATGCTCCCGTCGGTTGTCTCGCGTCTCTCTCCCCTTGAATTTGTCGATACGCTTGGAGGACTTTACGAGCGCGCGGGAGCCGAGCCGGCGGTGGTGGGCTTTGTCTACCAGCGATTCCGTGCGACTCTTTCGAGGCAGTTGCGCCTCTCCCCAATCGCGAGCGATACGGAACTCGCTGACGCGGTGGAAGGACGTCTGGGCTGGAAAGAAAGTGGCCTAAAGACGACCATGGCGCGCGCCTTGGTGGCCAGCCGTGCTCAGAAGGTGGCGCCGGAGGAAGCCTTGGGCTTGATCAGGGATCTCGAACGATACGAAGAGCAGCTCGGCTTGAAGAAGAAAATTGAAAAGGAGAAACGCTGATCGTGGAAAACATCACACGCCTCGCCGCGCATGTCCGCACGGAAATGTCGAAGGTCATTGTTGGCCAACAAGAGGTCATCGACCAGCTTCTCCTGGTGATGATTTGCGGCGGTCACGCTCTCATCGAAGGGGTTCCTGGGCTTGCCAAGACGCTTGCCGTCAAGACTTTGGCGAAAATCTGCGGCCTGGGCTTCCAGCGCGTGCAATGCACCGCCGACCTGATGCCTGCCGATGTGATGGGCACAAATATCTTCAATATGGCGACAAGCTCGTTTTCCCTGCATCGCGGCCCCGTTTTTACGGATCTGCTCCTCGTGGATGAAATTAACCGGACCTCTCCCCGCACGCAGGCGGCGCTTCTCGAGGCCATGGAGGAACGCCAGATCACGATTGACGGAACGCGCTATCCACTCAGCGAAAACTTTACCGTCTTTGCAACGCAAAACCCCATCGAATTCGAAGGCACCTATCCGCTTCCTGAAGCGCAGTTAGACCGGTTCCTTTTGAAAATCCGTCTCGACTATCCATCCGCTCAAGAAGAAGCCGACATTCTCGCCCGATATGAACAGGGATTTGATCCAAGGCGGCTGGATCTCATTTCGATTGTCTCCATTGATCCGGCTTTGCTGGCAGCAGCGCGGCAGGACATTAGCGCCGTACGCATCGAACCGACGTTGCGTCCCTATATCGTCACGCTGGTGCGCCGCACGCGTGATTGGCCGGCCCTGTCGCTGGGCGCCAGCCCGCGTGCCGCGATCGGGCTTCTTTTCGTTGCGCGCGCTTTCGCTGGCGTTGAAGGCCGCGATTTCCTCATTCCAGACGACATCAAGGCCGCTGCTTTGGCCGTTCTGCGCCACCGCGTTCTTTTGAAGCCCGAAGCAGACCTTGAAGGGTTGAATTCCGACCGTGTAATCGCTGAAATCCTTTCCACGGTCGAGGTTCCTAAATGATTTACTCCGAGCCTCTGAGCTCCTCCTCTGCGGCTGCACGTGCAAGAAAGTTGGGAAGATTTTCCTTTGCATTCGGCTCCCGGTTCTTCGTGGCAGTGCTTCTTGGATTCGTAGCGCTGGGTCCCGCGTGGTGGTTTCGACAAGTGATCGTGGCCATGTTTTTGTGGGATGGCTTGGTCCTTGCCGCGTGGCTTTGGGATTTGCTGCGCCTTCCTCGCCCGGAGCAATTAGAAGTTCGCCGTACTTGGGAGAAAAGACCGTGTCTTGGAGTGCCCGGCAGTGTCGGTGTGGAGCTTCGAAACGGCGGGAAAATATCGATTCGTGCGCGCATCGTCGACGAGACGCCCGCCCAATTGCGAAACGAGCCTCCCGATTTGGATTTGCGGGTGAAGGCGGGCTCTTCCGCCGAGGCGCGCTATGCAGTGATGCCCGCTGAACGAGGTGATACGCGACTTGGCCAGACGTTCCTCCGCTATCAGTCGCCCTTGGGGTTGGCGGAGCGGTGGGCCGTAGCCGAAACTCAGCAAACCATTCGCGTACTTCCCAATCTCGAACAGGCCAGGCGCCAAACACTCTATCTGATTCGCAGCCGTCAGGTGGAGTTGGAAAAGCGGCGGCGGCACCAGCGTGGCATCGGACGCGAGTTTGACAGTTTGCGAGAATATCGAGAGGGCGATGAACTTCGCGACATTTCCTGGACTGCGACTGCTCGCCGCCGGCACCTCATCACTCGTGTCTTCCAAATGGAGCGCAGTCAGAATGTCTGGCTGGTACTAGATGCCGGCCGCCTCCTTCGGGCGCAAGTCCGGGAGCCGGGGGACAGTCCCCGATTTTCGAAACTGGATTATGCAGTCAATGCCGCGCTTTCCCTGGCCCAGGTAGCTCTCTATTGTGGCGATCGCGTGGGCTTACTGGCTTACGGCCGTCGGATTCAACAAAATTTGTACGCCGGCCGTGGCGCGCACCACGTACGAGCGATGGTCGAATCCCTCGCTCAAGTTCGCGCGGAAGCTTCTGAATCTGATCACGGACGCGCCGTGCGCGCATTGCTGAACGCGCAGAAGCGGCGAAGCCTGGTGGTTTGGATCACCGACTTCGCCGAAACGGCAACCATTCCGGAAGTCATCGAATACGCCGCTCACTTGACTCCGCGCCACCTGGTTGTCTTCGCGGCCATGGGCCAGCCCGACCTGCAGACCCTCGCCGAAACCATTCCCGCCGTCACGGCGGACATCTATCGTCACGGTGCCGCTCTGGAAATCTCGCAAAGACGCGATATCCTGCTGCGCGGCCTGCGGCAGCGCGGCGTCCTGGCCCTTGAGCTGATGCCGGGAATCCTCGCGAGCTCGCTCGTGACGCAATACTTGAATATCAAGGAGCGCAGCCTGCTCTAGTTTTGTTCAGATCGTTTCCGGCTGTGGCACACCCGGACGAACCAAATAGGCCGTGAGCGCGGCAAACAACACGGCGGCGAGAAGAAGTTTAAGAGGCTTGGCAATTCCGGATGGGGACACGAATCCTTCGATGATTCCCGCGACGATCAGCATCGGCACGATGCCGAGCACTAAGCGCGCCGCTCGCCCGCCTGCCTGCGCCAGAGATTCGCACCTCGGAAGCAAACTGGGAAAGAGCATCCCTCGCGCGATTTCCAGCCCGGCGCCGCCGGCGATGAAGATCGCCGGAAGTTCGAGCACGCCATGCGGCGCGACGAAGCTCCAAAGTTGCAGCGCCATTCCCGCTTGCCACGTCGCCGCACCTATCACGCCGAGGAGCATGCCATTGACCACCATCATCCAGATGGTCCCAATGCCCGCTGTGATTCCCAGTGCAAACGTCGTGAAGGATACGGATAGGTTGTTAGTCATGATGGACGAAGCGGCGAGCGGCTTGATCGTCACGATGGACTGTGTCCACATCTCCCTTTTCTCGATGGTGTCCATCATCTGCGGCCCCAGCAGCCGGTGGGCGAAGGCCGGATCATGAATCGTCACAGCCCAGCTGGCGAGCCCCGTCACGGCGAAAATGAGAAAGGCCAGCAACGTTTGCCGGAATGTTTCCCGGAAAACCTGTGGATACGTTTGGGTGTAGAAACGGACGAGCCCACTGATCTTTTGCTTGTGGCCCATGTAGATGAGGTTGTGCGCGCATCCAAGAAGCTGATTCAAATAGAAGGCCAGCTGATTGCTGGTCACATCTTCGCGCACCCTTGCGAGATCTGAGGCAGTCTGGCGGTACAATAAGCCGAGCTCCTGCAATTCGCGATGTTCGAGGGCTGAAATACCGCCCTTGCTTGACCGGTCGACGAGCAGTTCAAGCCTGGCCCAGTACGTTTTTCGTTTTTCCAGCCAGCGCGTGGAGATCATGACAGAGCCGTCACAAATTCGTGTTCCCGGTGATTTCAGGGACAAGCTTACCATCGAAACGCCAGAACAAACGGTCCTCGAATTCGAGGTTGCCGGCATCGGCAGCCGCTTTCTCGCCCTGGCCTACGATACCTTGATCCAAATCCTGCTCGGGGTCGGCATACTCGTGATCATGGTGGTCGTGGGCGTGTCCGTGCCCAGCGCGGCGAAAACCGGAATTTGGTTTCTTGCCCTCATAGTGCTCTCTTATTTTTTGCTTTATTTTGGGTACTTCACCATCTTTGAAGTCATTTGGAACGGTCAGACGCCGGGAAAAAAGAAGGAAGGTCTTCGCGTCATCAAGGATTCCGGCCGGCCGATTACACCGGCGGAGTCTGTCGGCCGCAACTTGATGCGCATCGTTGACCAGTTGCCCGCATTCTACGCCGTGGGAATTGGCAGCGTGCTGCTAAGCCGCCAAAACAAACGCCTCGGCGATTTCGTTGCAGGCACGATTGTGGTTCATGAAAAGTCGCTGTTGGACGCGAAGCCCGTTTGGCAAGCAGCCCAGGCCGGGCAAGTGGCTCCCGCAACCACCTTCGGGTCGGAGCGGCTTACTCCAGAGGAGTTTGCGCTCATCGAGGCGTTCTTGAACCGGCGGAATTCGCTGCCTTCCGACGTGCGATTCAATATGGCGGACCAGATCGCCAGGCAGATTCAGCCGAAACTTTCCCTCCCACCCGGTGAATTGTTCTACGCAGAAAAACTCCTCGAGATGGTCGCCCATGAGCGGCGTTCCAGTGCTGGCTACTCCTGATCAGCGTCTCGGAAGTTAACTATTGGAGGCCACTTCCCAGCAGCGACTGCTGGTTGCCCAAAAATCCTTCCTCCCTGTTGCCCGCAAATAGCTGATTCTAGAGGAGTGAGATTTGCAGTTATCGCTGCCCACAAACAGATGTTTTAGGGTATCTCGGGTCCATCGTTCTCATATTCGAACGGACATGCGCGTTGGCGGATTATAGAAATTGGTGCACATTGGTGCAGAGGTGCTGCAGGTGCCCCCTGCAATATACTGCCAGATAGACAGGTTGAAGGACGTATCTACTTGTGAAGAAGCAAGGTCGCTTCGAAAAACACCTCACGAAATACACAGTATCTTCATCTGTCTGCAGCGATGTGAAAAGGAACTAGAACAGCTCGGCATTTCCGATTTACGCACCTTGGAAACGCTCGCGGCAAGAGCAAATCGAGGCCGATCTGAAGGTAGCCAGCAGCAGTGATCCTGTCGTGCTGACTGGCGGGAAGGGTACGCCAGAGCGCGCGGGAAAACGAGTCAGGTCAACTGAATGAGGTTCGGTGGGTCGGTGAGGTTCTGTGTTTTTGTCCCGAAGCTATTCATAGCGCAAGGCAACCATGGGGTCAACGCGCGTGGAAGCGCTGGTAGATATGAAGCTATTAGGGTTACGGATGCGATTAGCAGCGTCACGCCCGCAAAGGTAATTGGATCGATCGGACTGACTCCGTAAAGGAATGTCGTCAACAATCGTGTCAATCCCACGGCCGCTCCAAGTCCGACTAACACGCCAACCAAAGTCAGCAGCGTGCCTCTTCGGAATACCATCCACAAAACGTCGCTCGACTGCGCACCAAGTGCGATGCGAACCCCAAATTCGTGTGTCGAGCCTTTGGTTGTGTAGGACACAAGTCCATACACGCCCGCAGCGCACAGGACCGTCGCCAGGAAGGCGAAAATGAACAGCAACCGTGCTAAGAAGCGTTCCTCTACGAGCGTTCTCGCAATTTGGTCTCGCATGGTACGCACGCGAAATACCGGCAAGTCGGGATTCACCTGTGCAACTGCCGCACGCACTGCGGGGACGAGCGTGCGAGGATCGCCGGCCGCCCTCGCCAGTAGATTTATGTCGGGCTGCCACGGAAACATCAGATACCCCTGGACAATGGGGATGTAGACGACCGGACCGGGAGTCTTTCGAAAATCTTCCGGCGCTATGTTGCCGACAGCTCCGACCACTTCGAAAGTCTTGTCCTGAGGGCCTACTTGCTCGATATGCTTCCCAATAGGATTCTTTCCGGGCCAATATTCCTGTGCCAGCGCTTCGTTGATAATCGCAACGCCAGGAACGTTCGCGGTGTCAGACGGAGTGAAGTCGCGCCCGCTCAATATAGGAATCCCGACAGTGTTGAAGTAGCCTGGACTGGCCATGATGACTTGTACCCAGTCTTCTTCACCACTCGCAGGCTGATGCCCTTCGAGGGCGACCACTGTCCCCATGCCTCCTTGAAGCGGGAGAGAGGTTGCCAGCGCAGCTGATTGGACACCTGGTTGGGCACGGATTGAATCGAGAAGGAGGTCGAGCAGTCCGGCCGAGGCAGTCTTGCTATAGCCTTGGCGACTCGGGTCCGTGGATGCGGCAACCGTGTGGTCCGGATCGAATCCTAACTGGACACGAGAGGCTTGCCAGAGCGTCCGTGTGAACAGGCCCGCACCTACTAACAGAACAACAGAAGCCGCCACCTGCATAACGACTAGCAGATTCTGCATGGGGACTGGCTGAGTCATCGCGTTGACTGTGTGAGCCTCCCCTTTGATGATGTCAACAAGATTGGCACGGGAGTACCTCAACGCCGGGGCCAGGCTGCTGAGGATGCCCGCGAAAATTGCTACGAGCGCAGTAAATCCGAGCACACGCATGTCGAGAATCGAGGCCGTGCGCTCTAGAGGAATCGGCAGCGTGGACGGTGCGGAGGCTGCCAGTAAGTGAGCTCCCCAATTGGCAAATAATCCGCCTATAACAGCACCAAGGATGGAAACGAGTAGTCCTTCAATGACCTGTAGTCGAATAATCCGGAATCGTGTCGCCCCCAACGCCAGGCGCACCGCGATCTCCTTTTGTCGCCCCTCGGCTCGCGCCAGCAGCAATCCAGCGGCGTCAGCGCAAGCCATCAATAGAACCAGGACAACGATGCTTAAGACTAAGAGGGAAAAGCGAGTACGATCATGCCTCGCCTCTTCTGTCGCAGGAACTAGAACGGGCCAGGGATGTACGAAGCCCGTTCCTTCGCCGAGTTTCTCTTTACCTGCACCCGATCCTGCGGCAAATGCGTCGAGTTGTGCCTGCGCTTGTGTGATCGAAACACCAGGTTTCAATCGCGCGACGACGGCGAAGGGG
>WNGJ01009448.1_pt1 | contig 10382 bp, 4 predicted proteins | sample 5400611 | NCBI WGS metagenome assembly WNGJ01 (sample SAMN13153375, study PRJNA577476) | soil metagenome | isolation source: 40 cm soil or saprolite under Garry oak tree replicate 1 | place: USA:California | collected 2016-06-15
TATCGCCTGAACGTCTTCCCCATCTTGCTGCCGGCGCTCCTAGAGCGCCGGGAAGACATTCCTGTTCTTGTCACGCATTTCGTGAAGCTGTTTAGCCGCCGCATGGGGAAACAGGTCGACTCAATTCCTCCGGAAATCATGGTCGCCTTCCAGTGGTATTCCTGGCCGGGCAACATCCGCGAGTTGCAGAATTTGGTGGCACGAGCGGTTATCCTTTCGCGGGACGGCGTGCTCTCAAACCCACTTCACAAAAAGCAAACAGAGCTCATGATCCCCAGTCTGCATCACACACGAACTTTCCACTCATCGATGACCTTGGAAGACTCGGATCGCACTCTGATTTTGGAAACACTTGAACAGGCCGGCTGGATCGTCGGCCTGTCGGAGAGGCCCCACCATGCGTACATCCCTTCCTCGCAAGCCATCTCTGTTTGTCCTCGTCCTATTTCTTGTGACCGCTCCTGCATGGGCGCAGTGGGGGACGCCGGTGATCGATGGAGTGATCACCCCCGGCGAGTACGGCAACAACAATACGGTCGGCACCAACACAGCTCAGAACTGGTACATGACCTGGGACGCAACCAATCTCTATGTCGGAATCACCACCGCAAACCTCAGCGAAGGCGCGGTGATTTACATTGGGCCCAATCCGCAGTCCGATCCCAAGTGTTGCAACGATAGCGACGGGAATCTCACAGGTTTCACCTACGACAACACTAACTTCACTTCGCTACCCTTCCGCGCCAAGTTCGTGACCTATTACAAGGAGGACTACCGCGAATACCGGAACTCTGACGGCAGCGGTGGATGGACGGGAGCGATCGCTAACTACGGCCAGTACGCCAGCGGCGCCGGCCATGTACGAGAGATCGCGATCCCCTGGAGCGCCATCAACCAAAACGGTGGACTCCCCACGCATTTCGTCTTCTTCGGCTATCTGACTTCGTCCGGCGGCCACGTTTACGGGGAGGTGCCCAACGACAACCCCGGACAACTCATCGGCACCGGGGCTACCTATACGCAGTACTACAACATCTCCAACACCGGCAACGGGCGGGTACACATCGAGCAAGTCATCGCCGATGGCAAGAGCTACGATGCGTCTTCCGGTTTGCGCCTGCCGCCGCTGGTTCGCGATCTCGCTATCGACTATACCGGGTTCAGCTTCGTCGCGCCGGAGAAGGTGCTTTTTCGTTACAAGCTGGAAGGCTGGGATCGCGGTTGGCAGAACGCCGGCACTCGCCGGCAAGCGTTCTACAGCAATCTTCCTCCCCGCAATTACCGCTTCCGCGTGATCGCCAGCAACAACAGCGGGGTGTGGAACGAGCAGGGCGCGACACTGGACTTCGCGATTGCTCCGGCCTACTGGCAGACGAACTGGTTCCGCGCACTGTGTGTGGTGGCGTTCCTGGCCTTGGTTTATGGGGCTTATCGATTTCGCGTTCGGCAACTGCGGCGTCAGGAAAAGAAGCTGCGGGATGTGGTTGAAACCATTCCAACATTTGCCTGGACGGCTTTGCCCGATGGCTCCGTGGATTTCGTAAATCGCCACTGGCAGGAATACACGGGTTTGTCCGCCGAGAGGACAGTTGGCTCAGGCTGGCAAGCCGCCGTTCATCATGCAGACTTGCCGCGTTCTGTGGAGAGATGGCGCGCCTCTGTGGCGTTTGGGGAGCCCTTCGAGCATGAGGTGCGTTTCCGGCGTGCGGCGGACGGTGAGTATCGCTGGTTCTTGAGTAAATGTGTGCCGCTGCGGGACTCGGGAGGCAAGATCGTCAAGTGGTACGGCATCTCGACCGACATCGAGGATCGCAAGCGCGCCGAGGAATCGCTTCGGTCCAGTGAAGCCTATTTGGTGGAATCGCAGAGCCTGACCCACACCGGTAGTTGTGCTATTGATGGCACAAGCCACGAGACCGTGTACTGGTCCGACGAAATGTTCCGACTTTTCGGTTTTGATCCACAACAAGGCCTGCCAATGTTCGACCAATGGCTGCAGCGAATACACCCAGAAGACCGCGAAAAGCTGAAGCTGGCGAATGAAAGGACATTCCTCAATAAAGTAAATTGCGACGTAGAGTTCAGAATCGTGAAGCCCGATGGAACCGTCAAACACATTCATGGCATCGGCCATCCAGTTTTGAGTCCCACTGGAGAGCTTGTTCAAGTGGTCGGCACGATGGTCGAGATTACGGAGCGCAAACGTGCCGAAGAGGCGCGGGAGAAACTGCGACAACTAGAGGCCGATTTAGCACATATCAATCGTGTGAGCACGTTGGGAGAGATGGCCGCATCTCTGGCGCATGAAATCAAGCAGCCCATCGCCGCCGCGATCACCAGCGCCAACAGCTGCGTGGAATGGCTCGCGCACGAACCGCCCAATCTTGATCGGGCCCGTGCGGCAGCAGCCAGAATCGATAAGTATGGGAATCGTGCGGCGGAAATCATCGACCGTATACGTTCCTTCTACAAGAAGTCTCCTCCACAACGTGAGTCGGTTGATGTGAACGGAATCGTTCACGAGATACTCGCGCTATTGCGGGGAGAGGCCACTCGATACCCGATTGCGATGCGCGCCGAACTGACCACCGACTTGCCTAAAATCATGGCGGATCGTGTGCAGCTCCAACAGGTGTTCATGAACCTCGCGCTCAACGCCATCGAAGCCTTGAAGGACTCTGGCGGAGAGCTCACGGTGAAGTCGGAATTGGCGAACGACGGCACAGTGCTGATCTCCGTAAGTGACACGGGCGTCGGACTGCCGGCTGGAAAAGTGGACGAGATTTTCAGCGCCTTCTTTACCACCAAAGCGCAGGGGTCGGGTATGGGTCTGCCGATCAGCCGCTCCATTATCGAGTCGCATGGAGGCCGTTTGTGGGCCACGGCGAACAACGGGCGGGGTTCGACTTTCCACTTCACCCTGCCACTCGCAGCCGAGGCGGTGCAGGTACCCGGCACAGGAACGGGATTCCGAGCGTCATCCGAGGAGAAATCAGATTCACAATCACAGTAAAGGAACGTAGATGGGAAGCCGTTGACCGCATCAGACGGTAACAACCGAAGCGCAAGTCTCGCCCTGAATGTGTCGTATGAGTGCAGCTTCAGTAACATCAGCTAATCGCAGGTAAAGGCGAGGCCCGCTTCCGATGCAAAGATCGGGAGATCGTGTCGCCACCAGGGCCAAGCCGACCCACAGAGAAGCAAGAACCCAGACGTTCTCACGATCACCGTGATTCGCGGTAGCACCCAAATTCGGAAGAACCATGAAGAATAAAGTTCTATTCCTGCTGATCCTGACGTTCGGACTAAGTGTCCTCGTGTCGGCCCAGACCGATACCGGGCGACTTGTGGGAACTGTCACAGATGTCAGCGGAGCCGTGATCAGTGACGCAACTATTGTGGCGACAAATAAGGGTACCGCGCGATCGATCACGGTGCAGACGAACGCTTCAGGCGCGTACGTTGTAAATGCACTGCCGGCTGGAAGCTATCATGTCGAGATCAAAAAGCAGGACTCCAAGACTGCGACCGCAGATTTCACGCTTGACGTTTCCCAGGTGCAGGAACTCAACCTGAAGCTGGAACCGGGCAACGTTTCGACCACAATCGACGTGACGGCCGGCGTGCCGTTAGTGGATACCTCCACCTCCAGCACGGGTGAAGTGATTCAGGGACGACAGGTGACGGAACTCCCGCTCAATGGGCGCAACTTCACCCAACTTGCCTTGCTCACTCCCGGGGTGACGCGAGGCGCCTATGGTGATGAAGCGTCCGGTGGCAACAATAACGGAACGGCCTCTGAAACGTTTCGCAACTCCGAAACTGGCGGTGCGGCCCTGTCGGCGAACGGATTGCGCCCGCAGGCTGATAATTTCATTCTCGACGGCGTGGATAACAATGACGGACTCGTCAATACGATCATTTTCTTCCCGCCAGCCGAGGCAATCCAGGAATTTCGCGTGAATACCAGTGTCGCACCCGCTGAGTTTGGGCGAGGTGGCGGCGCCATCGTACAAACTTCCATCAAGTCTGGAACCAATCAACTGCATGGAACCGGCTTTTTCTTCCGGCGCAGCGGTGAGTTTGACGCCGAACCCTACGGGACCAAGGGGCCAATTGTATTCCGCCAAGGACAATTCGGAGGCACGCTTGGCGGAGCAATCTGGAAGAATAAGCTTTTCGCATTTGGCGACTACCAGGGGCGTCGTCAGGATCAGCCCCTCAACGTCGAGTTTGCATCCGTTCCAACGGACAAAATGCGGACCGGAGACTTCTCCGAGCTCATCGGCCTGACCACACCGACCGTTCCCGCGTGCGCGATCTCCGGTCCTCTGTCTAATCCGCTTTACTTCAAGGGGTTTGACCAGAACGGGAATCCGATTTCGAAGGGTTTCATCTTCGATCCAGTGGCTCAAGGGTCCGTCCCCGCTTGCGCTCCGTTTGGCTGGAACGGAACGACCGCGACCAACATTATTCCCGACGGAAATCCGGTCGGATTGAAGTACTTGCAGGGATACCCGGAGCCAAACACCACCGGCACGAACTTGCAGCAAAACTTTCGGGCCCAGCGCCAAAGCCTCCGCAACTTCGACGACTTCGATATTCGGGCTGACTTCAACGCCAGCCAGAAGGATCAAATCTATTTCCGCTACAGCTACGGGCGGGACAACTTCACCGTAACCAACCGCTTGGGTCCGAACAATCCCTCCGGTTTCGGATCGGGCGACAACATCGATCACCCGCGTGGTCTGGCGGCGGGCTACGCACGCACATTCACGCCGAACCTCCTGAATGAATTCCGCTTTGGCTACTTCAGCACGGTTTATGGCTACAATCCGCCGAACATTGGTCAGAAACTGGGAGCAGCGATTGGTATTCCGGGAGCGAATCCAACCGCTCTTTTGGGCGGGCAGGCGTTAATCGGTGGTAGCAATTCAGAGCTTGAGTATCAGGGCGATGGCGGGCCGTACAACGTCCCCCAAAAGTTCTATCAATTCACGGACTCACTTTCCTGGATTCACGGCCGGCATGTTTTCAAATATGGCGCAACCGTCGGTCAACGGCACCTCGATTTCGTACAGGGCAATTCTGCCAAGGGCTACTTTGTCATCGGCGGGCTAGACTACCCGGGTACGGGCCGGTTCACCGGCTACGAGGTCTCCGAATTGCTGGCAGGATTCACTGACTACAATATCGGAGAATTCAACGGACTCTACCAGACACGAAACTGGGAGACCGGTTACTTTGCACAGGACGACTGGCGCGTAACTAACCGGCTGACCCTGAACCTCGGTCTCCGTTACGACTATTACACTTGGCCTTACGAGGTAAACAATCGGCAGTCCAACTGGCATCCGGCGAACCCGGCGGACCCTACCGATGGCATGCTGATCACGCCCGGCAGGTCGGGAGCGGCGGGGCTGCCAAAGAGCCTAGTCAACAATGACAAGAACGACTGGGCGCCACGCATCGGGTTTGCCTATGATCTGCGCGGGGATGGCAAGACTGTGCTCCGTGGTGGATATGGCATCTTCTACTTCCTCGATCGTGGTGGCGTTGGAAATCAGCTCAGCAACAATCCGGATTTCAACGGCGTCTCGAGCTACGAGGCGTGCCCGACCCAAGACAAGACCTGCTCGGTGGAATTTCCGACGGATGCCAGCGGGAACCCTCTTTACAGCCGCATTACACTGAGCGGACAAATTAACACCACTTCAAATCCGAATAGCAATGACTGGACCCTTGCGACGAACGCCCTCCCGCCGTCTGTCAACAAGGTCAACCCCAGCGATCCTAAGAACGTGAGCGTGATCTACTGGCCGACCAACAGCAAGAACTCGCGCGTTCAGCAATGGAACGTTCAGATTGAACGCCAACTCGGGGCAAACACGTCCATGGACGTTGCATACGTCGGCACCAAGATGAGCAATCTGGCCACGGCCTTCAATGCGAATGAAAATCCACTTTGCGCCGGTGGACCGCCTTGCTCGGCGTCGCGCTGGTCGGGCTTGGGCGGGAACGTCGGCGAATACGCATTCATCGGGAGCGGCAACTACAACGGGCTGCAGACGAGCCTGAAGCGACGCCTCTCGAACGGATTGACCTTCACAGCTGCGTACACTTGGTCCCACACGATCGACAACTCCAATGGGGCATTTAGTACAACTGGAGGTGGTGGTCGAATCTTCGTGGACAACAACGGCAACCCATTGCTGAACTTGAACAGAGGAAATGCGGATCAGGATATCCGCCACAGTTTCGTATTTGCTTCGATGTATGAAATCCCCTTGGGGAAGGGACGGCAGTTCGGGTCAAATCTACCGAAGGCTCTCGACAACGTGGTAGGAGGCTGGCAGTGGAATAACATCATCACCTTGCAGACCGGCACGCCGTACGATCTCGTTGTGAATGGCAGCAACCCTGGCAACCGTCCCGACGTAACTGGGCCGATTTCTGTAACGATCGACCACGATACAGCTAAGAGCTATATCACCGGCAACTTCACCACACCGCCAAATGATCCTAAAACTGGGGACTTCCTCCGTCTCGGCACGCTTGGGCGCGGTTTTCTATACGGTCCCGGCTACCATACCTGGGATATGGGCATGATGAAGGACGTCAAGGTTAAGGAGCGCCTGACACTCGAGGTTCGTGCCGATGTTTTCAACCTGTTTAACCACCCGCAGTTCCAGAACGGCAGCTTCAACACGAACATCAACAATGGCACAATCGCGAACGGCATTACGACAATCACTGGTAATCTGTCGACCCGCTTCTCGTCGGAGCGGCAAATGCAGTTCGCCTTCCGTTTCATGTTCTGATCCACGAGCATAGAGCGGGCAACGAGCATTCGTTTCCCGCTCTGCTATTGTTCGCATATAGATTCTAAGCGTGTTCTGCCTCGTTACTCGATTGCCGATCTAAACTGGGTTTCTGATAACTGCCATGAGAAATAAGCATAGCATTGCTTTGTGGTTGATCCTGGTCTGCGTACCCGCGGTGCCTTTGTGGCCACGGGCGGCTGGGAGTGACGCAGGTATCCCGGCAGTTCGTAAGATTGAGCCGCCCAACTGGTGGACGAACTTCACTCCGGAACTCACGCTGCTGATGACCGGCGAAAACTTGAATGACGTTCACGTTGAAAGCCCTACGGCGCGTGCCACTTTGCTGGGCTCGGAAGCTTCTGCAAACGGACATTATCTTTTCGTTCACCTGCGGCTGGGTCCTGACCTGCCGGCCGGACTCGTGGGCTTGCGATTGCTCGGCGCGGCAGGATCGACGACCGTCCAATTGCCGTTACTGGCACCGGAACACACCAGCGGCCGGTTCGAAGGTTTTTCTCGCGATGATGTGATCTATCTAATCATGCCCGACCGCTTTGCCGATGGCGATCCGAGAAATGATCAGCCGCCTCAGTCCACGGGCAAATACGATCGCAGCGATCCGATGGCCCATCATGGCGGAGATCTGCGCGGCATTCGCCAGCATCTGGGATACCTGCACGATCTCGGCATTACAACTCTCTGGCTAACGCCGGTTTGGAGGAATACCGATTCTGATTACCACGGCTATCACGTTGTGGACTTTTACGCGCTCGATGACCACATGGGGTCCATGCGCGAATATCAAGACCTGGTGGCTGACGCTCACAAACTCGGCATGAAGGTGCTGATCGATTTTGTAGGGAACCACACTGGGCCTCATCATCCTTGGGCGAATGATCCACCGACGCCAACCTGGTTCCATGGGACGCCGGCGCATCATCTCGATCCGGCCTACACATTCTCGGGTCTCGTAGATCCCCACGCTTCGCCGCGCGAGTATCGCGCTACCCTGGAAGGCTGGCTTGCGGGCAAATTGCCCGACCTGAACCCGGACGATCCGCGGCTTGGCCTCTATCTCGCACAGAATGCAATGTGGTGGGTGGAAACCGCGCAACTCGACGGCTTCCGTCTGGACTCGTTTCCTTATTCTTCGCGGCAGTTCTGGAGCGAATGGCACGAGCGCCTGCGCCAGGTATATCCGCGCATAAATAGCATCGGCGAAGTCGCAGACGCCGACCCCACCATCACATCGTTCTTTGAAGGCGGACGTAAGCAGTTTGACGGCATCGATTCCGGCCTGCCTACCGTCTTCGATTTCCCGATGGAACACGCCCTGCGTGAGATTGTGATCGGGGGAGCGTCGATGCAGAAGATCATCGATGTTCTGCAGCGCGACGATCTCTATCCGCATCCCGATTCACTGGTCACGTTCTTTGGCAATCATGACCAGACCCGCTTTATCAGCGAAAGTGGAAGTGACGCAGCCAAACTGAAAGCTGCATTCTCCCTGGTGTTCACCTTGCGGGGAATTCCGCAAATTTATTCTGGCGATGAGATCGGCATGCCCGGTGGTGCTGACCCCGACAACCGCCGCGATTTTCCGGGCGGTTTCCCGGGCGATCTGCGCAACGCCTTTACCGCCGGAGGCCGCACGGCCGAGCAACAGGACGTCTTCGCCCATGTGCAGTCTCTGTTGGCGCTGCGGCAAGCGCATCCCGCGCTGCGAACGGGAAAGCAATGGCATATCGGCTGGGACGAAAGCTACTACGCCTTTTTGCGCGAGTTGCCGGATGAGAAATTGTTGGTTGTGTACAACAATTCCCCTACTTCTCGCGACCTGCAGATTTCGCTCGCGGATACTCCGCTCCAAGGTACCCAACATCTCGAATTGCTGTTTGGCAGCGCAGCATCTAGTCTGGCCGGCGACGAACTGCACCTTACCCTCGCATCCCGCACACTCGCGGTTTTCAAGGTCCGATAGACCCGCGATCGTTTGCGCGTTAGAAACGTCACCAAGAAAATGGTTGCGACTTGCTTCGTCCTAAGATCGGAGACTCGCACCTCTTCTCCCGTTCTTAAGTTAGCGCTTATGGGGCAGGCCCCGATGTGTCTACGGGAGATCGCGTAGGCCGGTGGCATTCACAGTCTATATTTTCTCGCGAGAACTTCTAATGATTCTCAAGGCAATGCCTAAACGAGACTTTCGCATTTCAGTCAAACAATATGCTCCTCGATCGCTTATGACGAAGTGTCCGGGAACTCCACCTATTTGGGTTACCAATCTCGTGTCAGGCGGCTCAAACATGTCTCTCGCCGGTGTAATGGTGCAAGCTGGAAGGCATTTCGCTGACAGCTTGAACATGGAGGTATTCTCTGGAAACGCGACTCGCCGCCAGGAAGCGACCAAGCTTGCTTGGATGCTGGTTGCCATGATCAGACCAGAGTTAAATGAAGAGTTTCTCGAAATTAACGACCCAGGTGATGGCGATATCAAGCGACTCGCTTCTGAGATACTGGGAGTTGGAGCCGCTCTTGAACTGCTGCGTATTCAGGGAGCGATCGATGCTCGCACTATCCGAAAGATTTCAACCCGCTTCGACTACGAAGCTAATGCATTCGGGGGCGCTGGCAGAGTTCTTATTGAAGCCAAAGGCACATCAAACTGCTCCACAATACACGAACATCGTAAATCGTTCGCCTCAAAGATCGCATCTCTGTCGAAACAGGGAGCCTCACGTGGCTACAGCCGAGCTATCGGGATTATATTCTCAACTTGGACCAAGGGCTCACCTCGCGGAATTGACGTGGAAATCATGGACCCTGAAGGAAAGAAAGAATCGCTGTTCGAGGAATCAGTCAGAGAGATCATTAAGTTTTATGCCCGACGCTTCGATGAGACTGCGGGCTTACCCGAGGCCGCCGAACGGCTCTACAGGCTTGCGAGCTACGACCTGCTCTTCCAGGCTAATTCGCCGATCTCCGAATATGTCGGAGCAGACACAGTTTCAGAGCACATCTTCAATCGAAGCTCCTTTGTATTTGCCCTACGTAGCGAGCCGCGGACTTTTTTGGGGGACGTTCTGGGAGAGTCGAGCCGTACCATGTCCATTGCCTTCTGATGAAAGGGAAGTCCGCGGCTACACATATGCCTATACGGGGATCGACAGCGATGTTATCCGCTGTTTAAGAGAGCGCCGCTTCGCGGACCTGCTTTCCTTCGGTTCCGCAGAGGATCATCTTTTTGCTGTACGCGAGAATGGCTTCAGTGCGCAGTTTCTGCTCGACAAGGATGGTGTTCTTCGAGGTTGGATGAATCAAATTCCTGAGGAGATCAGGTTCGAGATCGAGTAGACACTGATCGCTGCGCTGCTCGGGGATGGGCCAAGCATTTTTGTGGCTAAAAAGTGATTCCAGGGTAACCCCGGAAGTACCACCCTGCTTTCGGCGTGGGCGTGGTCATCTGCAATTTTCCCCTCTTCCCGTACGAGGCAGGTTCATATCCGCTCAGCGGTATGGCTACTGTATCAATTCATCGGGAGCAGGTGATGATTTCTGGGG
>WNGJ01019167.1_pt1 | contig 10382 bp, 11 predicted proteins | sample 5400611 | NCBI WGS metagenome assembly WNGJ01 (sample SAMN13153375, study PRJNA577476) | soil metagenome | isolation source: 40 cm soil or saprolite under Garry oak tree replicate 1 | place: USA:California | collected 2016-06-15
CCGGCCGAGCACGCTCTGCGCGGCCTGCTCCAGCACCGCGGCGACGGCGACCGGGTCGGTGTAGTCGATCTGCGGCGGCGGCGGTCGCCTCGCGGTGTTCCTGCCGCCGTCCTGGTTGAGCAGCTCGTCGAGGGTGACCGGGGTCTTGGCGTTCGCCTGCGCCGCACCGTACGGGTGGAGTGGCAGATCGCGCCGCACGAGCGGGTGCGGGTCCCGCCGAAGACACCCCGCTCGAGGCGGACGCTGCCGCTGCCGCAGGTCGTCGCGGAGGCGCTCGCCGAGCACATCCTGGTGTTCCCACCGGGCGCGGACGGGTCGCTGTCTACCTCGGCCGACGGTCGGCCGCACCGGGTCGACCGGTACTGCGGGATCTTCGCCGGGGCCGTGCGGAAGGCGAAGCTTCCGTCCGGGACCACGAGCCAGGCGCTGCGCCACCACTACGCGTCGGTGCTCCTCGCCGCCAGCGAGTCGGTGGTCGCGGTCGCAGAGCGACTCGGGCACGAGGACGTGACGCTGGTCCTGCGGACCTACGGGCACCTGATGCCGAACACCGAGGACCGGACCCGGCAGACAGTCGACGACGCGTGGTCGGGGGAAGCTGGCACGGACCAGCGACGGACCGAGGGCAGCCGTGAATGCTCCCGTGCAGGTCAGAGGACCGGTTACGCCAGCCGGCTCACTTCGGGTACTTCTTGACCAGCTGCTCGAGCACCTTCACCGCGATCGCCTCGCCGCCGTCGCGCAGCCCGCTGAAGTAGGCCGCGAGCAGGCCCTCGCCGGTCGGGTCCAGCGACCGGCCCACGTAGATGATCGTGGTCGTGGTACGCAGCGCGGGGTGGCCGCCGACACTCAGGTCCGTCGTGTCGGGCTTCTTGTACTCCGCCAGCGTCAGGTAGTCGAAGACGGCCACAATCATCGAGCGTCCGTCCTCGGCGCGGATCTGGCAGCCGCTGCTCTGCGACCGGCTCAGCGTCACCGGGGCGCCGAAGGCCTGCTGCAGTGCGTCCCGGTCCAGCGACTCGCAGACGGGGTTGGTGCTGTCCGCGGACGCCGAGGACCCCGACGCCGGGGAGCCGGTGGACTCGTCGGTCGAGGACGGTGAGGTCGACCCGGTCGGCGAGCTGCCGGTCCGCTCGTCGGCGGCGAGGGACCCGTTGCCGGGCACCACCTGCGCGCAGGCGGCCGTGCCCGCGGCGAGCAGCAGGGCGAACCCCGCCAGGATCCGTGGGGGCGTCATCGCCGGCGGTCCTCCTGTCGTCGGGTCGCACTGCAGGCGCGTCGCGCTGGTGCCGAAGATCGCCGCGCTCCGGCGTCCGGGGACATCGGGAGTCAAGCGTACGGGGTGAACCGGGGCGATGTACGCATCCCCTCCCACGCTCCGGCAGCTCAGCCGGCCCGGGCGGTAGCGTCACGGCGTGAGCGACGCGGTGACCGTGGTCTGGGACGACGGCTACCTCGACTACGACCTCGGCGAAGATCATCCGCTGCACCCGGTCCGGCTCGCGCTGACCATCTCGCTCGCCCGCATGCTCGGTGTCCTGGACGCCCCGCCGGTCGAGCTGGTGACTCCGCGGCCAGCCGGAGACGACCTGCTCACGCTCGTGCACGACCCGGACTACCTCGAGGTGGTGCGCCGGGCGCCGCACGACCCCCGGGGTATCGGGCACGGCTTCGACTCCCCGGACAACCCGGTCTTCCCGCGGATGTTCGAGGCGTCGGCGCTGATCGCCGGCGGCAGCGTGCTCGCCGCCGAGCGGGTCTGGTCGGGCGGGGCGCAGCACGCGGTGAACATCGCCGGTGGCCTGCACCACGCGATGCGAGCCCGCGCCTCCGGCTTCTGCGTCTTCAACGACCCCGCCATCGCCATCGCGCAGCTGCTCCAGCTCGGTGCCGAGCGGGTCGCGTACGTGGACGTGGACGTGCACCACGGCGACGGCGTGCAGGCGGCCTTCTACGAGGACCCGCGGGTGCTGACCGTGAGCCTGCACCAGAGCCCGCTGACGCTGTTTCCGGGCACGGGCTTCCCGGACGAGGTCGGCCGCGGCGACGCGGCCGGCACGAGCGTCAACGTCGCGCTGCCGCCGGGCACCGGCGACGTGGGCTGGCACCAGGCCTTCCACGCGGTGGTGCCCGGTGTCCTGCGCGCCTTCCGGCCGGACGTCCTGGTGACCCAGTGCGGGTGCGACACGCACTTCGAGGACCCGCTGGCGGAGCTGGCGCTCACCGTCGACGGCCAGCGCAGCTCGTACATGACGCTGCACGAGCTGGCGCACGAGCTGTGCGACGGGCGGTGGGTGGCCCTGGGCGGCGGCGGCTACGGCTTGGTCCGGTGCGTGCCGCGAGCGTGGACGCACCTGCTCGCCGAGGCCGCGGGCAGCCGGGTGACCCCGGGGACGCCGATCCCGGACGCATGGGTGCGGGAGGTCCGCTCCCGCGGCCTGCGCACCCCACCCCCGACGACCATGAGCGACCTCGACCCGGCACCGCGGGGCAGCGCCTGGCCGGCCTGGGAGCCAGGCGAGGACACCCCGCTCGCCCGGGCCGTCCTGGCCACCCGACGGGCGGTCTACCCGCTGCACGGGCTCGATCCCGACGACCCGCGCGACTGAGCAGGAGCCGGCGGTGGCAGACGAGGGATACCCGGCGGCGTGGGAAGCCGATGTGGTGGTCGCCGACGGCGGCGTCGTGCACGTGCGGCCGATCGGCCCGCAGGACGCCGACCGGCTGGTCGGGCTGCACTCCAGGCTGTCCGAGCGGACGGTATACCTGCGCTACTTCGCGCCGCACCCGCGCCTGTCCGACCGGGACCTGCACCGCTTCACGCACGTCGACCACCGGGACCGGGTGGCGCTGGTCGCGCAGCTGGGCGACGACGTGATCGGGGTGGGCCGCTATGACCGGATCGACGGCACCGCCGACGCCGAGGTCGCCTTCGTCATCGACGACGCGCAGCAGGGCCGCGGCATCGGCTCGCTGCTGCTCGAGCACCTCGCTGCCGCGGCCCGGGAGCGTGGCATCGAGCGGTTCGTCGCGGAGGTGCTTGCCGAGAACTCGCGGATGGTGCGCGTGTTCACCGATGCCGGCTACCAGGCCAGCTACTCGTACGACTCCGGCGTGGTGCACCTGAGCTTTCCGATCGTGATCGGCGCCAGCACCGACCCCGGGAAGGTCGGGCACGTCGTGTTCGCCAACCTGATGGCGTACGGCTTCCAGGGGCCGATCTACCCGGTGCATCCGCAGGCGCGGCACGTCGGCGGAGTCCGGGCGTACGCCAGCGTTCTGGACGTCCCGGACGACGTCGACCTCGCTGTGGTGGCCGTGCGCGCCGGCGCGGTGGCGGGCGTCGTCGAGCAGTGCGCCCGCAAGCACGTCCGCGGGCTGGTGGTGGTCTCCGGCGGCTTCGCCGAGGAGGGCGGGGACGGCCAGGAGGCCGAGCGCCGGCTGGTGACCGAGGCGCGGGCGCGCGGCATGCGGGTGGTCGGACCCAACTGCCTCGGTGTCGTCAACGCCGACCCGTCGGTCCGTCTCAACGCGACGCTGGCGCCGACCGTCCCCGGCCGTGGCCGGGTCGGCTTCTTCTGCCAGTCCGGCGCCCTCGGCGTGGCGATCCTGGCGGCCGCGAACCGGTGGGGCCTCGGGCTGTCCACTTTCGTCTCCGCCGGCAGCCGAGCCGACGTCAGCGGCAACGACCTGCTCCAGTTCTGGGAGCGGGATCCGGCGACGGAGGTGGTCCTGCTCTACCTGGAGAGCTTCGGCAACCCGCGCAAGTTCGCTCGGCTGGCCCGCCGGCTGGCCCGGACCAAGCCGGTGGTCGCGGTGAAGACCGGTCGGTACGCGGTGCCCGCCGTCGCCGCCGGGTCGGTGCCGCTGCCGGAAGAGCGGGTGCAGGCGCTGTTCGAGGGCTCGGGCGTGATCCGGGTGGAGACGCTCAGCGAGCTCTTCGACGTGGCCCAGTTGCTGGCCTACCAGCCGCTGCCGACCGGCCGAAGGGTCGCCGCGGTCACGAACTCGTCCGCGCTCGGTGTGCTGGTCGCGGACGCGTGCCTGGGTGCGGGGCTCGAGCTGGCCGGCCCGCCGGTGGACCTCGGCCAGGACGCCGACGCCGCGGCCTTCGCCGTGGCGCTGCGGTCGGCCACCGAGGTGGCGGACGCGGTGGTCGCGGTCTTCGTGCCGGCGCTGGCGACGCCCGGACAGGAGTACGCTGCCGCGCTCGCCGAGGTGGCGGCGCGCTCCCCGGTCCCGGTGCTGAGCACCTTCCTCGCCACCGAGGGGGTGCCGGCGCCGCTGCGGCGGACCGGCCCGGACGGGGCCGTCGCCCGGGGCTCCGTCCCGTCCTACCCGACGCCGGAGCGGGCGGTGCGGGCGCTGAGCGCGGCGGTGCGCTACGCGGATTGGCGGCGCCGTCCACCCGGCACAGTGCCCGAGCTTGCCGGTGTCGACCCGGCGGTCGCCCGCGAACTGGTCGCCGGGGTCCTGGCGCAGGCGCCGTCGGGCCGCGAGCTGGGGACCGCCGAGTCGGCCCGGCTGCTGGCCGCGTACGGGCTGGCGCCGCAGCCGCAGCGGCTGGCCCGGACGGCCGACGAGGCCGCCGCTGCCGCTGCCGAGCTCGGCTTCCCGGTCGCGGTGAAGGCGACCACCGCGGCGCTGCGGCACCGCCAGGACCTCGGTGCCGTCCGGCTCGACCTGGCCGACGAGGCGGCGGTGCGGGCCGCGGTCACCGCGCTGTCCGCGCTCGACGGCGGCGCCCCGGTGCTGGTGCAGCGGATGGCGCCGCCGGGAGTGGCGACGGTGGTCGAGGTGCTCGACGACCCGTCCTTCGGTGCGCTGGTCTCGTTCGGGGTGGGCGGGGTGGCGACGGACCTGCTCGGCGACCGGGCGTACGCGCCGGTGCCGCTGTCGGACACCGACGCCGCACGGCTGGTCCGTGCGCCGCGCGCGGCCCCGCTGCTGTCCGGGTACCGCGGCGCCGAGCCGGTCCACACCGCGGCGCTGGAGGACCTGCTGCTGCGGGTTTCCCGGCTGGCCGAGGACCTGCCGGAGGTCCTCGGCCTCGAGCTCAACCCCGTCCTGGTCGCCCGCGACGGCCTCGCCGTGCTCTCGGCCAGGGTGACCGTCGGGCCGCCCACGGCACGCGCCGACCCCGGACCCCGCCGGCTGCGGTGAGCGTTTCTCCTGTCCGCAGCCGGGTATGCCCGGCACCCGCGGCCGGGGACGGCTGGTGCGCTGGAGGCTCGAGACGGCGGTCATACTGAACAAGCGCGGCTACGAGCACGCGAAGAAGCTGGTGGACCAGCGAGCCGTGGTGCTCGACCAGCGCGACGCCTGGAGCGAGCACCAGCCGTCCACGAAGCAGGAGAACGACTACATCGCCCAGCACGGCATCGGCGAGTACGCACGGTGGCACCTCGGCGTCGACGACGAGGTCGACGAGGACAAGAAGGGCCACTACAGGTTCCCGTACGGCGACTTCGAGCGGGTGCACCGGTGCGCCGTGCTGACCGCAGAGTCTCGCGCCGGCCAGTACGAGCACTACGACATCGAGGTCGCCGCCGCCCACCTGCACGGGGCACTCGACGCGTTGATGTGAGCCGGGACGCGCCGAGGCCCCCGCCGGCGAACCGGTGGGGGCCTCGGTGAAGGGAAGACCTACTCGACGAAGTCGCGCAGCGCCTGCGACCGGGACGGGTGGCGCAGCTTCGCCATCGTGTCCCGCTCGATCTGGCGGATCCGCTCCCGGGACAACCCGAACGCCTTGCCGATCTCGTCCAGCGTCCGCGGGCGGCCGTCGTCCAGCCCGTACCGCATGCGCAGCACCTGCCGCTCCCGGGCCTCCAGGGTGCCCAGCACCGCGTCGAGCTGGTCGCGCATGAAGCCGAACTCCACCGCATCCTGCGCGTCCGCCGCGTCCGTGTCCTCGATGAAGTCGCCGAGCTGGGCGTCCTCGTCGTCGCCGACCGTCTGGTCGAGGCTGACGAGGTCACGCCCGTACTGGAACAGCTCCGCAACCCGCTCGGGCGCGATGTCCAGCTCCCGCCCCAGCTCCTCCTCGGTCGCGTCGCGGCCGAGCTGCTGGTGCAGGATCCGGCGGGTCCGCTCCAGCTTGTTGACCTGCTCGACCAGGTGGACCGGCAGCCGGATGGTCCGGCCCTGGTCGGCCATCGCACGGGTGATGGCCTGCCGGATCCACCACGTCGCGTACGTCGAGAACTTGAAGCCCTTGGTGTAGTCGAACTTCTCGACCGCGCGCACCAGGCCGAGGTTGCCCTCCTGGATCAGGTCCAGGAACGGCAGCCCGTGCCCGGTGTAGCGCTTGGCCAGCGAGACCACCAGCCGCAGGTTCGCCTGCAGCAGGTGCTCCTTGGCACGGCGCCCGTCCACGGCGAGCGCCTGCAGGTCGCGCCGCTTCGGCGCGGTCAGCTTCGCGGACGGGTCGCCGAGCAGATGGTCGGCGTAGAGACCGGCCTCGATGCGCTTGGACAGCTCCACCTCCTGCTCGGCGTTCAGCAGGGCGACCTTGCCGATCTCGTTGAGGTAGACCCGGACCAGGTCCGCGGAGACGGCCGCGCTCTGCTCGTCCAGGTCGGGCAGGCGCTCGTCGGTCTCCTCGACCACCGGCTCGGGGTCGCCCGCGTCGGGCCGCACCGTCAGTCGCTGCGTGCGGTGCGGCCGCGACATGATGCGCGGCTCCACCGACGCGCGGCGGCGCGGCGTGGCAGACTCGGTGCGAGGAAGGGTCACTGAGCGTTCTCCCAGCTCGGGTTTCGGCGTACGTGGAGTTCAACGTCTGACACGACGCGGTGTTCCCGGCCGGGGTTGAGTCACGCCGCCGCGACGAATATCACTTCCGGATCGCTGTCGATCACCGAAGCGACGCCGGGACATGCCTAGACCTCGACGAGGATCGTCACCGGGCCGTCGTTGACCAGGGCCACTTGCATGTGCGCGCCGAACACCCCGGTCTCGACCCGCGCGCCACGTTCCCGCAGCGCCGCGACCACGGACTCGACCAGCGGCTGTGCCACCGGACCGGGCGCGGCCGCGCTCCAGGTGGGCCGGCGGCCCTTGCGGGTGTCGGCGTACAGGGTGAACTGGCTGACCACCAGCAGCGGCGCCCCGACGTCCGCCGCCGACCTCTCACCGTCCAGGATGCGCAGCTCGTGCACCTTTCGGGCGAGCGCCGCCGCCGTGTCCGGCCCGTCCGAGTGGGTCACCCCGACCAGCACGAGCAGCCCCGGGCCGATCGCGCCGACAACGTTCCCGTCCACGGACACGCTCGCCGAGGACACCCGCTGCACTACCGCCCGCACGCGCGCACGCTACGGCAGCGGGGGCGATGAGCCGCGTCCGCCGGTGTCCCCCCGTTCATGGCGGCGCGGGGGAGTCGCCCGGATCCGCTCAGCCGGCTGCGCACGCAGCGAGCCGGTTGGACCGCCCCGGACCCGCTCACGCGCGCCCTTGACCCACGGCACCAGCTCACGCGCGGCCCTTGACCCACGGCACCCGGTCGGGACCGCGGCGGCCCGGGGAGGGCTTAGCCTCCCGGCATGGGTCTCATGCTCAGCCAGCAGCCGGCCGCCGACGACCTGCTCGCCCGCGACCCGCTGGCCCTCGTGATCGGCATGGTTCTTGATCAGCAGATCCCGCTGGAGAAGGCGTTCTCCGGTCCTTACGAACTGACGCAGCGGCTCGGGCACGGACTCGGCGCGCAGGAGATCGCCGACTTCGACCCGCACGAGTTGGCCGCCGTCTTCTCCCGGACGCCCGCGCTGCATCGCTTCCCCGGGTCGATGGCCAAGCGGGTGCAGGCGCTGTGCCGAGCCGTCGCGGACGACTACGACGGCGACGTCGCCAACGTCTGGAAGACCGCGAACGACGCCGCCGAGTTGCGCAGCCGGCTGGCCGCGCTGCCGGGCTTCGGCACCCAGAAGGCGCAGATCTTCGTCGCGCTGCTCGGCAAGCAGTACGGCGTGACGCCGCCGGGCTGGCGGGAGGCGGCGGGAGAGTACGGCGAAGACGGCTCGTACAAGTCCGTCGCGGACATCACCGACCTGGACTCCCTCGCTCGCGTGCGGGCGTACAAGCAGCAGATGAAGGCGGCGGCGAAGGCACGGACAGCCGGCTGAGCCTTCACCTGCGGGGCGCGGACAGCCGGCTGAGCCGCACCGGCGGATCTTGGACAGCCGGCCGAGCCGGCGGGGATGCAGACAGCAGGCCGAGCCACCGGCCGGCGGGTGCGGGCGGGCGCCCGCGGTGGGACGATGGGAGCCGGCCGGGAGCGTCGGACGCTCGCGGTCGGGGAGGCGCTTCGCAGTGAGGCCGACGAGAGGCCGGGCCGACGAACCGGTGCTCATCACCGAGGCCCAGCCCAGCCTGGACGCGCAGTTCCGCGCCCGCCGCAAGAAGTACGCGATCATGATGGGCACCCGCGCGGTCTGCCTGGTGCTCGCGGCGGTGTCCTACCGCACCTGGTGGCTGATGGCCATCTTCATCGTCGGTGCGGTGGTGCTGCCGTGGATGGCCGTCATCATCGCCAACGATCGGCCGCCGAAGAAGGCGCGCAAGGTCAACCGGTACGCCGGGCACCCGGACCCAGGCCGGGCGATCGACCCCCCGCAGGCTCAGCGCCGGGTCATCGACGGTTGACGCCCGGTCCGTTCTGCGCTGCGACCCGATGTCTGGTTTGAGTACTTGCCCCAGCACGGAAAGATCGCGAAAGGCGCGGTTCCGAGACAGAATGCGGCATCCCTGATACAGACCGAAGCAATACCTCTGACGAAACTCAGCGGGTGCCGCCGTCTCCGAACCCTTCCGTCCAAAGGCGACGCCTGGCGTTCGGTGCGGTCGTCCGCGCCAAGCGCAAGTCGCTCGGTCTCTCCCAGGAGAAGCTCGCCGAGCGCGCGGGCTGCGACCGTCAGTCGATCAACCGCGTCGAGAACGCGGCGTACTCGCCATCCCTCGACCGGGTGTTCAAGCTCGCCGATGCTCTTGGCCTGAGCCTGTCCGACCTCTTCGACGAGTTCGACCGCGTGGACTCACCGGCCGCCGTCCAGTCTGGCTCAGACCGAGCAGACCGGGCAGATCGGGCGCGGTCCGACCATGCGCCGGGGGACCGGGCCGCGACAGGCTGATCCGGCTCAGGAGCCTGCCTCGAGCCCGTCGGCGGCACGCGCGGCTTCGTGCAGCACGCCGGCGAGACCGCGCTCGTCGGTGCCGCGCGCGGACTCCAGGATCCTGCCGATGGTCGTCCAGTCGTCCAGCACGCAGGCGAGATGCCGGGCGACGTGCGCCGGCATCCGGACCACTACCGCGGGCACCGGCACCGCCTCCTCCGGGTCCCAGACCCGGTCGCCGTCGACCGACACGTCCACCAGGTCCTCGACAACCCACCGTCGCTTCCGCTGTGCCGGCTTGGGCAGCGCGACGATGTCAGCGGAACCGACATGCTCAACCGTCACGCTGAGCGAGGATGCCGGTGCGGGGCGCAGTCTGTCTAGTGGCCATTCGTGTACTCGTGGCTACCGAACCCCTCGGCGGGCGGGGTGGCAGGATGGGGACGTGACCACGTTGCCTGAGCCTGGCACCCGCACGGCGGTCGAGGAGCGCACCGAGGAGCGCCCGGACCTCCGCCAGGAGCCCGGCGACTCCGAGCGCTTCTCGCACTACGTCCCGAAGAACAAGCTGATGGAGGCCCTGGTCAACGGCACCCCGGTGCGCGCCCTCTGCGGCAAGGTGTGGACGCCGTCGCGCGACCCGAAGAAATACCCGGTGTGCCCCGACTGCAAGCAGATCTGGGAGAGCCTGCCGCCGGGGGAGGACGGCGACCCGGATCGCTAGGCCGCCTCCGGCTGCGCGTCGCCGGCTCGGCTCGGCTGCTCGGGGCGGCTCGGCCAGGTCTGCTCGATCGTCGCGTTGAGCTCGGCGCCGAGCAGGACCGCGAGCGCCAGCACGTAGAAGAAGAGCAGGGCACCGATCGGCGCGGCCAGCGCGCCGTAGGTGAAGCCCTGGCCGACCACGAGGCGGATGTACGTTCGGAGGCCGAGGCTGCCCAGCAGGAAGACGACCGCGGCCAGCAGGGCGCCAGGCAGGCCCCGCCACCACGGCAGCCGGCGCGGCGGGGCCAGGTGATAGAACGTCACCAGCCCGAACAGCAGCAGCCCGGCCACCGCGGGCCAGTAGACCATGTTCACGACGGCGGCGACGTCCGACCGGATCGACGCGGGGAAGAGCGACACCAGCCTGCTCGGCCCGAGGACCATCACCGGCAGCAGCACGACACCGATGACCACGGTGAGCAAGTAGAGGAACAGCGCCAGCAGCCTGCTGTGCACCGCCCCGCGCAGGTCGCGCATCCCGTACGCGATGGTCACCGTGTTGACGAAGGT
>WNGJ01009450.1_pt1 | contig 10381 bp, 10 predicted proteins | sample 5400611 | NCBI WGS metagenome assembly WNGJ01 (sample SAMN13153375, study PRJNA577476) | soil metagenome | isolation source: 40 cm soil or saprolite under Garry oak tree replicate 1 | place: USA:California | collected 2016-06-15
GCCGGCCGCGCCAATCTGCCCCAGCCCAGGGTATGCAAAGGACGGCATCGCCAGCCGGTGCGTGCATTCGCTGAGCGCGCACCGGGCACGCCGGTGACCCTCAGCTCGGCTTTGTCACCCGGACGTCGTCGACCTCGACTTCGACGAGGTTGTTGGGGCCGCCGTCGGCCGCCTGGAACCGGATGTGGACCGTCGTGCCGGCCCACGGGTCCAGCGACACCGACGCCGCCCGCCAGACGCCATCGAGGTCACTCGGCGCCCCCGTCCGGAGGAAGACGGTGGTCTGGGCGCCGGTCGAATCCTCGATGATCGCCGCGAACCGATCGGCGACCGACGAGTGTCCGTCGTGGGCGAAGACGTAGCGGAACGTCAGCTTCTGGCCGAGCGCGACAGGCAGGTCGACCGCGGTCGACCGGACCGTCGTGACGCCATCGAGGTCGTTGGCATTCGGCGAGATGCCGGTCGCGGCCCCGGTCACGAAGGCCTTCACCCCGGACGGCACGATGGCGAGCTGCTTCGGGCCGCTCGCCGAGGTCGCATAGGGGTGAGCGCGGGAAAACGCGCCGTTTGTTGCGGTGTCGGTCCCGTCGGGGTTGACGACCCAGCCGCGAGCCACCTCGAGGTCGTCGTCGAACGCGCCGCAGCGCGCGGCCCGGACCACCGGCCCGAGGATGCTGAGCGGACAGCCGGCCCGCTCGGCAAGGTAGAGCACGGCCTCCTTGTTGCGGCCCGTCTCGGGGGCGATCCACGACTGGTTCGGGTAGTCGCGATTCGACAGCTCGAAGGTGTAGCTGAAGATGCGGTACATCCCATACTCGAAGTCGCGGGTCGTACCGCTCGTGAGGTAGAGGTCGCTCGCCTGCTCCGGGCGATAGCCATTCGTCGACGCCATGTGGCGTCCGATCGCGACGAGGGCGGCATGATCGTCTCGCGTCATGTCGGGCGGGATGTCGACATACGTGTAGCCGTAGGGCCACATGACGAGGCGGCCGGCCTCGTGGAACGTGATCGCGGTCCGGATCTGCTGCCGGCCGTTGACCACGCGGCTGGCCAGGAAGTCCCGCATCGCCCGCGTCTCAGGCGCCGAGAAGGCCCTCGGGCCGCGATACGTGATCGCCCGAGGATTCGTGCTCGTGTTGCCTTCGAGCCCCCAGCGGTAGCCGAAGTTCCGGTTCAGGTCGGTGCCGATGGCCGTCGTCCCGGGCGTCGGCTGGCGATTCTTGCGCCAGAAGTGGAACCGTCCGCCGCTGATGTCGTACTCGTTGCCGTCCGGGTTCACCTCGAAGACGATGTAGATCTCGCGGGTGTTGACGATGTTCGTGATCCGCGGGTCGGTGCCGTAACCGTTTACGAGCCAATGCATGATGTGGAGTGTCATCTCCACGCCCATGTGCTCGTCGGAGTGCGTCCCGCCGTCGTAGAGGACCTCCGGCTCGTTCTCGTCGACGGTGACGTTGTCGGAGATCTTGACCGCCCAGATATCGCGGCCCTGGTAGCTCTTGCCGATCGAGAACCGCGACACGATGTCGGGGTGGGCGGCGGCCGTTGCGGCCACGTCAGCCGTGAGTTCCGCGTAGGTGTGGAAGCCCTGGTAACCGGCCGGGAACTGGCTGGCGGCGGCCGACGCTGGCGGCACCACGAGCGCTACGAGGGTTGCGGCAAGCATGGCGATCAGCCGAGGGGCGCGGGTGGGGTTCGTCATGCGTCGATCATGACCGCCGACGCAACCGCGTACAAATAGGCAATTCGGCGCGTCTGTCGCGCTACCCTTCGCCGATGCCGCCTTCCGGACCCAGCTCCCTCGTCGATCCCCTGGTCGTCGCGCCCGAGATCGCCGACGCTCTTCACGCCGGCCGGCCGGTCGTCGCCCTCGAATCGACGTTGATCAGCCACGGTCTGCCGTTCCCGGCAAACCTCGAGGTCGCGCGTGCCTCCGAGGCAGCGGTCCGGGCCGCGGGCGCAATCCCGGCCACGATTGCAATTCGCGACGGCCGGCTCCTCGTCGGCTTGGCCGATAGGGATCTCGAGACTCTCGCGAAGGCGCCGTCGGGCACCGTTCGGAAGGCCGCCCGGCCGAGTCTTGCCCTCGCCCTCGATGCGGGCGGCTGGGCGGCGACGACGGTGTCGGCGACGATGATCGCGGCTCATGCGGCCGGGATCCGCGTTTTCGCGACGGGCGGCATCGGTGGCGTACATCGCGGGGCGCTCGCGGGCGGCCGCGACGCGGCGAGCCTCGCCACCCTCGACATCTCGTCCGATCTCGAAGAGCTCGCCCGGACCCCGATGGCGGTCGTCTGTGCCGGCCCGAAGGCGATCCTCGACGTCCCCGCGACCCTCGAATATCTCGAGACGCGAGGGGTCCCGGTCGTGGCGGTCGGGCAGGACGAGCTGCCCGGCTTCTACGCGAGGACGTTGGGCGTACCTGCGCCCGCGTCCGTTCCCGATGTCGCGGCGGCGGCTCGCCTCGTCGAGACACATCTCGGCCTTCGCCTCGGCCTCGGCGGGGCGATCCTCATCTGCGTGCCGATCCCGTCGACGGACGCCCTGCCGGGCGACATCGCGGCCGAGGCGATCGAGCGGGCGATCGACGAGGCCGATGCTGCAGCGGTGGCCGGCCCGGCCCTCACCCCGTGGCTGCTCACCCGGATCGGCGAGCTGACCGACGGGGCGTCCGTCCGGGCGAACACGGCGCTGATCGTCAACAACGCGGGCGTCGCCGGAGCGTTGGCCGTGCTCCTCGCGGGAGCCGTCCCCGGCTGAGCCTCCAGGCGCCGGGAGGACAGGAGGGGCCACCGCCAGGGCACCTGACGTACACTGCCGGTCCCTCAGCCGCCGCGTCCCGGGGGTCCCGTGCCCAATACAACCCAGCCGCAGCCACTCGCCATCGACGTCCGCGGGATTCGGCGCGTCTACAAGGTCAAGCCGAAGCCCGTCGTGGCCCTCGATGGCGTCCATCTCGAGGTCGAGCCGGGCGAGTTCTTCGGCCTGCTGGGCCCGAACGGCGCCGGCAAGACGACCCTCATCAAGATCCTGACGACACTTCTACTGCCGTCGGCGGGGACCGCCCGGATCTTCGGCTTCGACGTCGAGCGCCAGACCAAGCAGATCCGCCGGATCATGAACATGGTCGCCGGCGGCGAGCAATCGGGTTACGGCATCCTGACCGTCCGCGAGCAGCTCTGGATGTTCAGCCAGTTCTACGGCCTGCCGTCGAAGGAAGGCTGGCAGCGGGTCGACGAGCTTGTCGACGCGGTCGGCCTCGACGAGCAGCGGCTCCAGCGGGTCAGCACCCTCTCGACCGGCCAGCGCCAGAAGATGAACTTCGCCCGCGGCCTGCTCAACGACCCGTGGATCTTCTTTCTCGACGAGCCGACGCTCGGCCTGGATGTCAGTGCCGCCCGCTCGGTCCGCGAGCTGGTCCTCGCCTGGAAGGCCGCCGTGCCCGGCAGGACGGTCCTCCTGACGACCCACTACATGGCCGAGGCCGATGAGCTGTGCGATCGGATCGCGATCGTCGACCACGGTCGGATCCTTGCCCTCGGCAGCCCGGCCGAGCTCAAGCGGCGCGTCCAGCGCGAGTCCGTCTTTCGGCTCGAGCTCGACCGGCTCGACGGTGGCACGGGAGCCCTGCGACGTCTGCCGGGCGTCCTGAGCGCCGCCGCCGCGGCCGCGGACCAGAGCTCCGGCGAGGCGCGCCAGACGGTCGTCGTCAACCTGACCCTGGCCGACGACGCGGCGCTCGGTGCGGTCGTCGGAGCGCTGGGCGGCCTCGGATCGCACATCGTCGCGCTGCGCAAGTCCGAGCCATCGCTGGAGGACGTCTTCGTCGAGCTCGTCGGGCGCGGCTTCGACGAGACCGAGACCGAGACGGAGACCGAGACCGACGGGCCGCCGGCGGACGCGACACCCGGTGGCGGCCACCCGACCCGCGATTCCGGCGAGCGGGAAGAGGAGGAAGTCGGCGTATGAGCACGCCATACGTCTTCCGCCCGACGACGAGCCCCCAGGAGGCGGCCAACTGGTCGCGACGCCAGATCCTCGCGACGGATCTCAGGGCCGTCCGCGGTCGCGCCTATCCACGCGTCACGGGCATGTTCCGCGAGAAGAGCTGGGTCTTCTTCGAGATCCTCCTGCCGTTCCTCGCGACGTCGGCATTCGTGTTCGTCTACCGGGCGCTCCAGGCGCCGCCCGAATACATCGGCTTCGTCGTGCTCGGTGGGGCGATGACCGCGTTCTGGCTGAACGTCATCTGGATGATGGCCCAGCAGCTGTGGTGGGAGAAGAGTCAGGGCAACCTCGAGCTCTATTTCGCCGCGCCGATGAACATCATGTCGGTCCTGTTCGGGATGGCCGTCGGCGGCTTCGTCATGAGCTCGACCCGCGCGGTGACGGTGCTTCTCATCGCCACGACCCTGTACGGCGTCTCCTTTGCGATCGATCAGTGGTTCCTGCTGATCGCCGTCTTCGCGCTGACGCTGGCCGCGCTCTATGGCCTCGGGATGGTCCTTGCGAGCCTCTTTCTCATGTGGGGTCGCGAGGCGTGGCATCTCACGCAGCTGCTCATCGAACCGGTCTACTTTGTTTCAGGGATGAGCTTCCCGGTCGGGCGGCTCGGGGTCGTCGGGTCGCTGGCGATCTCGATCCTGCCGCTGGCCGTCGGGCTCGACGCGATGCGCCAGCTGGCGTTCGCCGACGCGGCCTATCCGCTCGGCACACCCGGACCGCAGGTCGAAGCGCTCATCCTCGTCGCGATGACGGTTGCCTTCCTGCTCGCCGCGCGCTGGACGCTCCGGGTCCTCGAGAACCGGGCCCGTCGTGAGGGCCGCCTGTCGGTTCGCTGGCAATGAGCGGCGCGGATGTGCCGGTCATCGGCCTCGAATCGCCGCGCTGGGGCGGCTTCGATCCGGCACGAACGCGCGGGCGCGGCGCAGCCGACATCAGGCGAAGCTTCAGCGTGGCGGCCCGGCTCGGCTGGCAGATGGAGGCGAACTGGACCGACCCGGTCCTCTTCTTCATCTACTCGGTCGCCAAGCCCGTTTCGTCGGCTCTGATACTCGTCCTCATGCTCGAGGTGATCGGCGCCGGCGGCCGGCGCGACTATCGGGCGTTCGTCGTCATCGGCAGCGCCCTCTGGTCGTTCGTCATCTCCGGGATCTCCGGTCTCGCCTGGAGCATCCTCGACGATCGCGAGCGCTACCGGATGCTGAAGTACGTCTACGTCAGCCCGAGCGACTTCCTCGTCGTTCTCCTTGGGCGCGGCCTCGCCCGGGTGGCCGTCGGCGGCATGGGCGCCGCGATCACCCTGGCGATCGGGGTCGTCCTGCTTGGCGTGCCGTTCGATCCGTTCGCCGTCAATTGGCCGCTCCTCGTCGTCGTCATGGCTGCCGGGATCGCCTCGATCGTGGCGATCGGCATCCTGCTCGCGGCGATCTGCCTCCAGACCCGCCAGGAGGCGTGGTCGTACCCGGAGGCCGTTGCCGGAGCGCTGTTCCTCGTCAGCGGCGCCGTGTTCCCGCTCGCCGTCCTGCCGGCCCCGATCCAGGCGATCGGCCTCCTCACACCGCTGACCTGGTGGATCGAGGGCGTTCGCGACGCGTTGTTCCCTGGGGGCCTCACAGCGGTCGGCGGCTCCGGCTCGCTCCTTGCGTCGCTCGTCGGCCAGGAGCGGCCGCACGAGCTCCTGACCTTCACCGCCTTGCTGGCGACCGGAGCGGTGGCTACACTCGCAGCCATCGCCGTCTTCCGGACGAGCGACCGCCGGGCGAAGGATCGCGGGTTGCTGGACCAGACCACCGGGTCCTGATTACTCGACACGGCGGCGGCGCAGACGGCGTGCAGAGGAGACTCGATGCGGATCTACGAGGGCAGCCCGCGCCAGGACTTCGAGGAGGTCTTCCGCTCGATCGGCGCGTTCCTCGATCAGCGCCGTATGACCGAGGTGCTGCTCGTCGAGGCGCCCGACGGCTTCATCGTCCAGGGCATCGTGGTCAGTGGCGCCGGGGGCGGGACCTGGTCGGACTCGATCGGCACGCAGTCGAAGGAGACGCTGACCTTCCTCGACGATGACATCGCCCGGTTCATGGAGGAGTCGATCGCCCGCCGTGGCCTGCCGCCGCCGGAGCCCGAGCGCGATGCCGGCCACTACGAGAACGCATTCCGCGTCCTCGGGCGGTACATGGACGAGCAGAAGCCGCACGACGTCTTCTTTTTCGAGCAAGACGGCGCCTTTGTCGTCCGGTTGCTCATGTCCGGTCAGGCCGGCAGCAGGCACGTCCTCGCCGAGTTCACCCGGGAAGACATCGCCGAGATGATCGCGCGAGGCCCGGCCCTCCGCCACAAGGAGGCCGCCACGCCGAGCGGCGGCGCGGCGTCCGGCGCAGCAACCTGATCACACATCCACGATCGCCAACCAACGCCGTAGCAGGAGGTTCCTCATGAAGGCTCTCAAGACCGTCGCGGTCGCCCTCGGGATCACGCTCGCCGCGATGATCATCATCCCGCTCGTCGTCCTGGCGGGTCTTTTCGTCTGGCTGAAGCTGACCGAAGAGGCCGACGAGGACATCCTCGAGCTCGATCGCGAAGGCGCCTAAGATCCTCGGGCGGATGGCGTCGCAGAGCTTCGCCTCCGACCTCGGAGAGCGAGAGCCGGCTCCCCGCTGAGGGTGCCGGCTCTTTTGAATTCCGCCGATCAACCTGACGGCACCGGAACTTCCGGTGCAACGTTCCACCCCGCCACTTCGGTCTCGTCGGGCCCCCGTGGCCCATCGGCCGCCGATCGACGCCTCGCCGAGGTCGGGGTCCTGGCCGTAATGGTCCTGTGGGCCGCCAACTTCATCGTCGTCAAGTCGGCCGTTGCCCAGCTGCCGCCGGTCGGCTTCACGTTCCTCAGGTTCACCCTCGCGTCGGCAACGCTGTTCGTCCTGCTCCGATGGCGAGAGGGCAGCATCGGGTTGCCGCAGCGCGATCTGATTGCGATCCTCGCCCTTGGCGCGGTTGGTTTCGGCGCGTACCAGATCCTCTGGACGACTGGTCTGACCACGGTGCCGGCGGGAGACTCGGCGCTGCTGATCGCGGCCACGCCCGTCCTCGTCGCGCTGCTGTCCGTCGTCGCCCGATCCGACGTCCTGACTCCGCTGAAGCTCGCCGGCGTCATCGTCTCGTTCGTCGGTGTAGTGATCGTCGTCGCATCCGGAGCCGGTGTCACGCTCGGCCGCTCGATCGTCGGCGAAGCCGTGACACTGGCAGGCGCCGTGTGCTGGGCGATCTACACCTCGTTCGGCGCGCCGTTCGTCCGCCGTCACTCGCCGCTGCGAGCGACGGCCTGGGCGACCGTCGCCGGGACCATCGTGCTCGCCCCACTCGGACTCAATCAGCTGGCGAGCCTCGAGCGGATCCCCCTCGGACCCGACGTGGTCGGGGCGATCCTCTACTCGGGCATGCTCGCGGCGGGTGTCTCGAACGTCGTCGTCCTCAACGGAGTGAAGGTCGTCGGGCCTACCCGGACCGCCGCGCTCCAGTTCCTCGTCCCCGGTCTGGCGGTCCTCCTGGCGTTTCTGTTCCTCCAGGAGCCGATCCGTCCGGGCCAGGTCCTCGGTGGGGCGATCATCCTGGGCGGGGTGCTGATCACGAGGCGTGACATCGTTCGCTACCGGCCAACGCCCGCGACGAGGCTGCCCTGACGAACGGCCTGCCGAGGGCCATGCCGCCGGCGGTGGCCAACCAACAAACCGGGAACATGACAGGCGATCCTCACGCGGTCATTAGTCCGAGTCGAGCGTGAGGTCACCCAGCCTCAAGCGAGGCTGGGTCCAATTCGAGAGTTCGCCCGTTGGGAGTATCGGGCCCTGGGCCGGGCAGATCCCGTTCCTCGAATCGACGAACCGCGCGCCGGCGCATGACGACATCGACGAAGTCCATTTGCTCCTCCCGTCTTGCCGGAGAGCGGGTCGTCCGGTAACATTCGAAAAACCCCCGGAGGACCGAACCCATGGCGAAGTATGTCTTTGTGACCGGAGGCGTCACCTCCTCTCTCGGCAAGGGCATCACCGCCGCCAGCGTCGGACGACTCCTCAAGGCCCGCGGCCTCCACGTCTCGATTCTCAAGCTCGACCCGTACATCAACGTCGACCCGGGAACGATGTCGCCCTACCAGCACGGCGAGGTCTTCGTCACGGACGACGGCGCCGAGACCGACCTCGACCTGGGCCATTACGAGCGCTTCATCGACGAGAACCTTACCCAGCTCTCGAACGTCACGACCGGCCGGATCTACCAGGCGGTCATCGCCAAGGAGCGCCGCGGCGACTACCTCGGCGGGACGGTCCAGGTGATCCCCCACATCACGAACGAGATCAAGGAACGGATCGGGCGGGTTTCGCGTGACGGCGACCCCGACGTCGTCATCGTCGAGGTCGGCGGGACCGTCGGCGACATCGAGAGCCTGCCGTTCCTCGAGGCCATCCGCCAGATGCGCAAGGACGTCGGACGGGCCAACGTCCTCTACATCCACGTGACGTTGCTGCCGGCCCTGGCCGCGACGGGCGAGCTCAAGACCAAGCCGACTCAGCACTCCGTCAAGGAGCTCCGCGGGATCGGCATCCAGCCGGACGTCATCGTCCTGCGCAGCGACCACCCGGTCAGCGACGAGATCCGCGAGAAGATCGCCCTTTTCACCGACGTGGCGACCGACGCAGTCATCCCTGCCGAGACGGCCGACACGATCTACGAAGTGCCACTCATGTTCGAGGCCGCCGGCCTCGGGCGGCTCGTCGTCCGCGAGCTCGGCCTCGGCGATCCCGACGCGAAGCCGGACCTCGACTCCTGGCGGGCCCTCGTGAAGCGGATCAAGGCACCAAAGCCGAGCCTCGAGATCGCTCTCGTCGGCAAGTACATCGAGCTGCCGGACGCCTATCTCTCGGTCACCGAGGCGCTCCGCCACGCGGCCTGGGCGCACGGCGTCGACGCCAGGGTCCGCTGGGTCGATTCCGAGGCACTGACCCGCGACAACCTCCACGCCGCGCTCGACGGTGTCGCCGGCATCCTCGTCCCGGGTGGCTTCGGTCATCGCGGCATCGAAGGCAAGGTCCTCGCCGCCCATTTCGCCCGCGACCACAAGGTCCCGTATCTCGGCCTGTGCCTCGGTCTCCAGTGCGCCGTCATCGAGCTCGCCCGCGAGGTGACCGGCTCGAAGGACGCCAACTCGACCGAGTTCGACATGTTCACCGAGCACCCCGTCATCGACTTCATGCCGGATCAGCGCGAGCTCGAGGACAAGGGCGGGACGATGCGTCTCGGCCTGTATCCGGCCCGACTGACCCCTGGCTCGAAGGCGGCCGCGGTGTACGGCGCCGAGGTCATCTACGAGCGCCACCGCCACCGCTTCGAAGTAAACAACCGCTACCGCCAGACGCTCGAGGCGGCAGGCATGCTGCTTAGCGGCCAGAGCCCGGACGGTCGCCTCGTCGAGATCGTCGAGCTCAAGGACCATCCGTGGTTCGTCGCATCGCAGTTCCACCCGGAGTTCAAGTCCCGCCCTGAGCGACCCCATCCGCTGTTCGACGGATTCGTCACCGCGTCGCTGGCAGTTCGCGATGGCCGGGAGCCGGAATTCAGCGCGAAGTCGGGATTGCCCGTCGACCTCGTCTCCGCCGCAACCTCGCGGCCCGCCGAAGCGGTTTCGCCGCCGACGGAGACGGCAACGACCGCCTGATCGGCGAGGTGCCTGACTGCAGGCCCGTATCTTCCGCGATAACCACGGTCGGAACACCGAGCCGGAACGCCGCACCGCCGCCCGGCCGCTGCGCATACACGGTCAGGCCGCTCCAGATCGGCGGCTCGGCGAAAGTCACCGAGGCAATGAGCGGTACCGGCACGGTCACGCTCCGGGTGACCGGCCTCCTCGACGCGCAGCGGTGGACGGTCGACATCGACGCCGGAACGATTGCCCGCCCGAATGAGGGTGTCGAGATCGCGTCAAAGGCAGGTGCAGACGTCACGCGTCTCACGATGGATACGGTTCGAATCCACCTCACCAAGACCGAGATGGCCGCGTTCGCCAAGGCCCAGAAGGCCGGTGGCGTGGTGGCGATCGTGTCCGACGGGTTGCGCGTCGGCTACGCCGAGTTCGCTGGGTCGTATGCCGACGGCAAGCCGACACGACCCGGGCCTGCCGGTCGACGAGAGCCGACCGGCAGGCTTTGCGGCGGATTGATCGCGGGCGCGCATCGACGGGGTCGCCGCCCGGACCTTGTTTCGCCAGGGACCCGTTGATACGCTGCCGAACGAGTGGCGGGCGGCGGCGACCCGCACGAAGCTGAGGGGTCGATCGGTGAACCGCACGCACCTGAGTCTCTATTACCTCGCCGGCTACCTCCTTCCGGCC
>WNGJ01033002.1_pt1 | contig 10381 bp, 8 predicted proteins | sample 5400611 | NCBI WGS metagenome assembly WNGJ01 (sample SAMN13153375, study PRJNA577476) | soil metagenome | isolation source: 40 cm soil or saprolite under Garry oak tree replicate 1 | place: USA:California | collected 2016-06-15
TGCTGGTCGCCGGCGGCGGGCCGGCCGGCAGCGCCGCCGCGATCTGCGCGGCGCGCCTCGGCGCCAAGGTGCTGCTCGCGGAAGCGACCGGCTGCCTCGGCGGCATGGGGACATCGGGCCTGGTGTCGACCTTCGGGCCGATTTCCGACGGCAAGCGCATGCTGGTCGGCGGCTTCATGCGCGAGCTGGTGCTCTCCATGCACCAGCGCGGGTCGCTGGGGCCGCATGTGGTGCCGGAATTCCTTCACAGCCAGCTCAACCGCTGGGTTCCCTTCAAGCCTGAGGCGCTCAAGCGGCTGCTCGACGAGATGGCGCAGGACGCCGGCGTCGATGTCCGCTTCTTCACCCGCGTGATCGATGCCGAGGCGCAGGACCGCCGCATCGAGGGCGCGGTGATCAGCAACGTCGAGGGCTATCGCTTCATCCGCGCCAAGACCTTCATCGACGCCACCGGCGATGCCGCGCTGTCCGACCTCGCCGGCGCCGACTGCAAGGTCATCCTGCGCGACATCGAGGCGGTGGCGCCGAGCACACTATGCTCGCTGTTCGCCGGCATGAACTGGGACGATCCCGCCTATGGCGACGACTGGCACGGCATCGACAAGGTCAAGGCATTTTCGAAGAAACAGCTCCACCAGGCGATCGCCGACGGGCACTTCTCGCGGCCGGACAAGTTCATGCCCGGCATGAACAAGATCGGCAAGCACGCGGCCCAACTCAATGGCGGCCATATCTTCAATCTCAACGGGCTGTCGAGCCGCTCGCTGTCCGACGGCATGATGGCGGGCCGCCGGCTGGCGGTCGAATATCTCGAGTTCTTCCGCAAATACGTGCCGGGCTGCGAGGAACTGGACCTCGTCACCACGGCGCCCGTCATGGGCGTGCGCGACAGCCGCCGCATCGTCGGCGAATTCGAACTTACCATCGAGGACTTCAAGTCGGCGCGCCAGTTCCCGGATCAGGTCGCGGTCTACAACCGGCCGACCGACGTGCACCCGACCGACACCTCGGAGAAGGAATACCAGCGGTTCCTGCACGACTTCGAAGGCTTCCACGGTCTTGGCGAGGGTGACTGCCTCGGCGTCCCCTACGGCATCCTGGTGCCGAAGGGATGGGTCAACCTGTGGGTCGCGGGGCGCTGTCATTCGAGCGACACCAAGGTGCACGGTTCGATCCGCGCCCAATCGGCCGCCTACATGATGGGCCAGGCCGCGGCGACCGCAGCCGTACAATCGATCCGCACCGGCGAGCCCGCCTGCGATCTCGATACCGAGCAGCTGGTGATTGCGCTGCGCGCCGCCGGCGCTTACCTGCCGCAGCGAGAATTGAGCAGGACGATGACGCGGTGAGGGGGAAACCCAATCATAACGCCGTCCCGATCGAGCTGACCGCCGTCATCGTGGCCGTGACCGGGGAGGAGCCGCGCGTCCTTACGATCCGGGAGCCCGATCAGAACGCCGAAGCGCTCCCCACCGGCCCGTTCGAGTCGGGCCATCGGACCCTGCAATTCGGCCTGCGATCTTGGGTCGAGCGCCAGACTCACCATCCGCTCGGCTATATCGAGCAACTTTATACCTTCGCGGATCGCGATCGCACCCGTGACGGCGCCGGTGAGCGGCTGGTTTCGATCAGCTATCTCGGGCTGACCCGAGAGGGGCACGCCACCGGACGGCGCGATCCGCGCTGGCAGAGCTGGTACCGGTTCCTGCCGTGGGAGGATTGGCGCTCCGGTCCGCCGGCGTTGGTGCAGCGGGTCATAGCACCTCGTCTGCGCGCATGGGCGAGGGGCGCCGACGATGGCACGACGCGACGCGAGCGCAAGAACCGCGTCGAGATCGCCTTCGGTCTGTCCGGTCGTTCCTGGAACGAGGAACTGACGTTGCAGCGCTTTGAGCTCCTCTACGAGGCCGGGCTGGTTACGGAGGCGAAGCGGCGACGAGGGGTGGTCGATCTATTGCCGGGTGCGTCAATGATGCATGACCATCGCCGCATCCTGGCGACCGGCGTCGCGCGGCTGCGGGCCAAAATCAAGTACCGCCCCGTCGTCTTCGAGTTGATGCCGGAGAGCTTCACGTTGCTTGCCCTCCAGCGCACCGTCGAGGCGCTCGCGGGACAGCGGCTCCACAAGCAGAATTTCCGCCGGCTGATCGATCAACAGGGACTGGTCGAGGACACCGGCGACGTTGCGACGCAGACCGGCGGCCGCCCGGCCAAGCTGGTCAGGTTCCGTCGCGAGGTGCTGCTGGAGCGCGCCGTTGCCGGGACCAAGCTGCCGCTCTCCCGCCCGGGGTGAGCAGACTGGCCATGCCCTAGCCTCCCGTCGTCATGCCCGCGCTTGTCGCGGGCATCCACGTCTTGTGCGGCGCGGCAGCAGCAAGGCGTGGATGGTCGGGACGAGCCCGGCCATGACGAGGGAGGAGGGTTGCGGTAAGGCGGGAACGGGCTTGACAGCGCCGAGTTCTACTCGCATCTAGCATAAGGCGGCCAAGGTGGATGCACGGTCGCGTGATAGTAATGCTCTTGATGAGCACAAAAGGTGCAGCATGCTGCAAGAGACCTCCATGCCCGACGTGCTTGCGCGCACGGCGCCGCTCTACGAGCGCGTGAAGGCGGTCGTCCCGCCGGTCGAGTGGCCGTTCTTCGCCCGCGACATCGACGCAATTCTTGCACTCAAGCGCGCGCGCAACGCCGTCATCCTCGCCCATAACTACCAGACGCCCGAGATTTTCCACTGCGTCGCTGACCTTGTCGGCGACAGCCTGGCGCTGGCGCGCGAGGCGACGCGCGTTAACGCCGATGTCATCGTGCTCGCCGGCGTGCACTTCATGGCCGAGACTGCGAAATTACTCAATCCGGACAAGACCGTGCTCATCCCAGACGCTGCCGCGGGCTGCTCGCTTGCTGCCTCGATCACGCCGGCCGACGTGCAGCTGTTGCGTCGACGCTACCCGGGCGTCCCGGTCGTGACCTACGTCAATACGTCGGCAGCCGTGAAGGCAGAGTCCGACATCTGCTGCACGTCAGGCAATGCGAAGAAGGTGGTCGAATCGCTCGGCATCGATCGGGTGATCATGCTTCCCGACGAATATCTGGCGCAGAATGTGGCTGCTGAGACCGGCGTCGAGATCATTGCGTGGGCCGGGCATTGCGAGGTCCATGAGCGCTTCACTGCAGCCGAGATCCGCCTGCTCCGCGAGCAGCATCCTGGCGTGATCGTGCTCGCGCATCCGGAGTGCCCGCCTGAAGTCGTGGCCGAAGCGGATTTCGCCGGATCGACCGCCGCCATGATCAAATATGTCGGAACCGAGAAGCCCGCGCGTGTTGTCCTGGTGACGGAATGTTCGATGAGCGACAATGTGGCGGTCGACCACCCTGAAATCGAGTTCGTGCGGCCGTGCAACCTTTGTCCGCACATGAAGCGGATCACGCTGCCGAAGATCCGGCGGGCGCTGGAGACGCTGACGCACGAAGTTACAATCGATGCGGCGGTGGCCGTGGGCGCCCGGCGGGCGGTCGAGCGCATGCTCGCGGTTTAGAGCGGGTTTCGGTCAGGCCCAAGTAGCCGACCTCTCTGCAGGGTCGTGGCTGGCCTGTCCCGGCCACCCGACTATGCTTGCCCCGCGGTCGTCCGACTATCTGACCAGTCGTTGCAACGCGTGCCCCGGCCGGGAACCGAGTTCCTTGGCGTCCAGCGTATCGTCGCTGTCCCGATTGGCGGCTTTGAATCGCTTCTCGACGGCTGCGAGATATTCATCCTTCGTCAGGGTGCCGTCATGGTCCCCGTCCTCGGCAGCCAGTTCCTTGGCGCTCAGGCGGCCCCTGAGTTCGCGTCCGTTCAGCGTTCCGTCGTGGTCGCGATCGAGTCGCTCAAACATCGCCGATGCCGCCGTCTTTGTTTCGTTGAGATCGACGGTACCATCACGATCGGAATCGAGGAGGTCCAGGGAGCCGCCAGCCTTGCTTGCCGCGAAGGTCTGCGCAACGGCGCCGACGACGCCAAACATCACGACGAAACCGAGCACTTTGATGGGTTTTTTCATGTCGAATTCTCCACGATTGCCCTGCAAAACGCAGACCGCGTAGGCAACACGCAGGAGGCGCGATCGGTTTCTCGATATGACGGAAATCGCTATTGAGAGAACCCGGATGGCGTCGTCATTCACGGCGGAACAATCGCCTGAGGAAACCCCACAGCACATTCGCCACTAAGGCGAAACCGGAAATCGGTTTCGCGGCCGGCAGTGCGGGCTGATGCGCCGGCGCGGTTGATGTTTCGGGCGGCGTCGGCAGCCCCGCCGGGGAGGATATCGGCGGCGCGTCGCCCTGCGCGGCCACGGTCGGCCCGCCCTCCTTCGCCAGTTGCGCCTTCAGGTTATTGGCGAACTGCGTGATGATCTGCGCCGCCGTCATCTGGATAATGCCGACGCCGCGGCCGTATTGGGCGACTGCGCCGGAGAGGGTGAGATTGGTGTGCACCAGCACCTTGGTGCCGCCGCCGGCTGGTTCAAGATGGAACGAGGCGACGGCGTTGGCAGCGCCGCGGCCCTTGGCGTCGCTACCCTGTGCGGCAACGCGCGCCGTGCGATTGGCATCGTCGATCTCTTCAAACCTCACCGTGCCGGCGAAGGTCAAAGCGACCGGGCCGAGGCGCACCCCGATCTTGCCCTTGTACGTGCGCTCGTCGACCACGTCGGTGAGCGCCGCCCCCGGCATGCACGGGGCGATGCGCCGGATATCCATCAGAACTTTCCAAGCGTCGCCGACCGGCAGCGGAACCTCGAACGAATTGTCGAACTCCATGGCGGCTGCTCTTGCCGTTACTCCGCAGCGGCGGCGACGCCGCCATGGGCCTGCGACCAGCCAGCCGGGTCGTGCATGAACTTTTCCACCTCGGCAAGCATCCTCGGCTCGAACTTGTTCGACGCCTTGGCGACCCGCAGGATGTCCCACCAGGTTGCAAGCCAATGCATGTTGATGCCGAGATCGGCAAGGATTTTGCGGCCGTCCGGATAGATGTCATAGAAGAAACACACGAAGATGTGGTCGACCTTGGCGCCCGCCTGGCGGAGCGCGTTGCAGAAGTTGACCTTGCTGCGGCCGTCGGTGGTGAGGTCCTCGACCAGGAGGATTCGCTGGCCTGCCTGGACATCGCCTTCGATCTGAGCATTGCGGCCGAACCCCTTGGCCTTCTTGCGCACGTAGAGCATCGGCAGATCGAGCTTGTCGGCCATCCAGGCGGCGAACGGAATGCCGGCGGTCTCGCCGCCGGCTACCGCATCGAATTGCTCGAATCCAGCCTCGCGCATGACGATCGATGCGCCGAAGTCCATCAGCGTGCGTCGCACCCGCGGAAACGAGATCAGCCGGCGGCAATCCGTGTACACCGGGCTCGCCCATCCGGAGGTGAAGATGAAGGGCTTGTCGGCCATGAAGCGAACCGCCTCGACCTCAAGAAACATCTTCGCGGTGAGATCGGCGATGACCTGCCGGTCAGGAAAGCTTGCTGTCACGAAAGCCTCGCTTTCACGTCGGATGGTTGAGCGGTTAGGACAGGTTGTGCGCCAGCGAAACCACCATCAGCTTCGCCTCCGGAAGGCCCTGATGGGTTTCGCTGCCGAGACTGAGCAAGAAATATCAGTTTATGCGGCAAGGTCGAGACGGAGGTAGCCGAATCCGGAGGCTGCGCGCAACGTGCAGGCGTCGCAGTCGGCCTTGCGGCTCACATATCTGATCTCGGCGCGGCCGCCGGTGTTGGTCTTACGGACGGCCGTCGGCTTGAGAAGTGCATCGCGAGCACACGTGTCCGGGCCGGTCGCCCACCTTACGCCGACCACGCATACGCAATTTTGTCGAGCGTCTTGTTGCCGAATTTCTCGCATGACCGCGCGACCGGCCGGCCCCCAAGTGCGCGATAGAAAGCAACAGCGGGGGCATTATCCGATAATGCCCAAACAACCATGCTCTTGATTGCGCTCTGCGTTAGATCGCGCCTTGCCGCCGCAAACAAGCGACGCCCAAAGCCGAGCCCTTGGAACTCCGGTCGCAAGTAGAGTTCGTAGATCTCCCCGTCGTAAGCCAAGCTTCGCGCCCGGTTCCGGCCATAATTGGCATACCCCGCAATCGTGTCCCCGAACGCCAGAATCGAAATTCGGCTGTTCTTGTGGATGGCGCCTTCCCACCACTCCGCGCCGCGCCGATTGATCAGCTTGTCCAGCTCCGGACCCGGGATGATGCCCTGGTACGCGGTGCGCCAGGCCAAGTCGTGCGTCGCGGCAAGCGGCTCGGCATCGGACGGCTTTGCGCGGCGGATTTCGATGGCGACGGTATGCATGATCACTAGAGCCGAAGTGGCCGCCCCCGTTCAAGTCCAATTCTAATATTCACTTAGCGGCTCGATTATCGTGGGAAGTTCGCCAAAATCAACTCCCGCCATAGGCTCCAAGCGATGCGCGCGCCGAACGTGACTGATTCGCAACACCTGCATCGCGGATGCGAAGGGAAAACGCTGCCACGCGAGGTCAGGGACTGGAGAGGCAAGGGAGCGACTGAAGCAGAGGATTGTGCCGCCGCAAGGAGGATGTGGGGGCGACCCTTGTGGTCGCCCGTTGCCGGCGGATGCAAAGGACGGTATGGCCAGACTGCGCCGTTGACAACCTCGGGCGACCACAGGGTCGCCCCTACACCCGCCAGAGTCGGTGGTGGCGCCCCGGAATGATCCCTCAAATAGCGCTCACACCTCTTCGGCTTCCTTGCGCCGTTCGTCCCGCTTGCGTTCATGAGGGTCGAGCAGTCGCTTGCGCAGGCGGATCGATTTGGGAGTTACCTCGACCAGTTCGTCGTCTTCGATGTAGGCGAGCGCCTTCTCAAGCGTCATCCGGATCGGCGGGGTGAGGCGCACCGCTTCGTCCTTCGCAGTAGTGCGAATGTTGGTGAGCTTTTTGCCCTTCAGCACGTTGACTTCGAGATCGTTGCCGCGGGTATGTTCGCCCACGATCATGCCGCGATAGACCTTCCAACCCGGTTCGATCATCATCGGGCCGCGGTCCTCCAGGTTCCACAGCGCGTAGGCGACGGCTTCGCCGGCATCGGTCGAAATCAACACGCCGTTGCGGCGTCCCTGAACTGCGCCCTTGTAGGGTGCATAGTCGTGGAACAGCCGGTTCAGAACGGCGGTGCCGCGTGTATCGGTCAAAAGCTCACCCTGATATCCGATCAAGCCGCGCGTCGGTGCGTAGAACACCAGCCGCAGCCTGCCGCCGCCCGAGGGCCGCATCTCGACCAGCTCAGCCTTGCGTTCGGACATCTTCTGCACCACAACGCCCGAGTGCTCCTCGTCGAGATCGATCACGACTTCTTCGACGGGCTCGGTCATCTCCCCGGTGTCGGGATCGAACCGGACCAGGACCTTCGGGCGCGATACGCTAAGCTCGTAACCTTCGCGTCGCATGGTTTCGATTAGAATGCCGAGCTGCAGCTCGCCGCGACCCGCCACCTCCATGGCATCCTTTTCGTCGGATTCGGTCACTCGTAACGCGACGTTGCCCTCGGCCTCGCGCAACAGGCGGTCGCGGATCATGCGGCCCGTAACCTTGTCGCCCTCAGTGCCGGCCAGCGGAGAATCGTTGACCCGAAACATCATTGACAAGGTCGGCGGATCGATCGGCTGCGCCGGCAACGGCTCGGTCACCTCCAGGGCGCACAACGTGTGTGCCACGTTCGCTTCCGGCACCCCGGCGATGGAAACAATGTCGCCGGCATTGCCCTCTTCGATTGCCTGGCGCTCCAATCCGCGAAACGACAGCACCTTCGACACCCGGCCCTGCCCGACGAAGGCGCCGTTGCGGTCGATCACCTTGATGGTCTGGTTGGGCTTTACTGAGCCGGCGGTGATGCGCCCCGTAACGATGCGGCCGAGATATGGATTGGCCTCCAGGATGGTGCCAAGCATGCGGAACGGGCCGTCCTCCACATGTGGCGGCGCCACATGGGAGAGGATAAGATCGAACAGCGGCGCCATCGAGATTTTGGGGCCGTCGACATTCGCCGCCATCCAGCCTTCCTTGGCGGAACCATAGAGCACGGGAAAATCCAACTGTTCGTCGGTGGCATCGAGTGCTGCGAATAGATCGAACACCTCCCCGGATACCACGGTTGGGCGCGCATCATGGCGGTCGACCTTGTTGATGGCCACGATCGGTCGAAGCCCGACCTTGAGGGCCTTGGACACCACGAACTTGGTTTGCGGCAGCGGCCCTTCGGCCGCATCGACCAGCACGATCGCTCCATCGACCATGTTGAGGATGCGTTCGACCTCTCCGCCGAAGTCCGCATGTCCGGGAGTGTCAACAATATTGATCCGGGTGTTCTTCCACACGATCGAGGTCGCCTTGGCGAGAATCGTGATGCCCCGCTCGCGCTCCAGGTCATTTGAGTCCATGGCGCGCTCGGCAACCCGTTGATTTTCACGGAATGTACCCGATTGTTGCAGCAATCGGTCGACCAGGGTGGTCTTGCCGTGGTCGACATGGGCGATGATGGCGACGTTCCGCAGTTGCATCCGCTCAGCTCAAGGTTGTGAGATACAAAATTCACGCTCTCCGAAATCATGCCGGATGGCGGGTTTGATTTCGGGACGCTAGGGCATTTCTCTTTCGGGCTAATCCCGCCGGCGTCGTTGCTCGGGCTTGCTCGGGCGAACCGGTGTCCGGGTGCTTGCTCAAGCCGGGTGATGGCAAGCACGGTCAATTTAAACGAAAAATGCTACGAACTCTTGTCGCGAGCAGTTCTTCGTTCCGCGCGACATGCGAACCCAGCAAAAGCCGTTTTGGTAGAACAGCGCATGCAGGCAAAATATAGTGTTCCGGCCGCATTGTGCAACGCCGAAACCGCGGCGGGTTAATACCCCCAACTATCGCCTTTCTACTACGATGCCGCGACGATTTGCTTGGGGCATGAAACAAACGTCAGGCATGTTCGGCGGCTCGCAGGATTGGCGCCGGTATCGAAACTTCACTTCGCCCGCATCACCCTGCTCGACGAATTTTTCCATGTAGTATGACCGCGCAGGCTGCTTGGGTGAACGGGGCGTGGTGACAGCCGCCGGTTCGGGTCCTGGGTCAGGTCTTGGCTCTCGCGTTTGGCGCTTCGGATTTTCCACGGGCAGCGGCAACGCAAATGCCGGGGGGGCGGGGGTTTTGGCCTGCGAAGGCTCCCGATCAGACCGTGCCGGCGGAATCGGCAACGGCATGTCGGCGCCCGCGTTTTGCGAGCCTTGGTTTGTGTAGTTCACGGACACCAGAGGCGGGGCCGTTCGCTCGGGCAACTGATCGCGGTCCTCGCTCCAGCCAGGCGGACTCGGCTGCGGTGGTTCGCTTTTTCCCATGAGTTCGAATTTACTGAATCGCTCATCCTTCGAACGCAAAGCGCGGGCCGCGGGCTTCGCCGGCAAAGCGCGGTCCGCCGAACGATTGCTCGCCCCAGATTTCAAATCTGCGCGGTTCGCTATCGCCCACAAGAAGGTGCCGGCGGTGCCGCAGATCGCGATCGCGGCCAGTATAGCGGTAAAACGCGAGGCGCCGAAAAAACTCATTGCCGCCATCCACCGATGTTCGCCGTGTGGCGCCTCGTCACGCATTCATCGTGCCGCCGCACCTTGGCGTATCTCCGAAGACGCATATTTGCCGCTCGACGTAATACCCGCGATGGGCCATTTTTGTGCCGCCCCATTGCGCCGGAAATTCGACCAAACGCAATCTTTTGACGCGGTGCCGCTGGCGAAGATTGCCGCAGCCGTCGGCGCGCGAGCGCCCGCGTTCGCCGGAGTCCGGATAGTTCTGCGTGCATGGAGCGCACGAAGATGAGAATCCGATGTGGGCTTGATCCCAATAGAATTGCCGCGCCGCGCGTGGGCAACAAGTTTTTTTCGACGCGCGATGCCTCAGCGTCGTGGAGCGCCGCGTGTCGCCATGATATCTTGGGCGCGATGCGTCTGCGAGGTTGGCCTCGCGGCGCCACAGGGGAGGACGATCCAATGAAGCGGCGCGAGTTCATCACGCTCGTTGGCGGTGTCGCGGCTTTGCCGTTCGCCGCCAACGCACAACAGCCCCAGTCATCTTCGGCCATCGACGAGGCGATGCGCGGAGCGGTTGCGCGCAAAGAGGTTGCCGGCGTTGTCGTGATGGCGGCCGATCGCAAAAGAATCATCTATCAGGGCGCCTTCGGCGTTGCCGACATTGCTGAGGCGCGGCCCCTCAAGCTCGATGCGCTGTTCCGGATCGCGTCGATGACGAAGGCCGTCACCTCGACGGCCGCCATGCAGCTGGTCGAGCAGGGTCGGTTCGCCATCGAAGACCCGGTCGAAAAATATCTGCCTGAGTTGGGC
>WNGJ01009453.1_pt1 | contig 10379 bp, 10 predicted proteins | sample 5400611 | NCBI WGS metagenome assembly WNGJ01 (sample SAMN13153375, study PRJNA577476) | soil metagenome | isolation source: 40 cm soil or saprolite under Garry oak tree replicate 1 | place: USA:California | collected 2016-06-15
GCGCCGCTCAACTCGCCGCCTGTTCACATCCGGAACCCCGTGATGAGCTATTACGAAAGACACATTTTTTTCTGTTGCAACCAGCGCCAGAACGGCGAGACCTGCTCCAACGACAAGGGCGCGAGCGGCATGCGCGATTACGCCAAGAAGCGCGTGAAGGAACTGGGGCTCGCAGGTCCGGGCAAGATACGGGTTAACCAGGCGGGGTGCCTGGATCGCTGCGAGGAAGGGCCGTGCATCGTGGTGTACCAGGAGGCGGTCTGGTACACCTACGTCGATCGGGCCGACGTCGACGAGATCATCGAGGAGCACATTCGCAACGGCCGGGTGGTCCGGCGCCTGCGAATATGAGCGGCGCAGTCGAGCGTGTTTTCATCGACGGCGGCGCAGGTAAAATCGAAACGGTGGTCGACCGTCCCGCCGACGCAGCGCGAGGCGCGGCTCTGGTCGCTCATCCCCATCCTCTTTACGGCGGCACGCTCGACAACAAGGTCGTTCAGACCCTCGCCAAGACTTTCGTCGAATTGGGCTACGTGTCGCTGCGTCCCAACTTTCGCGGCGTCGGGGCTTCCGAGGGCGAGCACGACGAAGGCGTCGGTGAAACCGAGGACATGCTTCGCGTTGTCGCCTACGCGAGAGAAACGTTCGGCGAGTCGCCGCTCGTCCTGGCGGGATTCTCGTTCGGCGCGGCCGTTCAGACGCAGGTTGCGCGGCGCACGGCTCCGCACCGCGTGGTGCTGGTGGGCGTCGCGATCGGCCGCTTTCCCTCGGAGACCGTGCCATCCGATTCGATCGTGATCCACGGAGAGCGGGACGACACCGTGCCGCTCGAAAAGGTGCTCGAGTGGGCGCGGCCCCAGGAATTGCCGGTCGTGGTGATCCCGGGCGCCGACCATTTCTTTCACCTGCGCCTGCACATCATCAGGAACATCGTCAAGAATTCGTGGCGGTACTAGCGGCTCAAAATCTGCGCAAGTCCTACGACGGGCAGGAAGTCGTCGCGGGCGTCTCCTTCGGCGTCGCACCGGGCGAATGCTTCGGCCTGCTCGGCCCCAACGGCGCCGGAAAGACGACCACCTTGAGGCTCTGCCTCGGCCTTACCGATCCCGACGGCGGCTCGGTCGAGCTGATGCAGCGGCCCGTGCCCGGGGAGGCCCGCCCCGCCCGGGTGCGCGTGGGCGTGGTGCCGCAGATGGACAACCTCGATCCGGACTTCACCGTCCGCGAAAACCTGCTCGTCTACGGCCGCTACTTCGGGCTCTCCGAGCGCGCCATCCGGGAACGCATCCCCCTGCTGCTCGAATTCGCCGGCCTTGCCGCGCGCGCCGGGTCGCGGATCCAGACGCTCTCCGGCGGAATGAAGCGGCGCCTCACCCTCGCGCGCGCGCTCGTCAACGATCCGGACCTGATCTTCATGGACGAGCCGACCACCGGGCTCGACCCGCAGGCGCGCCACCTCATCTGGGAGCGGCTGAAGCAGCTCCTCGCCCAGGGCAAGACCATCGTTCTCACCACGCATTTCATGGAGGAGGCCGAGCGGCTTTGCGCGCGGCTCGCCATCATGGACCGCGGGCGGTTCGTCACCGAAGGGAGCCCGCGCGAGCTGATCGTCCGCCACATCGAGCCGCACGTCATCGAAGTGCACGGCGACGGCGTCATGAATTGGGCCGATCACGGGGCCGCGACGCTCGCCTCGCGCCTGGAAAGAAGCGGCGACACCGTGTTCTGCTACGCGGCCGACCCGGCGCCGCTCCTCGCGAGCCTCTCGCGCCGGCAGGAGCTGCGCTACCTGCACCGCCCGGCGAACCTGGAAGACGTGTTCCTGAAGCTCACCGGCAGGGAGCTGCGCGACTGATGCGGGTTTTCGCGCCGCCCTCGATGAGCCTGCGCTTCGTTCCCGTGTGGCGCAGGAACCTGCTGGTGTGGCGCAAGCTCGCGATTCCCTCCATTCTCGGCAATCTCGCCGATCCCATGATCTACGTGCTCGGCCTGGGCTACGGGCTGGGCTCGATGCTGCCGCAGGTCGGCGGGGTGTCCTACATCGCGTTCCTCGCCGCGGGTGTGGTGTGCTCGAGCACCATGAACAGCGCCACCTTCGAGGCGATGTATTCGGCCTTCTCGCGCATGCACGTGCAGCGCACCTGGGAAGCGATCATGAACGCCCCGGTCGACCTCGACGACGTCGTGCTCGCCGAGCTCGCCTGGGCGGCGTCGAAGAGCGTGCTCTCGGGCGCGGCGATCCTCGCGGTCGTGTGGCTTCTCGGCCTGTCGAGCTCGGTCCTGTCCTTGTGGGTGCTCGCGCTCGTCCCGCTCGTCGGCCTCGCCTTCGGCGCGCTGGCCCTCGCTGTGACCGCGATGGCGCAAAGCTACGACTTCTTCATGTACTACTTCACGCTGATCATCACGCCGATGAGCCTCCTCTGCGGGGTGTTCTTTCCGGTCGAGCAGCTGCCCGCCGCTTTCCAGGCGATCGCCGCGGTCCTGCCGCTCACGCACGCCGTCGCGGTCGCGCGGCCGCTTCTGCTCGGCCACGTTCCGGCGGACGTGGTGTTGCACCTGCTGGTGCTGCTTGCCTATGCCGCGGCCGGGTTCTATGCTGCAACCATACTTTTCCGCCGACGGCTGCTCAAGTAGCCATGCTCTGGATCAAGGCGCTGCACATCATTTTCATGGTGACCTGGTTCGCGGGGCTGTTCTACCTGCCGCGCCTGTTCGTCTATCACGCCATGGCGGCAGATGCCGCGAGCAAGGAACGGTTCAAGCTCATGGAGCGCAAGCTCTACCGGGGCATCATGACCCCGGGCGCGGTCCTCACCATCGTCTTCGGCGCGTGGCTTTGGCTCGGCTACGGCTTCGCGGGCGGCTGGCTCTACGCGAAGCTCGGGGTCGTCGCCCTCCTGATCGCCTACCACCTGTATTGCGGCAGGCTGCTAGCCGATTTTGCGCGCGACCGCAATACGAAATCGCACCTCTGGTACCGCTGGTTCAACGAGGTGCCGGTAGTATTTCTCGCCGCGGCGGTCATCCTCGCCGTGGTCAAACCGTTTTAGCGCCCCGGTCGGTGGCCCTGGCACTTGCCAGGTCATGCTAATCTTGGCATGCTCGTTGCGTACGATTCTCCCTGCATGAACGCGAAAAACATCACCTTGAGACCGGGACGGCCCGCCGACGCCGCCAGGATCGCGGCGATGTCGCGCGACCTGATCGAGTCGGGCCTGGGCTGGTCCTGGGGGCCGGAGCGCGTCGCGCGCTCGATCGCCAACAAGGACACGTTCACGCTGCTCGCCTGCGACCGCGACCGCGTCGTCGCCTTTGCGATCATGTATTTCGGCGACGAGCACGCCCACCTGAATCTCCTCGCCGTGCGGCCCTCTCACCAGAGGCTGGGGATCGGGCGGCGCATGGTCGAATGGCTGACCGAGTCGGCCCGCGTCGCCGGCATCGCCACGATCCACCTCGAGCTGCGCGCGGCCAACACCATCGCGCGCAGTTTCTACAGGTCGCTCGGTTTCACCGAGTCGGCCTATATCCCGGGGTATTACCGCGGGCGCGAAATGGCGCTGCGCATGATGCGGGTGCTGCGCAAGCCGGGCGCGCCGCTGCCCGCCTGGCCCGCGCCGAAGCCGCCCAAGAGCTGACAGGTTGTTGAAAAAGGGGGCTACGCCCCCTTGTGATCCCCCAAACTGGAGGCCGTAGAAAAACGCTTCCCTCTGAAACTCGACTTGCACAGAATTCGATTTTCACGCGGGAAGCGTCTTTCAACAGCCTGCTAACGTTCACCCACGCTTTTCCAAGGGATCGCCGAAATGCGAGGCGCGGCGCTCGCTCTCACCCTCGGCCTCATGGCGAGCGCCGCTTCGGCGGTCCCGGGACTCGAGCCGGGCGTATCGCGTGAGCTCGCGCGGTGGCGCGCCCGGCAATACCACGACGTTCGCTACGCGCTCGCGCTCCACATCGCCGCGGGCGCGGCGAAGCTCGAGGGGACCGCGACGATCGAGCTCACTCTCCCCGACGACACGCCCGACGTGGTGCTCGACTGGCGGCCCCCGCCGGGCGCGGCGGCTGTGCGGGAGCTGAGCGTCAACGGCAAGCGCGCGCAGTCGAGGCTCGAGCGGGAACACCTGATCGTTCCGGCCCGCTTTCTGCGCATGGGCAGGAACCGCGTGATCCTGCGCTTCGAGTCGCCGATCGCCGCCTCCGGGAGCGCCGTGACGCGCTACACCGACCGCGATGACGGCTCCGAGTACGTCTACACGCTGCTGGTGCCTTCTGACGCGAGCAGCGTGTTCCCCTGCTTCGACCAGCCCGATCTGAAGGGGCGATTCAGCCTGGAGCTGACCGTGCCCAGGAGTTGGACCGCGGTCGCCAACGCCTCCGTGGCCGCGACCGAGGACGCGCCGAACGACATGCGCCGCCATCGCTTTGCGCAGACCCTTCCGATCAGCACCTATCTCTTCGCCTTCGCCGCAGGACCGTTCGCAGAGCTCACCGAGGCCGCGGGCCCCACGCGCCTTTGGGTGCGCAAGTCGCGCCTTGCACGCGCCCGCGAGGAGGCGCCGGAGGTGCTGCGGCTCAACCGCGAGGCGATGCAGTGGTTCGCGCGCTACTTCGGGTTCCGCTTTCCGTTTCCCAAGTACGACCTGGTCCTCGTCCCCGAGCTCGCCTACGGCGGCATGGAGCACGCGGGGGCGACCTTCCTGCGCGAGGACGCGGTGCTGTTTCCTTCCGCGCCGAACGAAACCGACATCCTCGCGCGCGCGCAGCTCGTCTTTCACGAGACCTCGCACCAGTGGTTCGGCGATCTGGTGACGATGCGCTGGTTCGACGACCTGTGGCTGAAGGAGGGTTTTGCCAATTTCATGGCGGCCAAGGCGGCCGAGGTGCTCCTCCCCGGGCAGGCGGTCTGGAACGCGTTTCACGCGCTCAAGACCGCCGCCTACCGCACCGACGTCACCGAGGGGACGACGCCGATTTACCGGCCGCTTCCCAATCTCTCGTCGGCGAAATCCGCCTACGGCAATATCGTCTACGGCAAGGCCCCGGCGGTGCTGCGCCAGGCCGAGTTCTACGTCGGCGATGCCGCGTTCCGGCGCGCGGTGCGTCGGTTCGTGAAAAAACACGCCTACGCGGCCGCCGACTGGAGCGATCTGGTCGCGGCGCTCGAGGGCGCCTCGGGCCGCGACCTGAAGCGCTGGGCGCAAGCCTGGGTCAAGCGCCGCGGCATGCCCGAGGTGCGCCTCTCCTGGGACACCGACCGCGAGGGCCGCCCGAAAAACGTCGCTGTGGAGCAGCGCGACGTGCTCGGCGAAGGCCGAGCCTGGCCGATGAAGCTGAGGGTGTTTGCCTTGCCCGAGAGCGGGCTCCCCGTCTCCTCCGATGCCTTGCTGCGCGGCAAGCGCTCGCGCGTCCCGGCGATGGACGGGATGCCCGAGATCGAGTTCGCGTTTGCCAACTTCGGCGACTACGGCTACGGGCGTTTCATGCTCGACGAGGCGAGCCGGGAGGCGGTGCTTGCGCGTCCGGAAATCGTGCAGGGCGACCTGCTGCGCTCGCTCGTCTTCGATTCGCTTTGGGAATCGGTTCGCGACGCCGAGCTCGGGCCGCTCGCCTACCTCGACCTCGTCGAGCGCGTCGCCCTCGCCGAGCGCGACCCGGTGACCCTCGCGAGCCTGCTTTCGCGCGCACAGGTCGCTTTTCTTCACTATTCGTCGGATGCTCAGCGGGACGCCGCGGCGCCTCGCTTCGAGCGGCTTCTTGCCGATGGAATGCTGCACGCGGACACCCGCGGCCGCCGCATCACCTTCCTGAGGACGTTCGCGGCGAGCGCTTGGTCGGAGGCCGCTCGGGCGCAGTTGAGATCGCTTCTGGCGAACGCTCTGGAGATTCCCGGTGTCAAGCTCAGCTCGCGCGACCGCTTCCGCATCGTCGCGCGGCTGCTCGCGCTCGGAGACCCCGATGCCGGCCTGCTCCTTGCGATGCAGAGCGCAACCGATTCGAGCGACGACGGCCGCCGCTACGCTTTTGCCGCGGCGGCGGCCGAGCGCAGCGCCGAGGCGAAACGCGCCTACTTCGAGCGTTTCTTCGGCGATCCGGGCCTCGCTGAAAGCTGGATCGATGCGGCGCTCGGCCCTTTCAACTCGGTCGAGCACGCCGAGCTGACCCAGCCGTTTCTCGATCTCGCGCTCGCGGCCCTGCCCGAGCTCAAGCGCACGCGCAAGATCTTCTTCGTCCACAACTGGCTCGCCGCGTTCGTCGGCGGGCAGGCGGACGCCGCGGCGCTCGAGCAGATCGAAAGCTTCGCGCGCGAGCCCGGTCTCGACCCCGACCTGAAGCTCCAGCTGCTCGAGGCGATGGACGGCCTCGCGCGCACCGTGAAGATCCGTGCGCGCTTTGCGCGAAACTGAAAGCGCGTCAGTCGAGCGCGCCGGCGGCGTAGGCGCGCTCGATCTCCCCGCCGAATTTCTTCTGCACCCGCTCGCGCTTGACTTTCAGGGTCGGGGTGAGCAGCCCGTTGTCCACCGTCCAGGGATCGCGCGTGGCGACCACCCGCCGCACCCGGATGTAGCGCGGGAATCCCTTCAAGCGATCGTTCGCCCGCTGGATGAGGGTCTTCTCGTCGGTCTCCTGCGTCACCGCGACGAGCGTCAGGAACGGCCGGCCCTCGCCGACGAGGACGCCCTGTTCGAACACCGGATCGCCGAGGATGGCGAGCTCCACGTCCTGCGGCGGAAGCTTCTCGCCGTTGGAGAGCACGAGCACGTCCTTCAGCCGCCCGCGGATGAAGATCTTGCCGCCGCGGATCTCGGCGAGGTCTCCCGTATGCAGCCAGCCGTCGCCGTCCAGCGTCATCGCGGTCGCCTCCGGGAGATTCCAGTAGCCTTTCATGATGCTTGCGCCGCGCGCGAGCAGCTCCCCGCCAGGCGCGATTTTCACTTCGACGTTGTCGAGCGGACGGCCCACCGACTCGGGCGCATTGTCTTCGATCCGATTCACCGAGATCACCGGTGACGCCTCGGTCATGCCGTATCCCTGAAGCACCGGCAGCCCCAAACCGATAAAGAGCCACGCGATCGCCGGATCGAGCGGAGCGCCGCCTAGCACCGCGAACCTCATCCGGCCGCCCAGCCTCGCGAGCACCGGGCGGGCGACGCTGCCGCGCAGCAGCCCTAGTACGACGCGCTCGAGAAGTCCGGCCTCGCCCCGGAGGGCGCGGCCGCCCGCCGCCACCACGGAGTCGAACAGCCGTTTCTTCATGGGCGCCTTGGCGAGAGCCTCGTTCACCCGCGAGGCGAATCTCTCGAAAACGCGAGGTACGGCGTACATCACCGTGGGCCGCTCGCTCGCGAGATCCTCGGCGAGCTGCGAGACCGAGCGCGCGTAGGCGACTTTCGCGCCGATGGAAAGCGGCAGGTAGTAGCCGCCGGTGCGCTCGAACATGTGCGAAAGCGGCAGGAAGGAAAGAAATACGTCGTCGGGTCGCGCAAGGCGCGTGCGCTCGCAGCCCGCGACGTTGGCGAGGACGTTGCCGTGGGTGAGCATTACGCCCTTGGGACGGCCGACGGTGCCCGAGGTATAGCAGATCGTCGCGAGAGCGCTGGCTTCGAGGGGCGCGACCTCGAACTCGGGCGCCTGCTTTGGAAGCGCCGCTTCGACCGGCTCGCGCCCGCTTCCCGGTTCGGCGGTCAGACAGAGAATGCGCGGGAGGGTCGCACTCACATTTGCGAGAGCATCGGCCATGCGGCTAGTCTCCGCCACGAGGAGCCGCGCGCCGCTGTTTTCCAGGCACCAGGCGACGTTCTCCGGATTGTCGTCCACGTAGAGCGGCACGACGACGAGACCGAGCCCGAGCGCGGCCTGATCGGCCGCAACCCAGTGGATGCCGTTTCTCAGGCACAGCGCGATGCGATCGCCTCGCGCAAAGCCCTCGGCGCGCAGGTACTGCTGCCAGCGCGCGGCGTACCCGGCGATCTCGCGCGCGGAAATATCGCGCCAGCCACCCTCGAGAAACTGACGGTAAAGAACGCGCTCCGGCGTCGCCAGCTGCGCTTTCAGTAGGCCCGCGATATTCACGATCGTGTGCTAGTCTCCCCCGCCTGCATCATGCTCAATCCGCGATGACCTCGCAAGGATTCTTCGCTTCCTGCCCCAGAGGCCTCGAATCGCTCCTCGCCGGCGAGCTGCAGCAGCTCGGCGCGCAAAAGATCGGACCTGTTCCGGGCGGGGTCGCGTTCGAAGGCGACATGCGGACCTGCCTCCGCGCCAACCTCGAGTCGCGGCTCGCAACCCGCGTGCTGATGCGGCTTGCCCGCGCTCCCTGCCGCGGCGAACAGGACGTCTACGAAGCGGCGCTCGCGCTGCGCTGGCCCGACTGGTTCAGCGAGAGACAAAGCATTCGCGTCGACGTCAACGCGAGCCGCTCGCCGCTGAAGAGCCTCGAATTCGCCACCTTGCGCATCAAGGACGCGGTGTGCGACCGCTTTCGCGCCGACCGCGGGCGCCGGCCCGACGTGGACACGCGCTCGCCCGAGGTGCGCATCCACGGTTTTCTCGACCGCGCGAGTATCACCCTCTATCTGGACACTTCGGGCGAGCCGCTCCACAAGCGCGGCTATAGGAAGGACGCGGGCGAGGCGCCGCTCAAGGAGAACCTCGCCGCGGGCATCTTGCGGCTCACCGGCTGGGACGGCAGTGAGCCGCTGCTCGACCCGATGTGCGGCAGCGGCACGCTCGCGATCGAGGCGGCGATGATGGCGCTCGCCGTTCCCCCGGGCCACGCGCGCGGCTTCGGCTTCGAGCGCCTGGCGGGATTCGATCCACGGCTCTGGAAAGAGGTGCGCGAAGCGGCCCTCGCGCGGGCTCAAGCGCCGCGCAAGCTCGCGCTCTTCGCCCGCGACCGCTACGGCGAGGAGCTGAAGAAAGCGCGGCGCAATCTCGAGGCCGCGGGTCTCGCGCCTTGCGTCGAGCTCAAGCAGGCCGATGTCCTCGATACCGGCGCTCCGGCGGGCGCGGGCGTGCTGGTCGCCAATCCCCCTTACGGCGCGCGCCTGGGCGAAGACAAGGCGCTCGCGGACTTTTATCCGAAGCTCGGCGATACGCTGAAGAAATTCTACGCCGGCTGGCGCTGCTATCTCTTCTCCGCGGATTCGCGGTTGCCCAAATTGTTGCGTCTGCAAACTTCCAGGCGCACGCCGCTGTTCAACGGTCCGCTGGAATGCCGGCTGTACGAGTACAAGATCGTCGCCGGGAGCATGAGAAAGGAACGCGCGGAGTAGCGCGCCCGGGTCCGTCAGTGCATCAGGCGCCGGGCGCTGGTCACCGCGAGGAAGATCTCGCGCAGGAACACGACCAGGCAGCCGATCAGCGCGAGCATCGCCAGCACGAACAGGATGCCCACCACCTTCGAGAGATTCGCCGCGACGAAGGCGTCGACGAAGGCGACCGCGATCAGCAGGCAGATGAACAGGGCGCAGAACACCGCGAGCGTGATCGCGGCATAGATCAGCTGGGTGCGCCTTGCGAGCAGCTTCAGCTCTTCGTGGGCGGCGGCGAGCGCCTCGCCGGCGCTCTCGGGCAGCAGATTCTCCACGACCCGGCTGCGGTCCACCGCTCGCGCGAGACGGCTGGTCAACACGGCGAGCAGCGTACCCACGCCGGTGAGCAGGAACACCGGCGCCACCGCGAGCTGGATGACGTGAGTGATATCGCCGAAGCTGGTCACCGGATTCATCGCCGGCTCCCGGGAGTGTCCGCGCGAAGCGCTACACCATCGCCCTGCGCAGCTGGTGCTTGAAGTGGTGGATGTGGTCGAGCGCGACCTTGAGCTTCGAGCGGTCCTTGGCCGCGAGCGCCTCGTCGCGCTTTTTCTGCCACTCGCGGATCTTGGTCTTGATCGCGGTCTTGTCGACGCCCTTCACCTCGTGGTGCACGTGCATGTCGATGTTGAGCGCCTTGCAGAGCGCCGCGAGCAGATGGTCCTTGTTCAACTGCGTGTAGCCCTTCACGGCTTCGTGCTCGATGCCGGCTGCGATCTCGCGCAGCTCGGCGAGGGGTTTTTTCTTGAGCTCGGGGAAGGTATGCGCCATGCTGTCTCCTCGTAGGTTGGCTATTTTCCGGAACTTCGGCGAATCTTACACCTGGCGCGGGAGCTCTCGCGGTCGCAGCTGATCGGCGGCGTGCTTGCGCGCACTTCAATCCAGCTTCGCTCCGCTCTCCTTGACGAGCTTCGCCCATTTGGCGAGGTCGGCGAGCATGAACAGGCGAAAGTCCTCGGGCGTGGTGCCGGCCGGCTCCGAGCCGTCGGCCACGATGCGCTCGCGTATGTCGGGCCGGTTGAGGATCTTGACGAGCTCGTCGTGCAGCCGCGTGACGATGGGCTTGGG
>WNGJ01034403.1_pt1 | contig 10379 bp, 14 predicted proteins | sample 5400611 | NCBI WGS metagenome assembly WNGJ01 (sample SAMN13153375, study PRJNA577476) | soil metagenome | isolation source: 40 cm soil or saprolite under Garry oak tree replicate 1 | place: USA:California | collected 2016-06-15
TGCGCTTCATACGAGTCCTGTTTGTGCGGCGAACCGTACCCGATGTGGCTGTCCACAACGACCAACGTCGGCTTGTCCGTCGTCTTCAAAAACGTTTCGTATGCCCGCGCCAGCATCGAGAGATCATTCGCGTCCGCAACACGAGTCACATTCCACCCGTAGCCGACAAATCGCGTCATGACATCTTCGCTGAACGACCACGAAGCCGGCCCGTCCAACGTCACCCGGTTGTTGTCGTAAATCCAGCACAGGTTGGAAAGCCTCAAGTGTCCCGCCAGAGAAGCTGCTTCCGCTGCAACGCCTTCCATCAAGTCGCCGTCGCCGCATACTGCATAGGTCCTGAAATCGAAGATTTCAAAACCTGGCTTGTTGAAATTTGCTGCGAGCCACTTGCTGGCAATCGCCATTCCGACGCTGTTCCCCGCGCCCTGGCCCAGCGGGCCTGTGGTTGTCTCGACTCCTGATGTGATGTGCGACTCTGGATGCCCGGGCGTTTTGCTATCCAGTTGCCGGAATCGTTTGATCTCGTCCATGGAAATCGCCGGCTCGTTCAGCACTTCGCCTTCCGCCGTCGCAGCCCTGACGCCCGTCAAGTGCAACGTAGAGTACAGCAGCATCGAAGCGTGGCCAGCGGACAGCACAAAACGATCGCGGTTCGGCCACACTGGATTCGCCGGGTCATACCGCAAATATTTTTGCCAAAGTTCGTACACCGCAGGAGCCAGGCCCATCGGCGCACCCGGGTGCCCGGAATTTGCCTGCTGCACTCCATCAATCGAAAGCGTTCGTATCGTATTGACGCACAACTGGTCGATGTTCTGCTGACTCACAACCGCGCTCTGCTGGCTCACATTAGCTCCTGTGCGGGTAGGAGGGCTCCCGCAGGAAAGTCAGGATTTAGATGCACCGGGGATACGTACCGGGTAGGGGAATTCTACGTCAACTCGCCTTTGAATGCAGAATTGTCCACCAAGCGGCGTCCGTTTGAAGCCGTAACCTCTTATTGATCGACTTATTCGATCGTGATTCGTTCGGCCCAGGGATCGGGCGATGCCGAAGCGTTTGCGTCACCATTCTGCGGCGACGCGGGAGTTTGAAGCGGTGCAGCAGAGCTTGTCCCATTGCCGGCGATCGATGCTTCCATATCGGGCGCCAGTGGTGCCGAAACCGCTTCGGCAGGCGCGGCTGCTTTTTCCAGTGGCGGCGCAATATCCCGCGGATCAACCGGAAAAAATCGTGCGTGCTGCTCCGCCCATTTGGCGGCCAGCCCATTCAGGGGACTTTTTGTGTTGTATTCCTGATACGCGATCATCCGCCCGATGCGAATGATCAGGTCATCCAATCCTTCCGAAGCTGCCCAGAAATCGCCGATACACACCGTCGAATCATCGAAATTCGGGTGGAACACCGGCGTCAGCATGCGGCACTGCGGCGCACGCCGCGGATAACCAAGCGAAAGATTCACTTCCAGGTGATGCTGCGCGCGTTCCTGAATCTCTCCCGTCGGCGAAACGAACAATCCCTTGATGTTGTAGACAAACCGGTAGACCTCCGGCGGCATTCCAGCCGTGCCGGTAATTTGGATCAGCGGCCAGCCCGCAAACTTCTGCATCAGCTGATCATGATCCAGTTTCAATCGTCGAATGCGCGGCGAAAGCATGATTCGGTTTCAGTATTCCTCAAAAAATTGTTAACGCCAAATCTCTCACTACGCCAAAGAGCAAGACGCACGCAAGCGCGACTTTCCATGACCACTGCGGGACTTGCGGCCATTTCACACGATTGTCTTGCAGCGCCGTCCAGTACATCGTTCCAAAATACCAAAGCAGGATGGGCAAGAGTAATGTCACTGCCGCATTGAAATGCAATGCCGCCGCCATGTGTCCATGCAGCAATTCTGCGATCGCGCGCGTCGCGCCACAACCCGGACAGTAATGACCTGTCAACGCGTAAAACGGGCAGCGCGGATAAAATGAGTACTCCTGCGGAGAAAATCGAAATAGCACCGCGGTGCCGGCCAGGCCAGCCGCTGCAACGCAATTCGCCGCTGCGCGCGCAGAAATCATCGTGGATAGCCCGCCATTTGCCGCTGCTTCATCTCATTGATCCGCGTGAAGTGGTATTGGAAATAATAAATGCTGAAGAAAAACGTCATCACGCCGTTCAAGGACAGACCGATGGGCTCAGCTGAATTGAAATGATCTTCGATGGAGCTTCTCATGTTGAATGCGGCTACCAGCCACATGATTGCCACCGCCCAGCCGCAAAAGCAGGAATATTGGTTCCCGGCTGGCCCCTGCCTGTCCCTGAACTCCTGCCATGAAAGCGCCTCCGAATATCAGCACAAACAATCCGACGGCGATTCCGTAATAGATCAGCGCTTTGCTCTCAGGCTGCACTTTTTTTACCCACGCAGCTTGAATGAACGCCCACACCCAACCGAAGATTCCACAGGTCAACACGCCAAGCAAAACCAAAATTCCCCAATGCAGCGACGGCGGCGGTGGATACTGCGACACCGCTGGCGCGGCGTAGCCCGCTGGAGCCCCGTAGGCAGCAGGCGCTCCGTAAACTGTTCCCGCCGCAGGTTGCGTCGCCGCAACTGGCACGGGAATATTTCCGATCACCTGCGAAACAGGCACCCAATCCATCAGCCCTTCGCTGCGGCAGAGATCCGTCAACAGCACGTTTCCCGAAGCGACATACTTCTGTAGATCGGCCAGCGAATATGGCCCGTATTCCTTGTCGTCCCGTTTAATGAAGTAGTTCATTCCGTCGCTCCTGTTTCGCAACTCGCACTACACGAATTGCGTTCCGTCCGCGTCTTGATTGATCACACAAATCTCAATAATCGCCCACACCAAGCTTGCAAGGGCCCCATAAAAACATGTCAGTAGCGTCACGCAAAGCTGAATCGTTCCCTTTTTCACGTAGCCCGCATAAAAATTGTGCACGCCGAAAGCGCCCAGAAAAATTCCCAGAAGCACAAAGACGACCCGGGATTTTGGCTGCGGCGGCGGATAGTAGTGCGCCAACGAACTCGGTGCCTGCTGAGCTTGTGGTCCCGGCCCGCTTTGTGGCGGTGGCGCGACTCCCGTTCCAGCGATCGGAGGAGGCGGTGGTGGCGGCAGCTGCGTACCGCTCGCTTCCGGAACCCTTTGCGGGCCAGGCTGTTCCGCGCCTAACGCAGGTGCGCGAAATGTTGTGTAACCCGCCCCCAGGGAAAATCCCGGCCTCACCACAGGTGCCGGCGCCTGCCGCGTGACCACATTTCCCATCAAGTCCGTTCCGCTGACCGTCACTTTCGCTTCATCGGACGGCGCATTTGCGCAGCCGAACACCGTGCAGCCACCATTCTCAGCGAAACAATCCGCATGATGCGGGGTTCCGCAGCCTGGGCAATCCTTCCGTTCACCCTCGGCTTCGCCTACCTCGGTACGGCAATAGGGGCAGACCGGATTCAATTCCGCTGCCTTTCTTGATAACGGAACGCGTAGCGCCCAATCTGCACTACCGCTCCGGTCATCAGCACCTGCTGCCGCACTGGCTGGCCATTCACATAAGTCTCGCCAATGGCTCGGAGCATGATGCGCGAACCTGCCAGCTCAATCATTGCGTGTTCCCTCGCGATGTTGCTGTCCTTGAATAGGTAGATGTCGCATTTCTGGTCGCTGCCCACGATTGTGCGCGGCTTGTACAAAATAAATTGTTTGCCGGCCAGCGGACCTGCCGTGACGTAGAGCCAGCGGTCTTTGAGCGCACTCTCGACTAATCCAACGGCCACGCCCGTCACAACTCCCACGAGCGCGAAACCCACGGCGCGGCTCGCTGCGCCTCCATGAGTCAGCAGCGCAATCGGATCGAAGAGAATTCCTCCAAGCCCCGCGCCGATGACGCCGCCCAGCACTCCGTAAAGCGTCTTCTTCGAGGACATGCCAACGATGCCGTAAACAACTCCGCCCGCAGCGCCGAACGCCATCCAGGCGACGCCGCGCGCAATCCACACCGCGGGATTTCGCACCGTTTGTACTCCCATCTCCGCGCAGATCCCCAGCCCAATCGTGTAAATCAAATTTGCCGCGAACTCAAAAATGAACCCGAAAACAATTCCGAGCGGCAAACAAATCCCTCCGCGAATCAATGCCTTCTTGGGCGACCTTTCCACGATGCTTTCCGCAATTCCGAAGCCGACACAGAGGAGCGCTACGATCAGCGGAATAATGAAAAGATTCCCCCATTGGCGCCCTCCACCACCGTCGAGGCTATCCACAAATCGCGGCTCGCAGATTCCCCACCCGATAATCGCGCCCAGCAATCCGGCGGCGCCCAGGTAGAACCAGCCTTGTAGCAGAAAGCTGCCTTTCTCTTCCGCAACCTGTGCTTGCGGGTCGGATGCCTCGTTGATCGATCCATACACCTTGGCTCCGCCCGCTGTTTGTACAGCCGGCAGCAGCGCACCCGCTTCCGGTATCGAAACGTTCGCCAGATCGTCCAACGTGATCTTGATTGATTTGTCTTTATTTTCTGGGGGCATTTTGATCCTTCCCGCCATCGGTTTTCGGTGCGGGGGCCTTCGGTGCCGGTTGCGGTGTGCTGCCCGGCACGGACGGCTTTGGATTTCGATCGGAGGATGGCGGTTGCAAGTCAGGTGGCCTCGGCTCGCTCACGCTGTCCGGCACCGGCGCTATTTCGCCTCTTTTGATTTCGCCAAAAATTCTGTGCGTATAGGGATCGACCGCGAAGAATCGAATTTGCGGGAAAAATAAATATGCGATCACGAATCCAACTACGAACACTAAGACGTGGGACATTACCGCCAACATCCACTTGAGCCAGACCGGCGGTCCAACTTCTGTTTCGCGGTCTGTTTCCGCAATTTCTTCGTTCTCGTCGATGCTCCCAACAGGCTCGGGCTTTCCCGTTTCGCCCGCTTCTTCGCCGCCCTTGTCATCCTTCACGTGAATTTCAGAAACGCGCTCCAGCCGCTCGCCTGCCCACCCGAAGCAACCTTCTTCATCGCTGTGGGGGTCATACACCCATGCCACCTGCAGCGCCGAGGAAAAAAAATTCTTGTGAATGAACGTGTCATGATCCGACAGAAATACGCCGAACCCCGGGTGCGAGTGATACCAACCCACGATGCGTTCGTCTGGATATTCCTTATCCTTGATCTTGTAAATGTGTTCCCAGGTGTCCTGCGTGAACGTGACGTAAGTCCCCGCTTGCGCCGCGTTCAGTCCAGGGATGCGCGCGGAGATGCTCACCCCGTTGCCGTTTTCCTCGCCAATCAGCACTCCGCAAACTTCCGTTTTGCTGTTCGAGCGCGCGTGCTGCCGGATTTGGCGAAGCACTTCGCCTTCGATATTCACTCGCGGCTGCCGCTGATCGGGTTTCCGTTTAGCCATCGCGCTGGGGTCAGCTAGACCTCGTCTCCCAAAACCGTGCTCTTATCTCTGGCCATCAAGTACGCCTTTTCCTGGTCCGCCGATCGCACTGTAAACACGTCAAACAGAGGAAGACCGAGGTTGTCGATCGTGCGTTTGCCAAAACTTTCCGTGCCGTCGTAGCTATGAATCGTTTTCACCACGCGCATCTGCCCGTCGCTCGGGCAGGGCCCTTGCTCATAACGAATGCTTCCGACTGGCGCGAAAAGCTCTTCCTTTGTTCCGCATTCAGGACATTCAAGTTCGTGCACGATGTCCCGGCTGAACTCCACCACGACATCTTGCGTTCCCAAATCCATTGCACCGCACTGACGTAAATCCTCCAGTGTCCATTCGCTCGATTTCCGCGGCAGCTCCGTTACATTCTCGAACGTAAAGTGGCTCATGCAATCCGGATTGGCCGTGTATTCCACTTTGTACGACGTGTGATTCAGCCCTTCGAAAACAAAGCCACTGCTCGCCAGCGTGGGCAGTCCATGAAGAAGTTTCACCGCTTCCTGTACTTCGATTCCCGCAATCACGGAAGAAATCGTCGGCGTCGTGGCGATTTTTCCTTCCGTGTTCGCTTCACGCAGTAACAAATTGCAGGACATTCGCTGTTCCAATAATTTCCAGTCCGTTTCGCCCAGCGTGCATTCGTAGCACGGTGCCGATCCGGCGACAAACACGCGCGCAATTCCATTGATCCCTTCAATCGCGCCATCAATCCACGGCCGGTTCATCTTCCAAGCGCATCGGTTGATCCACAGCCGCGCCTCGCGATTATCAAGCCCTGCGATGATCACGTCGCTCCACGCAAAAATCCCGAGGCCGCAATTCTGCACCACGTTCGCAACCAGCGGCTTCACCTTCGCATTCGGCGCCAGCGCCGCGGCACTTCGCGCAGCGACGTCCGCTTTGAACGAGCCGACGTCGCTGCTGCGGTACAAGATCGTGCGGGATAAATTCGACTCCTCGATCTTGTCCAGATCCACTACGACGATTCGCTCGAATCCCAGTAGCACCAGATTTTTCAGGATTTCGTTTCCCAGCGCGCCGGCGCCAATCACCAAAACTCGCGCGGATTGCAATTTCGTCTGATCCCACCACGGAATCAGCCGGAACCGGCTGAACCGGTCCTCACGGACTTCCTCTTCGCCGATGCGTACCGGAATCGGCGGCGTCATCCTCAGCCAGCCGTGATTTCCGGTTGCAGTCGCAGGATGTCCCCATCCTTCACTGCCGCCTCCGCGAGTGTTTGCGAATCCTGGATTTGTCGCCCTGAATTTTTGTGATGGAATTTGTAGCTGAGCGGCGCGCCATCCGGTCCGTTCGTCGGCAGCCGCAATTTCTGAATCAGCACCACGATAATCTTGTTGCACGGAGCGTCGTCCGGCAACTCCACCGGCACTCTTTTGTTTTCTGTCGAGTCGTACACTGTTACGTTGATCGTGGCCATCGTTTACCGGTCCTAGCGGGTTTCAGGGCCTGTACTTAAAGGCTCTGAGGTGAAAAGTTGTACTTACAAACCCTGAGTTCAAAAATGGGTTTTATTTCTTTTCGTTTTTTCCTGCTGCGCGCTGACGGCCTTTAAATACGTTTCGAGACGCTCGCGCCCATCCTTTGCGAATTCCCAGCCACTTTCCTTCAATAAAGCCTGCGCTGTAACCGCAAAATTCAAATTCTCCGCATTTGGCTGATAACTCTTGTCCAGCGTTGAACTGACCACTCCCAACAAATTTCCTTGCAGGTCATACACAGGACCGCCGCTGTTTCCGGGACTCACTGGTGCTGAAATTTGCAGCGTGCTGTTTTCCATTCGCGAAATAATTCCCGTGCTTAACGTGTATTTCAAACCTTCGGGATGGCCAATCACAAAAATTGTCTGTCCTTCTTTCGGAGCCGCGATCGGCTGCACAAACTCCGCGGCTCCCGAGTGCCGCGGAATCCAGATCAGCACCAAATCCAGGTTCGTGTGGCGCGCAATCACCTCCGCTCCCGCCCAAACTCCGGAAGAAAGCGAAAGCATTGCGCGGTGCCGCTCTTTCAGACTCCAACTACCCAAACCGATGACGTGTCGCGCGGTCGCAAACAAATATCCCTTGTCATCTGCTTCAAGAAGGAGCCCGGCGCCAAAACGGATGCGGCCGATGTCAAAAATCCGCTGACAATCAAGAGTGTGGAAAGGAAGCCCGTCCAGGCGTAACGAATCCGCGGAGTCTGCCCCCGGAACGCCACCCGCAGAATGATTGTTACCAGGCAGAGCAACGGAAGAAACAGAACCAGGATCCCCACGGAGAGCCGCGCCCACCACGGAATCGCCGGCGGCAGCTTCGGCTCGATCCGTGCCGGCTGCTCCGGAACTTCTTTTATCTCCGTGATTTCATTAGGACTTATGACAATCTTGTCCATCGGTCTCCAGAACGTTGTGGGACATTCCAGCCTTGTAATCTTTGTAGAAAGCGGTGCAAGAGTACGAGCCTTAGGCTCTGAATCTACAAACCCTAAACTGACACGTTATATACAGGTTCAATTCGCAAAGCGCAAGGGTGCGACAGTCCTACCGTTTCGTGATGGTATCTTCACATTGGCGGCGCTCGGCCGGTGCCAATTCTCTCGCCGCAGGACCCTAGAGCTTCGTTTGAGGTGATGAATCTCGAAGCGCAGCGACCGGCTGTCCGCTTCAAATGTCGCTAAAAACCTTCCGCCATCCACACGTTGCTACCCGTCGTGGGCGCTCGAATGGCCACATACTTTCCGTTTCGCGATGCGATTCCCCAGGTTGGTGCAGCGCTCCTAGCCTGCCAAACTTCATGCGCATTGCCGGCCAGATCCACGTACAGCAAGCTGGTCCGCCAGCCGGTCGGGTTGCTTCGTGACAAACCGCCCTTTCGAATCCGCCGTCCAATCCACGGAAGAAAAAGTGTTCCAATTTTTTAAGACAAGCTCGCGAGTTGGCTGGCCCGAAAGTGACAGCAATCGGATGCGGTTCTCGCCACTTTTGGTAATTGCGAGTATCTTCCCGTCGGGAGAAAGTCCTGAATTCATGTTACCGGTTTCCTCTTGCAGTCTTACTACCTCGTGTGGATTTCCCTTTATTGGATCAAATACCGAAAACACCATCTGCGTGCTGGATAGCAGAGAATAAATGCAGATAGTTGCCGGCGCCCGCGAGCAAGCAAAATTATTGATCGGTTGATCCGAAATCATCACCTCCGATGGACCGCCGTCGATGGGCCCGCGCATCAGCTTGGGCATCCCATACGCGCTTTTACCGTTTCCAGGCACTAGGTAGGATTCGCGTCGCGTCTGGACTAATCCTGCAGATGGTCTTCTGCTCGCTGCCTAACGCTGGTCAGAATTATTGATGGGCGGTTTCTCAAACGTGAATGGCGATTCAAGTCTGAATTCGATTCGGCTGCCGGCTTTCACTTCGGCCTTTGCCGCTGTAAACGCCGCGATTACTGGACCAGCGGCGGCCGCCGGATCGCCACCAACCGCCGCCCCGCCACTGCTTTCTCCTTTTTTAGCGATGGCCGAGGATTTGGCGGAAGCTGCGCCCTTCTTTTTGGTTCTCACGTCACTATCAACTTCGAACCTTTGGCCGTTCATGATCAGGCTGACCAGTTCCAGCGTGACCTCCGCTTTTCCATGAATATGTCCGCCCTTTTTTCTGTGCACCATGCGGATGTGCGCTTCGGTGCCGCGGGGAATCACCACGATATCGTTGATGAGTACAGAAGGATCGACTGTTCCGCTAAACAATTCGCCGGGACGATCGTGCTTGGAACTAACATCGTCCGCGACGCGCACAGGGATTACGGTTCCCTCCGGTAACGTAATCGGCTGGTACTCGGCAGGATTTTGCGGCGTGCGGTCCTGCCGAGAGTCTCGATCCTGCGTAACTGGCCTGGTTTCACCTTGTGGTCCTTGCAAATTCTGACCAGGCCAAGGCGACGCGTGAATCTGCATGACAGCGATGGAGCTTGCTGCCGCCGTCAACACAAAAGATGCAAGTCGCAAGATATGCATTTAGTTAGTCTCCGGGATTGGAGCTAATAAAAACATCGCGCTGCGTTTCGCGCCTATACCGGGAACCATCGAAATGTAAGGGGCAGTTGCTTTAGCAAGTTGCTGCAGAAAACCAGCACCGCGAACCATGGAACCTGCAGCCATGTTGCAGTACGCGCTTGTGTTGGTTAGATTTGTAAAGCCAGCGCCCGGGTGGCGGAATGGCAGACGCTGAGGACTTAAAATCCTCCGGGGATTTTTCCTCATGTGGGTTCGACTCCCACCCCGGGCACCATTTCCAATTGCTCTTGCCGAGATCGAACCCAAGGGTTGTAGTGCTTCTCAGTTATTCTGACGCTCTGATGGCCAAGTAGAATTGAGACTCGCTCAATTGGAACTCCGGCGAGAAGTAAATTCCACGCCGAACGTGTCCCTGAAGCGATGTGCGTGTCCTTTCGCAATCGCCGCAATCTCAAATAATTTCTTGAGCCGTGTCTGCCAACTGCGGACCGCACTATCGAACTTTCCGGCTACTACGTCACTTGTCCGCATGCCACTGTAGCGAAGCAACAAAACCAACGAGCGGCATCCGGCCGATCACTGTAAAGAGCAAGACTCCTACAAACGTCTCAGACTTCACAACTGCACTCAGGTAAAGCGCTAGCGTTAATCGGGACCTCTCGGGGTGGCGCTCGGTTAGCGATGCCTCTTAGCGTGATTGATACCTGGGCCAAGAGAGAGAAAGAGGTATAGACTTGCGACATTTGCTTTGTCCGAATCCCAACTCAGGAGGCAAAAAATGGCGCGACGCATGTTCTTGGCGCAGCTGGCGGGCTTGCCTTTTCTGGCATTGGGCACAAAGGCGCAGGAGTCTAAAAAGCCTCTGAAGATCATGATGAAGAGCGCGTGGGGACCCGATGACCCAACAAGGGCAGCATTCCCTTT
>WNGJ01009455.1_pt1 | contig 10378 bp, 6 predicted proteins | sample 5400611 | NCBI WGS metagenome assembly WNGJ01 (sample SAMN13153375, study PRJNA577476) | soil metagenome | isolation source: 40 cm soil or saprolite under Garry oak tree replicate 1 | place: USA:California | collected 2016-06-15
GCGTCATTGGGATGGATATGCAGAGTACAGCGTTCTTTGCCCTTGGTGAGGACATGGAGATTGTGCATCCAGGAATTGTTTGAACGAAGATCGCGACGGCCTATGAGGTGCATGTGCCCGTCATCCCTCTCTGAGCTGTCCCTCTCTAAGGAGATGCGCAGGCGCTCCACATCCATCATTATTGGCTGGGGAGCTAACTCAATTTTACCGGATGGCGTTCGCAAGATCTCGGGGATACGTGGCTGGAGAGGACCAAGGTCAACCCCATGCGGTTTCGCTTCCAGGAAGGCAAGGTTCAGACCGTCCCGTTCACCAAATCCATCACCATAGGGGCCGCTCCGCAGCATGAAATCTAACATTCGCTCTGGTCCATAACGCGGTTTGAGGGCAGCAAGGAGTTCATCAGGATCACGACCTTCGACACGCGATCCCGAAGTTGTTATCTCACGCTGGAAGAGTGTCATCACACTGAGATCATCGAGTAGGTGCAAGTCGATGGAAGCCCCTTGCCCTGCGAGGATTCCTGCCAGACGGAGGAATACTTCCCACTCGTCTACTGCCCCCGGCTCACACTCAAGAACGGGTGGCGAATAGTGTGCCACATTGTGAACGGATAACTGATAGAACGCAAGGTCATAGTGAGAACGAGCGAGCGAAGGAGGGGGAGGCAAGATCACATCGGCGTAGCGAGTAGTCTCATTGAGATACGGATCCACACTCACCATATAGTCAAGCATGCTGAGAGCTTGCTGCAAGCGATGGCTATTGGGAGTGCTGAGCGCGGGATTGCCTGCCAGCGTGATCAAAGCCTTGACCTGTCCCTGGCCGGGCGTTGCTATTTCCTCGGCTAAACAAGACACTGGTAGTTCGCCAAAGACTTCAGGCAACCCGCGTACACGGCTCTTCCAACGACCAAAGCGCACACCACGACCTCTACCAGGAGTCCCATTAGTATTGCGGGCTCCCGAAGCCGCCTTGGGAAACATGGCTCCGCCTTCTCGGTCTAGATTGCCCGTAAGGACGTTCACCACGTCAACAAGCCAGCTTGCGAGGGTACCAAACGCTTGTGTACATGTACCAGTGCGACCATATATGGCCGCTCGTTGGGCAGTTGCAAGATCCCGAGCGATGCGGCGAATCGTCTCCGCCTCAATACCACAAACTGATGCGACACGTTCTGGAGAGAAAGGCTGCGCCAGCGTCTGTACCTGCTCAAGACCATTCAGGTGTTCGGTGAGCTTCCCGGGTGCCACTAATCCCTTGGTAAAGAGGGTATGGACGATGGCAAAGAGGAAATGCGCATCGTACCCTGGCCGGATAAAATGATGTTCGTCGGCCTCTTGTGCGGTACGCGTGCGGTAGGGATCAATCACGATGACTTTGCCGCCACGTTGTCGTAATCTTCGTATGCGTCCACGCATATCGGGAGCCGTCATGAGACTACCATTGGAGACCAGTGGGTTGGCGCCGAGCAACAACAGGTAGTCGGTGCGTTCCAGGTCAGGGATGGGAATGGAAAGCATTGTGCCAAACATCAGTCCTGCCGCTACTTGCTTGGGCATCTGATCAACCGTTGAGGCGCTGAAAAAGTTATGGGTTCCCGCTGCATGGAGGAGAACGGGTAAGTAGAGCAGGCCCGCAAGATTATGCACGATCGGGTTGCCGGCATAGATGGCGAGTGCATCACGACCATGTTGTTGAAGGATGGGAACAAGTCTCTGTTCAATCTCTGCAAAAGCATCATCCCAGCTCACACTCAACCATTGATCACCCCTGCGCACCAAAGGCTCTCGAATGCAGTCCTGGTCAGCATGCAGTTCCTTTAGGCTGTAAGCCTTTGGGCAGATATACCCGTGACTGAAAACATCCTGCGTATCCCCCCGGATGGAGACGACCTCTCGACCTCGGGTGACAATCTCTAATCCACAGGTTGCTTCACAAAGTGGACATGTTGCATAGCTGATCTTGGTAGCAGTCATACGGCCTATCTCCTTTGTCCGAAAAATGAGAACGCAAGTGAGTGATTAAAAGGACAGAGTTTGAAGATCGATACCATCATACATTATTTCAAGCTGTGCTGCTATGATATTTCCTTCAATGCTCGGCTTGGCTTGCTCAGGAAAATCCCTTAGGTCGAGTTTGAACAATTTCTAACATCTCTCAACGGTTGAGGAGCTCTCTCTGCAACTGGTTGTGTGCGAGCGCCTTGCCTTTGCGTACCACCCAGCTGGGTGGTTGTTGGATGCGTAGCACCTCTCGTACAGTAGGAGCTGCAAGTACGTTCAGATTCGCCTGGCATCCGGGATCCAGGCCGTAATCTTGCAGGCGCAAGGCACGCGCTGCGTTATGAGTGATGAAATCGAAGACAGCTTCAATCTCGCTAGCGCCGGTCATATGGGCGGCGTGGCAGAGGTAGGCAGCGACTTCCTGCTGATCATTGCGTCCGAACGGGTAGAAGGGGTCATTGAAGTCATCCTGGGAGGAAAACAGATTTATACCCATTTGCCACATCTGCTTGACACGAGTGATCCCACGACGAAGTGGCTCCTGGTCAAAGCGTGCCTGCATGACCAGGTTAACGTGGGTATTGCTGCTGATGCTAACATCCGCATCCTTGACCAGTTCCATCACCTTGCGTGCGTGAGCCTCGTCATATGTCGAGAGAGCTACACAGTGACTGGCGGAAACACGTCCTTGATAGCTTTCTCGCAAGGTCTTCACAGCCAGATATTCCAGGGAGCGGCTCAGCGGATTGACCGTTTCATCGAGCAGCATGTGTATGTCCTTGTCGTATTTTTGCGCGAGTTCGAAACACAAGTCGGTATGTTTCCGCATATCTTCGTCGAGCATCTCAAACCAGGGCATACCTCCTACCACGTCAGCTCCCATGCGTATGGCCTCCTCCATGAGATCACTGGAACCCGGATTCCGAATGAGCCCCTCCTGGGGAAACGCAACCACTTCGATGTGGACGACATCGCGCCAGCGTTCTCGCAGTGCCAACAATCCCTCGAGTGGTCGCAGCTTCCCAATCGTGTCCACGTCCGCGAATGCCCGAAAGACGGTTGTTCCGTTGAGGATTCCCTCTTCAACGGCCCTACCCGCCCGATCGAGGATATCCTCTATGGTATACTGTGCCTTATGCTCCCAGGTCAGTTCGAGGCTCTCGTCCCAGGTGTAGGTCTTGTTGGGGCGCATCTTGTCCTGAAGATTGCACTTGTCGAAGTGGATGTGCCCATTGACGTATGTGGGCTCGACCAGATTTCCGGCTGCGTTGATCTCGGAAGTCGTAATCTCTGTAAGCTGTTCAGCAATAGCCGAGATGCGGTCATCTTTGATGCCAATATCCCATGTCCCAGGTCGTTTCCTGAGGCATGCTTGTCGAATGATCAGATCCATAAGTGTTCCCTCCCTTTTCTTTTCTCTTGGGTGTGAATACCACTCTCATTCTTAATTATGCATCATCGATAGTGCGTACTAATGCTCGCTATGATATGCTGATAGCAATATGAATGGTAATCATAGGAGCTCATAAAGCGGTCGAAACGGTGAGCAATTTCATGGTAACTGGGCGATTAGCGCATACTGAAAGTCTTCCATGGCAAGGTGGGATCATTGCTCATCGATCGAATGTGTGAAAATACCTGGTTGACATCTGAAATGTGTTGCTAAGAGGTAGCAGCATGACTATTTCCCTGATAGCGGAAGACTATAGCCGCCCCGTCCAGTCAATATTTGAGCTGCAGCCACGAGCCGGCTTCATTCACAGTGTCTTCCATCGGGCTATGAACATTGCTCTTGATGATAGGCTCTTGTCTGTGCTGAGCACGGAACTGCCCCGCATGCCAAACTGTGTAAGGTTGCCATCAGACCTGGCAGAAGAGCTACTTGGAGAGCTGTGGGGGGGCATGGATATCTTGGTTGGTGGTGGAAGAATCTTCATTCCGGCCCGAGACTTCTCAATCCACCTGCCTGGAGCGCTACCATGGGAGCCACGACCAGCAATAACAGCATATCTTTGGCGCCGCGAGGCAGTTGCTCAGCATGTACGTCTACTCGCTCGCTATCTCGTTGATCAACTCCCACGCAATGGGCTGGCACCGCTGCTCGGACCACTGTTGCTGGGGCAGTTGGCGTGGGAGACGCCACTGACACGGATGGCGCTGCCAGAGCTGCGGAGGCTGGTACGGGCGAGTTGGCTGCGGGATATCTCGGGTGTCGAAGCAGCTACACGCGGACTGGCTGGCCTCGGGCCTGGTCTCACACCTTCTGGCGATGATGCATTGGGAGGTTTTGCTGCCGTCATGGCGCTGCTCAGCTCACATCTCAGTGTTGACGCTGCTCCACGCGATAACATAGCAGTTACCATTGCTAGCGTGGCACAACCTCGTACAAACTTGTTAAGTGCTGTTCTCCTAGCTCATGCCGCTCGTGGTGAGGTGGCAGAGCACCTAGGAAAGATGTTGCAGACCCTGGCGCTGCCGGTTGAAGCGTCTGAGGCAGTGTTGCATGAAGCAAGACACGTCCTGGCTTTCGGAGCGACCTCCGGTGGGGATACCTTGCTGGGTGTGCTGCTGGGCTTGCGAGTACTGGAGGGAGAAATCGACGATGACTTTCACCGCAGGTGATGCGCTTCAATAGACGAAGTGTCCTCAAATCAATAGGGATTATCTCTAAAAACTGTGCTTCTTGTCGTGGTTAAACTTCCGCTGGTTACCTATGCTAGGCAGGAGTAAGGGTTAGGAATTATTCTCAGCCTGGATTCAGAGTACTCTCAATCTCGTCTCATAATCTTACCGTATACTGCAAGAGTATCGAAGTGACTTTTAGCAGGAGGCTTGAGAAATGAGATGTCCGAATTGTGGGATTGAACAGTATGCAAGAGAGAGCTTTTGTGAGCACTGTGGCAGTTATATGGACCTGCCTGCGACAGCCGCAATTGGGGAAGGAAGCCTCAACACTCGTTTGCTCATCCCTGGAGCACGCCTGCAGAATGATCGCTACGTGATCAAAAAGGAACTCGGTCAGGGGGGTATGGGATCCGTATTTCTGGCAATCGATACGCGCCTGGCTCGTAAGCTTGTAGTCGTCAAAGCATTGATGTCGGATGACCTGGATCCAACAAGGCGTCAGGAGGATGTGCGAAACTTCAAACATGAGGTAGAAACCCTGGCACATCTCGATCATCCTCTGATTCCAAGTGTGACTGATCACTTTCAGGAGGGACCACACTACTTTATGGTGCAGGAGTACGTGGAGGGTGAAACCCTGCAAGCGCGCATGGACCGTTTCAATCAACCTATGAAAGAACACGTTGCGCTGAGATATGCCTCGGAAGTCCTGGATATCCTTGACTATCTTTCGCAGCAGGTTCCAGCAATTGTGCACCGCGACATCAAGCCTGCCAATATCATTATCGGAGCTAAAGATAGGCGGGCACACCTGGTCGATTTTGGCATAGCCCGTAAAGACACTCCCTCCAGCGCACGGCGTAAACAGACAACGGCGCTCGGTACACCGGGATATGCTCCCCCTGAGCAATACCAGGGGAACGCGGATCCACGCTCGGATCTGTATGCGTTAGCAGCGACGGTGCATTACCTCTTAACGAACCACGACCCGGGTGAGTATGTGCCGTTTCAGTATCCTCCTGTACGCCAACTAAATCCACAACTATCTCCAGATACGGAGGTCTTACTCGCTCTGGCGCTCACAATAGATGCTAATCAGCGTTATCAGAGTGCTCAAGCGATGAAGCGCGATATCGAAAACATATTACTCAGGTATTTTGAGATAACTGGCGACAGGAGTAGTTATGAATCGGGGTATTCCATACCAGTGGGTGCCAATCCAAGGTTATCGAGGGCAAGTCAGCCTGTGCGAGTTCAGCAGCAGTTGCAGGTACATCCAATGCAACTACCTGTAAACCATTCTCCTGTTTCACCCTATCAGCCGCTGGATATGTATGCTGGAGTTGAGCACTGGCTGTCCAGGAGTAACGTAGGGTTTCACTTCGTCCTATTTGTGCTGTTCATTTCGCTCATTGCAGCCGCTGCCTTTGTAGCCATTGGCTATGCGTTTTAATAAGGAGTATATCAATCCTACCAATCAGCGAATGGATCAAACTATTAGGTGAATTCTATGAACAATATGGATACCTTGCCGTTTTTCTGGGTACGTTGGGCGAGAATACTGCGTTCCTCGGTCTGCTCCTTCCTGGAAACTCGTTAGCTTTGCTGGGGGCTTTTTATGCACGCCTGGGAAGCCTCAACCTGGGCTGGGTAATCTTCCTTGCCTCGCTTGGAACCGTGCTCGGGTATCACATTGACTACCTCATAGGTCGGTTCGTGCTGGCTCGTGCTGCAACACGAGTGGGTACAAGCGAGCTTGGTCGCCGCATGCGGATAGCTGGGCGTCTGCGCCTGGCACATATGCTGCTCGCAAAGCATGGGGGGAAAGCAATTCTTGTTTCGCACCTCATTGGGCATATGCGTTCTTTTGTAGCACTAAGTGCTGGTATGGCCAAAATGCGCTACCTGAGCTTCCTGGGATTTGAACTGGTCGCAGCTTCCTTGTGGAACACGGCTTTCTGCGTACTAGGATACTTCATAGCTGTCGAGGTTGACCGTCTACAAATCATTATTGAGAGATCCGGCTGGGTGATTCTTGGTATCCTCGTGTTACTCTTCCTCATCTGGCACTTCTTTGGTCAGCGCATGCGGAAGCGTATCAGACAGCAACGCCGCGAAGCTCGACGTAGAGCAGAGAGTGCGATTCTACAATGAAACCTTACTATTCATTAGTATCCAAATGAAAGAGTGATGGAACACAACACGTATGCAACGAAGAACGCTGACATTGCTCCTGTTCATCTTCGTGGTGGCAGGATGTGCGACTTATATTGACTGGCCAAATAATCCTGGCCTACACATTGGTTGGCTCGGTATACATCACCCACTTGAGGCCAAGTTAGGGCTGGATCTACAAGGTGGTGTACGTGACAACTCTGCTGCTGGGTGTCCTGGTGAGTATGTTTACTGCCATCGTTGTTACACGTACGTTCCTGAATCTGCTGGTGCCGACAGGCGTTATGAATCATCCAGCCCTGTTCGGGCTTCCTGCCGATTCCCTTAATCGTCACGCTAAAGAGATTAATATGTAAAGGAGAGAGAAGGTGCAACATGAACTTCCGATCCTGGTGAATATTACCGTAGCACTCCTGGCAGCCTTTGTTGGTGGGTCTCTTGCTCGCCGTCTGAAGTTACCATCGATGGTGGGGTATATGCTGGCTGGTGTTGCTATTGGCCCCTTTACGCCCGGCTTCATTGGTGATCTCTCCACAATCCAGCAGCTCGCCGAACTCGGTGTGATCTTTCTCCTGTTTGATGTTGGTCTGCATTTCTCCCTGCGTGACCTGTGGGCAGTCCGTGATACCGTTATTTCGGGAGCGCTCATTCAGATCGTCGTGATCACCGGACTCGGCCTGCTACTGGCTCACTTGTGGGGATGGTCGCTCGCTGCGGGTATTCTGCTTGGACTGGCCATCACCATTGCCAGTACCGTGGTCATGATCCGCAATTTGATGGATCAGGGGTTGCTCAATACCTCGCATGGACAGGTTGCTGTCGGTTGGCTGGTGCTGGAAGATTTGATTGCGGTGCTCATTCTTGTGCTGCTTCCTGCGCTCTTCACGAACACACACGAGCCTCTCTGGCAAACGGCAGGCCTGGCCCTGCTGAAAGCCGCAGCATTTGCTGTGCTGATGTTAGTTGTCGGAACGCGGATCATTCCATGGTTCCTGAGGCGCCTGGCGCACTTGCGTTCTCGGGAACTCTTCATCGTTGCGATTGTCGTGATCACGGTTGGGACGGCAATTGGAGCATCGTATGTCTTTGGCGTTTCCCTGGCATTAGGAGCCTTCCTGGCAGGAGTAGTGGTGAGCGAATCGGCACTGAGCCACCAGGTGGGGGCTGAGATGGTCCCGTTCCGGGAAACGTTTGCCGTTCTGTTTTTTGTGTCGGTGGGGATGCTGGTCAATCCCTTGTACCTGTTCTCCCATGCCTGGGAGGTGTTCTTGCTCATTATGGTCATCGTCCTGGGGAAATTTGTGCTGACTGTCATGCAAGGGATGCTCTTTCCTCGACCGGCACGTACAGCGCTGATCCTTGCTGCCGGGCGCAGTCAGATTGGGGAATTCTCCTTCATTCTTGGCGCGTCTGGTGTCGCGTTGGGCTTGCTCAAGGAGGAGCAGTATTCACTGCTTTTGGCTGGCGCGCTTCTCTCTATCACCCTCAACCCGTTCCTGTTCCGTGTTCTGCCATGGGTGGAAGCACACTTGCGGAAGTTGCCTGCCTTCTGGTCGCTTTTGGATCGGCATGGTCCTGTTCAAGAGCCCGTGGCGGAGTCGTTGCGGGATCACGTAGTGGTGATCGGCTGCGGACGGGTAGGGAAGCATATTGTAGATGTCCTGGGCCATCTAGGTATCCCACGCCTGGTAGTCGAACTGGATATTGGGCGCGTCACGGAGCTGGAAGGTCAAGGGGTTTCCACCCTCTATGGAGACGCTGCTAATTCGGACATCCTCACGCATGTGCATCTGAAGCAGGCTCGTACGGTGGTGGTGACGTTACCAGATGAAGCAGCGACGGCCACTGTAGTGGCAACAATCCATGTAGACGCCCCGCACGTGCCCATCGTTGCACGGGCTACTACCCAGGAGGGCGTGCGCAGACTCTTTGTATTAGGGGCTCAAAATGTCATCTATCCAGAACTGGAAGGCGGACTGGAGATCATGCGGGAGACGTTGACTCGACTAGGCTACTCCGAAAGCGATATCCAGGAGTACACTGATGCCGTACGACGCGATCACTACGACCTGTCCATCTCCACAAAGGCTGAGCAACACGCACTGGAGCATATGGGTGTCCCTCTACGTTCAGGCTAGAGGAAGCCAGACGCTGAAGGTGCTTCCTTTGCCAGGTGTGCTTTCAGCCGTGATGCGACCGCCCAGTTGCTCGACCAGTGTCTGTGCGATTGAAAGCCCCAATCCTGTACCCTGGCGGGAGCGTGCGCGATCAGTACGATAGAAGCGCTCGAAGAGGTGCGGTAATTCAGCAGGATCAATTCCGATGCCTGTGTCTTGTACGCGTAGCACAGCCTGTCCATCAATGCGTTCCAATGAGACAATCACGCGCCCCATTCCATCTTCACTACTACTTGGGGTATACTTGAGCGCATTATCGAGCAGAATCAACGCCACCCGGCGAAGACTTTCCTCATCGCCTCGCACGCGCACTGGCTCAATGTGGCCAATCTCCAGCTTCAATGTCGATCCTTCAACAATCAGCCGCTTTCGCAGTTGGCGCACCAGTTGAAGCACCGCATGATCCAATTCGATGAGTACTGTCTTTCGTGTGTCTCCCTCTACCACTGTCGCCACCTGCTGGGCCTCAGAACGAGCATCTGTGCTGGCATCAGCACGAGCCAGGAGCAGCAATTCCTCGACCAGCTTCGCCAGTCGCAACGTTTCCTGGTGAGCATCAGCTAGCATGGTGCGACGCTCCTCTGGCGGTAGTTCATCGAGATGACGTTGTAGGAAGGCGAGGTTGCCCTGGATAGTGGTGAGAGGGGCGCGCAATTCGTGTGAAGCATCAGCGACAAAGCGGCGCTGTGCTTGCGTTGCGCTCTCCAGGGATGCGAGCATCTCATTGAATGTATCCACCACCTGCGCCATCTCATCATGTCCACGGGGCCGAGGTACCCGTTGGCTGAGGTTGCCAAGGCGCGTCCCACGTGCGGTAGAGGCAGCAATCGTTAGCGCGGTCGCTACGATCCCCGCTAGTGGTCGTAGGACTCGGGTGGTAATCCCCCAACTGATGATCAGCGTCCCTACTAGCGTCACGAGTCCGGCAGACAGGAGCAGCGTTCGTAATAGGAGCAGTGTGGTATCCACATCTTCCAGCGACTTCGCCACCAACAACACACCAATTACTCTGTTAGCTGGTGCCTCCACAGTCTGCCCGCCCGCGTTTGCACCCGGCGCAAGGATGGGAAGTGCTTCCACGCGCACGTGCTCACCGCCCACTATGGTATCGTACCAGACTGGCGGTTGATTCGCGAGTACTGCTTGCATTGTATTAGATCTTATTGGAATATTTGTGGTGGTGCTACTGGCTGAGTGGTAGCGTACCTGACCTTGCGCGTCGAGAATCTCAACCGCAACCCCTGGATCACGGTATGTGTCAACAACGTTCAAGGTCAGTTGCATTGGCCAATAGGGAGATGATGGGAGTAGTTCGCGGTGGATATCCAGCAGAGCAACGCGTGCCTCAGCACTTACAGCGCTATTCACGCTCTGGTCAATCGCCTCGGTAGCCGA
>WNGJ01009456.1_pt1 | contig 10378 bp, 8 predicted proteins | sample 5400611 | NCBI WGS metagenome assembly WNGJ01 (sample SAMN13153375, study PRJNA577476) | soil metagenome | isolation source: 40 cm soil or saprolite under Garry oak tree replicate 1 | place: USA:California | collected 2016-06-15
TCGTGTCAGCCGAATTCGGCTACCGGAAGCCTCCTCGGAGCCGCCCCCCGACCGCAGGCTGCGTCCAATGCGAGCCTCGTTGGCAAATGACGCCAAGCCGGGTACGCCCAGGCCGAATCGCGCCGTCCCGTGCCGGGATCCGGTCATCGCACTGGCTCCCCGAAGAGCTTCACAACCTCGCGCAGGCCCTCGATCAGCGCGTCCACGTCTTCGCGCACCGAATAGACGTTGAACGACGCCCTGGCAGTCGCCGCGAGGTCGAGGCGTTCGTGGAGCGGCATCGTGCAGTGGTGGCCGGCGCGGACGGCGATCCCGTAGCGATCCAGGACCTGGGCCACGTCGTGCGGATGAACGCCAGGCACGTTGAAGGGCACGACTCCGCCGCGCAGGTCCGCATGCATCGGGCCATACAGCTCGAGCCAGGGAAGCTCGCTGGCTAGGGTATCCAGCGCGTACGCGGTCAGCTCCCGCTCGTGCTCGCGGACGCGATCCATGCCCAACGTCATCAGGTATTCGGCGGCGGCCCCGAAGCCGATCGCCGCGGCGATGTCCGGCGTACCGGCCTCGAATTTCCAGGGAATGTCGTTGAAGTCGCTCCGTCGGAGATGGACCTCGCGGATCATCTCGCCACCGGCGAGGAACGGTGGCATCGCCTCGAGCAGCTCGCGTCGTGCCCAGAGCGCCCCGGAGCCCGTGGGGCCCAGCATCTTGTGGCCGCTGAAGGCATAGAAGTCGGCCCCGATGGCCTGAACGTCCACCGGCACGTGCGGAACGGCCTGCGCACCGTCGATCAGCACCAGCGCGCCGGCTGCGTGCGCCATCTCGGTCATCTCGGCCACGAGGTTGATTGTCCCCAGCGTGTTCGAGACGTGGGTGAACGCGACCAGCTTGGGCTTCAGACGGAGGAGTACCTCGAACACGTCGAGGCGCAGCAGGCCGTCGTCCGTGATGGGGATGAACTCCAGGTCGCCGTCGCGCTCCTGGGCGAGGAGCTGCCACGGAACGAGGTTGGCGTGGTGCTCCATCTCGGTGAGGATCACCGCGTCGCCGCGGTTGACGTTGCGCCGGCCCCACGAGTAGGCCACCAGGTTGATCGCCTCGGTCGCATTCCGGGTGAATACGACCTCGTGCGCGTCGGGCGCATTGATGAAACGGGCAACCGTCGCGCGGGCTCGCTCATATGCCGCCGTCGAACGCTCGCCGATCGTGTAGATACCACGATGGACGTTCGCGTTGTACTCGCGATAGAAGGTGTCGACCGCCTCGATCACGACGTTGGGCTTCTGGCTGGTCGAGGCCGAGTCCAGGTAGACCAGAGGCTTGCCGTTTACCGTGGTGGACAGGATCGGGAAGTCGTCCCGCACGACGTACGGATCAAAACCCCCGGCGAACGAAAGCTCCGGAGGAGTGGGTCGGGCGGTGACGGTCATCAGGCAGGCTCTAGTGGCCGACCGACACAGGCTCGATGTCGGGCGCGATCGGTACGAGCAGGGCGTCGTCCGGGGTGCTCGTCTCCAGGCCGGCCTCGCGGAGGATCGGCCCGTAGCCCTCGTCCTCGAGCCGAAGCGCAAGGTCCTTCCCGCCGCTCTTCACGATCCGGCCCTGCGCCAGGACGTGGACGAAGTCGGGGGTGATGTAGTTGAGCAGGCGCTGGTAGTGCGTGATGAGCAGCACGCCCATGTTCGGATTGAGCATCGCGTTGACGCCTTCGGCGACGATCCGCAGCGCGTCGATGTCGAGGCCCGAGTCCGTCTCGTCGAGGATCGCCATCTCGGGCTCGAGCACGGCCATCTGGAGCATTTCGAGTCGCTTCTTCTCGCCGCCCGAGAAGCCCTCGTTCACGTATCGACTGGCGAAGCCCTCGTCCATGGCCAGGAGCTTGAACTTCTCGCGCATCTTGTTGCGGAAGTCGCGCATGTTGATGCCGCCCTTGGCCGGATCTGTAGGATCGATATCGCCGTTGTGGTCGATGCCGATGAGGCGGGCGTTCAGCGCCGAGCGGATGAAGCTCGCGACCGACAACCCGGGAATGGCGGTCGGGTACTGGAAGGCGAGGAAGAGCCCCAGCCGGGCGCGCTTGTCAGGCGAGAGCTTGAGGATGTGTCGGCCCTTCCAGTCGACCTCGCCCTTGGTGACGATGTATGCGGGATGGCCCATCAGCGCATAGGCGAGCGTCGTCTTGCCCGAGCCGTTCGGTCCCATGATCGCGTGGACCTCGCCCTTGCCGACATCGAGGTCGATCCCTTGCAGGATCTCCTGGTCGGGGTGGCCGGCGGGCGCGACGTGGAGGTCGCGGATGACGAGATGCTGCTCGCCTGCTGCCGGCTGATGGCTGTTCGTCGGCTGGTGGCTGTTCGTCGGTTGCTCGGCGGCGGTGGTCGTCCGTTCGATCGTCACGATGGCGTCAGTGCTCCCTGAAGCGTGGGGGGATCGGCGGTCGTCGCGGTCGGCGGGGTCGCTGCGGTCGCGGTTGAGGTCGCTGGCTCGACATTGATCAGCCGAGGCGGGACGAGGTCCGCGAGGGTCATCGAATCGAGGGCGCCGGTGACCGCGTTGCGAATGCGCACCCACAGGAGGTTGACCGTGCAGTTCGCGGTCCGGTCGCACGTCGTCGCGTGCTCCGGATCGTCCGAAGCGCAGATCATCGGCGCGATCGGGCCCTCGAGCGCCCGAAGGATGGTGCCCATCTGGATGTCGGCCGGCGGACGAGCCAGCTCGTAGCCACCGTGCGCGCCGCGGGTGCTAACCACGAGCCCGGCATCACGCAGGCTCATCACGAGCTGCTCGAGATAGGCCCGCGGCAGGTCCTCCTCGGCGGCGATCTCGGCCAGGCTCGCCGGTCCGCGCCCGAAGTGGCGCCCGAGCTGGACCATTAGCCGCACGCCGTATTCGCCCTTGGTCGAGAACGAGACGGCGCCGCTGCCGTGGAAGAGACTTCGATGGGTCGTGCTCAGGGGAGTGCTCCCGAAGTGGTCGGCGCCCGCTCAGGTCCAGGTCCTGGCCGCGCCAATCCCGAGTGATTTCGTCGGGATTACTCTAGCCGACGGCGCCAAAACCCGTCAACGACTTGAGCCGGGAGTTGGTGGGGACTGATCTGGGCCGAGGCTGGCGCATCCGTCACGGCTCCTGCGTCAATGCTCCCCTTCCCAGCTCAGCCTGGCGGCCGCGGCCCGCGCGCGGCTCAGTGCTTCGTCTGCGGTGTCCGCGACCACGGTCACGTGGCCCATCTTGCGTCGCTCGAAAACGCGGCGCTTGTCGTACAGGTGAAGATGCACGTTGGGGTCCGACAGGGCGGCGCCCACGCCGGCAACCTGTGCCGGCCGATCACGACCCGTACCCAGCACATTGACCATCGCGGTTGGCCCGTGAGTTTCGACCGAGCCGAGAGGCAGCCCGCAGATCGCACGGATGTGCTGCTCGAACTGGGAGGTCGCGCAGCCCTCGATTGTCCAGTGGCCGCTGTTGTGCACGCGCGGCGCGAGCTCGTTCACGACGAGCGAGCCGTCCCGCAGCAGGAAGAGCTCGACCGTCAACGTTCCGACAAGATCGCGCTCCATCGCCAGGCGGGCAGCCAGCGCCTGTGCCTGACCCGTGACCTCGGGCGTGACCGGCGACGGCGCCGGGACGACGCTCTCGACGAGGATGCCCTCGTCGTGAAGATTGCGAGCGATGGGAAATGCGACCGAGACTCCGTCGGTCCCGCGGGCGACGATCGCCGACAGCTCGCAATCGAAATCCAGCTCGCTCTCGAGAACGAGCCCAGCGGGCTGCGCCGAGCGCTCGAGGTTTGCCCATGCTCGATCCAGATCGTCTGGACTCGGGATTCGAACCTGGCTCCTCCCGTCATACCCGCCGAGCGCTGCCTTGAGGCGTAACGGGAAGCCCAGGTCTGCCGCTCCCCGCGCGAGATCGGAGCGGCTACGCACCTCGCGCCACGGAGCGACGGCCGCCCCGGCGGCCTCCAGGAAGCGCCGCTCCATCAGGCGGTTCTGGGTCGAGGCGACGGCGAACACGCCGGGTCTGACCGGAAGCAGAGCGCGAGCAGCAGTGAGGGTCGCGTCGAGGGCCTCGACGACCGCGAGAGAGACATGCTCCAGGTCGCAGGTCACGACCGAAACGCCGCCGCCGAGCTCGACGGCCGCAGCAACGTCGTCGTAGCTGGCGACGATGTGGCGGTCGGCGACGGCCCGAGCGGGACAGTCGGGATCGGGATCTAGGATCGCCACGCCGTAGCCCAGGTGTCGAGCCGCCATTGCCAGCATCCGGCCGAGCTGTCCGCCGCCCAGGATGCCGATTGTGGATCCGGGTGCGATGGGGGCCTCCGCGAGCCCGAGATCGCCCAAGGTTCGCTGGATGAACACGGTCTTGTTCATCGAGTAGCTCATGGTGTCGGTGACGCCCGCCGCTACGATCCGACGCTTCTCCTTGGCGTATGCGTCCCGGAGCGCGACGTCGTTCCGCAGCGCGTCGCGCAGGCCCAGGTAGCTCCGGATCTCCTCGGGGTCCGCGGTCACGTGGACGTGGATCTTGAAGACAACTCCCTGGTGCTCGATGCCACCGAGGAGCAGCGGGCGGGTGGGAGGAAATGCACCGGGGCTGGTCTGCCGCTGGAAGCCGAGCGCGAGGAGGTCGTCGGCGATGCCGGGGATATCCTCGGGCTCAGCCTCGACCGCCAGGTCGACCACGTTCTTGCCTGCGAGGCCCGCCACGGCCGAGCTTCCAACGTGGTGGATCGCAAGGGTGGGACGTCGCTCCCGGATGAGCGCGATCAGGCGCTCGGCGGCGCCCAGCGTCCGAGGATCATGTTCCTGCACCTGCAGCTGCCCGTGCGGATAGGGCAGGATCGGCACCGGAGGCGCCGTCGTCAGGGCCGGTCTTCGAATCGCGGTCATCGAGAGGAGTGTAGGTTCCCGTGATCGAGGCGCGATTTGGGCACGTCAACCTGGTGGCCCGCGACTGGCGGGCGCTGGCCGCCTTCTACATCCGGGTATTCGGCTGCTCCCTGGTGCCTCCGGAGCGCGACTACCAAGGACCGGAGCTGTCTGCCGGGACCGGCGTGCCGGAGGCGGCACTTCGCGGGGTGCACCTTCGGCTGCCCGGCTTGGGAAGCGAAGGGCCGACGCTCGAGATCTACGAATATGCGCAGGAGCTCGACAGGCCACCGTCCGCCGCGAACCGGCACGGCTTTGGGCACCTGGCATTCGCCGTTCCAGACGTGGAGGCCGCCCGCTCGATCGTTCTCGGCGAGGGCGGGGAGCCGGTCGGCGACGTCGTGACGCTCCAGACGAGCGACGGGCGTCACGTAACGTGGGCCTACGTCACCGACCCGGAGGGCAACATCCTGGAGCTTCAGTCATGGGCACCGGCGTGACGCATCCCATGTGGCCGCTGTTCGATCTGCGCCTGCGAACCGAGCGCCTCGAGCTGCGCCTGCCGAACGATGACGAGATCGCCGCTTTGTGTGCCGTGGCCAGGGCCGGCATCCACCCACCCGACGAAATGCCGTTCGCCTTTCGGTGGACGGACAAGCCCAGCCCGCGTTTCGAGCGGGAGTTCGCACAATTCCATTGGGGGATCCGCGCGACATGGCGCCCCGACAGCTGGGACCTTGAGCTCATGGTCGCTATTGATGGCCGGCCGATCGGCATCCAGGGGATCCTCGCGAGCCGTTTCGCGCAGATGCGGCTCGTCCACACGGGGTCGTGGCTCGGCCACGAGTTTCAGGGCAAGGGCTACGGCAAGGAGATGCGAGGAGCCGTGCTCGCCCTGGCTTTCGAGGGCCTCGGCGCGGAGGTGGCCGAGACGGAGGCGTTCTTCGACAACGCCGCATCGGCGGCCGTGTCACGGGCCGTCGGCTACCGCGAGAACGGGATCGGCCGGGCAGCACCCAGAGGCACGCCGGTCGATACACAGCGCTTTCGGATGACGATCGACGACTGGCGGGGACGGGCCAGGCCGAAGGTCGAAATCCTGGGCCTCGAGGCCTGTCGGGAGCTGTTCGGCGTCGGCGGGGACGCCGGTCAGGCGGTGGCGGGCCGCTGAGCTCGGGCGGGGTCCTGCTCGGCGCCCGGAAAGTGGTACGGCAGCTCGAGCTCTGATCGGACCCGCGTGACGGCGTAGCGATTGACCCACGCAAAACGATGGCGGGCCAGGACGAGCGACGGCCGGTCGATGCGGCTCACGGCTACGTTGGAGAGCAGCACGAAGTGGCCGCTCGGCCGGGTCAAGGACCGGCCAGGATCGTAACCGGGGAGGGTGGGCAACAGGCCGCTGACGCCGTACGGTCCGACGCCGAGCATCAGCTCGTTCCAGCTCGCGTGGATCGGTGCCACGACGTCTGCCGGGGCGACGACCACCAGGAGGTCGTCGACGTCGATCTGAGCCGACTCTCGCTCCGTGACTGCCCCCGCGGTCAGCGGACTGATGTGGCAATCGTGGACGGTGACGTTCGTCTCGTGATTGAGCAGGTCGTGCAGGGGCTGATCGGCCTCGATGCCGCCGCGGACGAGACCCCAGACCGTGTACGCCTCGAAATCGATGTTCATTTGCGGCCCGTTTTACCCCGCCGGTCCGCTGTCGGCCCGCCTTCCGGTGGGCTCGGACGCAGTCTCCGCCGCCCCCGGCGCATGCACCAAGACCCTTTCGGTACCCCGGGCCTCATCCGTTCGTCCTGCGCGTCACGATCGGCCGACATCAACGCGCCCTGCCCGGCGGGGTTCCAGACCGCACCGGACCTGCTGCGACCGGGTGGTACTCACAGGCTATCGCCGGTGTCGGGGCCGAGGGCTAGGCTGCCGGAGCCGATCCGCCCGTCCCCTGTGACGTCCGTGGTCGCCCAGCCGTCGCCATTCGGAACGCACGCGCCCAACAGCAAGCGGAGACATTTCGCTCGTGGCATTCGCTCTCGACCGATCCGGTGAGCCCCCGATGATCACACTCGCGGAGGCTGCACTGCTGGCCGGTGTCCACAGGAACACGGTTCGGGCATGGTGCGACAGCGGCCGACTGCCCTCCGTCCGGGTAAGCCGCCGCGGCGATCGGCGACTGCACCGGCGCGACCTGGATCAGTTCCTCGAGGGTCGAAACGGGTCGAGGCGCGAGCCTGGGTCACAAACGACCGCAGCCTCGGCGCCGCCGCCCACGACCAGCAGGGAGCCGAAACCTTCCACCGATGTCTCCACCCACCAGAGCGAGCTCCCGGCCCTGCTCGACGAAGTCCTCGAGCTGCATGCCTCTCTCGGCGGCATGACCGCGCGACTGAAGGCCATCCAGGACCTGGCGGTACGGCTGAACCGGATCCAGGACGTTCGGGGCATCGCCGAAGCCATCGTCGCCGAGGTCCACAACCTCATCGAATACGACAGCATCCGCGTCTACCAGGTCGACCACGTCGCGGGCATGTGCGAGCCGCTTGCCTTCCGCGGGCAATTCCTGGGCACGGATGCCCCTGACCCATCGTTACTGCGCCTGCCGATCGGGCGCGGGTTGACGGGCTGGGTCGCCGAGCACGGTGAGACGCTCGTCGTCGCCGACGCGGCTGCCGATCCGCGAGGTGTGACCGTCCGAACCATCGACGGACCGGAATCGATGCTGCTCGTGCCGATGTCGTACGAGGACACCGTCAGGGGCGTGATCGTCCTGTCCAAGGGTGGGCGGGGCCAGTTCGATGAGATCGACCGAACGACGATTTCGATCTTCGCCGGACACGCTGCGCAGGCCATCGTCAATGCCGAGAACGCCGGCCGACTGCAGCTCCAGCAAGCTGAGCTCGAGCACCAGCTCGCCAGCCAGCGGCGGCTTCTCGATGTGAACGAGCGGCTGTTGTCGACGCTCGATCCCGCGGGCGTTCTCGAAATGATCGCCGACTCCCTGAAGGTGGTCCTGAGCTACAACTCCCTCACGATCTATCGGGTCGACCGCGAGCGGAGCGTCCGTTCCGCCGTTCTCGCCCGCGACGAATATGCCGAGGCGATCCTCAGCCACGAGGCGCCGCTCAATGTCGGCCTCACGGGATGGGCGATCGAACATCGTGAAGCGGCGGTGGTCGAGGACGCCGATAACGACCCGCGCTGCGTCCACATCCCGGGCACGCCCCACGAGTGGGAAACCTTGATCGTCGTGCCGCTCATCGTCGATGGCGACGTGATCGGCACCCTCAACGTCAGCCGGCTTGGCGAAGGCGAGCGGCCGTTCAACGAGAACGAATTCGAGCTCACCAAGCTGTTCGCGGGTCAGGCGTCGCTTGCGCTACGGAACGCCGAGGCTCATCGCGCCGTGGAGACGCGCGCGGATCGGGATTCGCTGACCGGGTTGCGCAACCACGGGGCGTTTCAGCGTGACCTGGACGAGGTCATCAAGCAGGACCTCGTCGGGGGACGGACGGCTCGTTTCGCGCTGCTGATGATGGACTTGGACTTCTTCAAACAATTCAATGATCGGTTCGGGCATCCGGCCGGTGACGCCCTGTTGCGCGCGGTGGGCAACGCGATTTCATCGGCCACGCGCGGTGACGACCGGCCGTACCGCTATGGCGGCGACGAATTCGCCGTGATCCTGCCGGGTGCCAGCAGGACAGCCGCCCACGATGTCGCGGACCGAATCAGGCGTATCGTCAATGGCCTGTCGGCCTCGGAGGACGAGCCGAGGGTTACGATCTCGATCGGTTCCGCGTGCTATCCGGACGACGCGCGGGCCAAGGACGACCTCGTAGCGGCTGCCGATACCGCCCTCTACCTGTCGAAGCCGTCTCACGCAGACGATCAGGGCGGCGATCGGTCGAGGGACGCGTACCTGGCGGCCCTCAACGAGACGGCCTTGACGCTGATGGACCACCTCGAGCCGAGCGAGCTGCTGCACACGATCATCGCCCGCGCAGCCGCGCTCATGGGCACCACCCACGGGTTCATTTACCTGACGGAGGCGGATGGCTCGGCGCTGGTCATCCGACTCGGGATCGGCCTCTTCGAGAAACGCGTCGGCACGCGAGCCAAGCGTGGAGAGGGCCTCGCCGGACACGTCTGGCAGTCCGGTCGGCCCGTGGTGGACACCGATTCGACTGAGGCGCACCAGGTGGGTTGCCTCGTCGGGGTCCCGTTGATGTCCGCCGGAGCCGTTGCCGGCGTGATCGGGTTGGCGTCGGGCGACCAGACGCGAATATTCGGACAGGCCGAGACCGCGGTGCTATCGCGCTTCGCACAGCTCGCGTCGATTGCCCTCGACAATGCCCGCCTGCTGCAGGCAGCGCAGACGGAGGTCGGAGAACGGAGTCGAGCTGAGTCAGCCCTGCGCGAGTCGGAGGAACGCTTCCGGCGCCTTGCGGACGCGGCCGCCGAGCCGCTCGCCATCCACCGGGAGGGCACGATCCTGGAGGTCAACAAAGCCTTCGGGCATCTGTTCGGCAAGGACCCGGCGACGCTCGTCGGCCGGTCGCTCATCGAGCTCGCCGCACCGGAGGCACGCGAGCACCTTCTTGAGCATTCCCGCACGAATCCCGACGAGCCGATCGAGACGCTCGCCCTGGGCCCCAACGGCATGCCCTTCCCGGTCGAGATCCTGGCCCGGACCATCCCCTACGGCGACGGTGAGCCGGCGCGGGTCATCTCTGTGCGTGACCTCCGCGAGCGCCGCGAGCTCGAGGAGCGTCTCGCACACCAGAGTTTGTACGACGGGCTTTCCGGTCTGCCCAACCGCACGCTCCTCCTCGATCGGATCGGCCACGCGCTCAGCTCCGTCCGCCCCAACGAGCCGGCAGGGCTTGCCCTGATCCTGCTCGACCTCGACCGGTTCAAGGTCGTCAATGAGAGCCTCGGCCGTTCGGCAGGAGACGAGCTCCTGGTCGACGTCGGGCGGCGGCTCGAGCGGTGTGTTCGGCCCGGCGACACGGTCGCCCGGTTCGGCGGAGACGAATTCGCGGTGCTTCTCGATGAAGTCCACGATGTAGAGGAGGCACGCGCCGTGGCTCGAAGGATCGAGGCCGAGATGCGCTCCCCCTTCGACATCGGGTCGCGTCCCACGCTCATTACCGCGAGCATGGGCATCGTGATCGGTCGGGCGGGCGAATCCAATCCCGACGAGCTGCTGCGCGACGCCGAGATCGCGTTGTACCGCGCCAAGGGCGATGCGACGGCGCGCCACGCTGTTTTCGAGCCCGCAATGAGCACCCAGACGCTGCAGCGGCTGGAGATGGAGAGCGACCTGCGCTGGGCGGTCGAGCGGGACGAGCTACGACTGCACTACCAACCACTTGTCGACCTGCGGTCGGGCCGGATCGTGGCCGTCGAGGCGCTCCTCCGCTGGCAGCATCCGGTCCACGGGCTGGTGCCGCCGCTGGCCTTCATCCCGCTCGCAGAGGAGACGGGCCTGATCGTGCCGATCGGGC
>WNGJ01022504.1_pt1 | contig 10377 bp, 8 predicted proteins | sample 5400611 | NCBI WGS metagenome assembly WNGJ01 (sample SAMN13153375, study PRJNA577476) | soil metagenome | isolation source: 40 cm soil or saprolite under Garry oak tree replicate 1 | place: USA:California | collected 2016-06-15
AGCGTCTCGAGGTTCGTGTTGTCGACGGTCGGGTAGTAGACGTCGCTCAGGACGCCGTTCGCGACCGTGTACCAGACCTTCGACGTCGTGTTGCGCGCGGTCCCGAGGCAGTCCTTGCGTGCGAGGTCGAAGTGCGACGGGTCGCCGTTGGACGGCGCCGCGATCGTGAGGACGTGCGTGACGGCGTCGTAGCTGAACGTCACCTTCGCGTTGTCGTACGGAACGCCGAAGGAGATGTTCGCGCCGTTGAGCACGCCGCCCGCGCCGTAGTTCTCGTCCCAGCTCTCGTTGATCGCGACCTTCGCCTCGTACGAGCCCTTGGGAAGTGCCGTCGTCTCGAACGTGTAGATGCCGTCGCCGTTCGGATCCTGCAGCCACGAGCGAAGGCAGCTCGGATCCCAGTCGCTCGAGCAGCCGAGCTTTGACTGGAAGCTTCCCGCCGCGACGGCAATGACGGAGTTGTGGTTGTCCGTGATCCAGTGAGTCTTGTGGTCGTAGTAGAACTTGACGTTCGTGCTCGACGGCAGGTCGAGCGGGACGTTCGAGCCGTTCGGCTGGGCATGCAGGCCGTAGTTCTCGTCCCACGAGTTGTTGAGCGCTGCCTTGTACTCGTAGTTCCCCGCAGGCAGGGAGAATGCTCCCTGCCAAACGTCGTCGCCTGCGTCGTACGTCAGATGCGCCGCGGCGCAGTCCGGCTGCCAGTCGCCCGGGCAGCCGAGCTCGGACTGGAGCGAGCCCGCGATCGTCACCGACGACGGGCTCGGCGTGTTCGCGGTTGCGGACGGAAGCAGCACGAGCGCGGCTGCGGTGAGAGCGAGCAGCCATGCAACCCGATCCCGGCGGAGGTTCACCGGACGAGATCCTTTCAGACCACGGCTGAACTTTCAGCTGCTCCGACGTCCTGGTAGAGCCGGTTGCCGCGGTGCAGGCGGCACGCGATGTGGAAGTCGCCAGAGGACCGGCGCGCAAGCTGGCGCGCAGGCCACCCGCGAATGGCGTTTCCCCTGCATACAGCTAGTTATGGCGGAAGTCTTCAAAACCGGTGCGGCGTGGCAGCCCCACGCTGGGTCGGTTCGACTCTGGCGCCGTTCCGTCAAAAGTCGGGGGAATCCATCTGTTGCGATCTGGACACGGCCTTGACCCGTCGTTGTGGCATTTGAGAGGGTCGTGATTAGATCGTCGCCGCGTTCTCCTGACGCGACGGTCTCGGGTCATCGAGGTCGTAGTTGCGACGTCCAGAGACGGAGGTCGACATGGCTACGATCGAAAGCACAACCGAGATCCGTCCGTTCAGCGTCGAGGTGCCGGAAGAGGATCTTGCCGACCTCCGCAAGCGCATCGCCGCGACGCGGTGGCCCGAAAAGGAGACCGTCGCAGACGAGACACAGGGCGTGCAGCTGGCGACGATGGAGGAGCTCGTGCGTTACTGGGGCACCGAGTACGACTTCGGCCGGGTCGAGGCACGGCTGAGCGCCTTCCCGCACTTCATGACCGAGATCGACGCCCTCGACATCCACTTCATCCACGTCAAGTCGCCGCACGACGACGCGCTGCCGCTGATCATCACGCACGGCTGGCCGGGCTCGATCATCGAGATGCTGAACGTGATCGGCCCGCTCAGCGACCCGACGGCGCGGGGCGGCGACGCGGAGGACGCGTTCGACGTGGTGGTTCCGTCGATACCCGGGTACGGGTTTTCAGCCAAGCCGACGACCACCGGCTGGGACCCCGTCCACATCGCGGAGGCCTGGATCGCGCTGATGAGGCGCCTGGGATACACGCAATTCGTCGCACAGGGCGGGGATTGGGGCGCGCAGATCACGGATGTGATGGGGGCAAAGGCTCCCTCGGAGTTGCTGGGGATTCACTCCAACATGCCCGGCACGATCCCGCCCGACGTTTCGAAGGCGCTCGCGATCGGTGGCCCGGCGCCGTCCGGTCTGTCGGCCGAGGAGAGCCGCGCGTTCGAGCAGCTGAAGTTCCTCTACACGAAGGGCATCGGCTACGCGACCGAGATGAACCTGCGACCTCAGACGTTGTATGGGCTGGCGGATTCGCCTGTCGCGCTGGCGGCCTGGATGCTCGACCACGACGCGAAGAGCTACGAGGACATCGCGGCGGCCTTCGACGGCCACCCCGTGGGCAACCTCACCCGAGACGAGGTCCTCGACAACATCACGATGACCTGGGTGACGAACACCGGGATCTCGTCCGGCCGTCTCTACTGGGAGAACACGCTCGGCTTCTTCGACGTCAAAGGCGCCACCGTCCCGGCGGCCGTTAGCGTCTTTCCGCGGGAGCTGTACCAGGCGCCGCGGAGCTGGGCCGAGCAGGCCTACCCCAACCTCATCTACTTCAACGAGGTCGACGAGGGCGACCACTTCGCCGCCTGGCAGGAGCCCGAGCTGTTCACCCAGGAAGTGCGCGCTGCGTTTCGCCCGCTGCGAACCAATAACGACCAAGGGAGGTCGTCATGAGCACCACCGCCGAGACCGCCACCGGCATCCGTCCCTTTCACCTCGAGATTTCCGATGACGAGCTCACCGAGTTGCGCCGCCGCATCACCGCGACGCGGTGGCCGTCCGGGGAGCTGGTCGCGGATCGGTCGCAGGGTGTGCAGTTGTCGCCGCTACAGAAGCTTGCCCGCTACTGGGTGGCCGACTACGACTGGCGCAAGGCCGAGGCCCGGCTCAACGCGCTTCCTCAGTTCACGACCGAGATCGACGGGGTCGAGATCCACTTCATCCACGTCAAGTCGTCCCACGAGAACGCGTTGCCGCTGATCATGACCCACGGCTGGCCCGGCTCGGTCATCGAGCTGCTCGAGGCCATCGGGCCGCTCACCGACCCGACCGCGCACGGCGGTGACGCCGAGGACGCGTTCGACCTGGTGGTGCCGTCCCTGCCGGGCTACGGCTTCTCCGGTGAGCCGACGGAGCTCGGCTGGAACGTCGGCCGCATCGCGCAGGCGTGGGCGGAGCTTATGCGCCGCCTCGGCTACACCCGCTACGTCGCCCAGGGCGGCGACGTGGGCGCCTCCGTCACCGACCAGATGGGCCGCCAGGCACCCGAGGGGCTGCTCGGCATCCACACCAACCTGCTCGTGACGGGGCTGGCCGGCGGCGACCACCCGTCGGATTCCGAGGAGGAAAAGGCGGCGCTCGCTGCGCTCGCCACATTCAAGGCAAGCGGCTTCGGCTACTTCCTGGAGCAGGCCACCCGGCCGCAGACGATCGGCTATGCCCTGCTGGACTCACCCGTCGCGCTGGCGGCTTGGATGCTCGACCACGACACGGACGCCTACTACAAGATCTCCAGCGCCTTTGCCGACGGGAAGCCCTCGGGCAATCTCACGCGCGACCACATCCTCGACAACATCACGCTGTACTGGCTGACGGGCACCGGGGCTTCGGCGGCCCGGTCGTACTGGGAGAACGGACAAGCCCAGGCTCGTGCGGCGGCAGCCGCCCAGACTCCTCCGGAGGTCTCGCTCCCGGTCGGCTTCACCCAGTTCCCCGGCGAGATCTTCCGGGCCCCGCGCAGCTGGGTCGAGCAGGGGTACCCCACTCTCACCTACTTCAACGAGGCCGAGAAAGAGCTCCTGGCCGATCTCAGAAGCGAAGGCAGGTTGCCCTCGTTCGAGGGTGCGACGGGCTGGCTCAACTCGGAGCCGCTCTCAGCCGAGAGCCTGCGCGGGAACGTCGTCCTCGTCGACTTCTGGACCTATACGTGCATCAACTGGCTGCGGACGCTCTCCTACGTCAGGGCCTGGGCGGAGAAGTACGGGGAGCAGGGGCTGGTGGTGATCGGAGTCCACACACCGGAGTTCCCGTTCGAGCGCGACGTCGACAACGTGCGCGAGGCCGCAAGGGCGATGAAGGTCGAGTATCCGATCGCGCTGGACAGCAAGTACGGCGTCTGGCGTGCCTTCAGCAACCAGTACTGGCCGGCCGCGTACATCGCCGACGCGGAAGGACGAATCCGGCACCACAAGTTCGGAGAAGGCGGCTACGAGGAGATCGAGCGGGTCGTCCAGCAGTTGTTGCGCGACTCCGGGCGCGAGAGCGTCCCTGATGACCTCGTGCCCGACGCCGGTGAGGGCTTCGAGGCCCAGGCCGACTGGGCGAACCTCGAGACACCCGAGACCTACCTCGGGTACGAGCAGGCCCAGAACTTCGCATCTCCGGGCGGCGTCTCGCCCGACGCCGGCTACCAGATCCCGGACCGCCTCGACCTGAACCAGTGGGCACTCGAGGGCGACTGGACGATAGGCAGCGGAGCGGCAGTGCTGAACGGCAGTGAGGGGTCGATCGCGTTCCGTTTCCATGCGCGCGACGTGAATCTGGTGATGGGACCCGCGTCGCGCGGCGAGTCGGTGCCGTTCCGTGTCACGGTCGACGGGGAGGCGCCGGGAGCCGCCCGCGGTCTCGACACCAACGAGCGTGGCGAGGGGACCGTGACGCAGCAGCGGCTGCACCAACTGATCCGTCAACCCGGACCGACCGGCGACCGGACGTTCGAGATCACGTTCCTCGAGCCCGGCGTCGAGGCCTACGCGTTCACGTTTGGCTAGTGGTCGCCGCCTCGAGATTCAGTCCGACGTAACCGTGTCGTCGATCGGTGGCGCCGCGGCGTACTCCTCGTTCGTCACGTGGTCTCCCCACGTCGCAGGATTGCCGTCGTCGCCGACTTCGAGCATCGCGAGGTGGGTCATGAAGCGCGTCGGTGCTGCGCCATGCCAGTGATGCTCGCCCGGCTCGAAGAAGACGCTGTCCCCGGGTCGGATCACCTCGATCGCACCGCCGCGGCGTTGCGCGAGGCCGACGCCCTCCGTCACGTAGATCGTCTGGCCGTTCGGGTGCGTGTGCCACGCCGTGCGAGCGCTTGGCGTGAAGTGGACGCTGCTCGCACTCAGGCGCGAGCCGGCTGACGGCCTCGCGACCGTGTCGACGTAGACCGCGCCGGTGAACCAGTCGCTCGGCCCAGCTGCTGTGTCGACGCTGTTCCTCGAGACCTGCATGGCTGACCTCCTCGTCGTTTGTCAGTGATCCCTTACCCTGACCATCGGGTACCAGAGCTAACCCGGATATGCGCGCAACCGTCATGTACGGCGCCGGCGACGTTCGGATCGAAACCGTCCCCGACGCCCACCTAGTCGAACAGACCGACGCCGTCGTCAGGGTCACCCGAGCCGCGATCTGCGGCAGCGACCTGTGGCCCTTCAAGTCGATGCCGCCGAGCGAGACCGGCCGCCGCATGGGCCACGAGTTCATCGGCCTCGTCGAGGACGTCGGAAGGGACGTGCAAACCATGAAGGCGGGTGACCTGGTCGTCTCTCCGTTCGTCTGGTCCGACGGAACCTGCGTGTTTTGCCGGGTGGGGCTGCAAACGTCATGCCTCCACGGAGGACGGTATGGGGACGACGGAGTGGACGGCGGCCAGGGAGAGGCCGTCCGCGTCCCTCAGGCAGACGGCACGCTCGTCGTTCTCCAGGTCGGCAGCGACGACGCACTGATGCCCTCCCTTCTCACGCTCACCGACGTGATGGCGACGGGCCATCATGCCGCCCGCTCGGCCGCTGTTGGTCCGGGCAAGACAGTCGCGATCGTCGGCGACGGCGCCGTCGGCCTGTGCGGTGTGATCGCCGCCCGCCGCCTCGGCGCCGAACGGATCATCATCCTGGGTCGACATTCCGACCGAATCGCACTCGCGAAGGACTTCGGCGCAACGGATGTCGTCAGCGAGCGCGGCGACGAGGCGGTCGAACGTGTGCATGAGCTCACAGACGGCTTCGGCGCCCACGCCGTCCTCGAGTGTGTCGGCCTGGAGCAATCGACGAGCACGGCTCTGAGGGCTGCCCGTCCTGGTGGCGCGGTCGGCCGCGTCGGCGTTCCCCAGACGGAGTCGATCCCAGACGGGGTGCCGACGTTCTTCGCCAACGTGACGATTGCAGGAGGTCCCTCGCCCGCGCGGGCGTACATCGAAGAGCTGCTGCCGGACGTTCTCGAGGGAAGAATCGAACCGGGTCGAGTGTTCGACCGCGTCACAAACCTCGACGGGGTCCCCGACGGCTACCGGGCGATGGACGACCGTGAAGCGATCAAGGTGATGATCGACTTCTGACGGCCGAGGGCCCGTGTCTCGAAAGAGCGAAGCCCCGCACCTGCGGGGCTTCGCGTCAGACGAGATGACGAAGAACGCTACGCGCCGCGGCCGCTGTAGTAGCTCCCGAGGTCGTTCCGGTAGCTCTGGTCGCGGTAGGTGTTCTCGTCGAATTCCGGAGCATTCTTGATCTCGTCCTTCGTGAGATTGACGAAGACCGTCTCCGTGTCGGGATCGATCTCACGGACCATGCCGGCCGGAAGCATCACTTTCTTGCCGAAGATCCACGGCCCGGTGTCGACGACGAGGAAGCTGCCGCCGGCCTCATGGGTCGCTTCGTCAACCTTGCCGATCTTGCCGTCGCGAGCCTCCACATTGAACCCGGTCAGATCGACGTTCGGTGGCGTCGCGACTGTGAAGGTCCATGTCTCGATGGTCGCCATACCATCCTCCTCTCGAGGCTTTGCCTCGCTCGATTCCCTACCTCGGACTCGCCTTGCACCTACCCCTGCGACCCCGGTCGAAACACCCTCAGGCAGGGCGTACGTAAAGCCGTCGGATAGGGCCCGGCTACCGGGGCGGGTAAGCGGAAAGTCAGATGTTTAGGCGCTTTTTACGGCCCGCCCAGCCCGCCGAAATTTCCCTCAGTTTGCGGCTTTTGGCTTGCGGCCACGGCGAGCAACCGTCCGTCCGCCGAGCCTTTCAGCCTCTTCATCGGTCAGGTCAAGCTCCCGCGCTCCCTTGCGAGCGTCCGTGAAGGTAATTCGCACGGTGGCGCCTCTGCCGTCAGGAATCTCCTGGCCGCTCTGATCTGAGACTCGAATCGTCTTCTTCGCCATGCCGCCTCCGGGTTGTCGGGGGAAGGCAAAGAGGTTAACGCCTGCCGGGCCGAGGCCTCCGCCGCTTCGGAAATAGAGGATCCTTGACCAGCCGTGCAACCGCGGGGATACTTCTCCGCTCCAGGGCAGGCGGGGAACCCACAGGCAAGGAGGAGGCAGATGAGACTGCGGTTGCTTCTGACTGTTGCGGCGGTTGGGGCGGGAATCGCTTTCGGGCTGGGTGCGGCCGGCCCGGCCGGCGCGAGCTCGGGCTTTGGCTGTATCGCGCACCACCCGGCCTACGTCGAGAACGTCTTCGAGGTCCGGTACGCGGCCGGCTGCTCGGGACATGACGAGCCGGAGCTCGATCCGCTCTCGAGCGCAGCGGGCTCGGCCCGTGACTTGACCTGGACGGCCGTGCTGCCGTCGGATGGAGCGTTCAATGTGTCCGCGACGGGGCCTGCGTTCTGGTTCGGTGGCACCGTCACCGACCCGAACAGCCTGTTCGGTCAGGCCTTCGTCGAGCTCCAGTTCTACCCGGACTCGATCGTCAACAACTGCACGCCCAACGGCGGCTTCGGCGTCAAATACGCTCCGAATACCTACACGGTCTGCTCGCCGGTATGGACGATCACGCAGACCGGAACCCCGGGCATCTTCCACGAGCCGGCCGGCTTCAACACGCGGCTCAACGACGACACCGCCGGCGAAACCGATCCGCTGATCATGAAGGCAGGCGACACGGTGACGATCCATTGGTTCACGACGGCGGCGAAGGACGGCTTCCACGTCACCGTTCACGACCTCCGGACCGACCACTCCGGGACGATCGTGCTCAACCCGAAGAAGGACGGGCCGATGATGCCGGCCTTCGACACACAGGAGATCGGCAACGCACTCGGCTGGGGCCTCGTCTACGACACGCCGAACTCCTTCGTCTGGGAGATCGGTCACACCTCGCCCTTCACGAGCCCGGCGGCACAGTTTTGCCTGCCCGGGGACCCGATCTGCCAGTCGTACAACGCGCCCGCCTGGGCGGGAACGTCGCCGATCCAGATCAAATCCGTCACGTTCGGAGACGGCTCGACCGCGCAACACTGGGCCGTCGTGAGCGACTACGGCGGCAAGGCCGAAATCAACCAGTACTGCGGCGCCGCGAACTACGGCTCGCCGTTCTGCACCTACCCGTGGTACTCACTCGGTGCGACGGGGTTCCACTACGGGGTCGACTTCCCGGATACGACCGACAGTTTCGGACAAGCGGACCAGTTCGCGAAAACGCTCGCGTGCGGAGGGCCGTTCGGGCCGGACTCGACCTACTGCGCGACGACGATCAAATAGCTCTGACGACGCGAGACCGGCCACACGGCCGGTCTCGCGTTCCTTCTATTTGTCGCCGGCGTCCCGCCGGAGCTGAGCCTCGTACGGCCCTCGCCCGGTGACACAGGCCGCACCGCATCTTGCCCCGAACGCGAGCGCCTCGGCCGGTGTCCGCCCTTCCGCCAGCGCGAACGTCAAGCCTGCAGCGAAGGAGTCGCCCGCTCCGTAGGTGTCGACCGGCGGTCCCGGGAGAGGCGCCGCCGCCCATTCCGTGGTGCTCCCGTCGGCGGCGTGGTTTTTGCGCGCACGCTGGCGACGAGCATTCGCGCGGCGCGGGCAGCCCGCAAGGCGTCCGCATCGCCGGCTGTGAAGTAGACGCCGTCGTACTCGGCGAGCTCACGCCAGGGAAGCGCCTCGTCGCCGTACGGGCCGAGGCGATCGCCGATGACCGTGATCGTCCGCTCTCCGTCGGAGTCGATCTGGACGAGCGCCCGCCGCTGCGGCTCGGAACGCCAGGACGCCTCGACCCGGACGCCGAGCTCCTCGAGCTCGCGCTTGGCCCGATGGCCGAGCTCGTCGTCGCCGAGTGCGGTCAGGAACAGGCAACTCCCGGCGAGACGAGCGAGTTGAACAGCAGCGACCGCCCCTCCTCCGCCGGGCTCCTCCCAGGCGTCGCTTGCATGGACGATCTCCCCCGCCGCGGGCAGCCGCTCCACCCGAGCAAACTCGATCCATTCCACGTGCCCCACGACCGCAACCCGCATGAGCAACGATTCTCCCACCCATTGCTCCCAGGACTTGAAGCAAGCACAATGAATAGGCAAGTCGCATTGCCCCTCTTCGCCTGGAGGCAAATCCCGTGGCCAAAAAGGTCTTGAGTTCCGCCGCTCCCAGCACCGAGTCGAACGGCGGTGCGCAGCAGGACGGATCGGCATCGCGCGGCGCTCTCGTCGCCGACATCATCATCGCGAACGCCCCCGATCCGGTGTTCGTCTCCGACCTGGAGGGGAAGATCCTCCAGGCCAACGACGCAGTTTCCGAGCTCCTTGGCTTCCGCAAGGACGAGGTCGTCGAGCAGTCGCTCTCACGCTTCATCAGCGCAGAAGAGACGCAGGAGTTCACAGCCGCCTTGCGCGAGGTTGTGGAGCGAGGCGTCACCCGGGACGCTGTCCTCAACCCCCGCTCGGCGGCCGGCGAGGTGATCCCGACGACCCTGAACGCCTCGGCCCTCCGCGACGCGGACGGCAACGTGATCGGCGCGATCGGGATCCTCCGCGACATGCGCGAGCTCGACAAGGCCCGGGCGTATGCCCAGCGCCTGATCGACGACGCCCCCGACCCCGTCTTCGTCTCCGACCTCGAGGGCAAGATCCTCCAGGCCAACGAGGCGGTGTCGCAGCTGCTCGGTTTCCGGCAGGACGAGGTTGTCGAGCAGTCGCTCTCGCGCTTCATCAGCCCGGAGGAGACGCGCGAGTTCACGGCCGCCCTGCGTGAGGTGGTCGAGCGCGGCGTCACGCGCAACGCCGTGCTGAACCCTCGCTCCGCAGCCGGCGAGGTGATCCCGACCAGCCTCAACGCCTCCGCGCTCCGCGACGCGGACGGCAAGGTGATCGGCGCGATCGGCGTTCTCCGCGACATGCGCGAGCTCGACAAGGCCCGCGCGTATGCCCAGCGCCTGATCGACGACGCCCCGGACCCAGTCTTCGTCGCCGACCTCGAGGGCAAGATCATCCAAGCGAACGACGCCGTTTCCCAGCTGCTCGGTTTTCGGCAGGACGAGGTTGTCGAGCAGTCGCTCTCGCGCTTCATCAGCCCGGAGGAGACGCGGGAGTTCACGGCCGCCCTTCGCGAGGTCGTCGAGCACGGCGTCACCCGAAACGCGCGGCTCAATCCGCGCAGTGCCTCCGGCGAGATCATCCCGACGACGCTGAACGCATCCGCGCTCCGTGACTCAGACGGGAAAGTAATCGGCGCGATCGGCATCCTCCGTGACATGCGGGCCTACGAAGAGGTCGTGCAGGACCTCGAGCAGTCGAAGACCGAGCTGCAGGAGAAGATCCTCGACCTCGAGAAGTTCGAGGAGGTCGTCGTCGGCCGCGAGCTGAAGATGATCGCGCTCGAGAAGGAGCTCGAGAGC
>WNGJ01009461.1_pt1 | contig 10376 bp, 11 predicted proteins | sample 5400611 | NCBI WGS metagenome assembly WNGJ01 (sample SAMN13153375, study PRJNA577476) | soil metagenome | isolation source: 40 cm soil or saprolite under Garry oak tree replicate 1 | place: USA:California | collected 2016-06-15
ATATCCAGCAAGTCACTAACCATCCGATTCTGGACATTCACCTGCCGTTCCGAGCGTGAAAGCATCGTTTGAATCTCTTCTAACGTGCTTCGTAACATGTCACAATCTGCTGGTACTTCCCGCAGGCCAGATCTCAATCGAAGTCTGGCTAACTGGACGTTCCCCTTGATCGTAGTCAATGGAGTCCTCAGTTCATGGCTGACGATACCAAGGAACTCATCCATGCGACGGTTGGCTTCGCGCAAGGCCAGCTCATTTGCGCGTGCTTCTTCTCGTTCGCGCTGCATGCGTTCACGTTCAGTGATATCACGATTAATCTCTAGTATTGCGGAAAGCAGGCCTGATTCATCGCGCACGAGTATCTGGCGACTTTCCACGATTACCTGTGCTCCGTTTCGACATGTATGCTTGATTTGCCCTTCCCACTGCCCATGCAGTGCCAACAGGTTATCGGTTACCTCGCGAGAATGGGGAAAGACGGTTTGAAGTAACTCGTGAGAGACTCGACCAATAGCTTCTTGTTCTGTCCATCCATACAGTCTCTCCGCACCATGGTTCCAGGAGATGATAGTGCTTGTTGGGGTACGCACGATGATGGCATCATGTGCCAATGCAATTAGCTCGGTCATTTGTTTATTCCTGATACGCAGAACCATTTCATGTGCAAGCATTTCTGCTCGCTGACGAAGTAGTTGATCACGCTCAATTACCGTAGCGACCAGGTTCGCAACTGCTCCGGCAAGCGCAAGCTCTTCGGAGGTGTATTGATGCTCCGCACCACCATAATCTAAGGTCAGGACCCCAACGAGGTGTTTTCTGATAGTCATAGGGGCAATGACCATAGTCCGTATGCCGTAGGGGTTAGGATACGAATTCCAGGGTGGCTGTGTAAAATCAAACATCACGACTTCATTTGCCAGTAGATGTTGGACAAGGGATTGATCAGGACTATCTACAAGCCGGCTTTCCTGTTGCTGCTGCTCTTTCCACCATTGCTGCTCCTGTTCTGGGGTGAGGCCAACTACGGCGAGAGGACGTATTATCTCAGCCTCCGGCTCAACAATTGAGATCGAGAGACGCTGGCAGCCCAGAAAACTACGTGTAAATTCCGCCATGCGCTGCGCGACCTCTTGTGCAGTAAGTCCTGTCTGCTCGCGGTCTTCGTCTTCGGTGTCATCTGTTTTTTCAAATCCTTGCCCGATCAACTGTGTCATTGCTAACAACGCATCAAGCGCTTCGTGTGTACGCTGCTCCAGGTGTCTTCGCTCGGTCATTTCACGTGTCACAACGACCGCTCCGCGGATCTTGCCTTCCTCGTCATGCACAGGTGCGCCACTCACGTTCAATAGAATGTCAGTTTCGTCCGGCTGTCGCAAATAAATATCCACCGTGTGCGAACCTGACAACGTCTCACCCTGTAAGACCCGCGAAACTGGCAAATTCGTCGTTTCGAATGGCTGGCCATGTTCATCACGTGGGAGGAAGAATTCGAAGCGCTCAGGAATCGAACTAGTCCGGTAGTCCGGTAGCCTGGTTAATGGATTGAAGGTCTGGGCCGCTGCATTCGTTCGGAGCGCATTACCCTGGGCATCGTAGAAAAAAATACCATCTGCTATTGCCTCAAGGATAGCTTCTACTTCGCTGGTTCGAACTGCGGACTGCTGCTGCGCCTGGTTTAGTGCCTCCTTCTCTGTCTCTAATTGCGTAACGAGCTTCTCAATTTCAATGTGAGCGATGATGGCCTCGGACCGTGCGTGCTCGATCCGACTCACCACCAGGCTGATGGTAATACCAATAGCTAGAAAAAAGCACGTCTCAAAGATATCGTCGAGAGTACTGAGGGTCCAGAAAAACCTGGGCTGTAGGATAATAAAGTTGAGTAGGACCGTTCCCCACAGTGTAGCGAAAAGACCAGGACCAGTTCCCCATAGGAGTGCTATCCCCAATATTACCAGGATCATAAGCATACCTTGAAAGGCGAATGTGGGAATGATGTTCAGGAGTAGTAACGTCAGGATGATTGCCCCTGCAGGCGTGAGAATCGCAGTTAGATAGCCCATTAGTGGCTGATTCCATGGTGCGTTTAGCCATTCGGGTGTAAACGTGGAGGCTCTTAACCCGTACCGTATGCGTTCCCAAAGGTAGGCAAACCAAGAACGTCTATGCATTTCAACGACGACGCTTTCTTGAGTTTCTGTAACAAGAGGATGGTCACGCGTAGGTGAAGCAACATCAGGAATCTCTTCTCGCCTATGATCATTATCGAGTGTATCCATTTGTCTCCCTAAAGGCTCACTGTCTATGCTCCTGGTGGATAATCGTGCCTGGCTAGAAATTTCGAGACACCCCAAATTCTATCAACAGCACTGCGGACTCCGCACCCTTGTCGTGTCATGAAAGGAAGAAAGGCCCGCGTTCTGTCTCTTTATCACATCCACACCAGCACTAACAAGTTAGAATCAAGCGGTACGGCATTAGCTATTGCTCCTTGACTTCTTTCAAGAATAGCTTCCTGATACATTCCACGCTGAATATCCCCGAATCGTTACAAGAAACTAATTGCTTTCTCGATGCGTTATTTTATATGATTTCAGCACACTCTTTGAATTCATCTCACCTGAAACTTTGCTTCTCTTCAGGTCGTGAAAATATAGTAGGATGGATAGCCAATTCGGTTAAGCATGTCTTCAATGGAAGAAGTATCTTTCTTTTGAGAAGAATGGAAACCTTGTTGAACTGTAATCTAGATGTTTTGGAGTGCGTTATGCCTGACGAGAACAATCAACGCATAAAAAATGCAAACATCCCCATCAAAACCATCTTACTTGTTGAGGATGATACTATCATTGCTGAGTTACTTGTGCAAATGATTACACAAGAAACCCACTATCAGGTTTTCTCGGTACCCGATGGGCTAGAAGCACTCGATCTGGTCAGACATGTCAAACCGCAGTTGCTGATTCTGGATTATCGGCTCCCGACTATTCACGGTATCGAACTGTATGATCGGATGCGTAAGACAGAAGGGCTAGAACAGGTACCTGCAATTATGCTCAGCGTAAACGCACCATTAAAGGAGATCACTCAACGTAAAATCATGTACATGAGGAAACCGTTTGACATATACAAACTTCTTGAAACGATCCACAGGTTATTAGTTTGATGCCAACGATGCCCGTAGTAAAGGTTTCGCGCGCGAAAAATAGGTTTTCGCGGTCGCCTCAGGCATGCCGAGCGCCTTTCCAATCTCAGGAAAAGTCAATTGCTTCGAGTAGCGTAAGAGAACAACCGAGCGAAATTTTGGGGGTAAACATTGGATTGCACTTAGCAAGCGATCTTGCACATCATGGCGCTCGGCAATCTCTTCAGGCAGAGGACGAGGATCCGGCATAAACGTCAACATTTCACTCTCGCCTTCTTCATTCGCGGTCTCCAATTCGGAGAAGCGCACCACTCGCTTACGTCTGAGTTCATCCAAGCAACGGTTTCGAGCCACCTGGAATAACCAACTTTTAAGTGGCTTTTCCGTCTCTAGCGTAGGGAGCGATATGTATAACTGGAGAAACACATGCTGCAATACATCACAAGCCAGGTCATACTCCTGTAACAGATTGAAGATAAATTTGAACAGCGCTGGACGATATCGCTTGAAGAGTCCTTCAAATGCACGCTCATTGCCGTGAAGGCATTGTAATGCTAGCAAGCCGTCAGATATTTCTGATGATTGTATGTTTTTACATTCTTGTGTTCGCATTGTTTGCCACCCTTCTCTTATGAACGAAGCTTTTCTGCTTCATTTTCTGATACAAGATTAGCTGGTTTTCGTGAAATATTCAAGTGATTTTTACAGTATATTGATCTAAAATTACACCTCTAAGATAATTCTAAAATACATTAAAAATAGGGGACCAATTCTGAGAGAAGATTGGGTGTTACTAACGCAATCTTAAGGAAACAGGGACCTGAATCCCATTGGGGGATATATTTGCACCTTCTTTTTCGTTCCTCATGCTATAATGGAGTACCCGATAATAACAAAGAGTAGGGAGCATACGATGGATCAGAATTCTCATATGCACACACAAACAACGAACCAATCTTCAGCACCCGTGCTGGTGATTGATGATGAAGAAAGTATCATAGATCTGATCAAGTTAGGACTGAAATACGAGGGCTTTGAGGTAGTAGCTGCTGGTGACGGTGAGGAAGGAATAGCTATTGCGCAGCGGACAAACCCTCTCTTTATCATCCTTGACTGGATGCTCCCTGATATGGATGGGCTGGAAGTCTGCCGCCGTCTGCGCGCGAATCCTACGACACGAGATATTCCTATTTTATTGCTCACGGCGAAAGACGAGGTTGGCAGTCGCGTGGAAGGCTTGAATACAGGCGCCGATGATTACCTGACCAAACCTTTCAGTTTCGAGGAATTGGTCGCTCGTCTTCGAGCCATTCTCCGTCGTCCGAACCCTATCGCTACAGAAGACAAGTTACAGCTACTCCAGGTCGGCGATTTAGCGCTTAACCTGGCTACCCACGAAGTGACGCGGGCAGGTCGTGTCATCGAGGTCACCCTCACCGAGTATAACCTGCTGCAGCTCTTTATGAGTCATGTAGGGCAAGCATTAGATCGTCAAACGATTCTGAACCAGGTCTGGGGCTATGATTTTCTCGGGGAAACCAATATCATCGAAGTGTATGTCAGATATTTACGAGAGAAGATTGAAGATTCACCCAGTTCTCCTCGCTATATCCAGACCATACGGGGGGTTGGCTATATTATGAAAGGAAACAATGACAACCCGTATTCTCGTGATCAATGACTCGCAAGAAATCTTAGACCTGTTCCGTATCCTGCTTGAAGGAGAAGGATATGAAGTCGTGTTATCTGGCTTCCCATTTCAGCAAGTTAGTGAGATTGAGGAGATTCACCCGGAACTCATCATTTTAGACTTCATCTTTGATGACCAGAAGTCAGGATGGCAGATGTTGCAATTGCTTAAGATGAACCGCTCATCTGCGTCTATTCCTGTTGTAGTGTGTACGGCTGCTCTGAATGCTGTGCGAGAACAAGAGGGCTATTTGGTCTCCCAAGGAATTCATGTGGTCTATAAACCGTTTGACATCGACCACTTACTGTCCATCATCAAACTCGCACTTGAGTCACGCAAGAATATTTCATCACAGCGTGAGCATACGCAGGACACAGAGCACTAAAACAAATAGCGCTTGTTACCCAGAAGCATCCTGCCACTTCTCCTTGTATGACCCTTTCCGTGGTACTACATTCTGTACAAAAGCTATTTTCTAGTATCGACGGTAAGAGTAACGACGTCGTCGAGACCATGTACGAAAGGTTAATAGATGCCACAGTGCTACAAAAAGTATTGCACCGATCAATGCTCTCACGATGGGAACGCCATACACATTGACATCGCCGATTCCTGTGAGGATTATGACCTGGGTCATCAACCAGATACCTATAAGAGCGGCGATGATCGCTCCGATGAAACCGAACGGGAGCCGCCAACCAACAATAAACTCTGCAGCGAAACCTACAATAGCCGCAATGATCAAGTAAATGATAAAGTTGAGGCTGAATGACCAGACATTATCTCCAATGTGAATAGAAATGCCATCTGCCAGAATACTATGTTGAGCCAAGAGATGTAACATTTGAACCTCCTTCTGAGGCAAAGCCTTGGTACTGTTGAAAGTGTGATTGTACCATTGCTTGCCTCTCTCTTTATGAGTTAACACGTGAGTTCAGAGCGAGAAGTTTCAAAGGGAATGTTGTAGCGAAAGGTGTCCTGCTACTCAATGCAGAGAAACTTTTTCACGAGGAGATTCGTGATTCTTAACGGGGAGGTAAAGTAGATAACCACGAGTAGAAAAGTTCATCTACATGTAGATGAAAGTTTAATGAATAAGGAGAGAGATCACATGACGCATCATTTGACAGAACATCACGCGTCCGTCGCAGTTAGTGCTCCGCTACATCAAGTGTACGATTTATTCACACACTTCAATGATTTTCCGAAGTTCATGAGCTTCGTGAAGGAAGTGACATATTACGATGATCAGCGAAGCCATTGGGTGGTCAATATCGTTGGCCGTCACGAATGGGATGCGGTTAATGAAAACTGGGAAAAGTACCGCCAGATTGGTTGGCGCTCTTACAATGGTTTGGAGAATACGGGAAGTGTAACTTTTGAGACGATTGGGCCTTTAGAGACATTGGTAGATGTTTTCATTGCCTACAATCCCCCTGCTGGTGTATTGGGAGATGCGGGTGAAAAGCTTGGTGCAGGGAGTCGCTTTGAAAAGGCTTTACAAGAGGATCTAGATAATTTCGCTCGTATGGTGCATCAGGCTCCTCCTGGAGCACTAGACCCTCAGTCTTCTAGCTATCTCTTCCACAGCGGTAGTGCGGCTGCTAAGGGTACAACCACTAGTCGGCAAGATCAAACTATGTAGTTCTGGAACGTATCAACTAGATAACCGGGTGATGCTGCTTAAAACATTCCTTTGATCATAAAGGGTGACCGTAAAACTGGAGTAACACGTGCGGTCACCCTGATTTCTATACAATCTATATATTTGAAAAGATTATTCTCAGTTTTCTTTTATTAGAAGTGACTCATACATGCGTATTTGAGGGGATAACCTCTTAGCTACCATTGTGTTAGCGATACATACTAAAATACCAGTCTCAACACTGGCTTCTACTATGCTACCCTACCCGACTCTATCAGAGGTAATACGCCAGGCAGCAGACATGCTTTCAGAGTAGACAATTTTTGTAACCCATGAAACCAATATCCGATTTCAGCCGTGTGCTACATATCTGTAAGAAGTCTGCCTTCACAAAAAGGCAGACTGAATGAGTATAGTCATAATTGCATGCTATACGATTACCAGGGAGGTTTACTTTACAAATGGCAAATGAAGATACTCGTTACCATGCACAAGAATACGACAGCGCTGAGCGCGATAAACTCGAAGGGAGCATGAGAGAAGCTGGAGGTCGTGTTAAAGAGAGCGTTGGAGCACTGGCTGGCAATAAGCAGTTGAAATCGGAAGGCCGGGGTGATCAATTAGCCGGAGCAGTACTTCGTAAAAAAGGATCACTGAAGGATCGTATAAAATCCTGGGTCGACCGCCTCTAAACGTCTGTCGATATTGCTAAGAGGCAGAAGAAAGCCTCTATCTACATTGTAGAAAAAAGGAGTGAAAAGCTATGCCGAGAAAAAAAACCTCTTAAAGGCGTGGGTGAGAAGGAGCAACGTCAATATGAGCACATCAAAGAGTCTGCCGAAAAGAGTGGTCGTTATGGAGATCGTGCCGAAGAAGTTGCTGCTCGCACAGTCATGAAACAGCACAAAGAGAAAAATCATAAGAAAGGACAATAGGTCATGTTAGCAGGTATTCTTTGGGCAATTGTTGTTGTTCTGGTTGTACTTTGGTTAATTGGTTTGCTTGCCTTCCATATAGGCGGGGTGATTCACCTACTACTCGTAATAGCGGTTATTGTGCTACTCTACAATCTCTTCGTCGGACGGCGTGCCAGTGTTTAGGCCGGAAAACCGACTCATTAAGGAGAAAACAGTATGAGATCTAATATTCGTGTCCCAGAAGATGTGCAGGATGCAGGCGGTGTGGCAAATCGTACTGCACGGAATGCAGCGTCCAGTCGCTGGATGACTGTATTCGCCCGTCTCGGTTATGCGGCCAAAGGTATTGTCTACCTTATTATCGGCTGGCTAGCAGTGCAGTTGGCTATTGGCGCTGGCGGCAAAACGACAGACCAGAGAGGCGCTCTTCAGACCATCTATGAACAGCCCTATGGAAAATTTTTGCTTGCTCTCGTTGTCATTGGCCTACTTGGCTTCGCGATCTGGTGCATTCTCCAGGCATGGTTTGATACGGAAGGTAAAGGGAGCGATATCAAGGGCATTATTGGACGGATAGGTTATGCCTTAACAGGTGTCACTTATGCTATTCTTGCGTTTGGAGCCTTCCAACTCATCGCGGGGATGGGAACGAGCAGCACTACGAAAAGTACCACATCTTCAACCCAAGACTTGACAGCACAACTGCTCAAGCATTCCTGGGGGGTTGCGGTGGTGGTCATCCTAGGTCTGATTGTGATTGGCGTTGCTTGTTACATGTTCGCCAAGGCATATACTGCCAAGTTTCAGCGGCGACTTCTGTTGACAGGACTGAGTGTCCAATTGAGGAGAGGAGTTATCTTCCTTGGGAGATTTGGATATGCTGCACTTGGTGTTGTTTTCAGCATCATTGGTATCTTCCTGGTTGTAGCTGCTGTACAGCACAACCCACATGAAGCAAAGGGATTGGACGCTGCCTTACGGACACTTATTCAACAGCCGTTTGGTCCAGTATTACTTGGTATCGTTGCACTCGGTTTGATAGCTTACGGTGTCTATTCTTTCGTGGAAGCTCGCTATCGCCAAGTTGGTGTGAGTTGATACTCGTTTCGATAATATAGGGTCATGTTCGGTTATGGAGTGCTAGCACTCTCTGTTTGTGGAGTGGACAAGGTATCTAACCAGCCATTCACAGTGTGTTCACTGACTTCATAATCCTGTGCCTGGTCGTGACGAATATACGGAAGTAAATGGCCTACAAGTGGTTGACATGCTTTGACGGCTAATAAATTCTTCTTCGCTTGTGTGGCCAACAACGCCAGTCCGCTGAATGGATCCCCAAGTTGTGAGTCAAGCTTTTCCCAAAGCATTCCAAGTTCGCTTGTGAACTGCTCTGTAGCAGTTGATGAATGTGTTGTAGGAAACGACGTATCGTTTGGATGTCGCCGCTGTTGTAGCCATCGCTTCACTGAGTGGGTGAATGTTTTCGATTTCTTGTAATCTTCATCTGATTGGACTCGTCCCCCTGTTTCGAGCAACTGAAACAGCTGGTCTTCATCAAAGAGACCTACATGTTCGGCCATCAGCAAGATACGCAGCCTCCGAACCATCTCGGAATGTGCAATGGCAACGTTCATCTCGGTGTCTTCAAGCATCCCTCGGTTATTGAGATTTGCCGAAACTCTTCCATCTCAGGATGTGGAAGACCCAACCCCGGGTTATCAAAACCCAAAAATGTACATCGCCAGAAATATTGATTCTCGATATAAATGAAACGTTTTGCCTGAGCGAAGGCACGCTGATATGTTTCTAAAATAGTGGCAATGCCATCCTCCGGAGCAAAGCTATAAATACCCTTGGGAATAGTCCTTGTCACTTGTAAACGAAGCACTTTTCCTCGACTTGTAGAACGATGGGTGTGAGTGGCAACCTCGGGTAACTGTGAAGAAGGTTCAGGGAGCAAGAGGGAGGAATCCTGCTGGTGCAGCTCGACGAGAGTATTCCACCTCTGTTGAAAATTGCGCTCTACATCTTCAACAGCTGGCCCCCCAAACAATACATGAACGTCATGCCAACTGTGTGGAATCTTGCCATCTTTGCCTACACGCAACTGGGTATGATAGGGATGGCCTATCGTATCCCAACGGTCGAAGTCACCGTCGTTCTCCACCATCATATCGATTCCACCCACAAAGGCAAGACGACTATCAACCACAGCCGTTTTTTGGTGATGCGCCAAAAGAGGATGATTCAAAAGGCCTTTATGACTATCGTCGAGCAAACAGCGAACCCCAAGAGATTCCAGGATGTCCTGTACGTTTTTAGGGTTGGGAGAGGGCGAAGAAGGGAGGGTGTAAGTATCCCAGAGCAAGACTCTGACATCTACGCCCTTGTTTACTGCACAGTTCAACACGTTGGCGACGCTCAGTTCATCGCACTGTTGCCAGAAGAGAAGCTCCTCTTCAGATAGCCCTTTCGCACGCAACCACTGGAGCAGTGCTACTTGTTCCGGGGAATCCGGTGAGCCAGCACATTTGTGTTTCCCGCGCACGAGCAGTAACTCGGGGCTTAGTCCCCAGGCTGTGATTAAGATTGAGTGCCTGGCACACAAAAAGGCCAGGCACATTTCCAGCATCGTCATGCGCCCGTCGACAAGAAAAGCGAGATGAGGTGCATTCCGCACGGGCATATCTCCTGTTGCCCAACAGTGATCAGCCAGGGTCTCTTGCTCACTCATATTCGTATTTCACCTTCTCATACCAACACAAGCGTTGCATGAAGCACACCGCGCTTACTTTTCTTGCCCACTACGACGATCTCAGCATTTTCCTGCAAATGATTTACTTCAGCAGCGGCGACAGGTTCACCTGACCGCTTCTGCAGCGTTGTACTATTATCAATGCAGATGGCAACAGGTATGGTTTCACCGGTACCTGCTTTTGAAGTAGTTCCTGCTACAATATACATGTGTTTCTCATCGTCATG
>WNGJ01015015.1_pt1 | contig 10376 bp, 7 predicted proteins | sample 5400611 | NCBI WGS metagenome assembly WNGJ01 (sample SAMN13153375, study PRJNA577476) | soil metagenome | isolation source: 40 cm soil or saprolite under Garry oak tree replicate 1 | place: USA:California | collected 2016-06-15
TGACCATGCGCACCTTCCACATCGGCGGAACCGCCACGCGCGTCTCCGAACGCTCCACGCTCGAAGCGCGCAACAACGGCGTCGTCAAGTTCGTGGACATGAAGTTCGTCGAAGGCCGTGGCGGCACTTCCATCGCCATGAACCGCGCCGGACTGATCGCCATCGTCGATGAAAAGAACCGCGAGAAGGAGCGCTACCACGTCGTTTACGGCGCGCGCCTCCGCGTCAAGGACGGTGAACACGTCACCCACGGCCAGATTCTTGCCGAATGGGATCCCTTCACCTTCTCGATCCTCACCGAAACCGCCGGCTCCGTGAAGTTTGACGACCTGCGCCCCGGCTTGACGATCGAAGAGCAGGTGGACGAAGTGACCGGCCTCTCGCAGGACGTCGTCACTCTGCCTCCGGGCGATGAAAAGCATCAGCCCGCGATTTTGGTCCGCGATTCTTCCGGCAAAGTCCGCAAGAAGTACCTCATGCCTTCCCGCGCCCACTTGATGGTCAAGGATGGCGATGAGGTCCAGGCCGGCGACGTGCTCGCGAAGATCCCGCGCGAAACCACCAAGACCAAGGACATCACCGGCGGTCTCCCGCGCGTTGTCGAACTCTTCGAGACTCGCAAACCCAAGGACCCCGCGGTCATCAGCGAAATCGACGGCAGCGTCCGTTACGGCGATATCGCCAAGGGCATGCGCAAAGTCTACGTCGAAAGCGAAGATGGCAAGACCACCAAGGAATACTCCATTCCCCGCGGCGTGCACATCAACGTTCAGGAAGGCGACCACGTCAAGGCGGGCGAGGCCCTCATCGATGGCCCGCTCAACCTGCACGACTTGCTTGCCGTCCTGGGCGAAAAGTTCACGCAATCGTACCTGGTCAACGCCATTCAGGAGGTTTACCGTCTCCAGGGCGTCAACATCAACGACAAGCACATCGAGACGATCTCGCGCCAGATGATGCGCTGGGTCAAGGTCGAGGACGTGGGTGACACCACGTTCCTCCTCGAGGAGCAGGTGGACAAGTTCCGCTTCCGCGAGGAGAACGATCGCGTCATCGCCGATGGCGGCCGCCCCGCAACGGGCCGTCCGCTCCTCCTCGGTATCACCAAGGCGTCGCTCTCGACCGATTCGTTCATCTCCGCCGCGAGCTTCCAGGAGACCACCCGCGTCCTCACGGAAGCGGCCGTCGCCGGCAAGGTGGACTATCTCCGAGGCCTCAAGGAAAACGTCATCATGGGCCGCCTCATCCCGGCCGGTACGGGCCTCGAGCACTACCGCAGCATTCAGTTGCTGACGGAAATGCCCGCCCCTGCTCCCATGGAAGAGATTCCGGAAGCCGCCGAGCTCACCGCGGAAGAAGCGGCCGCGCTCGACTTCCTCCAGAAGGACACCGAAGCGGACGCTGCCACCGAAGGCTAGAGCTCCTTTTTGGCCTGTCCTCAGGCGGGACAAAAAACCCAAATCAGACGGCGCTCCGGCTCGGCCGGGGCGCCGTTGTCGTTTGTGCGCAACTCGTAAAGGTGTCCTTCAGGAACTTCCTGCCACCGCTTTGATTGCTGAAATCCTGTCGGAATTCTTACAATAGGGGGTATAGCTCGTACCGGCGGATGACTCCTGGCTCTCGAGGGTCCCGTCCACTTTCATGCTCGAAGACAACCAACGCGCCCCCCATAACCCCGGCCGCTCCACGCAGCAGGCTGACCAGCGTGCCGCCATCACTTCCCGTTTCGAGCAGTTCGAAAAGCGGCAGAGCGAGCTTTGGCGGCTCACTTTTGTCGTCCTCTTTGTTCTTGCCGTGTTTTTCGCCTGGACGTCCTGGGGTTCCATTCGTTCCTTCGCGCATCGCTACGAAGTAGCGCTCCCGGTCCTCTTTGTCGTTCTCATCGGCCTCTTCGGCTGGTACATGTGGAATAAGACGCACGAGATCTCCGAGTTGCGCGGGCTCATGCGCGGCCTCGAGCAGCGCGAGGCTGATCCGCCGAGCGGGAAACAGCTTGATCAGCTTTTTCAGATCATCTCCCGTTCGCAGCAGGGCTATCGGGACCTGATCGACTCTTTCGACGACGTTCTGCTAGCCCTCACGCTCGACGGCCAGATCCGCGCCGTCAACCGCAGTTTTTCCGATCTTGTCGCCACGCCCTTCCAGGACCTTATCGGCAAGCCCATCACGGATTTCTTGCAGGAGGGCACCGGGGAGGGATCCGAGCTTTTGCGGCGCGCCATGCCCCGGTTCATGGAACGCCGCCAATGGTCCGGTGTCGTTCAGGTGCGGCTGAAGGGCCAGGGAGCGCCCTTTTTCTTCGATTGCGTCGCCCATGCCATGATGCGTGACGGCGAAATCCACGGCATCACCGTTCTTGGGCGCGACGTCTCCGCACTCCGTAAGAACGAAGCTCGCTTCACGGAACTCTTTGAATCGCTCCAGGAAGGCATCTACATCGTCACGCCGGACGGAACCATTGTGGACGTCAATCCTGCCCTGGCGCGCATGCTGGGCTACGATTCCAAGGAAGAATTGCTGAAAAGAAGGGTTCCGGAAATCTTCGTCGATCAGCCAGAGCGAAAGATTGTCCAGGACGAGGTCGAGCGGCAGCCCATGATCCAGGGCCGCGAGATCACCTTGATTTGCAAGGACGGCAGGTCCATCGTGTGCCTGAACACGGCTGCAGCCGTTCGCGACAATGCCGGACGCGTGGTGCGCTATCAGGGCGCGCTTATGGACATCACCGAACGACGCGAGATGGAGCGCCGCCTCCACCAGCAGCAGGAATTTGCCCGCCGTCTCGTCGACAGCTTCCCCGATCTCATCCTCGTGCTCGATACCGAGGCCCACTACAACTTTGTCAGTCCTCGTTGCAAAGAGATACTCGGCTACGACGTTGAAGACATGCAACACCTGGAATTTGGCGGCCGCTCCCATCCGGAGGATTTGCCTTCCGCGCTGTCGCTCTACAAGGACATCATCGCCGGCACGCAGACTTTTGCCTCTCTCGAAATTCGCGTGCGCCACAAGCTGGGAGATTGGCGCCGGATTCGTTTCAATTTCAGTCCTCTATCCGATGAAAAGGGCAATATCGAGGGCGTAGTTCTCTCCGGCCGCGATGTTACCGAGCTCAAGCGGCTGGAGGAACAGCTCATCCAGGCCGAGAAACTTGCCGCCATGGGACAGATGCTCGCCGGCGTCGCCCATGAGCTGAATAATCCCCTTACTGCCATTATCGGTGTTACCGAGCTTCTCCGCGAGCGTGAAGGAACCGATGATTCCACCAGACGCCAACTGGAACTGACGCACCGCCAAGCCCGCCGCGCCGCGCGCATCGTCCAGAATCTTCTCGAATTCTCACGCCCCGCTTCGCCACAGAAAAAGCCCCTCGATCTCAACAACCTTCTCGAGCGCACGCTTCAGTTGCAAGAACACTCTTTGCGCCGCAACAATATCAAGGTGGATTTCCATCCCCAAACCGATCTTCCCGGCGTCATCGGGGACGCCAACCAGCTCATTCAGGTCTTTCTGAACCTGGTCACTAACGCCGAGCAGGCCATCCGCGAAGTCCGCGACACCGGCCGCATCCAGATTCGTGCCGGCCGCATCGTTAACCAACTTACGATCACCGTTCAGGACGACGGCGTCGGCATCCGCCCCGAGGCGCTTCCGCGCATCTTCGATCCCTTTTACACCACCAAGCGTCCCGGCGGCGGCACCGGACTGGGGCTCAGCATCTGCATGTCCATCATTCGTGAACACGGCGGCAACATCGAAGCCGAAGTGCTTCCCGCCGGCGGCTCGACCTTCACCGTCTATCTCCCGGCTGCGTCCGGCCTGCAGCCCGAGACTCTTCCCGCTCCTTCGGAAGCTGGGGTCGCCTCTTCTGATGCGGTTCGAACGGGGGCTGATTTTCTCAGGGACCGTGCGGTACTCGTTCTCGATGATGAAGAGAGTCTCCGGATGCTTCTTCGGGAAGGCCTCTCTGCCCAGGGTTTGCGCGTGGATTGTGCCGCAACCACCGAGGAGGCTCTCGCCCATCTCAGGCGCTCCAGCTATGACGTGTTTCTCTGCGACCTGCATCTTTCTTCCGGCGGCTTCAGGGTGGATGGCCGCGCCGCCGCCAGCCGCATCCTCGAAGCTGCAGGAGAGCAGAAACCTGCGGTGATCTATATGACTGGCGATTTGGTTGAAATCACTCAGGGAACTGCGAGCCGCGGTGAGCCCTGCTGTCTTCAAAAACCCTTCCGTATCTCTGAGGTGCTCGCTCTCTTGAGGGATGTTCTCTCGGATGCTCCAGCGGAAACGCGCGATACCCGGTGATTCGTTTCCCGTTTCTGCCGGCGCGGCCTCGAAAGGCCGCAGGATGCGCTCGTCTCGGATGGTCCTGTATGATCCTCTATTGCAGCGTTAGTTTTTCTTTTTTAGCGGGGTCGTTGGCTTCGCGCCCGTCGCCGGGTCCACCCCAAAATCCCACACGAAGAGGTTCATTCCATCCGGTAGTCTCTCCGCCAGCGCATATTCGCCCGGTGGCAGGGGCTCGCTTAGTGTGAAGCGAAAGACGGTAGGCGCAATTTCCCACCGTTGGATCGAAATCGTATTGCGCTTTTCCTCCACCTGTTCTCCGAAAAGACTCTTGATTGATTCCAACTGCCGCTTGTTGCCCTTCACGGTCGCCCGCACGAGTTCTACCTCCGGCCCGGATTCACCCGGCCGGCTGCTTTTCACGATCGGCGTGGTGCGGTCCGGATCCGCTGGTGCTTCTCGCAAATAAAACTCCGTTTGTCCATTGGTCACCCGGATGCTGGCTCGGGTTCCGGGAATTTGTACGTTCCGCTTGCTGGGAACGATGGGAATGGGCGAAAGCACCTGCTTCAGATACTGCTTTTTGTCCGTCTTGATCTCGGAGCCCACCTGCTCCAAAGGCTTCACGGATTTGCCGTCGATAACAAACATCCCCTCTCCAGGCGGCAGGAAGACACCCGGTGACACCTGCAAGCTCGCGTCTACGTCCATAACTGTTTCAATTTTCTGGGCTTGCTCCTGCACGTGGATCTTGTTGGCGAGAGCATCCTCCTCGCCCTTTTCCGCAGCCGCCAACTTTGCCGTCGCGTCCCAATCCACCATTGCGGCGGGAATCTCTTCCCAATCGCCTCGCTCCGCGCTCAGGTAGCGGACCCGCTCCCCGTTCCGTTGATAATCCCGCACCAGTTGAAAGGTACCGTCCTTCAGGACGAGCTTTTTGCCTCGCAGCAAAGCAGGCACTCCAGCCTGCGAATCCGTGCCGCTAGCTGGCTTCCCTGCGGGTGGCTGCTCTTGTTTGGTTGAGGCACCGCTTGCCGATTGAGGGTAACTGGGTGTGCCTGCCAAACTCGCGAGCAGAACGCAATAGACCACGGCAGGTATTCTGGGTGATCCCATCGGTCGTTCCTAGGGTATGCGAACCATGCGAGCAGGTCCGGTTTGCCCTATCGCGAGCATACCCCTGTGCCTTCCGCACCTGCAACCTACTGTTTTGGAGCCCCTAGAAAAACCAATGGCTCCCCGGCCAAGCCAGGGAGCCATGCAAAAAGCCAGATTGATTCTAATGCTTTAGTGCGTGCATTTCGGAAACAGGGTCACCAGAACCATCAGATCCGAAAGCGTGAACAGCCATTGATCGGCGCTGATGCCGGCCGCTTCCGCTGCCCGCGCGATAAAGCCGAGGTGGCGGCTCTTGGCAAAATTGTGTACATGCTCGACGCATATTCCCGTCAAGCTGGCGACCTCTGAATCGGTGAAGATTTTCTGGCTCGACTTCACGGTAACCATGGCCCGCTCCTCTGTCCCGTCCCAACTACTCTTTCATTTTCTTTGATGCTACCGCCATCATATGCGCTGCATTAATTCCTGAGCAATAGTCGTTCCGTTCTGTCAAGAAAAAACTATCCGTCTAGTACTTTCTCCCTAAAGTCCGCTAAACCAGGCCTTTTCCTGCACTTTCCCCCAACTAATGTGGGTGGTACGAAGGGAAAGCAAAGGCCAACAGAGTGGTAAAAATGTTCTACTTATGCAAACTTGTTACTGTTTTCGGTAGCGTCCCGGCTATATCTCGCATCTGTTTCCTATGCCGTTTTTCATGCGCGGCGAGGAATTGGAGCCACTGATACGCGTTCAGGCTTCCCAGAAACGGATGCGCCATCCTGTATTTACTGAGGTCGCCGCCCCCTGGTCTTTTCGATGAACGCCAGCGTCCGCTCCCGCACTTCGCGCAATTCCGCCGCCAGCATCTCCTCTTTTTCGGGGGCCACCTTGGGTTCGAGATTGACCGGTGCTTTGCGCCGGATGACGCGTGCTTCCACGAACATCATCGGAACATGAAACCGCTCGAAAAAGGGCACGGATTCCGGGTTTTTGCAGGAGCTTTCCGGCCCGGCTCAGGATGGCCCTCTCGATCGCACTCATGTGGCCGACCAGTTCGCCAGCAGGCCAGCGCCCTTCTTCAGCTGGCCTCGTTTTCCATCGGTCCGCGGGGACGGCATCTGCGGCGCGCAGAAGCTCGCTTTGCGCGCGAGCAAGGTCCTCGATAATGGGTCGCAAGTGATGGCAAGGTCTCATCCATCCTCGCGCGAAGGGCTCAGACAGCGGCTCCGCCCGCCTGCTCGAAAGCATGGGCCAGTTGCAGGACGCGGGCCTCTCCAAAAGCCGCCCCAAAGATTTGCAGGCCCACGGGCAACTTTCCGCCGATCTTCCCACAAGGCACGGAGATCCCCGGAACCCCCGCCAGCGATCCCGTAACTGTATATATATCAGCAAGATACATCTGGAGCGGGTCGTCCGCACGCTCCCCCAATTTGAACGGTGGAACCGGAGAAGTCGGCGTTAGGATCGCATCCACCTTGGCAAACGCATCACGGAAATCTTGGGCTATCAGCGAACGAACCTTCTGCCCCTTCAAGTAGTAGGCGTCATAATAGCCCGCCGAAAGCACGTATGTGCCGAGCACGATGCGGCGCTTCACCTCCGCGCCAAATCCGGCACCCCGCGTCTTGCGATACATCGCGAGCAGGGAATCGTCATCCACGCGCAAACCGTAGCGCACCCCGTCGTACCGCGCCAGGTTGGAACTCGCTTCCGCCGTCGCAATAATGTAGTAGGTCGCGATGGCGTAGTCAGTATGTTGCATGCGAATGTCAACCAGTTGACATCCCAGTTTTTTGAAAACTTCGATGCCGGCTTCGATCTTCTTCCGCACTCCCGCATCCATGCCTTCGCCAAAATACTCCTTGGGGATGCCCAGCCGCAGCCCCTTGACGGGTTTCCCAAGTTCCGCCCGGTAATCGGGAACTGGCGCCGTCGTCGAAGTCGAATCGTGCGGGTCGCGCCCGGCGATGACTTTCAGGATTGCCGCGACGTCCTGCACATTGGTGGCGAAGGGCCCGATTCGGTCCAGTGAAGACGCAAACGCGATCAGTCCATACCGCGAAACGCGGCCGTAGCTCCCCATCATCGCGGGGATTCCACAAAACGAGCCTGGCTGCCGGATGGAACCGCCCGTATCCGTCCCGAGAGACGCCACCGCCAGTCCCGCCGCCACCACCGCTGCCGAACCTCCGCTCGATCCTCCCGGCACCCGGTCGGGTGCCAGCGGGTTCTTCACCGGGCCGTAAGCCGAGTTCTCATTCGAGCTTCCCATCGCAAACTCGTCGCAGTTGGTCTTACCCAGGATGACCGCTCCAGCGGCCTCCAGCCGCTCCACCGCAGTCGCATCGTACGGCGGAATATAGTTCCGCAAAATCTTCGAACCACACGTCGTCTTTATCCCGCGGGTACTGATGACATCCTTGACGGCCACCGGCACGCCCGCCAGCGGCGGCAGCGCCTTGCCTTCGGCCACCAGCGCATCAATTTTGTCGGTCTGCCTCCGGGCCCGTTCCGGCGACAACGTCAGGAAAGCGTTCAGCTCCGGATTCCGCGTTTCGATTCGCTTGTAAAAATCCGCAGCCAGCTCGCGCGCCGAAATCTTCTTCGCCTCCAGAGCCTCTTTGACTCCGTCAATTGTCCAACTCGCAGTCATAGGTTCTCTTTGCCCAGTCTTCAGTGAAGCCGCTAAGTGAACTCCGCAGCCACCCCGTACATTCCAATCCTTTACTTCCTTAACGTCCTTTACCCGTCCTACCGTAAAGCCCCGGCGTTCAGGCCGGGGATATAAGGCTACTTTCTTTTTTCTTCGGTTCTTTCTATCATCCTCGCGTCCAAAAGACCTATGGGCGGATAGCCCAAAAGTTAAGCCTCTTCGTTGTCCTCGCCTGAAGTAAGGGCGCTGTGGGAGGAACCCACCGAAGAGACCGGACCAACATCCGGCTCCGTAGGAATCTCGATGACCTTCGGCACCCGGAAATACGGCGGCTCGGGATCGGGCGCGTGCTTCAGAACGTCCTCCGCCACGGCACAAGGCACAATCAAGTCCTCTCGCAGCGTGGCGTCGGCTGTCTGATCGTCGCTCAACACCTGCGCCATGGGCTCAACCTTGGAAGTGTCCAGCTCGTTCAACTTTCCGATGTATTCCAGAATCTCGTCAATTTGCGCGCGGTACATCTCCAGCTCGGCTTCGCCCAGGTCGAGATAAGCCAGCTCCGCCACCCGCAACACATCTTCCCGGCTGATTTTCACTGGAAGCTCCGTTGCTACTCTGTTGCCGCTTGAATATGAATTCTAGCACAGCGACTTTTGAGTTCTAACTCCAGAGCCTTCGTGAAGTAGACTTTGCAAGAGACGACAAATGCCCAACTCGTTCAGACTTAAGCTGTTGTCCGGTTCATTCACGCTAGCCTCACTTTTATTTCCCGCGCTGGGCGCGTCGCAGTCACCTTTCAAGAAGCGTGCCCATGTGGAAAGAGGCCCGCAGGCCTGAGGCAAAGGGCCCACCTATACCGGTTCCGCAGCCGATTCTAGGCGAGCTCGCGGCGGACCCAGACGACTGCGCCGACCCCACTCCGGGCCAAACCACGAAAATGGATGCCTACAGAGTTCAGAACGGCAACAAAACCCTAATCGCCGTTCGTGGACGTGGCACCTGTTTCTGCGGCGCGACAGGGAATTGCGAGTTTTGGGTCTACCGTTCACACAGAGGAAAATACGAAATAATCCTGCGCGCTGACATGGTTAACAATTTTGGTTTTCTTAAAGACAGAACTGATGGATATCGGACCTCGTACTTTGGTCTCACGACTTCGCTTTTCGGTCTCCGGCACGACTCTTGCAATGCGACGGGAAAGAATACAAGGAAGCTTGCGGATGGGAGGAGGAATATATCGGTCATGAACTCCCTGGAGGTGGCTGGGTCTGGAACCCCAAGCCAAGGATCGATTCCAATACTTGCGCCTCGACTAGGAAACCGAACTAAATTTTAGCCGGAACCCTAGCTCTCACCGCGCTACTTGTTCCACCGTCTTGCGGGGATACTTCTTCGCAATGTAGTTATCGACGAGCGCTTGAAACGCCACCGCCAGCTCGTCGTAAGTGCCTTCGAGCGTCACATCCCTCTGCCCATCAATATATACCGGGCAGCGCGGCGCTTCGCCCGTGCCCGGCAGGCTGATGCCGATGTTGGCGGCTTTCGATTCGCCCGGGCCGTTCACGATGCAGCCCATCACCGCGAGAGTCATTTCCTCGACGCCCTCATATTGCGTTTTCCAGACGGGCATCATGTCCCGGATGTAGCCCTGAACGCTTTCCGCCAGCTCCTGAAACGTGGTGCTCGTCGTGCGCCCGCAGCCGGGGCACGCCGTCACGCTGGGCGCAAACGAACGCAGCCCCAGCGCCTGCAGCAGTTCGCACGCGGCGTAAACTTCTTCGCGGCGATCGCCCCCTGGTTTGGGCGTAAGCGAAATGCGAATCGTATCGCCAATACCTTCGTAGAGCAGCACGCCCAGCGATGCCGCCGACCAAATCTGCCCCTTCATTCCCATCCCTGCTTCCGTAAGGCCCAGATGCAACGGCTGCTCGGTCTTCGTGGAAAGGTCGCGGTACACGGTGATGAGGTCGCGCGGCCGCGAAGTCTTGCAGGAAATAATGATCTGGTCGTGCCGCAGCCCGGACTCCAGCGCCAGCTCCGTGGATTGCACCGCGGATAGCACCATGCAATCGTTGATAATCTCTTCGGACTCCTTGCCAAGATTCTTGTCCGTGTTCTCCTGCATCTTGCGCATCACCAGCTCTTGATTCAGCGAGCCGCCATTCACGCCGATTCGAACGGGCTTGCCGTTGTCGCGCGCGATTTTGCAGATGGTGGAGAACTGCTCGTCCCGCCGCTGCCCCGCGCCCACATTACCCGGATTGATGCGGTATTTATCCAGCGCCACGGCGCACCCCGGATACTTCGTCAGCAGCACGTGCCCGTTGTAATGAAAGTC